>Ga0070741_10013612_pt1 | contig 14311 bp, 15 predicted proteins | sample Coa_R1_4_FD_66440 | JGI IMG/M metagenome (GOLD analysis project Ga0070741, IMG submission 66440) | Surface soil microbial communities from Centralia Pennsylvania, which are recovering from an underground coalmine fire - Coalmine... | ecosystem: Environmental > Terrestrial > Soil > Unclassified ... | reverse complement strand
CTACCCGCGCGGCGCCCTCAACTACTGGAAGTCGAGCTTCCTCACCGGCCTGAGCGACGACGCGATCGAGGCGCTGATCGACTGCTTCGCCCGCTGCCCGTCGCGCATGCGGGGCTGTGGGCTCGTGCTGGAGCACGTGCACGGAGCCGCCACGCGGGTGGCGGTCACGGACACGCCGTTCCCGCACCGGCACGAGGGCTACTCGCTGGTCGTGGTGGCCCAGTGGGACGACCCGGCCCTCACCGAGCGCTGCATCGCCTGGGCCCGCGAGAGCTTCGCCGCCCTGGAGCCCTTCCGGGCGGCCGGCGGGTACGTCAACTACCTGGACCACGACGACGCCGGCGACCCGGTCGCCTCCGCCTACGGGCCCAACTACCGGCGGCTTCGGGAGCTCAAGGCCAAGTACGACCCCGACAACTTCTTCCACCTGAACCAGAACATCCGGCCGGCTTCGGCCGTGGAGTCCTGACCGGAGGGCGGATCCCCGCCCGCCCTCCGGGGCCGCCGCTCCGGAGGGGCGGGTCGGGTGGAGCCGCGGGGTGCGACCCGCTGATCCGCCGAGCGCGCGATCGTGTAGCCCGGGGGTCGAGTCAGGCCGACGCGACGGGCTGCGCCCGGAGGTAGCGCAGCGAACCCGGCGTCGTGAGCGCCTCGCCCGTCTCCAGCAAGGTCTTGAGGCCGGAAAGAACCATGGGCCAGCCGCCGTACAGTTCAGGGTTCGCGCCCTCTCGCAGCTGATCGTGCGTGACCGTGAGGCGACAGGAATCGCCGATCGGCTCGATCTCCCAGGTGACCCGCGAGGTCCCCTCCTGCTTCACGTCGTCGCTCCACAGGGCCCGGAAGCTCTGGACCAGCCGACGGGGTGGATCGACCTCCAGGTTTTCCCCTTCGGCGATCGGCGTGTTGGGCGCTACGGTGAGGTCGGTCGTGCGCGCCTGGTAGGACGATCCGGGCTTCCAGTCCGAATAGACGCCGACGCCGAAGGTGTACTTGGCCCGGAGCTTGGGATCGGTGATCGCCCGCCAGAGCCGCTCCGGTGTCGTCTTGATGTAGATCTCGAAGACCTTCTCCATGCGTGCCTCCTCCAGGCTGTGCCTGAGACCGCTCAGCATGGCGGCCCAGGGCTCGGTATACTTGTCGATCCATCGATCGTGGATCAGCCGGATCGGCACGGGATTGAGGAAGTGGAGCTTCTCCCGGCCGTGCCGCTTGGTGACCACCAGTCCCGCTCGCTCGAGCACCCGGAGATGCTTCATGACGCCGAATCGTGTCATGGTCAGTCGGCGCCCGAGCGCACCGAGGGTCTGCCCGTCCCGCTTGAAGAGTTCGTCCAGCAGGCCGCGGCGGGTCGGGTCGGCCAGCGCCTTGAACACCGCATCCGGGTCCATGGGGACGACAATATGTGACCCTTTGGTCACCTGTCAACCCCGGTCGCTGACAGAGAGAACCGCCGCGTCCCGGGAGCGCTGGAGCGAGTAGGATCTTTGCCACGTGGTCCGCGACCCCGATCCGAGGCCGCCGCCGCGCACCCGCGTCGGAGGAAACTCATCGCGAGCTTATGCGCTGTCCCGTGTTCGCGTCCGCGCTGTGCGCCCTGGCAGCGGCCGGTTTCCTCCTCGTCGCACCGGATGGTCCTGGCCGCGGTACTTCAGGGGCGGGGCGGCGCCTGAGATGAGCCTCCTCCGCGGCGCCCTGACCGCGCTCCTCCTCGCCGCCTGCCACGGCGCCGGTTCCGAGCGGCCCCCTTCGCCTTCGACCCGGGTCGCGGCCGACACCGCCGTCCCCGCCCCCGCCGACAGCAACCTCGCCCCGGTCCGGCTCGAGCTGAACCGCACCCGCGCGCGCCCCGGCGACCGGATCACCCTCACGCTCCAGAACCGGAGCGATCGCAGGTACGCCTTTAACCCCTGCACCCGCGCGCTGGAGCGGCGGTCGGAGGCGGGCTGGCGACCGGTCCCCGAGCCGGATCGCATCTGCACCATGGAGGCCTGGCTGCTGCCGGCCGGGGCCACCCGCACCGCCGTCACCGACCTCCCGTCGGCGCTCGAGCCCGGGACCTACCGGGTCGTGCTCGGGCTCACGGCCGAGACGCCGGGGCCGGCCGGCGGCGACCGGGTGCGCGCGGTGAGCCCGCCGCTCGCGATCGCGCGCTGAGCGCGGCCTGTCGCACGCCCCCGTCCCACTGCACTTTTCGAGGGGGAGCGGCGCGATGGCCCAGATCCGGTTCGAAGTGGAGCAGGTGTTCACGGTCGCCGGGCACGGGGCGGTGGTGCTGGCCCGGCCGCTGGAGGACCCGCACGAGTTCTCCCTGACGGCGGACGCCACGCTCGACGGCCACCCGCTCCGGCCCGTCCTGGAGGTTCCCCGCGTGATCCGGCCCGATGGCAGCGCACGGCGCGAGGTCTTCGCGTTCACCCTGCTCCAGCCCGAGGATCTCGCCTACTTCGCTGCGGGGCAGCAGGTCGTGCTCACCACCTGAGCGGCGCCGGCCCGACCGTGTCCCTCCAGCCCGTGCATCCCGAGGTTGCCGCCTACCTCGAGTCGCTGGTCCCGCCCCGGCCGCCCGAGCTCGAGGCCATGGAGGCCGAGGCGGCGCGGACCGGGTTTCCGATCATCGGACCGGCGGCGGGCTACTTTTGCTACCTGATCGCCCGCCTGGCCGGCGCCCGCGCCGTCTTCGAGCTGGGCTCCGGGTTCGGCTACTCGACCGCGTGGTTCGCCCTCGCGGTCCGCGAGAACGGGGGCGGCGTGGTGCACCATACCGTGTGGGACGCGGGCCTCTCCCGCCGGGCGCGGCGGCACCTCGCCGTCCTGGGGCTCGGCGAACTGGTCCGATATCATGTGGGGGAGGCGGTGCAGACGCTGCGCGACACGCCGGGACCGTTCGATCTGGTCTTCAACGACATCGACAAGGCGGGGTACCCCGCGTCCCTCCCCGTGATCCGCGACCGGGTCCGGCCCGGCGGCGTGCTCATCGCGGACAACCTGCTCTGGCAGGGCCGGGTGCTGGACCCGGGCGACCGGTCGGCGGAGACGGAGGGGATCCGCGAGTTCACCCGGCTCGTCACCACCGACCCGGGGTGGGCGGCGACCGTCGTACCGATCCGGGACGGTCTCCTGCTGGCCTACCGCCGCTGATCCCGCGGCCTCCGGAGATCCACCGTCATGCCCATCGCGCTCAAGCGGGCGTACGAGAAGCCGACCCCGGACGACGGCTGTCGGATCCTGGTGGAGCGGCTCTGGCCCCGCGGGCTCTCCAAGCGGGACGCCAGGATCGACCTCTGGGCCAAGGACGCCGCCCCCTCGCCTGAGCTGCGCCGGTGGTTCGGGCACGACCCGGCCAAGTGGGACGAGTTCCGGCGCCGGTACCTTCAGGAGCTCCGGGCGCATCCGGAGGCGCTCGAGCCCATCCGGGAGCGGATGCGGGCCGGGCGGGTCACCTTCGTCTTCGCCGCGCGGGACCCGCGACACAACAGCGCGGTCATCCTCAAGCAGTATCTCGAGCGGCGGGCCTGACGGCCGCCCCGGAACGGAGGACGAGCGTGGAAGACCCGAGCACGATGCGGCGGATCGCCGAGCGCATCCGCGCCTTCCGCCGGCTCCACGACTCCGGCTGCTTCGTCATGCCCAACCCGTGGGACGTGGGGAGCGCGCGGCTGCTCGCCGGGCTCGGGTTCCCCGCGCTCGCCACCACGAGCGCCGGGTTCGCCTGGTCCCTCGGCCGCCGCGACAACCGGGTCTCGCTGGAGGAGGCGCTGGCCCACTTCCGCGCCATCGCCGAGGCGGTGCACGTCCCAGTCAACGCCGACTTCGAGCGCGGGTTCGCCACCGAGCCCGACCGGGTGGCCGAGAACGTGGCCCGGGCCGCGGCGACGGGGATCGCCGGCCTCTCCATCGAGGACTCGACGGGCGATCCCTCCCGGCCGCTCTTCGAGTTCGAGCTCGCGGTGGAGCGGGTGCGGGCCGCGCGGGAGGCGATCGACCGGAGCGGAACCGGGGTGGTGCTGACCGGCCGGTCGGAGGGGTTCATCGCGGGCCGGCCCGACCTCGGGGAGACCATCCGCCGGCTCACCGCCTACGCGGAGGCCGGCGCCGACTGCCTCTATGCGCCGGGCATCCGCGGTCGGGCCGAGATCGCGGCGGTGGTGCAGGCGGTGGCGCCCCAGCCGGTGAACGTGCTGGCCGACCGCGACTTCGCCACGGTGGCCGAGCTCGCGGGCCTCGGCGTGCGCCGGATCAGCGTGGGCGGCGCGCTGGCCCGGGTGGCCTGGACCGCCGTCCTCGAGGCCGCCCGGGAGATCGCCGAGCGCGGCTCCTTCACCGCGCTCGGCCGGGCCCTGCCCTCGGCCGAGATCGATCGGCGCTTCGGGGACGGCTGAGCGCTACGGCAAGGTCACGAACGGCCCCAGGAACGCGCGGGGGGTCGAGGTGTCGAGCCGGTAGTCCTTGCTGGTCGCCCGGCACACGGCGTCGCCCGAGGTCACCGTCGCCACGATGAGGGTCGAGTCCTCGAGGAAGAACTTGGGCGAGCCGGAGTCGCCGAAGCAGTCGCCCCCGAGGTCCGTCGCGTTCGAGTTCATGTTGAGCCAGAGCCAGAAGGGCTCCAGCGCCTGGAACGGCGACCGGGAGACCTTCCGGACCCCGTCGAAGGTGAATCCAGGCATCCCCCGGAGCGTCGCGTCCACCCCGTAGCCCACGTTGAGGAAGATCTGGTCCTCGAGCCCGTTCCGGGCCGCCCGATCGTCCAGCAGCCCCGCCCGGGGCAGCCTGAGCGGCGCGATCCCCCTGGTCTTCCCGGCCGGCAGGATGACCACCGCGACGTCGTGCAGGTCTCCCTCATCGTGCCCGAAGCCCGGGTCGAAGAAGAAGGCCTTCGCGGCGATCGCCCTGAGCGGTTTCTGGAACAGATCGGGGTTGAAGGACACGTAGAGCTGGGCGCCCGCCGGGAGGAACGAGACACAGTGGGCCGCCGTGAGGAAGACGGTGTCGGCGATCAGGCTGCCGCTGCAGAGCGCGTCGTCGCCGGTGATCCCGTTCCCGTCGAAATCGAACAGGAGCGCGCCGACGCTGCCGAAGCTGCCGGAGCCGGTGGGCTCGCCGTTGATGATGAACTGGGGCCGGTGGGACGGGTCGGTGACGCCGCTCGGGGCGGAGTCGTCACGGCACGCGGCGAGCAGGCAGAGAATCGCGATCGCCGCGGCGGGCCTCGCAGGGCACATCACGCACCTCCGGTTGCCGTATCGTTGGGACCGAGGGGGGAACGGCTCGGATACTGCGGCGCCAGGGGCCGGACGGCAAGAGCGCCGTTTCAGATCGCGACCGCTCCTGACCCTCGAGCCGGCGCTCGGCGGGTCAGCGGTCGTCGACGGGGCCGGCGAGCGGGAGCGCGCCGCCGAGCGCCTTGTAGAGCGCGGCGTACGCGGTGGCCGCCTCGGTGCGGGCCTGAGCGAGCTGGTCCTCCGCCTCGAGCATGGTGCGCTCGGCGTCGAGCACTTGGAGGAAGTCGGCCACCCCGCTGGTGAAGCGCAGCCGGGCGAGCTCCGCCGCCCGCTCGCTCGCCCGAGCGGCCTCGCCGATCCGCTCCACCCGCGCCCGGCCGGCGCGGTAGCGGGCGAGCGAGGTCTCCACCTCCGCCAGGGCCCGGAGCACGCTCTGGGTGTACTGAGCCTCGGCCTCGGCTTCGCGGGCCCGGGCCGCATCCACCCCCGCCTTGACCCGGCCCAGGTTGAGCAGCGGCCAGGAGACCACCGGGCCGACCGCGTAGCGGAAGGTGCCCCGGTCGCCCAGCAGGTCGAAGTCGGTGGCGGCGAACCCGGCGCCCCCGCCCACGGTGAGGCGGGGGAGGTAGTCCGACTTGGCGGCGCCCACCAGCGCCCGCCCGGCCGCGAGGCGCCGCTCCGCGGCGGCCACGTCGGGGCGGCGGCGGATCACGGAGTCGGGGCTCGCCACGACGATGCTGTCGGGCAGGGTGAGCCGACCGGGGTCGCCCTCCAGCTCCCCGGCGACCGCGGCCGGCGGACGGCCGACCAGCACCGCGATCCGGTACCGCGCGTCCGCGACCCGCGCCTCGAGCGCGGGAATGGACGCGAGCGTGAGGTCGAGCTGGGCCCGCGCGCGCTCGGTGTCGAAGGCGGTGCCCCGCCCCGCCTCCAGCCGCTCCCGCGTCACCTGGAAGGTGCGCCGCTGGTTGTCGGCGTTCCGCCGGGCCACGGCGAGCTGCTCCTCCGCGCCCCGGAGCTCGAAGTAGGCCCGCGCGAGCTCCGCCGTGAGCGTCACCCGGACGTCGCGCAGGTCTTCCTCCGCCGCCCCCACGAACGCGCCCTGCGCCTGCAGGTTGCGCCGGAGCCGGCCGAACAGGTCCAGCTCCCAGAAGGCGTCGAAGCCGGCGTCCCAGATGGACTGGTCCGGAAAGGACCCCACGCCGATCGGGAAGGCCGCGCTCGAGAGCCGCTGGCGGGTGTAGCCGCCGGCGAAGGTGACGGTCGGGGCCAGATCCAGCGCCGACCCGAGCCGCGCCGCCCGCGCGCCCGCGATCCGCGCCTCGGCCGCCCGGACGTCGAGATTGCTGCGCCGGAGCTCGGCCACCAGGCGATCCAGCGTGGTGTCGCCCAGCGCCCGCCAGACGGCGGCTCCGGCGCTGTCCGCCGCCGCGCTCCCGCCCCCACCGCCGCCCGCGTCAGCGCCGCCCGCGGTCGCGCCCGCGTTTTCCGGGAGCGGGTCGTCCCCCACCCCGTCCGTGAGCGTGTCGGCGGCCGGGCGGGCGCTCTCCCGGAACGCGGGCGGAACCTGGACGGCCGGAGGCCGATAGCCCGGGGCCCCCGCGCACCCGGCGAGGACCGCCGTGAGGAGCAGCGCCGTCTCACGCATGGGTCGGCTCCTCCACCGCGAGGGCCGGCTCCTCGATCCGCGATGGGCGGCGGGGCGCCCGCCTGGCCGCGCCCCGGCGCTCCGCCAGGCGCTGCAGCACCACGTAGAACACCGGCGTGAGCACCAGCCCGAAGAAGGTGACCCCGAGCATGCCGGAGAACACCGCGACCCCCATGGCGTGCCGCATCTCCGCCCCGGCCCCGGTGGAGAACACGAGCGGCAGGACGCCCATGATGAACGCGAAGGAGGTCATGAGGATGGGCCGGAGCCGGATGCGGGACGCCTCGAGCGCCGCCTGGACCGGCGACCGGCCGCGGAGCCGGAGCTCGCGGGCGAACTCCACGATCAGGATCGCGTTCTTGCAGGCGAGACCGATCAGCACCAGGAACCCGATCTGGGTGAAGATGTTGTTGTCGCCCCGGGTGAGCCACACGCCCCCGATGGCCGAGAGCAGGCACATGGGCACGATGAGGATCACGGCGAGCGGGAGCGACCAGCTCTCGTACTGCGCGGCCAGCACCAGGAAGGCGAGGAGCACGCAGAGCGGGAAGATGAACACCGCGGTGTTGCCGGCCAGGATCTGCTGGTAGGTGAGCTCGGTCCACTCGAAGTCGATCCCGTTGGGGAGCGTCTCCCGCGCCAGCCGCTCCATGATGGCGACCGCCTGGCCCGAGCTCACCCCCGGCGCCGGGCCGCCGTTGATGTCGGCCGCCGGGTACGCGTTGTACCGCAGGGCGCGGTCGGGGCCGTAGGACGGCTTCACCCGGATCACCGACCCGAGCGGGACCATGGCGCCGCTCGCGTTGGGCACCTTGAGCTGGGCGATGTCCTCCGCGGTGGCCCGGAACGGCGCGTCGGCCTGGACGATCACCTGGTAGGTGCGCCCGAACCGGTTGAAGTCGTTCACGTACACCGACCCCAGGTACACCTGGAGGGTCTGGAACAGGTCGGTGAGCGAGATCCCCTCCTGCTTCACCTTCTCCCGGTCCACGTCCAGGTAGAGCTGGGGGACGTTGATCCGGTAGCCGCTGAAGAGCCCGGCGAGCCCCGGCGTCTGGTAGGCCCGGCCGAGGAGCGCCTGGGTGGCCTGGTAGAGCTCCCGCTCCCCCAGCCCGGCCCGGTCCTCGAGCTCCATCTTGAAGCCGCCCACCGTGCCGAGCCCCTGCACCGGCGGGGGCGGGAACACGGCGACGAAGGCGTCCTGGATCGGCGCGAACTTCCGGTTGAGCGCCTCGGCGATGGCGAGGCCGTACTCCTCCTTGCGCCGGCGCTCCTCGAACGGCTTCAGGGTGAAGAAGACGATCCCCGCGTTGGGCGCGTTCACGAACCCGTTGATCGAGAGGCCGGGGAACTGGACTGCGCTCGCCACGCCGGGCTGCCCGCGCCCGATGTCGGCCATCCGCCGCAGGACGGCCTCGGTGCGGTCGAGCGTGGCCCCGTCCGGCAACTGGGCGAAGGCCACGAGGTACTGCTTGTCCTGGGTGGGCACGAACCCGGCGGGCACCCGGCGGAACCCGACCAGCGTGAGGGCCACGAGGCCCAGGTACGCCGCGAGCGCCGCCCCGCGCCGCCGGATCACCCGGGCCACCACCCCGCCGTAGCCGGCCGAGCCGCGGGCGAACAGCCGGTTGAAGGGGCGGAAGATCCAGCCGAGCGCGCGGTCGAGCAGCCGGGTGAGCCGGTCGGGCGGCGCGCCGTGCGGGCGGAGCAGGATGGCGCTCAGGGCCGGCGACAGGGTGAGCGAGTTGACGGCGGAGATCACGGTCGAGAACGCGATCGTGAGCGCGAACTGCCGGTAGAACTGGCCGGTGAGACCGCTCACGAAGGCGACCGGGACGAACACCGCGCAGAGCACGAGGGCGATGGCCACGATCGGCCCGCTCACCTCGTCCATCGCCCGGTAGGACGCGTCGCGCGGCGCGAGCCCCGCCTCGATGTTCCGCTCCACGTTCTCCACCACCACGATGGCGTCGTCCACCACGATCCCGATGGCCAGCACCAGGCCGAAGAGGGAGAGCGTGTTGATCGAAAACCCGAAGGCGAGCAAGACGGCGAACGTGCCGACCACCGAGACCGGCACCGCCACCAGCGGGATGATCGAGGCGCGCCAGGTCTGGAGGAACAGCACCACCACGATCACCACCAGGAGCACCGCCTCGAGCAGGGTCTTCACCACCTCCCGGATCCCGTCCCGCACGTTGACCGTGGGGTCGTACACGATCCGGTAGTCCACCCCCTCGGGGAAGTGGCGCTTGAGCTCCGCCATGGTGGCCCGCACCGCCCGGGAGAGCTGGAGCGCGTTGGAGCCCGGGGCCTGGAAGATGGGGATCGCGACCGCGTCCTGGTTGTCCAGCATCGAGCGGAGGGCGTAGTCGCCCGCCGCGAGCTCGATCCGGGCCACGTCCCGGAGCCGGGTGAGCTCCCCGTTCGCGCCGGTCTTCACGATGATGTCGCCGAACTCGCGCTCGTCGAGCAGCCGGCCGTGGGCGTTCACGCTGAGCTGGTAGTCCACCCGCTCGGGCATGGGCGGCGCCCCGAGGACCCCGGCCGCCACCTGGACGTTCTGCTCCCGGATGGCCCGGACCACGTCGCCCGCGGAAAGCCCGCGCGCGGCGACCTTCTGGGGATCGAGCCAGATCCGCATCGCGTAGTCGCCGGCGCCGAAGATCCGGACCTGGCCCACGCCCGGGAGCCGGGCCAGCACGTCCTTCACCTGGAGCACGGCGTAGTTCCGCAGGTACACCATGTCGTACCGGCCCCCGGGCGACACCAGGTGGACCACCATGGTGAGGTCGGGCGAGCTCTTGACGGTGGTGACGCCCAGGGCTCGCACCTCCTCCGGGAGGCGGGGGAGCGCCTGGCTCACCCGGTTCTGCACCTGCACCTGGGCGAGGTCGGGGTCGGTGCCGATCCGGAAGGTGACCGTGAGGGTGAGCACGCCGTCCGCCGTCGCCTGGGACGACATGTACAGCATGTTCTCGACCCCGTTGATCTGCTCCTCCAGCGGGGTGGCCACCGCCTCGGAGAGCACCCGCGGGTTGGCCCCGGGGTAGACCGCCCGCACCACGACGGACGGCGGCACCACCTCCGGGTACTCGCTCACCGGGAGGGCGAAGATGGCGATCGCGCCGCCCAGGAAGATCACGATCGACAGCACGGCCGCGAAGATCGGCCGGTCGATGAAGAAGCGGGAGAAACGCATCGGGTCGGCTCGAGCCGGTCAGCGCGCCGCGAGGGCGGCGGAGTCGGCGGCCATGGGCGCCAGTGCGGCGGCCACCTTCATCTGGGGCCGGACCCGCTGGAGGCCGTTGATCACCACCCGCTCCCCCGGCTTGAGCCCGGAGGTCACCACCCGCAGGCCGTCCACCAGCCGGCCGAGCTGCACCGGGCGGTACTCGAGCGTGCTGTCGGGCCGGAGCACCAGAACGAACTTCTTGTCCTGATCGGTGCCGACGGCGCGGTCGAGCACCAGGGCGGCGCGGTAGCGGGCCCCGCTCTCCAGCTTGACCCGGGCGAAGAGACCCGGGGTGAAGAGGTGGTCTCGGTTGGAGAAGACTCCGCGGAGCCGGATGGTGCCGGCCGCCGGATTGAGCTGGTTGTCCACGAAATCCACGTAGCCCTGGTGGGGGAACCCGTCCTCGTTGGCGAGCCCGAGGTACACTCGGGCCCGCCCGTCGCGGGAGCTCTCCCGCGCCCCGTCCCGCTGGAGCGCGGCGTACTTGAGGTAGGTCTGCTCGTCGCTCTCGAAGTAGGCGTAGATCGGGTCGAGCGAGACGACCGTGGTGAGCAGGGTGCTGGCCGGCGGGCCCGCCTGTACCAGGTTGCCCGGCGTGACCTCGGCCCGGCCCACCCGCCCGGGGATGGGCGAGCGGACCCGGGTCCACCCGAGGTTGAGGCGCGCCGTCGCGACCGCGGCCTCCGCCGCGCGCACCGCGGCCCGGGCCTGCGCCTCCGCGCTCACCCGCCCGTCGAACTCCTCGCGCGAGATGGCCTGGACCTCCACCAGCCGGCGGGCCCGGGCCACCTCCTTGGCCGCGAGGTCCGCCGCCGTCCGGGCCTGCTCGAGCTGCGCCTCGGCCCGGGCGAGGTCGGCCTGGTAGGGCCGGGGGTCGATCTCGAACAGGACCTCGCCCGCGCGGACCTCCTTGCCTTCCGCGAAGGCGACCCGCCGGATGTAGCCGGAGACCCGGGGCCGGATCTCGACCGCGTCCACCGCCTGGAGCCGGCCGGTGAACTCGTCCCAGTCGCCGATCTCGCGCTCGGGGACGGTGGCCACCGTGACGGCCGGGAGGGGCGGCGGATCGGGCGGGCGCTCCCGGCATCCGGCGCCGGCCAGGAGCCACGGGAGACCGCCAAGGAGCAAGAGCCGCCGGAATCGCATGCCTGCCTCCAGCTTCGAGCGTGGGTTCGGGCTCGTGACCGCTGCCGGGTCACGGGGGTCGTCGGATGGTCGTTCGGGGGCCGGGGAAATCGACCGGGCCGGCCGAGTGCGACAGTTAGCGAACTATTGAACCAGGTCCCCGGGAGCCGGGTTCCCGCCCGGCGGCCGCCGCCCGGGCCCGGGCGCCGTCCGACGTTTGTGTCGCTCCGGGGTCAGTGGCGCCGGGCGCGGGTCCGGCGCAGCAGCTCCGCCGCGTAGGCCTCCAGCGTGCCGCGCCGCACCTCGCACTGGAGGAACTGCCCCTCCCGCCGGGCCTCGATCAGGCCGGCGTTCACCAGTTCCTTGATGTGGTGGGAGATGGTCCCCTTCGAGACCGGGAACCGCTCGCGGAGAGATCGGCACGGGCACTCCCGCTCGCTCGCGATCGCCTCCAGCAGGGCCATCCGCCGGGGGTCGGCCAGCGCCTTGGCGATGAGCTCGAACTGCCGGGCCGGCAAGGAACGGGAGGACATCCGCATGGTTCAATGGTCATCGAACTCGGTCCCCCGGTCAAGGGCCGCCCCCCGGCCGGGCTCCGGCCCCGGCCGGCGGCCCCTGTAGGCCCGGCTTGACAACGGCTTCCCCGCCCGCATCGTACCGCCCGGGCGGACCGAAACCGCGGTCGGCCCCGCTCCGTTGTCGATCTGGGGCCCTCCCGAACGACTACCTGGCGTCCCGAGTCGTTCCATCCCATCCCGGAGAGAGCCGTGAAGTACGTCTGCCTGATCTACGACGAGGAAAAGCGGCGGAGCACCATGTCCCCCGACGAGAGGAACGCGTTGATGGGCGAGTACTTCGCCTTCACCGACGCGATCCGCCGGAGCGGTCACTATCTCGGGGGCGAGGCGCTCCAGCCGGTCGCGAGCGCCGCCACCATCCGGGTCCGAAACGGCAAGCTGTCCACCACCGACGGCCCCTTCGCCGAGACCAAGGAGCAACTGGGCGGGTTCTACCTGATCGAGGCCCGGGACCTGAACGACGCCATCCAGGTCGCCGCGCGGATCCCCTCCGCCCGTCTCGGGTGCATCGAGGTACGGCCGGTCATGACCTTCGACGGAAAGGAGTAGCCGGATGAGCGGCGTGCGGGTGCTGGTCGGGACGCGGAAGGGCGCGTTCATCCTGACGGCGGACGGGAAGCGGGACCGCTGGAACGTGAGCGGGCCGCACTTCGGGGGCTGGGAGATCTACCACATCAAGGGCTCGTCGGCCGACCCGAACCGCCTGTACGCCTCGCAGTCGAGCGGCTGGTTCGGTCAGATCATTCAGCGGTCCAACGACGGCGGCCGCACCTGGGAGGTGCCCGGCGGGGAGAAGATGCCCCAGCCGTACGACCCGCCCGGGAACAAGAGCAACAAGTTCGTGTACGACACCTCGCCGGAGACCGGGAGCCCGCTCACCACCCACCAGTGGTACGACGGGACCCAGCATCCCTGGGAGTTCAAGCGGGTATGGCACCTCGAACCGTCGCGGACCGATCCCGACACGGTCTATGCGGGGGTGGAAGACGCGGCGCTGTTTCGCTCGACCGACGGCGGCCGGTCCTGGCAGGAGCTGGCCGGGCTGCGCCAGGTGAAGGGCCATCTCTGGCAGCCGGGCGCCGGCGGCTTGTGCCTGCACACCGTTCTGCTGGACCCCCGGGACCCGAACCGCCTCTTCGTCGCCATCTCGGCCGCCGGCGTGTTCCGGAGCGACGACGGCGGCCGGCGCTGGCGGCCCGCCACCTGCGGCCTCAACTCCCCCTTCCAGCTCCCCGACCCCGCCGCCGAGGTGGGCCACTGCGTGCACCGGATCGCCCTGCATCCCTCCCGGCCCACGGTGCTCTTCATGCAGAAGCACTGGGACGTCATGCGGAGCGACGACGCGGGCGAGTCCTGGCACGAGGTGAGCGGCGATCTCCCCACCGACTTCGGCTTCCCGATCGAGGTGCACGCCCACGAGCCGGACACGGTGTACGTGATCCCGATCAAGAGCGACTCGGAGCACTACCCGCCCGAGGGGAAGCTCCGGGTCTACCGGAGCCGGACCGGCGGCCACGAGTGGGAGCCCCTCACCCGGGGCCTGCCGCAGCGCGACTGCTACGTCAACGTGCTGCGCGACGCGACCGCGGTGGACGCGCTCGACCCCTGCGGGGTGTACTTCGGGACCACGGGCGGCCAGGTGTACGTCTCGGCCGACGCGGGGGACACCTGGGCGCCGATCGTGCGCGACCTGCCGCCGGTGCTCTCGGTGGAGGTCCAGACGCTCGCATGATCCGGGTCGTGCTGCCGGAGCACCTCCGCCGCCTCGCCCGGGTGGACGGCGAGGTACGGGTCCGGGTCGAGGGCCCGGTCACCCAGCGCGCCGTGCTCGACGCGCTCGAGGCCGCCTACCCCGTGCTCGCCGGCACCATCCGGGACCACCTCACGCACCGCCGCCGGCCGTTCGTGAGGTTCTTCGCCTGCCAGCGGGACCTCTCGCACGAGCCGCCGGACGCGCCGCTCCCCGAGGCGGTGGCGAGCGGCGCCGAGCCGTTCCTGGTGGTCGGGGCCCTGGCCGGCGGCTGAGGGGAGGACCGCATGCGCTACATGCTGCTGATCTACTTCGAGGAGGGCGCGCTGGAGGAGCCCGAGCGGGAGGCCTGTTACCGGGAGTCCATCGCGCTCGCCCACGAGCTTCGGGCGGGCGGCCGGTACCTCGCGGCCGCCCCGCTCGAGCCCACCTCCACGGCCACCAGCGTCCGGGTGCGCGGGGGCAAGCGATTCGTCACCGACGGCCCGTTCGCGGAGACCCGGGAGCAGCTCGGCGGCTACTACCTGGTGGACGCGGCGGACCTCGACGAGGCCATCGCCATCGCCGCCCGGATCCCCATGGCGCGCAAGGGGACGGTCGAGATCCGGCCGGTCATCGAGCTCCCCGGTCTCCCCGAGGAGCGCGCGGAGCCCGCGGCCGGCCGGGCGGCCTCGCCCCCGGCGCCGTCGATTTCGCGCCGCTCCGTTCGACCGTAAGCAGAGCCCGAGCCGCGCGGCCCGGACGGTCCGCACGCCG
>Ga0070741_10013611_pt1 | contig 14311 bp, 9 predicted proteins | sample Coa_R1_4_FD_66440 | JGI IMG/M metagenome (GOLD analysis project Ga0070741, IMG submission 66440) | Surface soil microbial communities from Centralia Pennsylvania, which are recovering from an underground coalmine fire - Coalmine... | ecosystem: Environmental > Terrestrial > Soil > Unclassified ... | reverse complement strand
CCCGGATACGGGGGTTGATCCTCCACGATGGGGCAGTCCTCCACGTTAACTGCGGGGACGGCGGCATGCTCGGGTACCGCCAGGCACATGCCACGCACCAGCCCCAGCCGTCGCCACCGGGCCCGGCCCCAGCCGTCACGAGCAAGCCCGGCCCCCCGCCGTCACGAGCAGGCCCGGCCCGAGCCGGCACCGGCGGGGGCGGGCGGGCAGGGGCGGGACACGGCAGCCAGCGGGGGGCCAGGACGTCCAGGCTCACGGCGCGAGCCTTCGGTGAGTTGTCCGGGCACGACCGGCGGGGTCATCGTTGCCGGGCTGCCGGCATTGCCGCGGTTCGCCGAGGCGCTTTGCGGAAAATCGTTTACGGCCCTGTTCCAGGGGCTGCAAACGATTGATATAAAACGCGGCGGCGCCGCCGCTAGGCCGGACGCGGACGGGGGCACCGCGTGCTTAGCAACATCGCGCGGACGGGGGCACCGCGCGGCGCGGCGCCGCCGCATTACTTATGAGAATACAAGAAGGCTCAAATATGTACAAGTCGTGACCGCCAAGACACGCAGGATTGCTTTCCCGTCCAGCGAGAACGCTCTGCTAGCCCGCTCGCCGGTCCGCTTCAGTCGTGCGTGGCCCCCGAACCCCCTTCTAGGGGGGTGCGTGGCCCCCCAACCCCCTTGGCGGCCGGCGGCGGCTGGGGGGCGGGCGGCTTGGGGGCCGCGGGGGGCGGGCGCGGCTAGGCTGGCTTGGGATTACGGAACTGGAGGGTTTGCTGTGGCGGAGTTCACGTTCTCGGAGTTGCTGCCGACGGGTCCGGACACGACTGAATACCGGCTGGTGAGCGGGGACGGGGTGTCGAGCCACAGCTCGTTCGGGAGAAAATTCCTGGAAGTAGAGCCGCAGGCGCTCACCCTCCTCACCAGCACGGCGATGCGTGATATCGCCCACCTGCTGCGGCCCGCGCACCTGCGCCAGCTCCGGTCCGTTCTCGAGGATCCGGAGGCGAGCCCGAACGACCGGTACGTCGCCCGTGACCTGCTGAAGAACGCGTGCATCGCGGCCGGCGGGGTGCTGCCGATGTGCCAGGACACCGGCACCGCGATCGTCATGGGCAAGCGCGGGCAGCACGTGCTGACCGACGGGCGTGATGAAGAGCACATCGCCCGGGGTGTCTACGACGCCTATACGCGGCTGAACCTGCGGTATTCGCAGCTCGCGCCCCTCAGCATGTGGGACGAGAAGAACACCGGGTCGAACCTGCCGGCCCAGATCGAGCTGTACGCGACCGGCGGCGAGGAGTACAAGTTCCTGTTCATGGCCAAGGGCGGCGGTTCGGCCAACAAGTCATTCCTGTTCCAGGAGACCAAGGCGGTGCTGAACCCGGTCCGGATGCTGACGTTCCTCGAAGAGAAAATCCGGTCGCTGGGGACCGCCGCGTGCCCGCCGTACCACCTGGCGATCGTCATCGGCGGGACCAGCGCGGAGTACGCGCTGAAGACGGCCAAGTACGCGTCGGCGAAGTACCTGGACGGGCTGCCGGCTTCGGGATCGGCTGCCGGGCACGGGTTCCGGGACCTTGAGCTCGAGGCGGCCGTGCTGGATATAACCCGAAAAATCGGGATCGGTGCGCAATTCGGCGGGAAGTACTTCTGCCACGACGTGCGCGTGGTGCGGCTGCCGCGGCACGGGGCGTCGTGTCCGGTCGCGATCGCGGTGTCCTGCTCCGCGGACCGGCAGGCAGTCGGCAAGATCACCGCGGACGGCGTGTTCCTGGAGAAGCTGGAGACCGACCCGGCGCAGTACCTGCCGGATCCTGGTGCGGAAGAGGCATCGGGGGAGGTTGTCGCGATCGACCTCAACCGGCCGATGGCGGAGATTCGCGCCGAATTGTCCCGGTATCCGATCCGCACCCGGGTGGCGCTGACCGGTCCGCTGGTCGTCGCCAGGGACATCGCCCACGCCAAGATCGCCGAACGGCTGGACGCGGGCGAGCCGATGCCCGCGTACCTGCGGGACCATCCGGTGTACTACGCGGGACCGGCAAAGACGCCGGCCGGGTACGCGTCCGGATCGTTCGGGCCGACGACGGCGGGGCGGATGGACTCCTACGTGGCGCGGTTCCAGGCGGCCGGCGGGTCGCTGGTGATGCTGGCCAAGGGGAACCGGTCCGGTGCGGTGACGGAGGCCTGCCAGAAGCACGGCGGGTTCTACCTTGGGTCGATCGGTGGCGCGGCCGCGCGGCTCGCTTCGGACTGTATTACCTCGGTGTCCGTGCTCGAGTACCCGGAACTCGGCATGGAGGCGGTGTGGCGGATCGAGGTGAAGGACTTCCCCGCGTTCATCGTCGTGGACGACAAGGGGAACGACTTCTTCGCGGACACTACCGGACCGCTGCTGTCGATCGGATCGAAGCCGTGAGGACCGAGCACGATTCCATGGGGCCGGTCGAGGTGCCGGACGACGCGCTGTGGGGTGCCCAGACCCAGCGGGCGGTGACGAACTTCCCGGTGTCCGGGGAGCGGATCGGGCGGGACATGATCGGGGCGCTCGCCTCGTTGAAGGGCGCGGCGGCTGTCGTGAACGGGTCGCTGGGGGTGCTCGATCTCGACATGGCGGCCGCGATCCACGACGCGGCCGTGGCGGTGGCGGCGGGCGAGCACGACGACCAGTTCCCGATCGACGTGTTCCAGACCGGGTCGGGTACCTCGTCGAACATGAACGCCAACGAGGTGATCGCATCGCTGGCTCGTACGCGGCTGGGGCGACCGGTGCATCCGAACGATCACGTCAACGCGTCGCAGTCGTCGAACGACGTGTTCCCTTCGGCCATTCACCTGGCGGCGACGCGGTTGGTGGTGCGGTCTGTGGTGCCGGCGTTGTCGGAGCTGGCTGCCGCTTTCGAGGCGAAGGCGGCGGAGTTCGCGTCGGTGGTCAAGGTCGGCCGGACCCACCTGATGGACGCGGTGCCGGTGACGCTGGGCCAGGAATTCGGCGGGTACGCGGCGGCGGTGCGGCTGGGTGTGTCGCGGCTTTCCGATGCGCTGCCGCGGCTCGGTGCGCTACCGCTCGGCGGGACCGCGGTGGGAACCGGGCTGAACGCGCCGCCAGGTTTCGCTGCCTCGGTGATCGCGAAACTGGCCGCCGACATGTCGCTGCCGTTGACCGAGGCGGCGAACCACTTCGAGGCGGCGGGGTCGCGGGATGCGCTGGTCGAGGCCAGCGGGGTGCTGCGGGTCGTGGCGGTGTCGCTGTTCAAGATCTGCAACGACCTGCGGTGGATGGGATCCGGGCCGGTCGCCGGGCTCGGCGAGATCGCCATCCCCGACCTCCAGCCGGGCTCGTCGATCATGCCCGGGAAGGTCAACCCGGTCATCTGCGAGGCGGTCTGCCAGGTGTGCACGCAGGTGATCGGGAACGACGCGGCGGTGGCGTTCGGCGGCGCGGCGGGGAACTTCGAGCTGAACGTCATGCTGCCGGTCATCGGGCGGAACCTGCTGTCGTCGCTGCGGCTGCTGTCGGCGGTGGTGCCGCTGCTCGCTGCGCGTTGCGTGGCGGGGATCTCTGCCTTCGCGGACAGAACGCGGCGGCTGGCGGAGTCCTCGCCGGTGATCGTGACCGCGCTGAACCGCTACATCGGCTACGAGGCCGCGGCCGATGTGGCGCATGAGGCGCTTGCTTCGGGCGAGACGATCAGGTCCGTGGTCATCGCGCGCGGCTACGTGGCGCGAGGCGAGATAACCCTTGAGGCGCTTGATGCGGCGCTCGACGTACTCTCGATGACTGCCAGCACACAATCTGGTGACGCTTAATCAATGCTTAGCGGCCCGCCAGAGACCTTTCAGCGAACACCGTGTATGGTCCGGCTATGCGGGATTTGGCGGATACGGGCCGAGTTATCGCCGGCCGCTACCGCCTGGAGTCACCTGTTGGACGTGGCGCCATGGGGGTCGTCTGGCGTGCCCGCGACGAGCTGCTTGACCGTGACGTCGCCGTCAAGGAAGTCCAGATCGCCGAGACGCTCACGGCGGACGAACGCGACAACGCCTATCAGCGGACGCTGCGTGAGGCCAAGACCGCGGCGCGGCTGTCGCACCCGGCCGTGGTGTCGGTCTTCGACGTGGCCAACGACGGCGGGCGGCCGTGGATCGTGATGGAGCTGGTCAACGCCCGGTCGCTGGACCAGGTGCTGATCTCGGACGGTCCGCTGTCGCCGCGGCAGACCGCGGAGATCGGCCGGCAGCTGCTGTCCGCGCTGTCCGTGGCGCACGGCGCGGGCGTGCTGCACCGCGACGTGAAGCCGTCCAACGTGCTGCTCGGTACCGACGGGCGGGCGGTGCTGACCGACTTCGGCATCGCGACGTTCCAGGGAGATCCGAAGCTGACCCAGACCGGCATGGTCATGGGCTCGCCGGGGTTCACCGCGCCGGAGCGGATCAGGGGCGGCGAGGCGACGCCGGCCTCGGACCTGTGGTCGCTGGGCGCGACGCTGTACGCCGCGGTGGAGGGGCACGGGCCGTACGAGTCGCGCGGCGGCGCGATCACGACGATGTCCGCCATCATCAACGAGGACGCGCCGGACGCGCCCGCGGCCGGGTCGCTGGCCAGGGTCATCGAGGCGCTGCTGCGCCGGGAACCTTCGGCGCGGCCGGACGCCGTCACCGCGTCGCGGATGATCTCCGACGCGCTGCCCCTGCTCGCCGAGCAGCCGCGGGGCAGCGCGGGTTACTCGCCGACCGCGCTATCCGTGGCGCCGTCGCACGGACCGGCCGCGGCGGCTTCGATGGACGCGGCGCCAGGCCCGGCACCTGTACCTGCACCTAATCCAGGCGCTGCAGCGGAGGCTGCGGCGGCGGGCGCAGCAGGAGCAGCGGCGGGCGCGGGCGCGGCGATGGGTGAGGCGGCGCTCGCGGATACGTCACTGGATTCGCATGGGCGGTCCGCGGGCAGCGCCGAGCCCACCACGTCACAGAACGCGCCGTGGGGCGGCTCCGCGTGGTCTTCGGGTACGACCGTGCAGCCTGACTTCGACGAGGTGCCGGCCTCCCGGTTCCCCACTCCCCCCGCGCCAGACTTTTCGTCCTGGTACGACAACCGGCCGCTCAGCCGCACCTCCGCGGGGTACGAACAGCAGCCGAGCCCGGCCGCCACGGCATGGCCGCAGCAAGAGCAGCCCTCCCGCGGAACCTGGGGAACCCAGCAGCAGCGCCGGCGGGGATCCGGGCTGCGCTGGAAGCTGGCACTGGCGGCACTGCTGGTCATCGGGGCGGGCGCCGGCGCGGCCACCGTGATGGCGCTGCGGCACCACAACGCGGCGAGCACCGGCGGCTCGCCGCCAGCCACCCAGGGACCGACGACCGGGACGAGCACCGGCGCGGCGGCCAACCCGGCCTCCATCAACCAGTCCATCGACCAACCGGAGTCGGCCACCGGAGCGCTGCCGTCGGGTTTCCAGGCGTATTCGCTGCCGGGCAACACGGCGGGTACCACGGCGGGCTTCCAGATCGCGTACCCGAATAGCTGGAGCGTGACGCGGCCGACGGCCGTCCGGACCAAGTTCCAGGATCCGGCGATGAACGCGTACCTGCTGGTCGACATGACGCGGCACACGTATCCGAACGACATGCTCGCCGAGGCCAGGTACATCGAGCGGCAGTCGTTGGCGAAGGGCGCCTTTCCCGGTTACCAGCGGATCGAGATGGCCAGGCTCAACATCCGGGGCCGGCCGGGTGCCTACTGGAAATTCCAGTGGAACGACAACGGGACCGTGCAGGAAGTGCTCGACCTGATGTACGTCGCGAACACCTCGGCGGGCCCGCAGTCCTACGCGCTCTACTTCACCGCGCCCAAGGAGCAGTGGAACGCCCTGCACGTGGACTTCGACCCCGAGGCGCAGACGTTCGCGACACTGCCATCCTGACAACCGGGAGGCGACGCTCCGGACTGCTGGAGCGCCGCCTCGCCGATCGGCCGGCCTGGTACCGGGGGGGTTAGTACCAGCCGTCCGCTTCCTCGTGGCCCCAGGCGCCGCATGGCGAACCGTAGACCCGCTGGATGTATCCCAGGCCCCACTTGATCTGCGTGGCGGCACTGGTCTGCCAGTCGGCGCCGGCGCTGGCCATCTTCCCGCCCGGCAGCGCCTGCGGGATGCCGAACGCGCCGGAGCCGGCGTTGTACGCGCTCACTTCCCAGCCGCTCTCCCGTTGCCACAGCGGCCCGAGACAGGACATCTGGCCGCTGGACCAGCCGAACTGGCTCAGCATCGCCGCCGCGATCTGCTGGGGAGTGCCGGAGTTTTCCGCGGCCGTGAGCTGCTGCTTCTGCTGTGCGGCCTTGGCAGCCGCGGCTCTGGCCGCGGCTCTTGCGGCGGCTCTTGCGGCGGCTTTGGCGGCGGCGACCTTGGCGGCGGCGGCCTGCTGCGCCTTCGCGGCGGCCGCTTTCTGCGCGGCCGCCTGCTGCTCGATGGCCGCCTGCACGCCAGCGGCGGTCGCGATCTTCTCGGCCCGCAGCGCGACATCGCGCATGCTGTGCTGGGTGGCCGCCGCGGCGTGTGCCTGGGTGAGGCCGGTGAGCTTGGCGTCGGCCGCGACTGCGCTGCCGCCCGGCCAGGCAACGGCCGTCGCCGTCGCCGCGGAACCGATCGTGAACGCGCCGGCCGTGACGATGACCGCTAGCCTCGTTCTGCGATTGGGATGGACATACCGGTGCCGTGACAAGGGGGCCCTTCGGTTACGCGGTGTCACGCGTTGTGCTCCACCCCTGATCGACTGCTCGGGCAGGATCGGGCGCGTGGACTGGCGCGGGGCAGGGCGCCGGGGCGATCTCGGGTCGCCATCTCACGGGCGGGGGTGCTGTCGGCTATCAACCATGCCGGACCACAAACAGTGCCCGCGCCCGAATTCCATGTGACCTAGATCACGGCTACCCGCCCATGACCTGCACAGTCTCCGAAAACCCGCGATTTACCTAGAAGTTCATCGCTAAGCGAACAGCCACTTTTCGCGTATGGCGAAACTCACACTGGACGCGAAACCGCCCCATTATTGCCCTTTGGGTCGGAGACCGGGTGGAAGTCCACTTGGCCATTGCGTAATTGCACCGTCACACACGATCGCAATTCCCGAGCAATACGTAGTTGGGCTGTTACGCATTGCCAAAAAGGCTTGGGAGACCGGCGCGCCCGCAAGGGCTAGTAGTAGCCGTTGGCTAGTAGTAGCCGTTGGCTTCCTCGAAGGCCCAGGCTGAGCAGGGATTGCCGTACTGGCCCTTGATGTAGCCCAGGCCCCACCTGATCTGCGTGGCCGGGTTGGTCTGCCAGTCCGCGCCGGCACTGGCCATCTTCAGGCCGGGCAGCGCCTGCGGGATGCCGAACGCTCCGCTGGCGTTCTCCGCCTGGTAGTTCCAGCTGCTCTCCCGCTGCCACAGGTCGAGCAAGCAGCCGAAGTACGTCGTCGGGTTGAAGCCGAAGCTGCCCATCATGTTGTACGCGATGGCCTGCGCGGTCTTGGGGTCGGGCGGCGACGAGGGCACGTAGGTGATCCCGGTCGACGTGTTCGCGCCCGGATTGGCGGCGGCCACCTGGCCGGGCGAGGCGAGCTTCGGCTTGGTCACGACGGTCAGCGTGCCGGCCGCCGCGCTCATCGCGATCAGCTGCTGCCGTTCTGCCTCCAGCACGGTCATCGCCTGCGAGTTGGGAATCGCCTCGATGGCCGCGGCGCCGGAATTCGAGCTGGGGCGGATCGCATACGCATAGACGGCGACGCCGATCACCGCGACCGCGGCGATCACGGCTACCGGGAAGACGATACCGGTACGCCGGATCAGGCCACGTTTCCGCCGAGAACTCCGAGCCCCAGTCCGGTGGCGCGACAATGCAATCCTTTCCGCAGGGTATCCATACCGCTGGCGCCTCAGAATGCCAGAAAGCCGGACGGCACGCCCGGCACTCCGGAGAAAATCTCCAGTTGGTAAGGCTGCCGGGTCCCGATTCGGCTATCACGACGCGGTAAACACGGTTCCAGTCGGCGCGGCGGCGGCTACAGTGCGTAGTCTGGACAAGTCCGGATCGACGCCGGCGCGGCCGGCATGGCAGCCGGGAAAACCCGGCGCCGACCGATAGTCTCGCGGCATGCGCGCGGAGCTACCGGACATCGACGCGGCCTCGCTGGAGGACATCGTCGGCACCGAATGCCTCGATCAGGCGCGTCAGTATCTCCGCGACGATGCCGTCGTCCAGCGTGTGTGGGTCGCCTCGCAGCATGCCCTGTGCGGAGTGATCCGTGCCCGGCACGGCGGCTTCTACACACCGGCCGTCTATTTCGCGCCGCACTCCTGGCGGGTGAGTTCCGCGCAATGCAGCTGCGTGGTGCGGTTCGGCTGCGAGCACGCCGCCGCGCTGCTCATCTCCGCGATGTCCGACCCGGTCTCGGGGATGCCTGGCGCCGGGGCATCCCGCATCCCGAGGCCCGTCGCAGCCACAGAAGACCAGCCCGCGACGTGGGAGCGCGATCTCGAAGCGCTGCTCGACACTGGCGACGGGACCGCCAGCAACCAGCCGGGCAGCGAGACAACGCTGGCCATCGAGCTGTCCTTGGCCGACGGCGGCCCGGACAACGGTGGCCCGGACCGCACCCGCCCGCCGCGCCTGATGGCCCGCCTCGTCCAGCAGGGACAGAAGGGCTGGGTCTACGGCAACCTCAGCTGGGCCAGGCTGGACACCTACGACTATCACGGCGGCTACCGCCCCGCGCACATCCGGCTGCTGCGCGAGTTCGTCGCGCTGCACCGGACCCGGGTGAACCAGACGTATTACTACCACCCCGCCGGCGACGACAAGCAGATCGAACTGTCCGCGTTCGACTCCGCACGGCTGTGGCCGCTCCTCGACGAGGCGCGGGAGGCGGGCCTGCGGCTGCTCCACGCGGGCCGCCGCGATCCCCTCGACCCGCCGCGAGTCGCCGAATTCTGCCTCGACATCGCCAGCCACGACGGGGTCACGATCACGCCGCAGATCCGGCTCGCGGACGACGACACGCCGAAGGTCCTGGTCCGGTTCATCGGTGCCCGCGCGCACGGCGTGGTGTACCGCGAGACACCGCACAGCCAGCGGTTCGGCCTGGCCAGGCTGGTCCGGCCGGTGCCCGCCAGCCTCCAGCGGCTCGCCGCCGAGGGCGGACGGCTGGAGGTCCCCGGGGGCGCGGCCGAGCAGTTCCGCAGCCGTTACTACCCGCGGCTACGCCGCGCCGCGACGATCATCTCCACCGACGGCTCCTTCGATCCGCCGGAGATCTCCGAGCCCACCCTGGTGCTCCAGGCCGCGTACGGCGATGAGCACGACGTCGAGATCGGCTGGGCGTGGGCGTACCGGGTCGGCGAGTCCGAGTTCCGGCTGCCGCTGACCGCGACCGACGAGCACGGGACGCACGAGTACCGGGACGCCGCCGCGGAACGCGCCATCCTGGACAACCTGCCGAACGCCAGCGCGCCGGGCGGCGACGCACGGCTGCTGCGCGGGCTCGACACGATGCGGTTCACCACCGAGGTGCTGCCGCTGCTGCGCGACCAGCCCGGCGTCAGCCTGGAGATCACCGGCGAGGCGCCCGGCTACCACGAGGCCATGCCTCGGATCGCGGTGTCCGCCGACGAGCGGCCCGGCGAGCACGACTGGTTCGATCTCGGCGTCACGATCACCGTCGAGGGCCGTCAGGTGCCGTTCGCCGACGTGTTCAAGGCACTCGCCCGCGACGACACGCACCTGCTGCTGCCGGGCGGCGCGTACTTCAGCCTGGACAAGCCCGAGCTCCAGGCGCTGAAGAACCTGATCGACGAGGCCAGGTCACTGCGCGACCAGTCCGGCGGATCGCTCGCGATCAGCCGGTTCCAGGCGAGCCTGTGGGACGAGCTCGCCGCGCTCGGCGTGGTCAGCCGGCAGGCGAGCTCGTGGCAACGGCAAGTGCAGGGCCTGCTGCACGCGGAGGGAATCGAGCGGGTCGATCCGCCGCCGACGATCCGCGCCGAACTCCGCCCGTACCAGCTGGACGGGTTCCGCTGGCTCGCGTTCCTGTGGCGGCATCGCCTCGGCGGTATCCTGGCCGACGACATGGGGCTCGGCAAGACGCTCCAGACGCTGACGCTGATCAGTCACGCGAAGGCCGCCGGCGGAACCGTCGGCCCGTTCCTGATCGTGGCGCCGACCAGCGTGGTGCCGAACTGGGCGGCCGAGGCGGCCAAGTTCGCCCCGGACCTGGTGGTCCGCACCGTCACCGGCCGCGCCCAGCGGCTCACCGACCTCGCCAGGAACGCCGACGCGATCGTCACCTCGTACACCCTGCTGCGGCTCGACTTCGAGGACTACGCCGACCTGGAGTGGTCCGGCATGTTCCTGGACGAGGCCCAGGCGGTCAAGAACCACCTGGCGCAGATCTACCAGTGCGCCCGCAAGCTGCCCGCGCCCGTCAAGATCGCGATTACCGGCACGCCGATGGAGAACAACCTGATGGAGCTGTGGTCGCTGCTGTCGATCACCGCGCCCGGCCTGTTCCCCAGCCCGTCCCGGTTCAAGGAGTACTACGTCCAGCGAATCGAGCGCAAAGGCGACCGCGAGCTGCTGGCGCAGCTCAAGCGCCGGATCCGGCCGCTGATCCTGCGCCGCACCAAGGAGCAGGTGGCCAGCGACCTTCCGGACAAGCAGGAGCAGGTCCTCGAGGTGGAGCTGGACCCCAGGCACCGCAGGATCTACCAGACCCACCTCCAGCGCGAGCGGCAGAAGGTCCTCGGGCTCATCGGCGACATCGACGCGAACCGCTTCACGATCCTGCGCTCGCTGACCCTGCTCCGGCAGCTCAGCCTGCATCCGGCGCTGGTCGACACCGTGCACGGCGACGTGCCGTCGGCCAAGATCGACACGCTGATCTCGCAGCTCAGGGACGTCGCGGCGGGCGGTCACCGGGCGCTTGTGTTCAGTCAGTTCACCAGCTTCCTGACCCACGTCCGCATTCGCCTGGCGGCGGCGGGGATCGCGGCCTGTTACCTCGATGGCGCCACCCGCAACCGGGCGCAAATTTTGAACACGTTCAAAAATGGCTCCGAGCCGGTTTTCCTCATCAGCCTCAAGGCAGGGGGCTTCGGCCTCAACCTGACCGAAGCCGACTACTGCTTCCTCCTCGACCCGTGGTGGAACCCGGCGACCGAGGCGCAGGCGGTGGACCGCACGCACCGGATCGGCCAGACCCGCAACGTGATGGTGTACCGGCTCATCGCGAAGGACACGATCGAGGAGAAGGTGATGGCGCTCCAGGCGCGCAAGGCCGCGCTGTTCGCCAGCGTGATGGACGAGGGAGACACGTTCGGCAGCCGCCTCACCGCCGACGACATTCACGGTCTTTTCTCATAACGACCAGCGGTACCCGCTCCGGGAACCTGCGTGCCCAACTCGGTTGACAGACGTGTAAACCATGCGCTTAGAATCTCGGTTGACAGCTATGTAAACCAAACCGAGGAGCGGACCATGGCTCATTTTCATTCCTCCACCCGGACCAGATCCGCGCCGTCCCCGGCCGCAGCGGCCGGGAGCGCGACCGCGCGCCAACCGTGGACGCTGCTGATCCTGATGTCCGTGGCGCAGTTCATGGTGGTCCTCGACATCACCGTGGTGAACATCGCGCTGCCGTCCATCGGCAGGGCGCTGCGGTTCGCGCCGGCCGATCTCCAGTGGGTGGTCAGCGCGTACGTGCTGGTGACCGGCGGGCTGACGCTGCTCGGCGGGCGCGCGTCTGACCTGCTCGGCCGGCGAACGATGTTCCTCGCCGGGCTCGGGCTGTTCACCGCGGCTTCCCTGGCGAGCGGGCTCGCGCCGGACGCCGGGACGCTGATCGGCACCCGCGCCGCGCAGGGCCTCGGGGCAGCGCTGCTCACCCCTGCCGCGCTCGCGGTGATCACCTCGGCGTACGCCGGCGCCCAGCGAGCCACCGCGCTCAGCGTCTGGGGCGCGCTCGCCGCGGTCGGCTCGGCGGCGGGCCTGCTGGCCGGCGGGGCGATCACCACGTGGCTCAGCTGGCGGTGGGTGTTCCTGATCAACGTCCCGGTCGGCGTGGTCGCCGCGTTGTTCGCCCGGCACCTGGTGCCCGCGGCAGAACACCGGGCCGGCGGACCCGCCGCGGATCCGGCGGGCAGCCGGCGGCAGCTGGATCTGGCGGGGGCGCTGCTGCCGGTCGCGGGCTTGGGTGCCGCGCTGTACGCGATCACCGGCGCGGCGCAGTACGGCTGGGGCTCGGCGCGCACGGTGACCCTGCTCGCCCTGGCGGTGCTGCTGCTCACCGCGTTCGTCCTGGTCGAACGCCGGGTGGCGGACCCGCTGGTGCCGCCGCGGGTGCTGCGATCCCGGTCGCTGGACATCGGCGCGCTGGTCATGCTGACCGGAACCGCGGCCCTGATCGGCGTGCTGTTCCTGTGCTCGCTCTACCTCCAGACGGTGCTGCGCGCCTCCCCGATCCGGGCCGGCCTGGAGTTCCTGCCGCTGATGCTGATGACGGGTACTGGCGCGCACCTGGCCGCACGGCTCCTCCCCCGGATGGGCTCCCGCCTGCTCGCGGCCACCGGCCTTGCCGCGATGGCGGCGGGGGCGCTGCTGCTCTCCCGGCTGAGCGGCTACGCTGGCGGGCTGCTTCCCGCCTTCGCGCTCATCGGCGCCGGGGCCGGCCTGACCTTCCCGTCCGCGTCGGTCACCGCGATGCACACGGTGGCACACGACGAGGCGGGACTGGCCTCCGGCCTGGTCACCACCGGGCACGAGGTGGGCGCCGCGCTGGGAGTCGCGGTGTTCTCGGCGATCGGCGCGGCCACCGCGGGCTTCACGGTCACCGGCGCGGGCAGCACCGGCGCCTACCAGCACGTGTTCGCCGTCGGCGCGGCGATCACGGCCTGCCTGGCGATCCTCGCGGCGCTGACCGTTCCGGCGGTCCGTCCGCCGGCCGGAACTAAGGTGGGAATGCACTAAAGGAGCAGACCCGATGACGGCACCCCAGGCCACCGATCCCCGCCGCGAGACCGCCGAGCGCAACGTGCAGGCGATCCTCGACGCGACCACCGAACTCCTCGACCGGCGGCAGCCGGTGACGATCGCGGCGGTGGCGAAGGAGGCCGGGGTGTCGCGGGTCACCGTCTACGCGCACTTCGAGACGTGGGAGGCGCTGGTCGAGGCGGTGGTACGACGCGCCGTAGAGCGTTGCGCGGAGGCGATCGATGCTGCCGACCTCGCCGCGGGGCCGCCGCTGGCCGCGCTGGACCGGCTGCTGTCCGCCGGGTGGCGGATCCTCGCCCGCAACGGCGCGACGGCCGCGGCGGCCGCCGCGTACCTGAGCAGCGACGCGATGCGCCGCTCCCACCACGCGGTGCGGCATCAGTTCGCCGCGCTGATCGAGCGCGGCCGCGCCGACGGCTCGTTTCGCACCGACGTGCCGGTGACCTGGCTGGTGAGCGGCACGTTTGCCCTGATCCACACCTGCGCGGAGGAGGTCCGGGCGGGCAGGCTCGACCCGGACATCGCCGAGCCCACGCTGGCGACGACAATCCGCGCCCTGGTCACCGCCCGCTAGTGGTGGCGGAAAGCAGCCGGGTCATCGTGATGGTCAGCCAGTCCTGGTAGGTATCCAGGTCCCAGCGCTGCACGCGGGTGATCAGCAGGTACGTCTCGGCGGCCGCGAGGACGCTGGTGGTCTCGATCAGCCAGTCCAGGTCCGCCTCGGGAGACAGCAGGCCGTCCTCGGCCATCCGGGTCCAGAAGACGGCGTGGGCATGCCGTGACTGTTCCCGGCCCTGCTGCCAGTGGCCGGCGATCAGCGGCTCGATGGCCGCGGCCTGCTGCGCGACCGCGAACAGCGCGCCGGTCCGCGCCATGATCTGACGGCCGGCCGCCGCGCTGGCCGCGATCCGTTCGGCGGCGGTCGGCGCGGTGAGCGCCGCCTGCATCCAGTCCCTGCCGAGTACGTCCACCGGACGGGTGTCGCCGACGATCGCGGTGTCCACCACGCGCTTGAACAGCGCCGCCTTCGTGCCGAACCGCAGGTAGACCGTGCGCGCCCCGACCTGAGCATGCTTGGCGATGGCCTCCAGAGTGGTGTTCTGGTAGCCGTCGGCGAGGAACAATTCGGTCGCGGCAGCGATGATGCGCTCCTCGGTCTGGGCTATCTGGGCCTGGCGCAGCGTCGGCCGGCCCGGTGCTGGGTTGACATCTTCCCTTGCCATATGTTGCAGTATAACTGCATTGAATGCACTCGTACTGCACTGGAGGGGAAATGAACGACTCGGATGCGCCCGCGCTGGCGGG
>Ga0070741_10013610_pt1 | contig 14311 bp, 15 predicted proteins | sample Coa_R1_4_FD_66440 | JGI IMG/M metagenome (GOLD analysis project Ga0070741, IMG submission 66440) | Surface soil microbial communities from Centralia Pennsylvania, which are recovering from an underground coalmine fire - Coalmine... | ecosystem: Environmental > Terrestrial > Soil > Unclassified ... | reverse complement strand
AGCCGCCAGTGTATCCGGCACCACGATGTTTGTACCGGGCGACACACGCCGCTCCACGACAACGCCCGCCGCGCCCTTCGCCAGCGCTTCAGCCGCGAAATCATGCCCGTCATGATTCGGCCCGCGTAAGGCAAAGAACAGATCGCCGGGTGCCAGCGTGCGCGTATCCACGCTCCAGCCCGACACCGGCAGAGGCGACCACTCGCGACCGAAGAACTCCCCCGCGTCCAGCTTCATTTGTGCTCTCCGTAGCCGAAACTGCGGAGCACTTCTCTGGCCACCTCGCGATCATCAAAATGAATCGTTCTATCTTTGAGCACCTGATACGTCTCGTGGCCTTTGCCGGCAAGAATGACAATGTCGCCCGGCCGCGCCTCCTCGATGGCGCGCCGGATGGCCGTCGCCCGATCCGGCTCCACAACGTGCGGTACGTCCTTCCGCCGCACACCTACCAGTGCGTCGTTCATAATGGCCAGCGGATCTTCGGAGCGGGGATTATCGCTGGTGAGGATGACGAAATCGCTCGCCTCCGCGGCAGCCTGTCCCATCAGGGGGCGCTTGGATCGGTCACGGTCGCCGCCGCAGCCAAACAATGTAATCACGCGCTTGGGTGAAAGACTTCGGGCCAGGGAAATGGTGCCGCGTAGCGCATCGTCGGTGTGGGCGTAATCCACCACGACAAGGAAAGGCTGGCCTTCATCGACCCGTTCAAAGCGCCCCGGCACGGAGCGGCAGTTGCTGATCCCGGCCGCAATCGTCTCGGGCGCTAAGCCGTACGTCAGGCCGGCGGTACACGCAGCCAGGATGTTATATACATTGATCTTCCCAATGAGCGGCGATTCGACAGAAAACCGTGTCTTGCCCGCCTGGACCTCGAATCGCAGGCCTTGGAAGCCAGAAGCCACGTGCCGCGCACGCACATCGGCGTCCTGTCCCAGACCATACCAATAAAGCTTGGTTTCGGGTTTGACGGCAATGCGCCGGGCGAAGGGATCGTCGCGGTTCAGGATGGCGAACGCTGGCGGAGGGCCTCCCGCCCCCTGAAACAGCGACTGTTTCGCCTCGAAATAATTCTCCATCGTCTGATGGAAGTCCAGGTGATCGCGTGTCAGGTTGGTGAAAATGGCCGTGTGGAAGCGCAGGCCCCAGACCCGGCCGAGCGCCAGCGCGTGCGAGGAGACCTCCATGGTGGCGTGCGTGCCGCCCGCCTGTTCCAGCTCACAAAACAGGCGCATCAGATCGAGCGATTCGGGCGTGGTGTTCACAGCCGGAAGCACACGCCCGGCAAGCTGGTATTCGATCGTGCCAATCAAAGCTGTGGTCTTGCCTGCGGCGCGCAGGATCGAATCCACCAGGTATGAGGTTGTCGTTTTGCCGTTTGTGCCAGTGATTCCGGTCAAACGAATCCGCTCGTCGGGAGCGCCGTAAAAATTTCGAGCCGCCAACGAGAGTGCATGCCGCCCATGATCTACCTCCAGCCACGGGCCGGTAAAACCACTGGGCGCCGCTGATTCGCTGATCACCGCGAGCGCGCCCCGGCCTACGGCATCGCTCGCATAGCTGCGGCCGTCGGTACGGCTTCCTGCGAACGCAAAAAATAGAAAGCCGGGTTTTACTCGCCGGGAATCATACTCCAGCCCGGTCACGGTTTTGGTAGCGAGGTCCGAAGGCGGCGGCTCTCTGAGCCGAACGCCGGAAAGTACCTCCCGCAGGGTCATCTGGCAAACTGAACCCGGATGTGTTCCCCTTGCTGCAGAATGCTCCCGGGCAAGGGCGCCTGAATGCGCGCAATGCCGCTTCCATCCAGTAGTACGGGCAAGCCCTTCTCGGAGGCTTCGGCAATCACCGCTCGCACGCTCATTCCACGGAAATTGGGTACTCTGGGTCCGTCCGCCTGGGGCACACCGGCGGTGCTGGGCGCTTGGGGCATAATCTCTTCTTCAACCGCTGCCGGATCCGCCAGCTCGGCGATGGCTACGTCGTTAGCTTCAGTCCCGCTCGGGCCGCCCTCTTCCGGCGGCACTTCATCGGGCAGATCTTTGGGTACGTCCAATACTCGCAGAGCTTCCTGAGCGACTGTTTTGAATACCGGCGCCGCCACAGGGCCCCCGAATCCCGCCGTGCCGTGCGTTCCGTTCACGGTCACTACTACTACGATAGCGGGATTCGGAACCGGCGCAAAACCCATGAACGAGGCATTATAGCTATGCGTGTAATGCCGGGCTGCGTAGTCGAAGATCTGCGCGGAACCAGTTTTCCCGGCGCTGCTGTAGCCTTCCAGACGGGCTCTTCTTCCAGTTCCGCTGGGGTGAATCACGACGCCCTCCATCATCCGGCGCATCAGGATTGCGGTTTCGGGTGCCAGGATCCGGTGTGGGGCCACAGTGGGCTCCGGCCGGCCGCCACGCTCCAGGATGAGCTTGGGCCGTACGAGCAGACCTCCATTGGCCACTGCCGAACACGCCTGCGCCAGTTGCAGCGTCGTCGTGCTGATCTCGTGTCCCATGGCAACCGAAGGTAGCGAGGTCTTGCCCCATCGCGAAAGCTTTCGCACGGTGCCGGTGGATTCATAAGGCAGCGGAATGCCGGTGGAAGCGCCGAATCCGAATCGGCGGACATATTCATAAAGGTGCTCCTGGCCGACCCGCAGGCCAATCTGGATTGCCCCGATATTGCTCGATTTGGCCAGGACGAGCGACATCGGGATCGAGCCGTAACCGTGCTTGGCTTCGTGAATCGTGCGGCCGAACAGCTTGATGGCTCCGTTACCGCAGTTGATGATCGTATCCGGACGCAGGTTCGTTGTCTCGAGCGCGGCTGAGAGCGTGACGACCTTAAATACTGATCCCGGTTCAAACGGGACCGAAACGGCCTGGTTGATGCGGCTCGACGGGTCTTCACCCTTACGGAGCGGCTTGTTGGGATCGTAGCTTGGGTAACTGGCCATTGCCAGGATCTCGCCGTTACGCGGGTTCATCACTACGACGCTGCCGGTCTTGGCCCCATGCGCCCGGACGGCCCTGTCCAGCTCTCTTTCGGCAGTGAACTGGATGCGCTCGTCGATAGTCAAAGTGATCGGGGTGCCGGCGCGCGGCTCCGTGGCCAGGTGGGAGTCGATTCCGCGGCGCTTCACATCCGTAAGCAGGCGTGCAGTTCCGGGGCGGCCCCGCAGCAGGTTGTCCAGACTCATCTCCAGCCCCCAGTTGCCGCGCTCACCGTGATCCACCGATCCCAAGATGTGCGCCGCGGTGGATCCGGCAGGGTAGTGGCGCTGGCTTTCAGTTTGAAACTCGATCCAGTCCAGACGCAGGCTTCGCAGCCGTTCGGCCTCTTCGCGTGTGATCTTGCGTTTCACCCACAGAAAGCCGCGCCGATTCTCGGCTGCCCAGCGCATCCGGCCGTACAACTCCTCCCGATCAAGGCTCAGAATGCTTGCAAGGATTTCGGAGGCGATCTTCAGATCCGGAAGGCGGCGTGGGTTTACATAAACGGAATCCATCGGCACGCTCATCGCCATCGGCTGATGGTTGCGATCGAAGATCGTGCCTCTCGGGGCGGGGATATCGATGGATCGAAGCTGCTGCTGCCTGGCCAGCCGGGCGTAATCCGCGTGATGGAGAACCTGGATATCAAGCAGGCGAAAGAGAATCGCGAGGCCCCAGAGGAGGATCCCTCCCGCCAGCCATGTCAGACGCCTGTCCGCCTCGTGCCGTGCCCTCGGTTCCATAAAGGCGTAACCGGCCGCGATCGGTTATCGATGTTCGAGGTTCATGGCGACGGAGCCATCGCCATTGGGATCGAGATGTACGACCTGGCCGGGGGCCGGAGAGATCAGCCGCTGGCCGCGAGCCAATTCCTCCAAACGCGAGGGGCTAAGCAATCGGGCCTCTTCCAGATCCAAAATGCGGCGCTCGTCGACCAGCCGTTTTTGTTCCTGTTTGAGCGCTTCAAGCTTATATCCTGCGAGCGTGCTCGCCACCGTGGGAACGAGCGTGCAAGTCAGTAATGCGATCAGCAGGCAAGCGCCGCCGATCATGGACCAGCACTCTCTGCGCGCTCGCGGGTCCGCTTCTCGCACAAGCCGGGAATTGTCGATCTTTTTGGAGAACAGGTAAACGCTCTCGTTAGGAAGCGCCCGCAAGCGGAACTGATCCGCCGCCACACGCGCGTCTCTTTCCGCTCGCTCCTCCGCGATGGAGGTCCCGGGAGCTGTCAGCACCTCGGGCCTTCGAAAAAATGTCGCCAACGTTGCCATGTCAATTTATTTCCTTAGTTATTTCTTTTCCAGCGCGCGCAGTTTGGCGCTGCGCGAGGCCGGGTTGCCTGCCACTTCCGCCTGCGAGGGCTGAATGGGATGTTTCGTCAAAACGGTCGCCCGCCCTTCCCGCTCCAGGCTTCTGAATCGCTGTTTGACCTTGCGATCTTCGAGTGACATGAACGAGATGACTACCATGCGCCCTCCGTGACGCACCAGCTCCGGACCGGTCTCAAGCAGCCGGTCCAGCTCGCTCAGTTCGTTGTTGACGGCCATTCGTAATGCCATAAAGGTCCGGGTGGCGGGATGCAGCCGGGTCGTCCGGGGCACGGCCCGCTCCACAACACCGGCCAGGTGTAGTGTGCTCCGTATGGGCCGCGCCCGAACGATTGCTCTGGCTATCTTCCGCGCCCTCCTTTCTTCGCCGAGCTGAAAGATCAGATCGGCGATTGCCTTTTCGGCGTAGTGATTGACCAGATCGCCCGCCGTCATGCCCGTGGTTGGATCCATGCGCATGTCGAGCGGACCATCCACCAACAACGAAAATCCTCGCTCCGCCGAGGTGAGCTGATACCGGCTCACGCCCAGGTCGGCAAGCAACCCGTCCACGCTGTCGAAGCCGGCCTCCCTCACAGCTTCCGCCAGCGTCGCGAACGTCCCCCGGTGAAAGCGGATGCGCGCGCTCCACTCGGCCGTGTTCTGCCGCGCGGACTCGAGCGATTTCGGGTCGCGGTCGTTGGCGATAACCAGACCCGTCTCGAGCCGGCGAGCGATCTCGGCGGTGTGCCCGCCCAGCCCCGCGGTCGCATCCAGGTACACCCCGTCGGGCCGCACCGCCAGATACTGCAGCGCCTCGCCCGCCATCACCGGGATGTGCATCCACCCTCACTTCAACCCCGCCTGTTCCAGCGCGACGACATCAGCTTCCGGCGACTGTGTAGACTGACGGCGGCGCGCCTCGTATGTGGCTTCGCTGAGCACCTCAATCCGGCCCCGGTACGCGTACAGGCGCACGGGCTGGTTTTCGATCCCTAGCTCCCGCCTCAACTCCGGCGGAAATAGAACCCTGCCTTGGCCGTCCATCTCGGCGTCCGCTCCCAGATCGGCTGCCGTGAACGCCACGTTCGCAGCCTTCACAGGATCGTCCCTGTAGGTCTCGAAGAACCTTTCGTTCTCCCTCCACACGCCGATCGGGTATATTTGGGCTATGCGGCGATTCAGGCTCGTGACGAACAGCTTCTTCTCCGGCAGCCTGCTCAGATACTCCTGGAATGGTACCGGCAGCTTGAGCCGCCCTTTCTCGTCCAGACGGCCCGGGTACATACCGCGAGGCGGTTCCACCGGAGGCGGTACCTGAGCCTGATCGTCCACTTTCAGTCCACTTATTGGCCAATTCCGGCCACAACCGATTGTGGCATGGGGTACTCTCGCTTTGCAACAGGTTTTTTTGAGAAAGTGATTGATTTTCGCGGAGTTACTAACCCCCCAGAAATATGGTCGCAGTTTTTATGACTACTACATATTGATTTCTATGGCGAAGATATGGCGAATAACGGTCGCCGTACCACGATTTGGCGGCTCGAAGCGTCCATTTCTTTTGGGAAGATAAGGTTAGAAAAGGGTAGATGAGATTCCGGGTGTGCCTCCTCGGGCTTGCGGCTTGGACAGTGCCGGTCATCGCCGGAGAATATGCGCTGCTGGCGAACGGTGGACGGCTCGCGGCAGACCGGCACGAGTATCTCGGCTCTAAAGTGCGGCTGTATTCCGGAACCGGCTGGAGCGAGCTGGAAGCTTCTCAGGTAAAAGGGTTTGAGGAGGAAAAGGGCGGCGTCCCGCAGGCCGAACCCGGGCCGGCGAGTAAGCCCCCTGCGGGTGGGGAGCTTGCGATTCCAGACCTGGTCAGCGCTGCGGCCGCCAAGTACGGGCTTCCGCCTGGGCTCCTCCACAGCCTGATTCGAGCCGAATCCGGCTACCGCGTCGGCGCGGTTTCGCCCAAGGGCGCGCGCGGCTTGATGCAATTGATGCCCGAAACGGCTCGGGCTTTCGGCATTGATGCGGCTGACCCGCAGCAGAACATCGACGCCGGTGCGCGCTACCTATGGCAGTTGCTGTGGAAGTACAACGGATGGCTGCGCCCCGCGCTGGCGGCTTACAATGCGGGCCCGGGCGCGGTGGATCGCTATCGCGGCATACCGCCCTATCGCGAAACGCGTGCGTATGTGGAGCGAGTGGAGCGCAACGCCGGACTCAAAGTGCCGGGAGGGAAATCGCTTATCTCCCGATCCGCACGCCGTAATGTTGCGGAAGCCCCGCCATCGCCGCCGCCAGCTCGATCGTTGACAGAGTAACGAAGTCCGAATCCGGAATTTCGGCGAGCAGCGGCTCGCCATCTGCAACGAGCTGCTCACCAGCCCAATGGATCGCCACCTTGTAGGCATGGCAGAATGGCCAGAAAGGGCGTGGAGCGTTTTGGGCTTTTTGGGGATCGAGGTCCTCAATGTATTGATAATGGGCCTCGCTCATGAGGTGTTGGATCGTCGATCGATTGCGCTAGTGAGCGGCCGGCCTTGCCGCAGATCGGCTGGCCGCCGAGCTGGTTGTCTGATACGCCGGTCCGCGCGGCAGGCTCTCAATCCCGAGCGGATATATCCGCGCAGCGGTTACCAGTTCGGGACGGGCACGCAGGAGCGCTTCCACTTGCTCCGGCGGCCGCAGCGCGCGAAGGATGTTCAAAAGATAAAACACGCGCACATCGCGCGCAGAGTGCAATTCCACCTGTTCTCCAATGCGGTGATGGATGCCCGGATCGGGATCGGTTTCGATCGCCAGCAGCGCTCTTCCAGCCAGGCTTGTGCGTCCGAAGACTTGAGCTTCCGCCGCTGCACGGCCGGATCGGACGCGAGCTCGATCACCGCGCTCGCCCCCCTGTCTCGCAGTCCACATCACCGGCAAACGCCGGAATAGTGCTGCGGCATTCAGCGGATCCGCCGTTGCACCAAGCCGGACTGCTTCGTTCAGCAGGAGGTCCCGATACCGCGGTTGAAGCGCCATTGCTCAGCGATCGCCACCCTTCGGCGAATGCCCGCGGCGCCGCTCTCTTGTCTAGCGCCGCCCATACGCGTGCGCCTTCGAGAAGAGCCATTGACCTTACGAACGAATCTCGATCCTTTGACTTCCCGATGGCGTACCCGAGCAGCTCGCGAGGCATCACACTGAAACCGGAATGCGCTCGGTGTCGAATACGGCTGCCAGTCCGTGGATTACGGCCGCGATCCTGACCGCGGCCAGGATCGCTCCCTCGCTCACGCCTTTTTCGCGCAGGGTGCGCTCATGGGCATCGACGCAGCGGCCGCACCCGTTCAGAGCCGATACAGCCAAACACCAAAGCTCGAAGTCGATGGGATCAGAACCGTGCGTACGGATGGCCTGCATGCGCAGCCGCGCCGGCATGGCGCTGTAGTTCTGATTCGAGCTGAGATGCTGAAATCGATAAAAGATGTTGTTCATGCCCATTAGGGCAGCCGCCGCTTTGGCCGCGTGCAGGGCTTCGGGCGAGATCTGCCCGGCTGCTTCCGTTTGAATCGCGGCGCTGACATCGGGATTACGCGATGCCATCGCGCAAGCTACGGCCGTGCCCCAGCTTTGTTGTGGCGTAAGTTCGGTTTGCCGCAGCACATTGGGCAGGTTCAGCTTCAAATCCTTGGCATAGTCCGGGCACCGCCCGAGGAAGGTTTCCAGGTTCATGGTTTATTGGGGGAAATGCCGGGCGAGCCCGAGCGGCTCGCCCTCGGATCAGACGGCCAGTACAGGCTCGCCCTTCTGCCAGTTGCAGGGGCACAGCTCGTCGGTTTGCAACGCATCCAGCACCCGAAGCACCTCACCCGGATTGCGGCCGACCGACAGGTCGTTCACAGACACAAAACGGACAACGTTGTCCGCATCGACCAGAAAGGTGGCCCGCTGCGCCACGCCTTCATTCGGGTCGAGAATACCCAGGGCGGAACACAGCTCCCGCTTAATGTCAGCCAGCATCGGAAAAGGAAGATCCTTGAGATCTTCGTGGTGCTGCCGCCATGCCAAATGGACAAACTCCGAGTCCGTGCTCCCGCCCAAAATCTGGCAATCCCGGTCGGCGAACTCGCGGTGCAACTTGGCAAAGCCCGCGATCTCGGTGGGACAAACAAATGTGAAATCCTTCGGCCAAAAGAAATAAAGCTTCCACTTGCCGGGGAAATCGTGGGCAGTCAATGTCTTGAACTGCTTTCCTTTCTCCGTGCTTACGGTCGCTGTTACAGAGAACTCGGGAAATTTGCTTCCTACTCCTATCACGTGATCGTTATTCTCCTGTTGAGGTTGAAGTTGAATGCAAGAAAGTGGGCCTGCGGCTAACGAGGGGTGAACTCGCGGTCGATCTTGGCCGCCAGGATGAAATCGCTTTCAGTCAGACCGTCGATCTTGTGCGTGTATGTTTTGACTTCCACCCGGCCCCAGCTCAGGTAGATATCGGGGTGATGGCCTTCCTGTTCGGCCACCGTTCCGACCCGATTCACAAACTCCAACGCGGTCTTAAAATCCGGGAATGAAAACGTCCGGGCTATGTGGTGCTCAGCCACCACCTGCCAGCCCGGCAGCTGCAACGCCAGTTTCCGCAACTCCTCACCTTTCAGCGGGGGAACGCCTCCGCGGCATGGTATGCAATGCTTTTCAGCCAGATTGGTTTCTGTTTCCGCCATGCTTTCCTCCGGATCAACGCTTCGTTCCTTTTGCCGGTCTCGCGTGCCGCTCTCCCGTTGCCGTTTCCATGCCGCCAGCACAGGAGGCGCACATGCCTCGCAGCGTCACTTCGTAATTGCTAACCACGCGCCGCCCCAGATCAACCTGGTCTGCGAGCCCGGGAAGCTCAAACCAACCCACATCCTCCAGCGTCCCGCAGGCGTCGCATAGAAAATGATGATGCCGGTCCAGATTGGCATCGAAGCGTACCGCCTTCCCCGGACCAGCAACTTCCCGTACGAGGCCGGCTCGAGCCAACGCGTGCAGAGCATTGTAAACCGTGGCGCGAGAGGCGCGGGGATCCGCATTGTTCACCGCGCAAAAAATCTCCTCAGCAGTAGCGTGAACAGCGCTGCGTGCCAAGTATTCGAGCACGGCGAATCGTTGCGGCGTGCAGCGAAGCGAGCATCGGCGTAAAGCCTCAGCCAAACGCTCACTCAATTTGAATGAAATCAAATTTGAGAATATGTCTAATCTAATGCTCTGTCAAGTACTGAATCCGTACCTGTACTCCGAAGTATTGTCGCGGTGCAACAGGACTTACATGATAGGCTTGTGGCGAAACGCACAGTTCATCAAGGGCCCGTCAGAGGCCAAAGTGATCGGAGGGCCTCGACCCGGTATCCGCTCCAGCAGCAGATGAAGTATCGCATGCTGGATCCCGCGAATACCGGGCGAGGAGGTACGGGTATGACGCTCAATATGAGCAGCGGGGGCATTCTATTCGCCTCGCAGGATCCGGTGGATCCTTTGCAGCGGCTTGAGGTAACAGTCAACTGGCCGGTACAGCTAGAGGGCCGGTGTCCTTTGAAGCTGGTAACGATCGGACGCGTCGTGTGGATCGAAGGGCCGCGAGTCGCGGTGAAGATTGAAAAATACGAATTCCGCACGCGCGGGAGTTCCGATAACTGACCAGGCAACCTCGAAGCTTCGCGACCGTCCCTTATGATGGGAAGTTGATCCCGAAAACTGAGAGCGACCAGACGATCGCGCGGTATCGGACCCTGCTGGAAGTTTCCGAATCGATCGCGCTGAACCGTGATCTGTCCGATCTGTTTCGCGATCTGGCGCAGCGGCTGCACCGCATTGTCGAATTCGACTACCTCAATCTGGTGCTGCACGAGCCCGAGCGCGATACGATGCGTCTGCATGTGCTCCAGACGACGGAGCCTTCCGACATTCAGGAGGGTCTGGAGCTGTCTGTAGACGAGTCGCCCTCCGGGTTGGTGTGGCGAACGCAGCAGCCGCTTATAGTCGACGACTTTTCGCGGGAAACGCGATTTCCCAGGCTGCTCGACCTATTGCGGGATCAGGGGGTGCAGTCCTGCTGCATGCTGCCGCTGACGAGCCCTCTTCGCCGTTTGGGCACGCTGGGATTCGGAAGCCGGCGCACGCTGGCGTACAGCGCGATCGATATTGATTTTATGCAATCGGTGGCGGCGCAAGTGGCCGTGGCTGTGGACAACGCCTTAAACTTCGCCGCCGCGGAGCATTATCAGCAGCAGTTATCCCGCGAGCGCGACCGACTGCGCGTCGTTCTCGATGTCACCAATGCCCTGGTGGCCAACTTGGATGTGCGGCACGTCTTCGCCGCAGTTTCCGCGTCGCTGCGCCGCTTCATTCACCATGACTACACCAGCCTTCTGCTCTATGACTCGGAAGCGAGCCAGATCCGGCTGTATGCCCTCGATTTTCCCGATGGCCGCGGCTTAATTCAGGCGGAGATGGCGGCCTCCCCGGAAGGAACGCCTGCGGGCAGCGCAATCGCCAGACGGCAGCCGGTTGTTGTGGACCGGATGGATGCCAGGCAGTTCCCGGCGGATTTCACGCATCGGCTGCTTGCGGAGGGCATTCAGTCCGTGGTCAGCATTCCTTTGCTGCGCGGCGAGCGGATCCTGGGAGCCTTGAATACGGGCAGCCGCCGTGCTGCTGCTTTCACACAGGACGATGTCGATCTGTTGGTCCAGATCAGTAACGAAGTCGCTATTGCAATTGAGAACGCTCTCGCGTTCCGTCAAATTGCCGAACTACGCGACCGGCTCGCCGAGGAGAAGTTATATCTCGAAGACGAAATTCGCACCGAGTATGATTTCGAAGAGATTGTCGGCGAAAGCCCCGCCTGGAAGAAAGTTCTGCACGATGTGGAGACGGTGGCCCCTACGGATTCAACGGTCCTCATACAGGGCGAGAGCGGCACGGGCAAGGAATTAATCGCCAGGGCCATTCATAATCTGAGCCAGAGGCGCGAGCGTACGTTCGTGAAAGTAAACTGCGCGGCCATTCCTACAGGGCTGCTCGAAAGCGAGCTGTTCGGTCATGAGAAGGGAGCATTCACCGGCGCGATAGCGCAGAAGATCGGCCGGTTCGAGTTGGCAGATCGCGGCACGCTGCTGCTCGATGAGATCGGCGATATTCCACTAGAGCTTCAGCCGAAGCTGCTCCGGGTGCTCCAGGAACGAGAATTTGAGCGCCTCGGAAGCACTCGCACGCTGAAGGTGGACGTTCGCCTCATCGCCTCTACCAACCGTGATCTCACGCGAATGGTAGCGGAGAAGGAATTCCGGGGCGACCTCTTTTATCGTCTCAATGTGTTTCCAATCAGCCTGCCTCCCCTTCGCGAACGCCGTCAGGATATTCCACTGCTGGCCCGGTACTTTGCCCAGAAATATGCGCAGCGCATGAACAAGCCGATCGAAACCGTGCCGGCTGAGGCTATGGAAGCGCTGACGCGCTGGCACTGGCCGGGCAATGTTCGCGAGCTGGAGAACTTCATTGAGCGCGCTGTGATTCTCTCACGAGGCACCGTACTCAAGCTGCCGATATCGGAGATTGCCGACTCGGCTGCGGCCCCGTCATCCACGCCTACCACGCTGGAGGAGGCTGAGCGCGAGCATATCCTCAAAGCACTGCGGGAAACGCACTGGGTAATTGGAGGCCCTAACGGAGCTGCCGTGCGGCTCGGTCTCAAACGCACCACGTTGCAGTCCCGGATGCAGAAGCTAGGGATCACCCGGCCGTTCTGACGTGCCGCCGACATTTCGGCGTCTGCCGAGGTCGCGGCGGCACGGCCTTTCCTGAAACTACGTAATCGCTTAGGAGCGTGCAATTTAACCGTGGCCTGCGGTTTGCCCAAAAAGAGGCATGCTGCGGATTACGATCCACGATTCTCCTGAGGGCCGCACGTATAAACTCGAAGGCAAACTGGCCGGAGCCTGGGTGCGCGAACTCGACGAATGCTGGCGAACCAGCGGCCAGTCAGGCGGGGCAGCCACCACGGTGGATCTGTCACGGGTCGGTTACATCGATGAGGTGGGCAAGGCTCTGCTGGCGCGTATGCACGCGGCCGGCGCGGTGCTTAAAGCCTCAGGCCCGTTGAATAAGGCGATTGTCGATGAGATCGTTCGCGCCGGAAAAGTAACAGTCGTGATCTTCGCTTTCCTGGCGATCGTTGCCATCGGCGGACTCCGCGCGCAGGAGCCCAAGCCCGAATCCGGCCCGCTGCGTCTGAATCTGCGCGAAGCCGTACAAATGGCGTTGCGGCAGAATCCGCAGGTACAGATCGCGAATCTAAGTCTTGCACAGAGTAATGAGGAGCGGAAGATCTCGCGCTCCGGGCTGCTGCCGCAGGGGTCGTTTCAAGTTTTTGAACGGGAACAGCGGTTCAATCTCGAAGCCTTTATCGGGACCCGATTCCCGGGCACTGCGCAGCACGCCGGTCCGTTTGAAACATTTCAGGCGGGTCCTCTGTTTTCGATGCCAATTTTCGACCTGACGCTGTGGCGGCGATGGCGGGCTTCGGAGGCCGGCGTAAACGCCGCGCGGGCCGAGGCGCAGAATGTCCGCGAGCAGATTGCGGCTTTGGTGGTTTCGCAGTATTTGGGGACGCTGCGCGCGGCAGCGGATGTCGAGGCGGCACGCTCCCGAGTGGATCTCGCGCAGGCGTTATACAACCAGGCGGCGGACATGCAGAAAAGCGGAGTTGGAACCGGACTTGATACTCTACGCGCAAACGTGGAGCTGCAGAATGAGCGGCAGCGCCTGATTACTGCCGAGACAACGCAGAAGACTACGTTGTTCGGCCTTTCACGGCTGCTCAATATTGATCCGACGCGGCCCGTGGAATTAACCGATCAGGTGAGCTTTTTCGAGACTCCGGCCATCCAATTAGACGAGAGCCTGGAACGGGCTTATTCGGCCCGGCCGGAGATGCGGGCGCTCACATATCGCGAACAGCAGGCCGAGCGTTTGCGGCAGGCAGCGTCAGCGGAGCGCGTTCCGAGTCTGCGGCTGGACGGCTTTTGGAGCTACCAAGGACTAAAGCCGAGTTCCGTGATTCCGGCGTATCAGTACACGGCGACGCTGAATTTCCCCTTGTTCACATCCGGCCGGATCGGAGCGGAGATCGCACGAGCCGAGCAGGAGATCAAGAAAGTGGGACAGCAGCGTACGGAAACGAGGAACCAGATTGCGCTCGAAGTAAAGACAGCAGCCGCGCAGCTCGATGCGGCGCGTCATGAGGTGGAGGTCGCCAATATGGCCGTCAAGCTGGCGCGTGAGGAAGTCAACCAAGCTCGGGACCGGTTTCAGGCAGGCGTGGCAAACAATATCGAAGTCATCACCGCGCAAGACGCGCTGGCGCGCGCGAATGATAACCAGATCGTAGCGCTTTATCGCTACAACCAGGCTCGGGCCGACCTGGCCCGCGCCACCGGCCAGATGGAGAATTTGTATGCCAAGTGAAGTGGAAAAAGAAAGCATGGAGACGTACATGCCGGAGACGGAGGAGGAACAAATCCGTACTGTCGAGCCGCCGGCTCCGCCCCGGCGCAGGCCGAAGATCCTGCGATTCGTTGTAATCGGAGGGCTGGTGGCGGCAGCGGTAGCGGCGGCATTCTGGCTGCACTATCGCGGTCAGGTTTCAACGGACGACGCGCAGGTCGACGGCCACATCGCTGCGATCTCGGCCAAAATATCGGGCAGCGTGGCGGAAGTGCTGGTCGACAATAACTATCACGTAAAGGCCGGCCAGGTGCTGGTGCGCATTGATCCGCGCGATTATCAGACGGCCGTGGACCAAGCGCGCGCGGCGCTGCTGGTTGCGGAAAGCCAGGCTCGAGCAGCGAAAGCCGGAGTGCCGCTGACTCGCGAAACCACTCAGAGCGGAACCTTCGGCGCATCTGCCAGTCTGGCGGCCGCAGAGGCCGACCTGGAGCGGGCACGAGTCCTGCATGAGCAGGCGTCCACCTCCGATATCGCAGTGGCGCGGTCCAACTTGAACGAGAA
>Ga0070741_10013609_pt1 | contig 14312 bp, 12 predicted proteins | sample Coa_R1_4_FD_66440 | JGI IMG/M metagenome (GOLD analysis project Ga0070741, IMG submission 66440) | Surface soil microbial communities from Centralia Pennsylvania, which are recovering from an underground coalmine fire - Coalmine... | ecosystem: Environmental > Terrestrial > Soil > Unclassified ... | reverse complement strand
AGGCCGCTTTCCTGCTCACCAACGCCGGCATGGGCATTCTCGAAGGCTTCCTCGCCGCCACGCCGATGCTGTTGCTCACCGATCTCTCCGACTCGGCGCCGTTCTCGCATCACGCGCCGTATCAGGCCGGCAGCGGCGACTACGGCACCTGGGACGCCCGCAACGTGATCGCCGGCTACACCAAGCAGGTGTTCGTCGCGCAGGATGGCCCGCAGGCGGTACAGCAAACGCAGCTCGCGATCAAGCACGCGGCCGCCGGCACTCCCGGCCCGGTCGCCTTGCTCTACCACAGCAGCGCCCTCGCCCGCCGCGTCGGCCCGGACAGCACGCCGCGCCTCTACGCCACCGCGCCGTACCTGCACCAGCGCGCCGCGCCCGCCGCCGAGGCGCAGGTCGCCGCTGCGGTCACGGCGCTGCGCGCGGCCGAGCGACCGGTGATCGTCGCCGGCAACGGCGTGCGTGCCGCCGGAGCCCGCGACGCCCTGCGCGAGCTCGCCGAGCTGCTCGACGCGCCGGTGGCGACGACGGCCTCCGGCAAGGGCGTCTTTCCCGAAACGCACCCGCTGGCGCTGGGGCTGTTCGGCACGTTTGGCCTCGAAGCGGCGAACGCGGTCGTGGCCGCCGCCGACCTGGTGCTGGCCGTTGGCACCCGGCTGGGCGCCAGCGATACGGCGCGCGAGAACCCCGAGCTGCTCGACCCGATGCGCCAGACCTTCGTGCAGATCGAGGTCGAGCCGCGCAACGCCTCCTGGACCTTCCCCGCCGAGGTCACGCTGCTCGGCGACACCGGCACGGTGCTTGAGCAACTGATCGCGGCGCTGCGCGACGCGGCGTACCGGCCGCGCAGCAGCGGCCGCCGCCTCGCGGCGGAGGCGCACGAGCGGTTCGCCTCGTTCGCCGTTGCGGAGTCGGCTTCCAACGAGACGCCGATCCTGCCGCAGCGCCTGATCGCCGACCTGCAGCGGGTGCTGCCCGAGGACGCGGTCGTGACCTGCGACGCGGGCGAGAACCGGCTGTTCATGCAGCACTTCTTCCGCACGAAGGCGGGGATGGAGTACCTGCAGCCCGGCGCCGTGGGCGGTATGGGCTACGCGATCCCCGCGGCGCTCGCGGCGCGAGTGGTGCATCCGCGGCGGGTGGTAGTGGCGGTCTGCGGCGACGGCGGCTTCGGCATCGGCCTGAACGGGCTGCTGACGGCGGTCGAGGAGCGGCTGCCGATCGTCACGGTGCTGCTGAACAACGGGGCGCTGGGCTGGGTGCTGCACGGCCAGGGCGAGCGGCCGATCGCCTCGAGCTTCGGCCCGTTCGACTACGCCGCGATCGCGCGGGCGATGGGCTGCGAGGCGATCCGGGTGGAGCGGCCGGCAGAGATCGCGCCGGCGATCGAGCAGGCGCTGGCCGCCGGGCGGCCGGCGGTGGTCGAGGTACTCACCTCGCTGCGGCAGACCTTCCAGCACGTCACCTCGCCCCTGGCGGCGCAGCGCCGTCCGGCGCGGAGCGGCGCGCGGTAGCCGGCTCGGCCGGATTGCTCCGCGCAGAACCGATGCCGTCGACGCCGATCGGGCAGCGCAGTTCGCGATCGCGGCGCTGCCGTGCGCTGAGCGCCGCCCGGTCGCCGATTTAGCACTTCTGTAACACGCTGCTAATCGCCTCTACATGCTTCGGCGCCAACGCCTTCGCGATCGTGGACGCGAGGCGGAGGTGGGGGATGCGCGTGTTGCTGGTGGAGGACGAGGAGCGCATGGCGGCGCTGATCGCCGCCGGTCTGGCGCGCGAGGGGCACGCCGTGGACGTGGCCGGCGACGGCGAGACGGGGCTGGCGATGGCGCAGGCCGCGCCCTTCGACCTCCTCGTGCTCGACCTGATGCTGCCGCGAATGGACGGCTTCACGCTGTGCCGGGCGCTGCGCGAGCGTGGTGCCGGCCTGCCGATCCTGATGCTGACCGCCCGCGGCGAGGTCGAGGACCGCGTGGCGGGGCTGGACGCCGGTGCGGACGACTACCTGACCAAGCCGTTCGCGATGTCCGAGCTACAGGCGCGGCTGCGCGCACTGACGCGCCGCGGCGGCGAACGCACGGCCACGCTACGGGCCGCGGACCTGCGGCTCGACCCGCTGCGGCGCGAGGTAGCGCGCGCTGGCCGGCGGCTGGAGCTGACGGCGCGCGAGTTCAACCTGCTGGAGTTTCTGCTGCGCAATTGCGGCCAGGTGCTGAGCCGCGCCCGCATCCTCGACGCGGTCTGGGGTGAGGACGCCGAGCCGTATGGCAACGTCGTCGATCAGTACATCTCCTACCTGCGCGGCAAGCTGGACCAGCACGGCCCGCGCCTGATCGAGACGGTCCGCGGTGTCGGCTACGTGCTGCGCGAGCCCGCTGAACCTGAGACGCCCCTGACAAAGGACTCGCCATGGTCCGTGCCGCCCGCCGCCGGCTGATCCTGTCCCTGGCCTGCGTGATGGGCGCGGTGCTGCTCTGCGCCGGCGTGCTGGTCTACCTGCTGCTGACCCACGAGCTGGACCGTGCCGTCGACGCCCAGCTCCGCAGCCAGGATGCTGCGTTCGTCAAGGTCGCCGTTACGGGCAGCATCGCGGCCGGCGACCCCGCCGGTCCCACGACCGGCGGGGCGGTGCCCGGCGGAGAGGTGACCGCACTCCCGCCACACCCCGATCCGCCGCCGGCTGGTGCGGCGCAGGGCGGGCTTATCGTCAGCTATCAGCCGCCGGTCGACGCCGCCGGCGTTTTCTCCGTCCAGATCAGCGGCGGGGAGCTGCTGGCGGCGCGCGGCACCGTGCCACCAGGCTTCCCGGTCGCCGCCGCCGCCGCCGCCGCCAGGCCGGATCGCGACGACCTGCGCACCACGACGCTGGACGGCAAGCGCTACCGCCTGCTCTCCCACTACACCGGCACCACGCCCGGCGGTAAGCCGATCGTCGTGCAGACGGCCGTCTCGCTGGCCGCGCGCGATCGCGAGCAGCGCACAGTCCTGCTCGGTCTCGCCGCCGGCGGCCTGGCGGGGTTGCTGCTCACCGTCGCCGGTGTCGGCTGGCTCACGCGGCGGGCACTGGCGCCGCTCCAGCTCGCCTTCCAGCGCCAGCGGCGCTTCGTCGGCGATGCCGCGCACGAGCTGCGCACGCCGCTGGCGCTGCTGCGGCTTGAGGCAGAGGACCTGGCGCTGCGCCTGCAGCGCGAAGAGGAGGCGCGGCCGCTGTTTCGCCAGGTCGACCGGGTGACGCGGCTGGCCGGCGACCTGCTCAGCCTGGCGCGCCTGGACCACGAGCGGCAGCGCTGCGAGCGCGAACCGGTTCACGCCGCCTCGCTGCTCGCGGAGCTTGCCGGCGCGGCCCGTGCCCTCGCCGCGCCGGCCGTATCGGTCGAGCTGTGCGTGCCCGACGGCCTCTGGCTGGCGAGCGACCGCGATCGCCTCCATCAGTTGCTGCTGATCTTTATCGACAACGCCTGCCGCGTAACACCGCCGTTGGGCCGGATCGGCCTGAGCGCGGCGGCCTCGGGCGGCAGCGCCACGCTCGCGATCGAAGACAGCGGCCCCGGACTGCCCTCCGGCCCGATCGCGCGGCTGTTCGAGCCGTTCTACCGGCCGGATGCCGCCCGCTCCCGATCGGAGGGCGGGGCCGGCCTCGGGCTGGCGATCGCGCACGAGCTCGCACGGCTGCTCGGCGGCACGTTGCGCCTGGAGAACGGCCGCGCGGGCGGCGCCGTGGCGAGCGTTACGCTGCCACGCATTCCGTCGCCGGAGGGCGCAGCCGCCAGCGAAGCGGGCGTTACTGTGTAGCAGTTTTGCAGGATTGGTCACACGGCCGCCGCATGAAGGCCGCGTCCTCCGCTTCTACGCTGGTCAGGGTGAGGATCCTCGCAGTCCGGCGCAGGGGATCGGGCGACGGCTCGATCTTCGGGCGCCACAACGCGGCGCGCTGCTCACGCTGTTCCCCGCTGAGCAGGGTCCGGAACACGTCACGTAGCGCCGTCACGCCCGCCACATCGAGAATGCCGAGACAGAACGGAGAACGATCGTGAAACGCTTGAGTCCACTGGCCGCCTGGGTCATGGGCAGCGCGGGGCTCGCGCTGGCCAGCAGCGCGGCCATCAGCCTGACCATGGGCACGGGAGGGCCGGCGCGCGGCGCCGCTGCCGCGACGGCGCAGGCCTGTGCCACGCCCTCCGCCGCACTGGTGCAGGCGGCACAGCAGCAGTACGCCCAGCGCCTCGCGCAGGCGCTCGCTAAGAGCGAGCAGGAGGTGCAGCAGGCGCTGCAGCAGCTACCGTTGCCGGCGATCGGCCCGAAGCCGGCGCAGGCCGGTGCTGGCGTTGCCGGCATGGTCAGCGTCACCCTTGGGGGCACACCGGCGGCCGGTGCTCCCGGCGAACGCGGCTTCGTGATGGCGATCGGCGGCGATCCGGCGATCCTTGCACCGGCGGCAGCGCGACTGGGCGTGACGCCGCAGCAGCTCGCCGACGCCTTTAAGGCGGCCGGCCAGCAGTTCAAGCCTGCGCATGCGCTCACCTGCTCGGCCGGCGGCGCCGATGCGCTCGTCGTGCTGCAGGGCGACGACGATGCGCTCTTTGCCGCGGTCGCGCAGCAGGTCGGCCACGGCATGACCGCTGCACAGGTACGCGAGGCGATGCAACTGGTGCAGCCGCCCGCGTCACCGCCGACGCCGGACGGCGAGCTGAAGGCGAAGCTCGACCAGTACCTGCAGGCGCTGGCGGCTGCGCTGCATGTGAGTGTGGATCAGCTACAGGCGGCGATGCAGCAGGCGAGCGACTGCGGCGCCCCGCCGGCGCAGCCGGCGGCCGCCGCGGCCGGGCCGACGATCTGCTTCTCGATCGCCGGCCCGGCGCTGCCGCCCCCGACGCCCTGAACCGGTCCCATTCCCACCGGCTTGATGGCCCGGCCTCTTCGGCGCGTCACCGGCGCCGGATGGCCGGGCCTTCGCCGCGCACCGCGGCGTTTGGTCGCCGCAAAGACGCTGCCCTAATGTGACGATTTTCCCGGAACGCTCTCCGGTCGCACCATCAGCGAAAGTCGGTGATCGTGGTGAAGCCCAGCGTGCCGAAGCTGCCCATCGCGTCCATCACCCGCGGCACGTCGGCCAGGCCGATGCGCTCGCCGATGATCGTCTCGGGATGCAGCGTGCCGCGCGCGACCATGCTGAGCAGCGGCCGGTAATGGTGGTTGGGGTTGCCCAGCGAGCCGCGGAACTCGATCTCCGCCGTGGTCATCAGGTCGATCGGCAGCGCGACCTCGCCCGCCTCGGCCGCCGAGGTCACGCCCACCTGGACATGGACGCCGCCCTTGCGCAGCGATCGCACGGAGTTGAGCATGGTCGCCTTGATGCCCAGGGCATCGAGCGAGACGTCAGCGCCGCCCCCGGTCAGGTCCTTGATCCGCTCCGGCACGTCGCCCTCGCGGGCGTCGATCGTCTCGACCGCGCCCTCGGCCCGCGCCCGCAGGAGCTTCGTCTCGTCAAGGTCGACGGCGATCACCTGGGCGCCCAGCGCCGCCGCGATCTGCACCGCGGAGAGGCCGATGCCGCCGCAGCCGTGCACCGCCACCCACTGCCCGCCGCGCACCGCGCCGCGGTCGGCCACGGCATGGTAGGAGGTCATGAAGCGGCAGCCCAGCGCCGCCCCGGCCTCGAACGAGACGCCGTCGGGCAACGGGATCGCGTTGAAGTCGGCGCCGCCGATCACGCAGTACTGCGCGAAGCCGCCGGTGCGCTGGCCGGGCCGATCGCAGAGGTTGGAGGCGCCGGCGACGCAGTAGCGGCAGGCGCCGCAGCCGTTGTGGAATGGCGTCAGGACCCGCATGCCGGGGGTGATCTGGCGCACCTCGCTGCCCACCGCCTCGACCACGCCGGCCTGCTCGTGGCCCAGCACGGCGGGGAGCGAGAGCTTCAGTCCCACCCAGGAGAGGTCGCCCTGCCAGATGTGCCAGTCGCTGCGGCAGACGCCGCAGGCTTCCAGGCGCACGAGCGCATCCCGCGGTCCGGGCTCGGGCGCGGGCATCTCGCGCACGACCAGCGGCTGGCGCAGTTCCTCGACGACGGCGGCTTTCATCGCGGCCTCCTCGCACGATGCCGGTCGGGACCACATCAGCAGCGCCGCGGCGTCGCGATCGGCCGGGCGTAGCCTACTCGCGTGGCGCCCCGCGCACAAGTCCGGGAGCGATCGCGAGGGCGACGAATCGAGCGGCGATAACATGGCGATCGAGTTCGACGGCCCGAGCAGCGGTCCTTCAGTGAGACGAAGCGGCCGTGGCCGGTGGTAGCAAGCGCGATGCCCCCGTGGCGGCCCGGATCAGGGCATGCTCACGGGCGTGCCACCGCCGCTGCCGGTGCTAAAGCCGCTCGTGCCGCGAGTGCCGGTCCCGCCCGTCGTGCCGGTGCTGAAGGTGCCCCGGGTCGAGCCCGTCGTACTCCCGGTGGTCGAGCTGAAGCCGGTCGTGCCGGTGGGTCCCGACGTGTTCCCCGTTGTCGAGCTGAAGCCGGTCGTGCCGGTCGCCCTGCCCGTCGTCGAGCTGAACCCTGTCGTCCCCGCGGCGCTGGTTGTGCCGCCGGTTGTGGAGCTAAAGCCCGTGGTCCCGGTCATCCCCCCTGCGTCGCCCGTCGTGCCGCTCCAGGCGGTTCCGTCCGAGGTTGTGACGGTTACGCGGACGTTCGACTGTGCGGGAAGCACACACTGAATCACGTTTGTCGGTGGATTCGGCGATTGGCAGCTCGGTTCAAGCACGGCGATGCCCGCCGCCGGTGGAGCGGTGACCGTCAGGGTACTGCCGTCATAGGCGACGCTCGTACCCTGGTCTGAGGCGTTCAGGACTGTCACGTCAGCCGGACTATCGGTCCCGGAGCGGTCGCCGTGGAAGCGAACACTGCTCCCGGCCGGGACACTGGCCGATCCCGGTAATGCATCGGTCCGTACCACCGCTTGTCCCTGCACCGAGGAGCGCCGCGCCGCGACGATCGACAGGCACACCGCCAGGGCGAGGCCGCCCGCAAGCGCTCCACGGAGGATCACGAACTTCGGTTGCGCCACGATGAGCCGCCTTCTGTGCGCGTCGGAGGCCAGAGCGTCCGGTACGGCCCATTGGTGCCGACGATGGACGGGCCTGCATGCGTTGGACAGCGGCGCCCGCACGGTCGAGGGATGCTCGCTGCTGTCCCAGCATCGCCGCCACCAGGCCGGTGCACCATAAGCGCCGCAACAACGTTGGCGTGAAGTGCCTCACACAGGGCGCCGCCGTGGAACCATTCATCATGCGCCGCTCGCCGGCGTGCCCGAGTCCGTACAGCCTGCCGCATGCAACGCAGGGTGCGCCGCAGCGATTACCCGCAGCCCGCCGTGTTTTACCGGCTGCGTCCGCGGACCGGACGGCGCGGCGTGGTGATCGCCTGGCTTTCCGTGCGGCGCCTCAGGAAGCCGGCAGTAGCCGCGTTCGCCGTTGCGCTGTTCTCGCACGCGACCCAGCCTGCCCGGCGCTGTCAGAAGCCGAGGCCGCGATCCTTGAGCGAGACGAAACGGCCGTGGCCGATCACGATGTGGTCCAGCAGCTCGACGTCGAGCAGCTTGCCGGCGGCGACCAGCTCGCGCGTCACGCTCACGTCCTCGCGGCTGGGCGCTGGATCGCCGGAGGGGTGATTGTGCACAACGATGATGCTGGGAGCATTAGCGCGAATCGCCGGGCGGAAAACCTCGGCCGGGCGCACCTGCGACTGGTTCACCGTGCCGCTGGAGATCGTCGGAATCGCCAGCACCTGGTTCTTCGTGTTCAGCACCAGCACGCGCAGTTGCTCCTGATCGAGCAGTTGCATCTCCGACTGCAGCAGGTGCGCGACGTCCTTCGGCTCGCGGATCACCGCTCGCTCCTCGGGCGTGGAGGCGGCGAGCCTGCGGCCCAGCTCGAGCGCGGCGCGGAGTTGCGCTGCCTTCGCCTCGCCCAGGCCGCGCGTGGCGCACAACTCGTCGAAGTTGAGCCGCGCCAGGCCGACCAGGCCGCCATGCTGGCTCAGCAGCCGGCTCGCCACGTCCAGCACGTTCTCGCCGGCGATGCCGACGCGCAGAATGATCGCCAACAGCTCGGCGGTCGAGAGCGCGCCTTCGCCGTAGCTGCGCAGCCGTTCGCGTGGCCGCTCAGAAGACGGCAACTCGCGGATCGTCGGCCGGTAATCGGCGCGCGGCCGCTCGCTCGGCGTCTCGGCCTGGAGCGGCGCGAGCCGAACGACCGCCGACTCGTGGACCGCGCGCGGAAGCTGCGGATCGGACATGCGGGGACTCCAGCCGGCGCCGTGGCGGTGCGGCTGGGCTTCACTTTAGCGGCAGTTGTGGTAGCTGAACAGCGTTGCGGCCGTTAGCCGGCGAGCGCGGCCTGCAGCGCCTGCGCCTCGTCGGGGCGGCGGAAGCGGTAGCCGAAGTGGGGCACGGAGACGATGTGCTCCGGGTGGCCGCCGTGCGAGGCGATCTTGCGACGCAGCTTCCACACGTGCGCGTCGATCGTGCGCTCCACCGCCATGTCGCGTGCGCCCCAGACGGCGTCCAGCAGATCTTCGCGCGTGTAGACGACGCCGGGGTCGCGCATCAGCGCATGCAAGAGGGCGAACTCAAGCGGCGTGAGGTGCACCGGGCGGCCGCGCACGAGCGCCTGGTGCGATGCAGGCTCGACGCGGATCTCGCCGATCGCCACGGGGCCGATCTCACCGCCGATCGGTGCGCCCACACGGCGCAGCACCGCGCGTAACCGCGCGATCAGCACACGCGGCGCGCAGTCGTCCGGCACCACGTCGTCCGCGCCGCCGGCGAAGCAGCTCAGCGCCCGGCGCTCGTCCATGCCGTGGATCACGACTGTCACCGGCGCCGAAGTCGCCTCGGACAGCCAACGGGTCGCGTCGAGCGCGTCCAGCGCCGGCGGCGCATCCACGGCGATGATCAGGTCCGGCGGGCGCCGGCGGACCAGCCGCTCGGCCGCATCACGCGTGGCGACGCGCAGCGTGACGAAGCCCGCCTGCCGCAGCGCGGGAACGATCCGCTCGCTCCAATTCGACGCATCGACGAGACAGATTGCGGCGCCCATGCTCTCGCTCCGACCGGTGCCGTCGCCGCGCGGCCCGGCCCGCGCGACGTGTCACGCACGCCATGCTACGCAGGCGATTGCCGGATTGCATGAGCGTTTTCTCAGGCAGCGAGGGAGCGATTACACCTCCTCGCGCAGCGCTGTGCGGGCTCGCGCCGCCGCGACCGGCGCCTCCACCGCCGCGTCCAGGTGGTGCAGCGCCCGGCGCACCGGCGCGATGTGCCGGTAGAGCGTGCCGGTCGCTACCCGCTGCAGCACGCGATCCGCCCCTTCCGCCAGCCAGGGAGTGATGGGGGTAACGGTCAAGGCCCGCAGCAGCGGGTCCAGCGCCGCGTTGCCGAAACGCGCCAGTGCCCGCGCCGCCTGCCAGCGCACGCCGCCGTCTTCGTCGTTCAGCGCCACTACCAGCGGCTCGATCGCGCGCGAGTCGCGGATGCTGCCCAGCGCCCGCGCCGCGTGCCAGCGCGTCCAGGCCGAGCCGCTGCGCAGTTCTCCGATTAGCGGCAGCACCGCGGGCTCGCCGATGCTGGCGAGCGCAGAAACGGCCTCGGCGGCCACCACGTCGTACCGCTCCAACGCCCGCAGCAGCAGTGGAATCACCTGCTCCGGCTGGAGCGCGGAGAGCGCTCGCACGGCGGCCGCCCGCACGCGGTCGTTCGGGTCGTCCAATAGCGGCTGCAGCTCGTCGAGCGCGCCGGGCTCGGCCCGTTGCCCGACCAGCTCCGCGGCGAGCGCCCGCACGCCCGGGCTGCTGTCGGCGAGCCCCTTCTGTAGCGCACGCCGGCGCGCATCGTCGCAGGGATCGCCCGGCGGCGCGAGGAAGGCCGTGATCGTGGCCGCGTGTGCCCGCCGCGTGGCCGAATCCAGGTGGCGGGACTCCGGCTCCGTGTGCCGGGCGATGTGCGCCGCGAAGCGCAGCAGTTCGAACCACTCGGCGTCGGCGTCGTGGTGCCGCAGCCAGGCCTGTGCCTGCCGCCGTGTGCGCTCGTCGCCGAGCTGCCGGCAGATATCGTCGATTGAGAGGCGGCCGGCGGTGCCCGGCGCCGGCCCTTCCGCCGGCTCAGTCGCGTCTCGTTGCTGATGTCCGGTATCCAGCGTGCCCGCCATCTTTTCACCTCCATACCATCCATAACAAATGAACTGATGGCTTCAAATCCGGCATTCAGCTTCGGGCGAATGCGCAGAAGCGGGCGTGCGAGCCGATTGTGAAGCCATGTCCAAGTACGTCCGCCCGAGCGCGGGGCCGGCAACCTGTCGTTGCCCGGCTCGTCCATGCACTCGGATCGGCGCCGGGGCGGGCCGGCTTCCTATCGAATAACGATACACTGCCTGTCCAGCGGCGGCAGCGGCTCTCCGGGTAGTCCGACGAGCGCCGCACGGGTGAGCGCCGGCCGCGTCTCTCCTACCCCTTGGTTGATCGTCCTTCGACCAAGGCGCTCCGGTGGCCCGGGATGGCCAGGAGGCTGCCGGCGAGCGGTCTGTCGCGGCGCAGGGACGCCGCCGCACCTGCCCGAAGCTGGGCAAAGCTTCGCGCGTTTCTACCGCGTGCGGGTGCTAAGCTCAGAACAGATTGTGTGTTCTATCACAGGCAGCGCTGGGAGGATCGCGGCATGCGCTACCGGCCGATCGGCGGCACCGGCCTGATGGCCTCGGAGTTCGGTTTCGGCGCCTGGACCATCGGCAGCGACTGGTGGGGGCATATCGACGACGCGCAGGCGCGGCGCATGCTGAACCATGCGTTTGACCTCGGCGTCAACTTCTACGACACCGCCGACCAGTACGGCGAGGGCCGCAGCGAGCGGCTGATCGGCGAAACCTTCGCCGGCCGGCGCGACAAGGTGATCCTCTCCGGCAAGTTCGGCTACGACTTCTACTCCGGCCACCGGCGCGAGGGCCATAACGAGCTACCGCAGAACTTCGAGCCGGAGTTCGTCCGCTTCGCCCTGGAACGCTCGCTGCGCCGGCTGCAAACCGACTATCTCGATATCTGGCACATCCACAACGTGCGCATGGCGTCGCTGCGCGACGACCGGCTCTGGCAGACGCTGGCCGATCTGCAGCGCGAAGGCTCGGTGCGGCACATCGCCGTTGCGCTTGGCCCGGCGATCGGCTGGCTGGAGGAGGGTCTGGTGGCGCTGCGCGAGCGGCCGATCGCCTCGATGCAGATCATCTACAACCTGCTGGAGCAGGAGCCGGGCCGTTCGTTCCTGCCCGACGCGGTCGAGCGCAACATCGGCCTGCTGGTGCGCGTGCCGCACTCATCCGGCCTGCTCGAAGGGAAGTTCACGCTGGAGACGACCTTCGGCCCCAACGACCATCGCAGCCACCGCAAGCGCGAGTGGCTGGTGGACGGCCTGAAGAAGCTGGAGCAGCTCCGTTTCCTCACCGACGACGGCTCGCGCACGATCGGCCAGGCGGCGCTGCAGTGGCTCTACGCCCAGCCGCAGGTCTTCTCCGTGCTGCCGAACCTGTACGGCATGGAGCAGATCGAGGAGTTCGCCGCCGCCTCGGACGTACCGCCGCTCACCAACGAGCAGATCAAGCGCATCGACAAACTCTTCGAGACGAACTACGGCCTGGCGACAACGGCGGCCAGCGCCTGAATCACGGGGCGGCCCGTGCCCTCGCTCCGGCCTCCAATCTCATGTCACCTGTCACCTGTTTCCTGAGGAGCGCGCCATGGCAGAGCAACAGGCCAACGGCAGCGGCCAGCACCGCTACGGCACGGGCCGCGTGCCGCTGCCGCAAACCAGCCACGAGGGCATGGACGAGATCAAGAAAGGTCAGTTCGTCCAGTACGCCTTCTACAAGATCGACCCGGAGTGGCGGCGGCTGCCCGCCGCGGAGCGGGCGCGGCAGAAGGCGGTATTCGCCGAGGTCGTGGCCGCGCACGCTGGGGACGTGCAGACGCGCGTCTACAGCCTGGTCGGACTGCGGGCGGACGCCGATCTCCTGCTCTGGAACGTGGCCGGGGCGATGGAGGCGTTCAACCGGCTCGGCGCGGCGCTCGCGGGCACGGCGCTGGGCGCCTACCTGCGCACGCCGTATGCATATCTGGCTGTGACCAAGCGCTCGATCTATGTCACGCGCCACGCGCATACCGGCCAGGACGGCCAGCGCCTCGAAATGCGGCCCTCCGGCGCGAAGTACCTGTTCGTCTATCCCTTCGTGAAGACGCGGGCCTGGTACAAGCTCACGCAGTCGGCGCGGCAGGGGATGATGGACGAGCACATCACCATCGGCCACAAGTATCCGAGCGTGAAGCTCAACACGACCTACTCCTTCGGCCTGGACGATCAGGAGTTCGTCGTCGCCTTCGAGACGGACGAGCCGCGCGACTTCGTCGACCTGGTGCAGGAGCTGCGCGAGACGGAGGTCAGCCTCTATACGCTGCGCGACACGCCGATCTTCTCCTGCGTGGCGATGACACTGCCCGAGGCGCTCGATGCGCTGGACGGCGCCCGCGCCGCCGCGCCGCAGCCCGTCGCCGGCGGTTGAGCGACCAGGCGCCGCGCTCAGCCGAGCCGTTGTTCCGGCGCGGGCGAGGCGCGCAGCTCGAGCGCCAGGATCTCGCGCGAGCGGCTGGTATCGACCCCCGGCAACTCGGCTTCGACCAGCGCCAGCGTCTCGGCGATCAGGCTGTAGAAGTCGGCGAGCGTCTCCTCGCCTGGTGCTGCCAGCACCGCGCTGAGCCGTGCGTGCGCGGCGGGCGGCGTCTTCGGCATCGCGGCGAGCGTCGCCTCGGTCCACTTCAGCTCCGGTGCGGTCGCGAAGTAGGTGCGGTTCACCGCCGCCAGCAGCGCCAGCAGGTTGCGGATCATGCCGCAGAGCAGGTCGTAAAGGTCGGGCAGCTCGCCGCGGTCCAGCGCCAGCCGTTGCGGCACCCACCGCGGATAGAAGAAGAGGTGCGCCCGCGCCATCGCCTCGGCCAGCGGCTGCGGGTAGCGGGCGATCCGCTCGCGCCGCAGCCGCCACTCGGCCGCGCCGTGCAGCGGCACCGCGCCGAGAAAGCCGGAGAGCGCCTTCTGCTTCGCCGGGTCGATCTCGGCACGCTCCAGCACGGCGTCGACCAGCTCGCGCCAGGCGGCGAGTGGGATGCCGGCCACATCGATCTTCAGCGTGCCGTGGAAGTACTGCTCCAGCCGGCCGCCATGCTCGTTGGTGGGAACGAAGGTGAAGCGCTCGGCGCCCAGCGTGGCAAGCGGCGGCTCTTCCAGCCAGTCCGCCTCCACCTGCTCCCAGTAGACGGCGATATCGAGGTCGGAGTAGTCGTCGGCGCGGCCCGCGGCCACCGAGCCGCCCACCAGCACCATGCGCACGCCCGGCCGCGCCGCGTAGATCGCCGCGATCTGCCGCGCCAGCGCCAGCCGCCAGCGACTTGCCCCGTTCACGCGCCCATTCCCTTGCCCGCTGCGCCCCGTGCGCTGCCGCCATCCTCGTGCACCGGGCGCGGCGCTCGCAAGGGATGCCGCCGTGAGCTTGGAACGCGAAAAGAGGGACGTGCTGTTCAGCCGCACATCCCTCCTTTCGCGTTCCTGTCGCCTCGCCCAGCGCGACTCAGGCAGCGCAGGTCCCGTGGAACGCCAACCTACCAGCGTGCGAGCTGGACGAGCTGGATCAGGTTGCCGCAGGTATCGTTCAGCATGGCGATGGTCGAGCCGGTCACCTCGGTCGGCGGCATGGTGAACTCGGCGCCGCGCGCCTTGATGCGCTCGTAGTCGGCCTTCACGTCGTCGGTGTAGAACATCGCGGCGGGCTGGCCCTGCTGAAAGATGGCCTGCTGGTAGGCCCTGGCCGCCGGGTTATCGTTCAGCGCCAGTTGCAGCTCCGTGCCCTCCGGCTCTTCGGGCGAGGCGACGGTCAGCCAGCGAAACGGACCCTGGCTGAAATCGGCCTTCTTGCTGAACCCGAGCACGTCGGTGTAGAAGCGCAACGCCTTCTCCTGGTCGTCCACGTACACGCTGGTCAACTTGATTTTCATCGTGATGTGATTCCCTCCGCTCATTTCGTTCGCGATGTATGCCGCGTCGCTCGCAGATTGATCGTGGGAGGATACCGGGCCGCGAAAGCGCGACGTTGTCGCTCAGGCGGCCCACTCTCCCGCCACCTGCCCGGTGGTGACGTTGAGCCGGTTGAAGAGGTTGGTGATGCCGATGTAGAGCACCAGCGACGCGAGCTCCGCCTCATCGTAGTGGCGGGCGGCCTCGTCCCAGATCTCGTCCGGCACGGGG
>Ga0070741_10013608_pt1 | contig 14312 bp, 11 predicted proteins | sample Coa_R1_4_FD_66440 | JGI IMG/M metagenome (GOLD analysis project Ga0070741, IMG submission 66440) | Surface soil microbial communities from Centralia Pennsylvania, which are recovering from an underground coalmine fire - Coalmine... | ecosystem: Environmental > Terrestrial > Soil > Unclassified ... | reverse complement strand
TTTGCGAGACCGGTAGCGAACGGTGCAAACATAAACGCGCCGTCTTCGGACGATGCTTTGCATCGCCGAGAGAACCATGCCCTCATCCTTCGAGACGCGCGCTTCATTACACCGTTCGCGACGGCCTCGCTAGCGCTCGGCCTGCTCGGGTGCGCGCGCTCCTCAGGATGAGGTTCACACCGAAACGGCGTAAATCTCGTATTCGCCGTGCACCCGCGCGATATGCGCGCGCATCGCGCTCGCCGCGCCGTTGCGGTCCCCGCGCATGATCGCGATTACCACACGGTCGTGTTCGGCATGCGATTGCGCAAGCCGGCCGAGATTGCGGAACTGGGCGCGGCGGAACGGCTGGACGCGCTTCCTCGTCGCCAGCGTGATCTCGGCGATATGGGCGTTCTGCGAGCCGGCATAGATGAAGGCATGAAACTGTTCGTTGACCGCGTTGAAGCGATCGGGATTGCCGGCATGGCTCAGCACGCGCAACTCCTCGTGGATCGCTTCCAGCCGATAGCGCTCGGCCGGCGTCATCCGCTCTGCGGCAAGCCCCGCACACAAGGCCTCCAACTCGGCCATCGCCTCGAACATGCCGCTGAGGCGTTCGATCGAAGGCTGGGCCACCACCGCGCTGCGATGGGCGCGCGCCTCCACGAGGCCTGACGCCGCGAGCTGCCGCAGCGCTTCGCGCACCGGCGTGCGCGATACGCTGAACCGCCGCGCAATGTCGGTCTCGTCAAGCGCGGCTCCCGGCGCCAGCGCGCCGCTCACGATCTCGTCGGCCAGTTGCAGCCGTAGTTCCTCGGCGCGCGTCATCTTGTCAGCGCGAACGACACGGTCGGCGGGACGTGACGTCGCCTTCGCTCCCTCGGCGGAGAGCAGCGCAGCCACATCTGGCAGATCGTCCAGACTCATGCCTTGTCCCGCGACTCGTTGATCACGCTGACATGCGCCGCGACGATTTTCCACCCTTCAGGAAATCGCACCCAGGTCTGCATCTGCCGCCCGACCTTGCCGGGCGCGCTGTCGCGATAAAACAGCGTCGAGGCGACCGCCATGTCGCGGCCATAGGTCGTGACCACGGTGCGATCGGTGCGGCGCATCAGGCCGACCGGCGAGCGGCCAGCGCGGAACGCCATGATTTCCTTATAGCCGTAGAGATTTTCGCCGCCGCCATAGCGCAGCGTGCGCGGGTCGTCGCGGAACAACTCATCGAGCACGGCAACGTCGTTGCTCACCAGCGCCTCTTCGTAACGCGCAAATTGCGCGGTCACTTCAGCGAGCACCTCGGGAAGATCGACCTCCATGTTCAAAATCCTCTCGGCGATGGCGCCGACACGACGCCCTGGCGCTCCAGCGCGACGGCGACACGCAGCGCGATATCTTCGCGCCAGGGTGCGGCGATGATCTGCACGCCGATCGGCATCGGCTCGAGCGGCACCGGCACTGCGACGACAGGCAATCCGATGAAGGAAATCGGCTGGGTGTGAATACCGATATTGGCGCGCACGGGCATTTCGACGCCGTCGAGCGTGAAATTGACCTGGCCGAGTTTGGGCGCGACACAAGGCGTCGCCGGCGCCAGAATGACGTCGACCGACTTGAACAATTCAAGGACCTGCGCGCGGTACCAGCGCCGGAATTTCTGCGCGCGGTCGACCATCGGCGCCGGGATCATCGCGCCCGCAATCAGGCGATCGCGCACCGCGGGATCGAAATCGTCCGGCCGCGTGCGCAACCGATCGAGGTGAAGCGAAGCGCCTTCGCAGGTCGAGATGACGTAAGCCGCCGCGCGGGCGCGTGCGGCTTGCGGGATTTCAACGATGCGGCTGACGTTAAGTGCCCTGGCGACGCGGTTCACCGCCTCGGCCGCTTCGGGAAAGAGGTTCTTCTGGAAATAGCCGCCGGCAATCGCGATGCGCAGACTACCAACGTCCTGATCGAGGAGGCCAGACACAGGCTCTGCTGCTCGCGTCGTACAGGCGGCATCGTCGGCATCCGGCCCCTGCATCGCGTCATAGGCGAGCGCGAGATCAGAGGCAGAGCGCGCGAGGGGACCGACATGATCGAAAGAGAACACGAACGGGAATGAGCGCGCGCGGGAGAGCCGGCCATAGGTCGGCTTCAATCCGAAAATTCCGCAAAACGACGACGGCACCCGGATCGAGCCATTGGTGTCCGAGCCGAGCGCGAGCGGCACCAGCGCGCCGCCAACCGCGCTGCCGGAGCCGCCGGAGGAGCCGCCGGTCATCCGCGTCGGATCATGCGGATTGCGCGAGGGACCGTCGTGAATGTTTTCGCCGGTGAAGTCGTAGGCGTATTCGCCCATGTTGAGCGCGCCGACCAGCACCGCGCCGGCGGCCTCCAGCCGCTCGACCAGCGTGGCGTCGCGGGGCGCAGCGGGACGCTCGCGGTTGATCTTCGATCCGGCGCGCGTCGGCAGCCCCTTCACGTCGAAAAGATTCTTCACCGCAAAAGGCACGCCGGCGAGCGACCCCGGATTTTTCCCTGTCGCAATCGCGGCGTCGACGGCGCGCGCCTTTTCCCGTGCGCGGTCCGCGGTGACGTCGGTAAAGGAATTCAGCACCGTATCGCGCTTGGCGATCCGCGCCAGCGCGGCTTCGGTCGCCTCAAGCGCCGACAATTTCCTGTCCTTGACGGCGCGGACGATGTCGACGGCGGACATCGCTTCGCCGGTGTGTGTTGCGCGATCAGGCTGTGAAGACACTGGCAGGCTCGGCTTCGTCGGAAAATTCAAACTCATCCACGACCCGTGCAAGGCGCACGGACACTTCGAGATTGGCGCGCACCGCGGGCTTCCAGGCCTCCTTGACCGGAAGCTTCAGGAGCTTTGCAGCGGCGTCGATATAGTCGTCGAGCGAATCGTCAGCCATTGTTGTTACATTCTTTCATGCAGCCGATAACGGCGGATGAGGGATCGCCGTCAGCAATTCCCTTGTATAGGCATTTTGCGGATCGCCCAAGACCTGGTCGGACGTGCCCTGCTCGACGATCTTCCCCGCCTGCATCACAATGACGCGGTCGCACAACAGCCGCACCACGTTCAGATCGTGCGAGACGAACAAATAGCTCATGCCGAGCGATTGCTTGAGGTCGGAAAGCAGATTGAGGACCACCGCCTGCACCGATACGTCGAGCGCGGCGGTCGGCTCGTCAAGTATCACAAGTTTGGGATTGAGCGCGATCGCGCGCGCGATGCCGACGCGCGCCTTTTGCCCGCCCGACAATTGGTGTGGAAAGCGATCGAGCAGATGAAGCGGCAGGCCGACCAGCGTTGCAAGCTCTTCACAGCGGTCGCGCAAGGCGGCGCGCCCCTCGATGCCGCCAAGCCGCAAAATCGGATCGGCGATCGCGCGCGCGGCGGTAAACCGCGGATTGAGGCTGTCGGTCGGATCCTGAAACACCATCTGGATGCTTTTGCGAAGCGGCAAGCGCGCAAAGGCATTCGGCATGATGCCGCCGATCTCTTCGCCGTCGAACAGGATGCGCCCCGACGTCTGGTCCAAGAGCCGCATCACCATCATCGATGTCGTCGACTTGCCGCAGCCGGATTCGCCGACCAGGCCGACGCTTTCGCCCTTGCCGACCGCAAAGCTGATGCCGTCGACGGCGCGAAACATCTCGGGCTCGGCCGGCGGCTTGCGCGCGAACAGTTTGGCGAGCGTCCCCGGCGCGCCCTGGCGCGGATATTCCTTGACCAGCTTTTCGACGAGGAGGAGAGGTTTCGCCGATGCGCGCTCGTCACCCCCGGGCTTGACCCGGGGGTCCATCTTTTCTGAAGCAGAGTCCGACAAAGCGTGATGGATGGCCGGGCATAGGCTAGCGGAAGCGACGCCGTCCTGCGGACGGCTATGTCCGGCCATGACGCCGGTGGACTCTCCCTCCGGTAACAGATCGCGCAAGGACACGCCGAGCCGTGGCGTCGCGCGCATCAGCTTGCGCGTATAGGGATGTTCGGGCTTCGCAAAAATATTGGCCGAAGGAGCGGTTTCGACCACGCGCCCCTGCTCCATCACCACGACGCGATCGCAATAGGCCGCCGCCAGTCCAAGATCGTGCGTGATCAGGATGGTCGACATGTTGCGTTCTTTGGTGAGTTCGACGACGAGATCCATCACCGCCTTCTGGGTGGTGACGTCAAGACCGGTGGTCGGCTCGTCGGCGATCAGAAGCCGCGGACCGCAAGCCAGGGCCAGCGCGATCACAACCCGCTGGCACATGCCGCCGGAAAGTTGAAACGGATAGGCATGGTAGCGCTCGCGGGGCCGCGCGATCTTGACCTGTTCGAGCGCCTCGATCGCGCGATCGGTGACCTGCGAGCGCGCGACCTGGACATGCTGCAACAGCACATCCTCGATCTGGTGGCCGATCTTGCGGATCGGATTGAGCGCAAGCCGCGGGCTCTGGAAGATCATCGACATTTCGCGGCCGCGCAGATCGCGCATCTCGTCTTCGGTTGCGTCCTTCACGTCGACGCCCGAGAAATGGACCGAGCCTTCGGCGATTTTGCCGGCGCGATCGAGGATCCGCATCACCGCATAGGACGTCACAGACTTGCCGGAACCGGACTCGCCGACAATGCCGAGCGTCTCTCCCTTGCCGACCTGGATGTTGACGTGCTGCACGGCCTTCACAACGCCGCGACGGGTTGCGAACTCCACCGTGAGGTCGTTGACGTCGAGCAGCGGCAGGGCGGTCATAACAGACTCACTGTTTTGAGCATGATCTCATCGGAAAACCGGTGCCCACTTTTCCGGATCATGCTCTACGTCCTCCGCTGCGGGTCGACCAGATCGCGCAGACCGTCGCCGAGCAGGTTGAAACAGAACACCGCGATCATCAGCGCGCCGCCGGGAAAGAACGCCACCCACCACTCACCGGAAATGATGTTGGTCGCGCCCTCGGCGACCATGATCCCCCATTCCGGCGTCGGCGGCTTGACGCCGAGCCCGATGAAGGAGAGCCCGGCGGCATTGAGGATGGCGTAACCCATGGTCAGCGAGACCTGCACCATCATGATCGGCATGATGTTGGGCAGGATCTGCGTCAGCAAAATCCTGATATCGCTGTTGCCGGAGAGCCGCGCCGCCTGCACGAAGCCAGCCTCGCGCCGCACATTGGCTTCCGCGCGCGCGACGCGGACGTAAAGCGGGAAATTAATGATCGCGGTTGCGATCACGATATTGGTCACGGTGTTGCCGAGCGCCGCGACAATGCCCATGGCGAGCACGAACAGCGGAAACGCCATGATAGTATCGGAAATGCGCCCGACGATGCGATCGGTCCAGCCACCGAAAAAGCCGGCGGCAATGCCGGCGAGCCCGCCGATCACCAGCACCAGCGCAACCGACGTGATCGCGATCAGGAAATCCAGCCGCGTTGCAGCTACCACGCGGCTAAAAATATCGCGCCCCAACAGATCCGTACCGAACCAGTGCCGCAGCGATGGCGATTGCAATGTTGCCGAGGTGTCGCTGGCGAGCGGATCGTAGGGCACGACATACGGACCGAACAGGGCGCAGGCCGCGATCAGCAGAAACAGGCCGAACGACAATCCGGTGACGGGATTGTCGGATATCACATAGATGGCGTGGCGAAGGATCGAGTTGCTCGGCGGCTTGGGCTGAGCGCTTGCGGTTGGCGCCGTCGTCAGGCTGGCTTGGCTCATGCCTCGACCCTCACGCGCGGATCGATGACGCCGTAGAGCATATCGATGATCAAGTTGAGCGCGACATAAAGCACCGCCATGGTCAGCACAAAACCCTGCACCGGCGCGAAATCCGACTGCAGCAAAGCCTCAACCGCGTAGGAGCCGATACCAGGCCAGGCGAAGACTTTTTCCACCAGCACATTGGCGCCAAGGAGAAACGAGAACACCATGCCGAGTGTGGTCACGACCGGCAGCATCGCGTTACGGAAGGCATAGGTCAGGATCACGGTGCGGCGGTTGAGGCCGCTGGCGCGCGCCGTGCGAATGAATTCGGACGCCAGCACCGCCAGCATCGAGGCGCGGGTCATACGCGTGATCGGCGCCAATGAAAAGATTGCGAGCGTCACCGCCGGCAGGATGAGCTGGCCAAGCGCGGCGCGGAATGTTTCGAAGTTCCCGGTGATGAGGCTGTCGATCAGAAAGAAGCCGGTGATGTCGGGCGGTGATGTCGCAAAGGCGTCGAGCCGACCGAGCGGCGCCGGCGACCAGCCGAGGCGGAAATAGAACACGTAGACCAGGAGAAGCCCGGTGAAAAACACCGGCAATGAGACGCCGGCGGTCGCAATCACCCGGCAGAGATGATCGATCCAGGAGCCTTGCCTGACGGCGGCGAAAATGCCGAGCGGCACGGCGATGGCGATCGCCAGGAACAGACCGGTTAGCGTGAGTTCGGCGGATGCCGGCAGGCGGCTTGCGATCTCAGAGGCAACGGGCTGGCCTGTCGACAGCGAGTTGCCGAAATTGCCATGCGCGAGATCGTTGACGTAACGCAGGAACTGGTCCGGGAGCGGGCGATCCAGTCCAAGGCTCTTTCGTATCTCGGCGATCGACTGTGGCGTCGCCGCGGGGCCGGCAAAATACACCGCGGGATCGCCGGGCAAGACGCGCGTCAGCAAAAACGTCACGATGACCACGCCAATCAGGGTCGGAACGACGGTTGCGAGCCGCTTGAGGATCACCATGGTCTCCGTCCTCCTGCCGGCTCGCGACCTGCCTAACCCTTCACGATCGAGCGGTAATCGAGCTGCCGGTGAAACCAGTAGGCGTAGCCGGAAATGTTCTTCTGCGTGGCGACGTTGAGGAACGGCTGGAACAGCGGAATGCGCGGCACTTCCACATAGGCCTTGGAAATAAATCCCTCGACGTCTTTTGCGTATTTCTCCTTGTCGCCGATCGCGGCCGCCGCACGCGCGCCGTCGATCAGCGCGTCCATGTCGGCGTTGACGTAGCTCGGCGTGTTGAAGATCGCGTTCTGACCGGAATAGGCCCAGAAGAAGAAGTATTCGGGATAATCGAGCCAGCCGGAGAAGAAGTTGATCATCAGCGGCATGGTCTTCTTGGCCATCTCGCTGCGCCAGTTGGCGCCTGGCACCTTGTTGATCGTGGTCTTGATGCCGATCTGCGCCAGGGCCTCCTGCACCAGCACCGAGATCGGCTCCGAAACATCGGCCGTGCCGAGGTCATAGGAGATCGTGGTTTCGATCCCGGACGCGCCGCTCTCGGCCATCAGCGCCTTGGCCTTCTCGAGATCGCTGACGTAGCCGGTCTTCGCGGGCCACGTGATGTCGGTGATGGTATTGGAGGGACCGCCGAATAGCGGATTGGCGAGGCCGAACATCGCCGCATCCATGATCTTCCGATAGGGCAGCGCATAAGCGACAGCCTGACGAAGCTTGGGATTGTCGAACGGCGGATTCTTCACGTTCATGTCGACCGAATACATGCCATTGCCGATCGGATGCGACAGGATGACGAGCTTGCCCTCTTTCTTCATCTCGGACGTGTCCTTGCTGGACAGGTCGAAGGAAATGTCGGCGTCGCCCCGCTCCATCAGAGCGCGGCGATTGCCCTGCGAGGGAACGGTGCGCCAGATGACGCGTCGGAGCTGCGGCAGCTTGCCGCCAACCCAATCGTCGTTGCGCTCGTAGACGACCTCGACACCCGGCTTCCAGCTCGTGACCTTGTAGGCGCCGCTGCCGGCGGTGTTGCTCTTGGTGTATTCCATCGCCCACGGATCTTTATCCGTGGCCTTCTTCTTCAGGAGTTCGGAATTGTAGACGCCGGGGACGATCACCGCGAGATCGGGCAGCGTGAGACGATCCTTCTTGGCGAAATCGACGCGAATGGTGGCATCATCGACGATGACGAACTGCTCTCTGTCGGACAAGGAGCCCGCTTTCATCTGCACGGTCGGGAAGCCGCCGACCGTGACCGAACGATCGAGCGACCACTTGACGTCCTTCGCCGTGATCGGCGTGCCGTCGTGGAATTTGGCATTCTTCTTCAGCTTGAACGTCACCGACATGTCACTGACATTCATGTCATCGGCCAGCTCCAGCTTGAACTTGTCGCGGTCGTAGGACATCGACCCGTCCGCCAATGTCCTGGTCTCATGGCCAATCAGCCGGTCGTAGCAATTCCACGACACCTCGTAGCCCGGGCGGTTGGTGCCGACGCCATGAACGTCGAGATTGTTGGGGCCGTTTTCCGTGACCACCAGCAAGGTTTCCGATCGCGCATCGGCCTTCGCCGGCGAGAAGATCGCGGGCGCCTGCACCGCCGCGCCAACGGCAAGGCCGGAAACGGATTTGAGAAAATCGCGGCGCTTCATCGGATGCTCCAAAACAGTCGGGGACCAATTTTGAAGCAGGCGTCGCAAGGTTCGTGCCAAGGCCTAAGGGATCGTTAATCGGCGGCTAAAACCCTGATTCATCTTGCAGATCGTGAATCCACGGCCTTGCTTGCGGAGGCCCTGACCGCAAAAACTCATTGCATACAGCAGGATAAACTTGCTGAATAAATGGGCAGAGGATCCGCCCGTCCGAGGCTTTGACCTCGGGCCGGCCGATCGCGCTCGCCAAGGAAGGCGGCGCGGAGGCGCGCAAATTGCGACATCTGGCGCGGATTTGTGCTTTAAAAACATCGCGGGAATAAAGCGTTGAACCTTTTTTTCTCGCCACAGACATCATTACAGGGGGACAAGTTGCTGGTGCCCACTTTCCGAAGTTCGTGTTCCGCCTCAGCACCCACCTTTCACGAACTTCGGAAAGTTATGGGCACCAGGAATTTTAGACTTCTAGGGCCGCTCTTCCATTTGAAGTTCCTGAATGGAGTTCGCCGCTTGTGGTGCAGGAACTTCAAATGGGCGGCACTAGCTTGTACCCGCGCCGGCCTTTCGCGGACCGTCATCATGTTCGTTGCATTCCTTTTGACGGCCGCCACGACATCGGCTCCGGCCCGTGAGTTTCGCGCCGCCGACACTCAGAGCGAGGATTATCCGACCGTCCAGGCGCTGCGCTTCATGGGCCGGCTCATCGAAGAGAAAACCAGCGGACGGCTGCAGATCCGCGTCTTCCATTCGCGCCAGCTGGGCGAAGAAAAAGAAACGATCGAGCAGACCCGCGCCGGTGCCATCGATCTCAATCGCACCAACGTGGCGCTGATCGGCACCTTCGTGCCGTCGATGAATGTGCTGGCGATGCCGTTTCTGTTCCGATCCATCGGCCACTTGCAGAAGGTGCTGGACGGTCCGATCGGCGACGAGATCCTCGGCAGTTTCGAGCCATATGGATTCGTAGGCCTCGCCTTCTACGATTCGGGCGCGCGGTCGATCTACAACAGCGTGAGAGCCGTCCGCTCGATCGCCGACATGAAAGGCCTGAGGCTTCGCGTGCAGCAGTCGGAGTTGATGTCTGACATGATCAAGGCGCTTGGCGCCGAGCCGATCGAACTGCCCTATGGGCAGGTGCGCACGGGCCTCGCCACCAAGCTGATCGATGGCGCAGAAAACAACTGGCCGTCCTTCGTCACCACCGGGCACTACAAATACGCCGGCTTCTATACGCTGACCGAACACACGATGAGCCCCGAAGTGCTGGTGATGTCGCTCAAGGCATGGTCGAGCCTGTCGCCTGAGGACCAGGCGGTGTTCCGCGACGCTGCGAGGCAATCGAGCCACTTTATGCGCGAGCGATGGAAAGACCTCGAGCAGCAATCGCGCAAGGAGGCGGAAGCCGCCGGCGTCACCATCGTCAGCGATTTCGACCGCAAGCCGTTTGAAGCGGCGATGGCGGGCATCTATGCCAAGGCGAGGCGCGATCCGGCCGCCGCCGCATTGATCGAACGAATTCGCAAGGTCGACTGAATTGGATCAGGCAGGCGCCCAGCACCAGACGGCCGAGACGCCCGCGAGCTTCGCGGGACGCGGTCATTCGCGGCTGGTCGGCCTCGTCCGTGCGGTGCCGATCCGCTGGCGCATTCTCTCGATCGCAGCGCTCAACTCGGCGGTCGTCGTGGTGCTGGTCGCGTTGATCTGGAATGGCGTCCAGGTGCTGGGGTCGGCATGGGACGACGTGCGGCAGGTGCGCGAGTCCGACAAGATCCTCGCGACGCTCGAGAGCGAAACCGGCCATCTGCAAAACCTGATCCATCGTTACATCGCCCAGCCGAGCCCCGAAATGTTCGGCGAGATCTCGCGCTCACGCGAGACGGTTCTCGGCACGCTGAAGACGCGCGCGACGGCCGATCCGGTGCTTTCGGGATCGGTCGAGCGGCTGGAACGCGTCACCGAGCGCTTCCTCAACGGCTTCTCCGAATTGCGCGGCGTGCAGGCAACGATCACCAAGACCTATGAGGATGAGGTGCTCACCCCCGCCCGCGACATGGCCGGGCTTTACTCGATCATCGAGGGCGCCACCGGCCACCGCGATGCGCTGATCTGGCCGTCGCTCGGCAAATCGCGCGAAGCCTTCACGACGATGCTGGTCGCTGCCAATTCCTACTATCTTTCGCTGGCGACCGCCTCGGCCGAAGAAGCGAGCCGCAATACCGAGACCATCCAGCAGACCATTCCGGTGATGCTCGATCTCGCCGACAACGACCTGCAACGGATGGCGTTGCAGCGCCTGGATGCGCGCAGCAAGGCGCTGGGCGAGGGAATTGCGAAGCTGTCGGCGCAATTGACAAGCCGCACCGAACTCTTGCGCGATTCGATCGACGCGAGCCAGGCTGAGGCGTCCGGCGTCATCGACGAACTCTCCGTCAAGATGCGTCAACGCGAACAAAAGGCGCAGGAGACTTTCGACCAGACGCTCGGCGATATCTCCCGCAAGGTGCTTTCGATCGCGGTGATCTTCCTGGGCATCATCATCACCGCCGGCGTCTTGATCGCGCTGTCGATCCGCCTGCCCCTGCAGCAGATCATGACGGCGATGCACGCCATCACATCGGGCGACCTGAACCGCAAGGTCCAGGGCCTGGGGGCTCGCGACGAAGTCGGCGAGATGGCTCGCGCGGTGGAAGTGTTCCGCGAAAACGCCATCGCCAAGCGCAAGACCGAAGACGAACTGCGCGCTTCGAAGGAAAAGGCGGAGAACGCGCTGGATGAACTGAATACCGCCCAGCAGAACCTCATCGACGCCGAACGCCTCGCCGCGCTCGGCGGCCTGGTCGCGGGCGTCGCGCATGAGGTGAACAATCCGATCGGCATCAGCCTGACGGTCGCCTCCAGTTTTGCGCGCCGCACCGAGGCGTTCGAAGACGAACTCAAGAGCGGCAACGGCCTGCGGCGCTCGCAGCTCGACGAATTCGTCAAGACCTCGCGCGATGCCGCGCAGCAACTGGTCGGCAATCTGCACCGCGCCGGCGAACTCATCCAGTCGTTCAAACAAGTCGCCGTGGACCGCTCGCATGCGGAGCGGCGCACCTTCTCCTTGAGCGAAGCGACCGACCAGATCATTGCGAGCTTGCGTCCGGCACTGAAGAAGGCTTCGATCGCGCTATCGGTCGAAGTGCCGGAAAACCTCGTCATCGACGGCTATCCCGGCTCCTACGGCCAGATCCTGACCAACCTGTTTCTCAACGCCGTTAACCACGCCTTCCCCGACGGGCGCTCCGGCACCATCACGATCTCGGCCAAATCGCGCGGCAATGACGATGTCGAGATCAACTTCTCCGATGACGGTGCCGGCATGACGCCGGACGTGCAGCGCCAGGCCTTCGATCCCTTCTTCACCACGCGCCGCAACGAGGGCGGCACGGGACTTGGCCTGCACATCGTCTATAATCTCGTCACGCAGCAGCTGGGCGGCCGGATGATGCTGGATTCAAGGCCGGGACAAGGCGCCACGTTTCGCATTATCATGCCCAAGACAGCCAACAAGGCCGCCAAGGGCGCTCAACCAACCGAAAACCAGGATCACGACAGGACTTCCGCATGGCCGAACAGGACGATGTCCTCCACCTGATCGAGGATGCCGGCGCCGATCCGGAAGTCCCCGGCGCGCGCAAATGGAAGGTCGCGGTCATCGACGATGATCAGGCGGTGCACGAAGGCACGCGCTTTGCGCTGAGCGACTACACGTTGAACGGACAGACGCTGGAGATCCTCTCGGCCTACTCCGCCGCCGAGGGCCGGGCGCTGATGCGTGCGCACACCGACATCGCCGCGGTGCTGCTCGACGTCATCATGGAAACTGACGCTGCCGGGCTCGATCTGGTCGAATATATTCGCAACGAGCTCCACAATGAGACGGTCCGCATCATCCTGCGCACCGGGCAGCCCGGGCAAGCGCCGGAACGGCGCGTCATCGTCCAATACGACATCAACGACTACAAGGCGAAGACGGAGCTGACGGCGGACAAGCTGTTCACCTCGCTCACCGCGGCGCTGCGCAGCTATCAGCAGCTCGAGCGCATGGTGCAGACCCGCCGAGGACTTGAGATCATCATCGACGCTGCCTCCACGCTCTACGACTTCAAATCGATGCAGCGGCTGGCCGAGGGCGTGCTGACGCAGATCGCCTCGCTTCTCAATGTCGACTGCGCCGGCATCCTGGTGCTGCGCGACGGCGGCGAAGTCAGCCACGACTTTTCCGTGCTGGCCGGTTCGGGCTGCTACAGCCGCTTCATCGGCGCGTCCGGAGCCAAGGCGCTCGACGCCGACTTGCGCTCGATGGTCGAGGCGGCTTTCAAGCGCCGCAAGCATGAATTCGTCGACCAGCGCACTGTGCTCTATATTCGCACCGGCAGCGGGCGCGAAGTCGTGGTGCTGCTGCAGGCCGAGCGGCAATTGTCGGAAACCGACCGCTCGCTGGTCGAGATTTTCGGCAGCAGGCTTTCGATCGCCTTCGACAATGTGATCCTTTACCAGCAGCTGCAGGACGCCAACAGCCAGCTCGAGGATCGCGTGGCGCAACGCACCCGCGCGCTGATGCAGGCCAATCGCCGGCTTTCGGCGCAGTGGCTGCGCCTGCAACGCGCCAACGGCTTCAAAAACGAAATCCTCGGCACCGTCGCGCACGATCTGAAGAATCCGCTTGGCGTCATTCTCGGCCGCACCGAGATGCTAACCGAGCTGATTGCCGCCGGCACTTCCCGCGACAGCATCACCTCCCAGGTCGATCATATTCGCGATGCCACCAAGCGCCTGACATCGATGGTCGATCACCTGATTTCCGATGCGATGGCCGATGCCTTCGATATCACCATCCGCCGCGAGGCGGTCGATATTGCGGCCCTCGCCACTGAGGTGGTCGACGCCAACCAGCCGCTCGCCATCAACAAGCAGCAATCGATTACGGTTTCGGCCACCCCGAACCTGATCACCGCGTGCGATGCAGACCGGATCCGCGAAGCCATCGACAATCTGATCAGCAACGCCATCAAGTACAGCCCGATCGGCGGCAAGATTTCAGTCGTGGCCGGCCGCGAAGCGAACAAGACCGTGATCCGGGTCGTCGACCAGGGCGCGGGCCTGTCGCCGGAGGATCTCGGCCGGTTGTTCGGGCGCTTCCAGCGCCTGTCCGCCAAGCCGACCGCCGGCGAAAGCTCGACCGGCCTTGGGCTATCGATCGTCAAACGCATCATCGACATGCACGGCGGCGAAGTCACCGCCAACAGCCCCGGCCCTGGACAGGGCTCCGCTTTCACCATCACTCTGCCGACAGAGGCGTGATTCCATGAGCCAAAGTCCGCACATCATCATTGTCGACGACGAGGCACCGGCCCGCGAAATGGTCGGCGACTATCTCAAGATGCATGGATTTTCCGTGACGCTGTGCGACGGCGGCAAGAGCCTGCGCGGAGCGATCGAGGCCAACGTGCCGGATCTCGTGGTGCTCGACCTCAACATGCCTGAGGAAGACGGGCTTTCCATCATTCGCGACCTGAAGAGCCGTACCAACGTACCAGTCATCATGCTGACGGCGACCGCAAGCCCCATCGATCGCGTCGTCGGTCTCGAGCTCGGCGCCGACGACTATGTCGCAAAGCCCTGCGAACTACGCGAACTGATGGCGCGCATCCGCTCGGTGCTGCGGCGAAGCACGCCGGCACGAGCTGCGGAAGCCGGCGGAGCGAAGGCCAAGGATCCGCTGGTCCGATTCGGCACCAAGTGGCTCGACCTTCAGGCACAGGCGCTGCGCGACGATGAAGGCAACGAGCACCCCCTCACCGCTTCCGAATTCGGCTTGCTCAAGGTGTTTGCAGCCAATCCGAAACGCGTGCTGTCGCGCGAGCGGCTTCTGGAGCTCGCGAACGCCCGCGACAGCGAGGCGTTCGATCGCGCCGTTGACCTTCGGATCATGCG
>Ga0070741_10013607_pt1 | contig 14312 bp, 11 predicted proteins | sample Coa_R1_4_FD_66440 | JGI IMG/M metagenome (GOLD analysis project Ga0070741, IMG submission 66440) | Surface soil microbial communities from Centralia Pennsylvania, which are recovering from an underground coalmine fire - Coalmine... | ecosystem: Environmental > Terrestrial > Soil > Unclassified ... | reverse complement strand
TGGGCTCGAACTCGTTCGACAGCCGCTTCTCCGCCATAAAGTAGACGTCGCGCGCCGAGCACCCCGCTCGCGAGGGGATTAAGAACGAACGCTGCGCGTCCGGGGCACGAGACAGCGTCGCTCTTTCCTTCCCGTCATCAAACCTCTCTTAAACCTTCGTCGGTAGGCTGCTTCCCCGCGTCGTTCTCAGAGGCGCGTCCAGAATGGAAATCCCCCGGCCTGTCACGGACAGCCGGGGCTCACTCTGTGCCGGGCATTTCCGATGGCGAAATTCATCGTGCTCAAGCGGCCGGGACCTCCGACACGCGAGGTGCTGGTCAACATCGCCCAGATCCTCACCGTGCAGCCCGGCCAGGGCACCGGCTCTTCGGTCCTGTTCGGCAAGGACCACGCCATCAATTTCGAGGAAGACGTCGCCACCGTGATCCGCCGCATCCAGAGCGGCCCCTTCATCGAGAGCGCCGAGAAGAGGTAGTTCTTTACAATTTGAAGGTCTGAGGCGGGCCTCATGGTTCGAGACGCCGCGCGTATTGCGCTGTTCGCGACAGCCTTGCACCAGGGTTCGCGCGGCTCCTCACCATGAGGGGTGGACTTCGCACCGCTTGCTCTGACCTCATCCTGAGGAGCGGCGCGCGCCCGAGCAAGCCGAGCGATAGCGAGGCCGTCGCGAACGGCGCAATCCAAAGCGCCGCGTCTCGAAGGATGGGCCGCGACAAACAGCCCGACCTCGCGGCTGTCACGGATGGACGCCCAACAAATAATCTATAATTTGTCCGGCACGCGGCCCGCAGAAGGCGCGCGAGACGAACATGTGGCGGGAGGTAACAGGAAATGGCGGGCGTTCATCTGCTCGATCGTGTCATCGGCAGCGAGTATCCGAGCTTCGCAACCGACGCGGACGTTCGCGCGTTCGAGCAAATCCCTTACGCGGACCGCATCGCGGCGCAAAGCACCTATGACGCCTTGAAGCTCGGCGCCGCGCACGATCCGGATGCGCCGGCGCTGCAGCTGCTCGCCAATGCCGATCCGGCCGATCAGCCTGTCGTCATCACCTACCGCGATTTCCTCGGGCGGGTGAACCAGACGGCCAACGCGTTTCATGCGCTCGGGATCGGCAAGAACGACGTGGTGAGCTTCCTGCTGCCGCTGGTGCCCGACGCCTTCGTGACGCTGTTCGCCGCCGAAGCGGCCGGGATTGCCAACCCCGTCAATCCGCTGCTGGAGCCGCACCAGATCGCTGAAATCCTCGAAGCCGCCAACACGAAAGTTCTGGTCGCGCTCGGCCCGATGCCGGGCACCGACATCTGGCAGAAGGTGGAGCAGGTCCGCGGCAAGCTGAAGAATTTGAAAGCGATCGTGCAGGTGCATGGCGCCGGCGATGTGGCGAACGGTATCCACTCCTTCAGCGAGCTGATCAAGGCACAGCCATCGGACCGGCTGGTCAGCGGCCGAAACATTTCCGGCAGCGACATCGCCGCCTATTTCCACACCGGCGGCACCACGGGCACGCCGAAGCTGGTGCGCCACACCCACACCAATCAGGTCTACCAGGCTTGGGCGGTCAACCTGATGCTGAAAGCGCAACCCGGCAACAATCTGCTGTTCGGCATGCCGCTCTATCATGTCGGCGGCTCGCTGACGCAGGTGCTGACCACGCTATCGGCCGGCGGCTCTCTTGTAGTGTTGTCGCCATCAGGATGGCGCAATCCGAACGCGGTCAAGAATATCTGGAGCCTGATCGAGCGCTACAGGACGCCAACGCTGTCGAGCGTCCCGACGGTGCTGGCCGCGGCGCTCACCGTTCCGCCCGGCGATGCCGACCTCTCCAGCCTCAAATACGCGGCGGCAGGAGGCTCGGCGATCCCGGTGGCGGTCGGCAAAGCGATCAAGGACAGGTTCAACCTGCCGGTGCTCGAGGTCTACGGAATGACCGAGACATCGAGCGTGCACACCATCTCGTTTCCGGACCGGCCGATTCCGCTCGGCTCCGCAGGACTGCCCGTACCTTATAGCCGCGTGCGCATCGTCAAGCTCGATGCCGACGGGCGCTACGAGCGCGACTGCGCGGTCGACGAGATCGGCGTCGTCACCATGGCGGGGCCCGGCGTGTTCGGCGGCTATCTCAACGACGTCCACAACAAGGGGGCATTCGTCGACGGAGTCTGGGTCAATTCCGGCGATCTCGGCCGGCTCGACAGTGACGGCTGGCTCTGGATCACCGGCCGCGCCAAGGATCTGGTGATCCGCGGCGGCCACAACATCGATCCGCAGCCGATCGAGGAGATCATGTTCCAACATCCGGCCGTGGCGCTCGCGGCGATGGTCGGCCAGCCCGACGCCTATGCCGGCGAGCTACCGGTCGGCTATGTCCAGCTCAAGCCCGGCGCGAGCGTGCAGGCGGGCGAGCTCGAGGCCTGGGTGCGCGAGCGCACGCCGGAGCGCGCCGCCGTCCCCGTGCAGGTGATCGCGATCGATCCGATGCCGCTGACCGGCGTCGGCAAGGTGTTCAAGCCGCAGCTGCGCTGGGACGCGGCCACCCGCGTGTTCGAGAAGGTGCTCGCGCCGCTGCGCGAGCGCGGCATCGACTGCAAGGTCAAGGTCGGCGCGCATGGCAGTCACGGCAGCATCGCGACCGTGACCTTGACGGGCGTGCCGGACGACAAGCGCGCGGCCGTCGCGGGTGAAGTGCACGCGCTGCTCGCGCCGTTCGTGATGCGTCATGAGGTGAAGCATGTTTAGGCGCTCTCTGCACCTCTCCTTTAAAGAGAGGTGAAGGGAGCTTGTGCAGCGAGCGGCTCACGCCGCTCCCCCTCGCCGGCTGCGCCGTACGGCGTCCTGCTGCTGCATGCGCAGCCTGGCGGCCTCGGCAAGGCCGCATTCCAGCGTGCAGCGATCGAGTCCGATGTCGCGGAGCTGACGGTCGTCGAAACTGCGGAGCAATACGAGGCTGGCCTGGCGCGCGCGCTGCTCGATCAACGCCGCGACGAAGCGATTGACGAGGCGGCCGGCGCGCGTGAGGAAATAGGTTGCTGTCCTGCGGATCGTGCCCGAGGCGGGAGTATGGCCAGTGGAATGATTCAACAACGTCATGGTGGTTCATCCTTGAGAGGCGGAGTTATGTCCCCCTTCCCCGCCTGCACCATGCATGCGTCGTCCGTCCAAGACTTTCAGGAAACGATGATTTTTCATCCAGAGCGGCTTGAGATTATCTGACCGCTGTGGCGTGCTTGATTTGACGCGGACACCGGCGGCAATATCGCTGCGTCGGGGACGGATTTCGGGAAATGGAATTGCGACGGCGCGATATTTTGTCGGGGCTCTTATGCGCATGGGCATGGCCGCTCGCGGCGCGCGCGCAAGCGCCGGGCAAGACCGTCGCCATGCTCGGCGCGGCTTCTCCGGCCGTGTGGGGCCCGATGGTGGCGAGCTTCGAGGAGCGCTTGCGCGAGCTTGGCTGGATCGACGGACGCACCGCCACCCTCGTCTATCGCTGGGCGGAGGGCGACTCGAGCCGCTATGCGCCGATTGCCGCCGAGTTCGTTGCGATGAAGGCCGACGTGATCGTGACGGTCGGAAGCGCGGCCTCCACCGTGATGCGCGCGACCAGCACGATCCCGATCGTGCTGGCGGCCGCGGTCGATCCCGTCGCGAGCGGCTTCGTGCAGAGCCTTTCGCATCCCGGCGGCAACGTCACCGGCCTGTCGCTGCAATCGAGCGAGATCGGCACCAAGCGTCTGGAAATCCTGCGCGAGGCGATTCCCGACCTCAAGCACCTCGCAGTGATGGCCAATGCCGGCTATCCGGGCTCGGCGCGGGAATCCGCGGCCGTCCAGGAGGCCGCGCGCAAGCTGGGGCTGACGGTCGACGCGCTCGACATTCGTCGGCCTGACGAGCTCGCGCCCGCGATCGCCGCGATGAAGGGACGCGCCACGGCGCTTTACGTCTGCACGGATTCGCTCGTCGTTACCAATTCGCTCGGGATCAACGCCGCCGCACGCGACGCCAACCTGGCGACGATGTGGGGCGCCCGTGAATGGATCCGCAGCCCGGGCGGCTTCATGTCCTACGGACCGAATGAGAGCAGCCAGTTCCGGCAGGCCGCCGACTATGTCGACAGAATCCTCAAGGGCGCCAATCCTGCCGATCTCCCGGTGGCGCAGCCGACCAAGATCGATCTGGCGGTCAATCTGAAGACCGCGAAGGCGCTCGGGCTGTCGATCCCCGAGACGTTCCTGCTGCGCGCTGATGAGGTGATCGAGTAGGCGTCGGGAGAACCGGTTTCCCCTTAAGTCGTGCAGATGGGACGGGTGAACGATGTTATCCGTAACCGATCGAGCAGAGTTGGTGATTTGGGAATGAAGAGGCGGCGGATTTCATCGGCGCAGAAGACCGGAGGGCACATGGATCGGTAGAAGTTTCGCAAGCTGCTGATCGCAGTTTTGTTTTCGAGCCTTGTACCGGTTGCCTGTTTCGCGGCTCTGACCAGTTCCCAAAGGCGGATTGAACTGGTGAAGGTGCTGTCGGACATCATGACCTCGACCACTCCTGACATTACAGAACAGGAACGACACGAGATCATCTCCAGATATCTCGATGGCAGATTGCACAGGGCGATGGCCGTGCAGGATTCGTATCGCCACTATTTCGTCTCCGAAGGTCATTACGACACGCCATCGGCGGCAGAAAGAACCCTGGAAGGTTGCCAGCTTCGCTTTGCAAAAGCGTGTGCGATCGTTGCCGTCGATGACAATCCGTCGCCGGATGTCCTGGTTTTCAAGGAGATGCCGCGGCTTGGGTATTCGGGCGAGTTTGACCTGTCCAGAATACCGGCCATCTCTGAAAAAATTCGGTCACGCAAGGACATTCAGGGCTACTTTGCGGCGCCTGCGCCGAAAGCGATGGTCATCCATCCGTTGGGCTTTGCCTTCACCTCTTTCGGCGAGCGGTCGCCCGGGGATGCACAAACGGACGCGCTGCGACGATGCAACAGCGACACGTTCCGAGGTGGCGCCGAAGGGCCGTGCTTTATTTATGCGGTCGGCAATATTGTCGTGCTGCCGGAACGATTGAAGGCGCCTAAATCATAAGGCGCTTTAAATCACAAAGAACCCGTGCGTGCCGTCGCGCGCGAGCTGTTCGACCAGGCCATATTCCCAATCGAAATAGGCCTGCATCTTTTCTCGCGCAGAATCCGTGCCCTCATAGGGCCTGCGATAGCGATGCGCGGGATCGGGTTTCGGCAGCACTTGCGGCGGCCCCGATTCGAGCGCGCCGCTGTAGCCGCCATCGAGCACGAAAGCGTCCCAGCCCATTTGCGCCAGCCATGACGCGGTCATGTCGGCGCGGATGCTCATGTTGTCCGTGAGCACGACGCGCGCGCCGCGCACAGGTGCGGCCATGTCGATCTCCTGCACCAGCTGCCCGCCGGGATAGTGGCGGAAGCCCGCGATGTGGCCGGCGGTGTATTCCCCGGCGTCGCGCACGTCGAAGCGATAGAGCGTGCGCGAGGCCTGCGCCGAGAGCGCGGCGAGATCGTCAATACCGAGGCGGCGGACGCCGGCGCGATAGGCGACCTCGCGGGCATTGGAATCGGCTTGCGCAAACGGCCCGATCGCGCCGCGCCTGCCGGCGCCGTGCTCCAACGTTTGATTGGCCAGCGTCCAGCCCATGGTGCCGTTGCGCAGCGCCACCACCTTGTTCGGCACGCCGGCATTGATCAGCGACTGCGTGCCGATGATCGAGCGGGTGCGGCCGGCGCAATTGACCACGATGGTGGTGTCGGGATCGGGCGCGGCGTGGCCTGCGCGCAGCACGAGCTCCGCGCCGGGCACGCTGACCGAGCCCGGGATGTTCATGGTCGCATATTCGTCGAAGCGGCGGACGTCGAGGATTGCGATATTGGCGCCGCTCTCGATCAAAGCGGCGACATCATCGGCGGGCAGCGACGGCGTGTGGCGGCGTGACTCCACCAGCTCGCCGAACGCCTTGGCATAGGAATTGACGTCCTGGAACAGCTCAAAACCGGCGTCGCGCCACGCTTTCAGGCCGCCTGCGAGCGCGCGGATGTTGCTGTAGCCGAGCTTCGCGAACGCTTCGACCGCCCGAGGCACGAGACCTTCGCCGTTGTCGTAGAGAACAATCGGCGCGTCCTTGCGCGGCAGCCGCAGGCCGGCTTCGAGCGCGACCCGGTCGTAGGCCATGTTGGCGGCGAACAGCGGATGGGCGATGGCGAACTCCGCCTCGTGCCTGACGTCGAGCAGCGCGATCTCGTCGCGTGCCAGCAATGAGGTGCGGATTTGTTGAGGGGTGACGGTGGAGAGGGTCATGAGCGGCAGACTCGAAGAAGCTCGTCATGCCCGGCCTTGCCGCCTTCGCTGAAGCTTCGGCGGCCGAGCGAGATTGTGGTCCGGCGAAGCCTTGGCGGAGACGGGCGCCGGGTATCCACGTTTTTCTTACGTCACATCAATAAAGACGTGGATGGCCGGGACAAGCCCGGCCATGACGAAGAGCAGCGAAAATTTGGCGCCGGCTCGAACGAGCTCAGGCGTTCCGCCCGTGGCAATGCTTGAACTTCTTGCCCGAGCCGCAGGGGCAATCCTCGTTGCGGCCGACCTTGCCCCAGCTCGCCGGGTTCTTCGGATCGCGCGCGACATCGCCGCCGTTGGCCGGGACCAGCGAAGCCTTCGCAAATGCCATCTCGTCCTCGCCGGTATCGGGATTGAGCTTGTGCGCCTCCATCGCCGGCAAGACAGGCGCCTGCTCTTCCGGCGGCACGATCTCGACCCGCATCAGCTGCGCCGTCACCGCCTCGCGCAGATGCGAGATCATGGCTTCGAACAGGCTGAAGGCTTCGGACTTGTATTCCTGCAAGGGATCGCGCTGGCCGTAGCCGCGCAGGCCGATCACCTGGCGCAGATGATCGAGCATGATCAGGTGCTCGCGCCAGAGATGGTCGAGCGTCTGCAGCAGGATGGTCTTCTCGACGTAGCGCATCACGTCGGGGCCCCATTGCGCGACCTTGGCCGCCATGTGCTCGTCGACCTTCTGCTCGATGCGATCAAGCAGTTCCTCGTCGGCGATGCCCTCTTCCCTGGCCCATTCGTCGACCGGAAGCTCGATGCCGAGCACGCGGTTCAGCTCCTCCTTCAGGCCCGCGACGTCCCACTGCTCGGCATAGACATGCTCGGGCACGTGCTTGTCGACGACGTCGTCGACATAAGCGTGGCGCATGTCGGCGATCGTCTCGGCGACGCTCTCGTCCTTCATCAGGTCGACGCGCTGGTCGAAGATCACCTTGCGCTGGTCGTTCTGCACGTTGTCGAACTTGAGCAGGTTCTTGCGGATGTCGAAGTTGCGCGCCTCGACCTTCTGCTGCGCCTTCTCCAGCGCCTTGTTGATCCAGGGATGGATGATCGCCTCGCCTTCCTTCAGGCCGAGACGCTGCAGCATGGTGTCGAGCCGGTCGGAGCCGAAGATACGCATCAGGTCGTCTTCCAGCGACAGGAAGAATTTCGAGCGCCCGGGATCGCCCTGACGGCCGGAACGGCCGCGCAGCTGGTTGTCGATGCGGCGGGATTCATGCCGCTCGGAGCCGATGATGTAGAGGCCACCGGGCTTCTGCACCGTCCGCGCCGGCTTGGAGCCCTTGGCCGGCTCGAGCTCAACCGTCTCTTCCGCCTTCAGCACCAGCTCGCGAAAACGCTCGACGTCGGCCTTGATCCGCTCGATCTTCGCGGCCTTCTCCGCCTCGTCGGCGATCCCGGCCGTCTCCTGCGCGATGCGCATGTCGAGCGAGCCGCCGAGCTTGATGTCGGTGCCGCGGCCGGCCATGTTGGTGGCGATCGTGATCGCGCCGGGCACGCCGGCTTCGGCAACGATATAGGCCTCCTGCTCGTGGAAGCGCGCGTTCAAGACGGCGAAGAGCTTCGCGGGCTTGCCCGCGCGCGCGGCGGCATAAAGCTTTTCCATCGCGTTTTCGTTGCCGAATTCGATCTGCTTGTAGCCGTTCTTCTTCAGATACTCCGCCAGCACCTCGGACTTCTCGATCGAGGCGGTGCCGACCAGCACCGGCTGCAGCCGCGAATTGGCGCGCTCGATCTCGGCCAGGATCGCGGCATATTTCTCGGTCTGGGTGCGGTAGACCTCGTCGTCCTCGTCGAGACGGGCGACAGCGACGTTGGTCGGGATCTCCACGACTTCCAGCTTGTAGATGTCGAACAGCTCGTCGGCTTCGGTCGCCGCCGTGCCTGTCATGCCGGCGAGCTTCTCGTACATGCGGAAATAGTTCTGGAAGGTGATCGAGGCGAGCGTCTGGTTCTCCGGTTGCACCGGCTGATGCTCTTTGGCCTCCAGCGCCTGGTGCAGGCCTTCCGAATAGCGGCGGCCCGGCATCATGCGTCCCGTGAACTCGTCGATGATCACGACCTCGCCGTCGCGGACGATGTAGTCCTTGTCGCGGGTGAACAAGGTGTGGGCCCGCAGCGCCTGGTTGACGTGATGCACGACGGAGACGTTCTCGACGTCGTAGAGCGAGTCGCCCTTGAGCTGGCCGGCATCGCGCAGCAGATTTTCCAGCTTCTCCATGCCGGCTTCGGTCAAGGTCACCGTGCGCTGCTTCTCGTCGACGTCGTAATCGCTCTTGTCGAGCTTCGGAAAGAACGTGTCGATGGTGTTGTAGAAATCCGAGCGGTCGTCGAGCGGACCGGAGATGATCAGCGGCGTGCGGGCTTCATCGATGAGGATGGAGTCCACCTCGTCGACGATGGCGTAGAAGTGGCCGCGCTGGACCATGTCCTCCAGCCGGTACTTCATGTTGTCGCGCAGATAGTCGAAGCCGTATTCGTTGTTGGTGCCGTAGGTGATGTCGCAGCCATAGGCGAGCTTGCGCTCGGAATCGTCGAGCCCATGCACGATCACGCCGACCGACAAACCGAGGAATTTGTAGATCTGGCCCATCCAGTCGGCGTCGCGGCGGGCGAGGTAGTCGTTGACGGTGACGACGTGCACGCCCTTGCCGGCGAGAGCGTTGAGATAAACGGCGAGCGTTGCAACCAGCGTCTTGCCTTCGCCGGTCTTCATCTCGGCGATGTCGCCCTCATGCAGCACCATGCCGCCGATCAGCTGCACGTCGAAATGGCGCTGGCCGAGCGTGCGCTTGGCCGCTTCGCGCACGGTCGCGAAGGCCGGAACCAGGATGTCGTCGAGCGTCTTGCCGTCCGCGAGTTCCTTGCGGAATTCGTCGGTGCGGGCCTTCAGCTGATCGTCGGAGAGTTGCTCGAGCTCGCCCTCCAGCGCGTTGATGGCGGCGACGCGGGGCTGATAGCCTTTGATCCGGCGGTCGTTGGGAGTGCCGAAGAGCTTGCGGGCGAGCGCGCCGATCATGCCGAAATCCTGTTCTCGAGAGCTCTGGATGAAAGCCCTAAATCCATCTGCCAAATCGCTCGTATCAACTCACCGTGACGCGCCGGGTGCCGTCCGAGCCCTCGTGCAACCGTCGATGAGTGGGAAATAAGCAATTCCGGGTTCAACGGCCAAAAACGATAGGCAAAATAAGCGCTTCCGCCGCTGAGCCGACGCCGCAGAGATATGGCCGGGTCAGGGCCTTGTCAACGGCGGTTGCCGGCGCGAAGCTGTCAGCGAATTCATCATTTTGCCAGAGTTTCGCGTTGCCAAGGCCCTGCGATTGGGCGAGTGTCCGCCCGCAAAATCAGCCCTTCCCGAACATAAGGATTTTCCATGACGACCTCGTTCCCGGTGACGAAAACCGGCCTTGGCCTTGCCGCCGCGAGCTTTATTGCGATCGCGCTGCTGGCGGCCCCCGTCCGGGCTGACGACAAGGTGCTGGCAAAGGTTAACGGCGCCGAAATCAGGCAGAGCGACGTGACGATGGCCGAGGAGGAGCTGGCGCCTTCTCTCGCGCAGATGGATCCGGCGACCAAGGACGAGAACGTGCTGTCGTTCCTGATCGACATGAAGATCGTTTCCAAGGCCGCCGAGGACAAGAAGGTCGCCGACACCGACGAATTCAAGAAGCGCCTCAACTTCACCCGCAACCGCCTCCTGATGGACAGCCTGCTCGCCTCCGAAGGCAAGGCCGCGACCACCGATGCGGCCATGAAGCAGGTCTATGAGGAGGCTTCCAAGCAGATCGCCGGCGAGCAGGAGGTGCACGCCCGCCACATCCTGGTCGAGACCGAGGATGAGGCCAAGGCGGTCAAGGCCGAGCTCGACAAGGGCGCCGACTTCGCCGAGCTCGCCAAGAAGAAGTCCAAGGATCCCGGCGCTTCCGACGGCGGCGATCTCGGCTTCTTCACCAAGGAGCAGATGGTGCCGGAATTCTCGGCGGTCGCCTTCGCGCTCGAACCGGGCAAGATTTCCGATCCGGTGAAGTCGCAGTTCGGCTGGCACATCATCAAGGTCGAGGAGAAGCGCAACCGCAAGCCGCCGGAGTTCGACCAGGTCAAGGCCCAGATCGAGACCTATGTGACGCGCAAGGCGCAGGCCGAGTATGTTGGCAAGCTGCGCGAGGCCGCCAAGATCGAGCGGATGGACAAGCCGGCGGAGACCGCGAAGTCCGACACCAAGCCGGCCGATCCGGCCAAGCCCGCCGACAGCAAGATGGCGCCTCCGGCGAAGAAGTGACGAAGTCATTCCGGGGCGATGCGCCAGCATCGAACCCGGAATCCTCGACTTCGCGCCCAGAGTTGAGTATTTAAGCGGGCATGCCCGGGCCAAAAGCCCGGGCATCCACGTCTTAAAGCCCTCATCTCGATAAGGCGCCCCGATGTCCACCTCCATCTCCCCGCTTGCGCCCACCGACGTTCCCGCCATGCCCGAAATTGCGGGCGTGAAGCTCGCGACCGCCGCCGCGGGCATCCGCTACAAGGGCCGCACCGATGTGCTGCTGGCCGTGCTGGACAAGGGCACCGCCGTGGCCGGCGTCTTCACCAGATCGAAATGCCCGTCGGCGCCGGTCGAATGGTGCCGCGCCAAGCTCGGACGCGGCAAGGCGCGCGCGCTGGTGGTCAATTCCGGCAATGCCAACGCCTTCACCGGCAAGACCGGCAAGCAATCCACCGCACTGACCGCGCAGATCGCGGCGAAGGCCGTCGACTGCAGCCCGAACGAGGTCTTCCTGGCTTCGACCGGCGTGATCGGCGAGCCGCTGGACGCGCAGAAATTCGACGGCGTGCTCGGCGATCTCGCAGCAACCGCCGCACCCGGCGACTGGATGGCGGCGGCGCGCGCCATCATGACGACAGACACATTCCCGAAGGTCGCGACCGCGACGGTGAAGCTCGGCAAGGCCAATGTCAGCATCAACGGCATGGCCAAGGGCGCCGGCATGATCATGCCCGACATGGCGACCATGCTGTCGTTTGTCTTTACTGACGCGCCGATCGCACCTGCCGCGCTGCAGTCGCTGCTCAAGAGCGGCGTCGAGGACACGTTCAACGCCGTGACGATTGACGGCGACACCTCGACCTCGGACACGCTGCTGGCATTTGCCACCGGCGCCGCCGCCGCCCATGGCGCGCCGAAAATCAGCCGCGCCGGCGATCCCAGGCTGAAGGCCTTCACCAAGGCGCTGCATCAGGTGCTCGCCGATCTCTCGGAACAAGTCGCGCGCGACGGCGAAGGCGCGCGCAAGCTGGTCGAGATCATCGTCGAGGGCGCGACCACGAAAGCCTCGGCTCGAAAAATCGCGATGTCGATCGCGAACTCGCCGCTGGTCAAGACCGCGATCGCCGGCGAGGATGCCAATTGGGGCCGCGTGGTGATGGCGGTCGGCAAGGCAGGCCAGCCCGCCAACCGCGACAAGCTCGCGATCTCCTTCAACGGCATCCGCGTCGCCAACAGGGGCGCGCGCGATCCGTCCTATGACGAGGCGCAGGTGTCGGAAGCGATGAAGGCGCCGAAGGTCCAGATCAAGGTTGCGCTGGGCCTCGGCAAGGGCCGCGACCGCGTGCTGACCTGCGATCTCACCAAGGAATATGTCGCGATCAACGGCGACTACCGGTCGTAATCGGAATCGTCATTGCGAGCGAAGCGAAGCAATCCATTTCTCAACTTGTTGCGCCGTGGATTGCTTCGTCGCTTCGCTCCTCGCAATGACGAGGGAGCAGGCTCAAGTCGATGGCTGATCTGAAGCTCACCCTCGTCGTCGCCTGCGCGCTGGTCGATGCCGACGGGCGCGTGCTGCTCGCACAGCGGCCCGCGGGCAAGCCGATGGCGGGCTTGTGGGAATTTCCCGGCGGCAAGGTCGAAATGGGCGAGCGGCCGGAAGTCACGCTGATCCGCGAATTGCATGAGGAGCTTGGCATCACCGTCGAGGAGCCGTGCCTTGCGCCGCTCACCTTCGCCAGCCACGCCTATGAAAGCTTTCACCTTCTGATGCCGCTCTACATCTGCCGGCGCTGGGAAGGAATCGTTACTGCGCGCGAGGGCCAGCAGCTCGCCTGGGTGCGCGCCAACAAACTGCGCGACTATCCGATGCCGCCGGCGGATTTGCCGCTGATCCCGCATCTGCAGGATTTGTTGTTGTGAGGTGAAGCCTCATCCTGAGGAGCGGCGCGGCCAAATACTCCTGACATGCGCACCCTCGCAGTATCGCGCCGCGTCTCGAAGGATGAGGCGTGCTCCGGGCCTCATGGTTCGAGACGCGCTGACGCGCTCCTCACCATGAGGGTCAACGTTTCCCCCGCTTCACCGCCTCTTCCAAACTCGCCGCCGCCGAGCCCGGCCGCAGCGGCTTGGGCTGGCTCTCATGCGGCGCCCAGGCTGACAGCCAGACGATATCGAAGGTGGCGCGGATGCGTCCGTCAGAGTCTGCGAAACGCTGCGCGTAAATCTCCGCCATCCGCAGCATGGTCGCGCGCCGGGTCGGCGCATGCCTGCGCTCCAGCAGGATGTTGGTCGCGCCCATGCGGCGCAGGTCATTCATCAGCGCGAACGCATTGTCGTAGCGGGTGACCACGCGGTCGACATCGGTCACGGGCAGCGCGAGCCCTGCGCGCTGCAACAGGCCGCCAATGTCGCGCAGGTCGGCGAATGGCGCTACGCGCGGCGACACCCCGCCTTCGATTTCGGCTTCTGCCGCGGCAAAGCTCTGCCGCAGCTCCGTTAGCGTATCGCCGCCGATCAAGGCCGCTAGCAACAGACCGTCCGGCTTCAGCGCGCGGCGGACTTGCGCGAGCACGCCGGGCAGGTCGTTGACGAATTGAAAGCCCAGCGCCGAGACCGCAAGATCGAGCGAGGCGGGCGCCAATGGCAATGTCTCATCGCCGGAGCCGATATCGACATGCCTGACGCTGAGCGTCGGCAACAAAAGGCCCTCGCCCGGCGTCCAGATATCCGCAACCTCGGTGAACTCGCGATTCACCGCAGCAAGGCGCTCCGCCATGTCTTCAGCGACACGATCGAGCAGGAAGGCCGCCGGTCCCAGTTTTTGCGCGCGCGCCAGCCGTCGCGCGAGCAGGGCACGGTCGAACAGAACGGGAGCGGTCGTCGAGGCCATGCCGAGTTCGTACGCCGCACCACGCTATCTGGCAATCGAGCCAGCATCGCGCTAGCCTCGATGGTATGGAGGCCGACACCGCACCAACTGTCGCCGCGCCCTGGCGCCGCGCCATCCGCGCGTTCGGCTCTGCGTGGGCCCATGCGGCGAAACTCGCGCTCGACATCGCGCTGCCGACCCTGTGCGTGTCCTGCCGCGAGCCGGTCGAGGGCGACGGCGTGTGCGCCGAGTGCTGGGCGAAACTCTCGTTCATCGAACCGCCCTACTGTCCGCGGCTCGGCATTCCCTTTGTGTACGATCCCGGCCCCGACATGCTGTCGATGGAGGCGATCGCCAACCCGCCTGCCTATGCGCGGGCGCGCGCCGCGGTACGCTATGACGAGATCGCGCGCACGCTGGTGCATGCGCTGAAATACCACGACCGCACCGACCTTGCGCCCGCGATGGGCCGCTGGATGGCGCGGGCCGGCCGTGAACTGTTCGACGGCGCCGACATGCTGATCCCGGTGCCGCTGCACTGGCGCCGCGCCTGGGGCCGCCGCTTCAACCAGTCCGGCGCGCTCGGACGCGCCATCGAGCGGCAAAGCGGGGTGAAGCTGCGCGGCGACCTGTTGCAGCGGGTCCGCGCCACCGAACAGCAGGTCGGCCTCTCCCGCGCACAGCGGGCCAGCAATGTGCAGGGCGCATTCCAGCTCTCCGCGGCGGCGAAATCGCAGGTCCAGGGCCGCCGCGTGGTGCTGATCGACGACGTCCTGACCACGGGCGCGACGCTGGACGCCTGCGCGCGGGCGCTGCT
>Ga0070741_10013606_pt1 | contig 14314 bp, 14 predicted proteins | sample Coa_R1_4_FD_66440 | JGI IMG/M metagenome (GOLD analysis project Ga0070741, IMG submission 66440) | Surface soil microbial communities from Centralia Pennsylvania, which are recovering from an underground coalmine fire - Coalmine... | ecosystem: Environmental > Terrestrial > Soil > Unclassified ... | reverse complement strand
GGGCGGCGTGATCAGTCCTTGCGGGTGGGCGCGCGCGAGCATGGTCGCGGCTTCGTCGCGACTGAACCAGCGGGCGGCTTCGAGCTCGCTCGTGTCGACGACAATATCGTCGTTGAGCGCTTCGGCGTGGCAGCCGATCATCAGCGAAGACGGGAAGGGCCACGGCTGCGAACGAAAATAGCGCACGCGCCCGCATTTAATGCCCGCCTCTTCCAGAGTTTCGCGGCGCGCCGCTTCTTCGATGCTTTCGCCCGGCTCGATGAATCCCGCGAGGCAGGACCAGGAATTCGCCACGAACCGCGTCTGCCGTCCGAGCAGGCATTTGTCGCCGCGCACGGCGAGCATGATCGCGACCGGGTCGGTGCGCGGGAAATGCTCTGCCTTGCATTGCGGGCATTCGCGCCGCCAGCCGGCATTGGCGACGTTCGTGCGCGCGCCGCAGACGGCACAATGCCGGTGCCGCGCGTGCCAGTGCAATAATGCCTTTGCTTCCGCGAGCGGCGCCAATTCGTCGGTCCGGACCATGCCCTGCACCGCGATGGTGCGAAGGTCGGTGATGTGCAGGTCGTCGCGTGTTTTCAGCGCCTCGACCGAAGCCCCGTCGAGTCCGTAGCCAAGACGGCCGCCGCTTCCGTTCAGTCCGAGAAACAATGTCTCCACGACGGTTCCGAGCGCGGCCGCTTCGTCGGGGGAAAACAGCGAGCCGAAGCCGCTGCCGTTCTTCTTCAGAACGATCATCTCGCCGCCGACGACATGCGCGCGCGTCTGCGGGTTGCGCGCGAGCGCGGCGAGGAAATCCGCGTCGTCGCGCTTCTCCGCCGCGCGCTCGAGCACGCTGTCGACATAGCCGAGTTGCGGCTGCGGACCGAGATCGGGACGTGACGGCATCAAGAAACTCCGGCGGGAGGCGAAAGTCGCATGGCATCGCCTGTCCTGCAATGCAGGTCAGTCGAGCCAGACCTTCTCCCGCATCATGGTTCGGAAGCGCTCGAGTTCGGCGGGATCGTGCGGCAGCGCGGGCACGACCCCCCAGACCGGCTTCGGCCAGGCCGGATCGGTCTTTCGCCGCGCGATCACATGCACATGAAGCTGCGGCACGACGTTGCCGAGCGCGGCAATATTGAGCTTGTCCGGTTTTGTGATTTCTTTCAGCGCCTTCGCCACGCGGCCCAGTTCGACCATCAGTTGCGCGCGCTCGACCTCGTCGAGATCGAGGATTTCGATGGCTTCCGCGCGCCGCGGCACCAGCAGCAGCCATGGATAATTGGCGTCGTGGATGATCAGGACGCGGCACAGCGGCAGGTCGCCGATCGAGAGCGTGTCGCGCTCAAGCTGGGGATGAAGCTCCCATCCGCGTTCACGGGAATTCATGTGCATGTCCAGACTGTTGCAGGCCGCGGACCTTATCACACGGGCATCCCCGCGCGCTTGCTTTCATGTGGCGTTGGCCCGATATAGAAGGCGGGAGGTTGGCGGTGGACGAGCCACTCGCCAACCGGGTCAGGTCCGGAAGGAAGCAGCCCTAACGAGCTCCGGTTCGGGTCGCTCGTCAGCCTCCCACCCTTTCTTCAATAAGGCGGACCGCGGTGCGCCGTGGCACATTCGCCGCAGGCAGTGAGCGACGCCGACAGCATGAGCGAGGCCAAGAGCAAGGCTCCCGCGAAAGCCGCAGCGCCGGAGGGCGAAGCGGGTTATCGCGTGCTTGCGCGCAAATACCGCCCCTCGACTTTCGCCGATTTGATCGGGCAAGACGCGATGGTGCGCACGATCTCGAATGCGTTCGAGACCGGGCGCATTCCGCAGGCCTGGATTCTCACCGGCGTGCGCGGCGTCGGCAAGACGACCACGGCGCGCATCATCGCGCGCGCATTGAATTACGAATTGCCGGATGGCTCGGTTAAAGGCCCGACCATCGACATGCCGACCCTCGGCATCCACGATCAGGCGATCATGGAAAGCCGGCACATCGACGTGCTGGAGATGGACGCGGCCTCGCATAACAGCGTCGAGGACGTGCGGCAGATCAACGATGCGGTTCGTTACGCGCCGGTGAGCGCGCGCTACAAGGTCTATATCCTCGACGAAGTCCATATGCTGTCGGGCTCGGCGTTCAACGCGCTGCTCAAGACGCTGGAGGAGCCGCCGCCGCACGCCAAGTTCATTTTCGCGACCACGGAAATCCGCAAAGTGCCGGTAACGGTGCTGTCGCGCTGCCAGCGCTTCGACCTGCGCCGCGTGGAAGCGGGCTTGCTGGTGCAGCATCTCGAGGACATCGCGAATAAAGAAGGCGTCGCGATCGAAACCGAGGCGCTTTCGCTGATTGCACGCGCGGCCGAAGGCTCGGTGCGCGACTCTCTCTCGCTGCTCGATCAGGCGATTTCGCACGCGGCGGGAAAGGTCTCCGCCGAGGACGTGCGCCAGATGCTGGGCCTCGCCGACCGCGCGCGGGTGATCGACCTGTTCGAGGCGCTGATGCGCGGTGACATGGCGGCCGCCTTGAAGGAATTGCGCGACCAATACGATTCCGGCGCGGATCCTGCGGTGATGCTCTCCGATCTCGCCGAGTTCACGCATTTCGTCACGCGTATCAAGGCGGTGCCCGCCGTCGCCGAGGACATCTCGATCAGCGAAGTCGAGCGCAAGCGCGGGCGCGATTTCGCGGCGAAGCTCTCCATGCGCGTGCTCTCGCGCACCTGGCAGATGCTGATGAAAGGCCTGGCCGACGTGCAGGGTGCGAGCCGTCCGATCTCGGCGGCCGAGATGGTGCTTGTGCGCATCGCCTACGCGGCCGATCTGCCAACGCCGGATGACGTGATCCGTTCGCTCGGCGAAGAGAATGGCTCGTCGCCGCGTCCGCAGACGAATGGCGGCGGCGGGAGCGGCGTGTCGGCGCAGGCCGGCGGATTTGCGCCCCGCTTCGATGCGCCGCGTTCGGCCCCTCGCGCATCGTCCGCTGCTGCGCCGGTCGCGCGGATGGCCGAGGCCCCGCAGGACAGCGGGCTTGCCATCAACAATTTCGAGGAGATGATCGCGCTCGCGGCCGAGAAGCGCGACCTTCAGACCAAGATCGCGCTCGAACGCGACGTGCGGCTCGTGCGTTGCGAGAACGGCCGGCTCGAGATCGCCCTCGAACCGAGTGCGCCGAAGGCGCTGGTGCACGATCTCGCGCGCAAGCTCGAAATGTGGACACAGCGCCGCTGGATGGTCGTCGTTTCGAAAGAAGCCGGTGCGCCGACGATCCGGGCGCAGGCGGACGCCGCGGATGCAGCGTTAAAAACGGGCGTGCGCGCCGACCCCCTGGTGCAGGCGGTGCTCGACAAGTTTCCCGGCGCGGAAATCGTCGCCGTGCGTAATCGCGAGCCGGAGGCGCCGGAGGAAACTTTTCCCGACGCGCCGCCGCCTGACGACAGCGAGGATTGAACCATGGCCGATCTCATGGGCATGATGAAAAAGGCGGCCGAGCTGCAATCGAAAATGCAGGCGATGCAGGCCGAACTCGATACCATCGAGGTCGAAGGCAGCGCGGGCGGCGGCGTGGTCAAGGTGACGCTCACCGGCAAGGGCGAGCTCAGGCGCGTGCATGTCGACGATACGCTGATGAAGCCGCAGGAAAAGGAAATCCTTGAAGACCTTTTGGTCACGGCGCATGCGGATGCGCGCAAAAAATCGGAAAGCCTCGTGCAGGAAAAGATGAAGGTATTGACCGGCGGATTGCCGCTGCCGCCCGGCCTCAAGCTGTTCGGCTAGTCAATCCTGTCCGACCGCGTCGAGACGCTCGACCGGCATCGCTTCGACCAGCGCGATATCGGCGATTTTCTCGATGTCGTTCAGGTCTACGACCGGGACGGTTGCCTGCGGCAGCGGATGGTCGGACGCAATCGCGACGATCCAGTCGTCGCCACCTTGCATCAGCGGCTTGCCGGTCTCCTTGCGGTAGATCTCGATCTTGGGAAATTTCTCGCGTTTGTAGCCTTCGACCAGAACAAGGTCGACGGACGACAGGTGCTTTAGCAGATCGCGCAGCCGCGGTTCGGGCTCGCCGCGCAATTCGCTCATCAAAGCCCATCGTTTCGCCGACGAGATCAAAACCTCGCTCGCGCCGGAAGCCCGATGCACGTAAGAATCCTTGCCAGGCTGGTCGAGGTCGAACTCGTGATGCGCGTGCTTGAGCGTGGACACTGTCTTGCCACGCGCGATCAGCGCCGGAATAAGCCGGGCCAGCAGCGTGGTCTTGCCCGAGCCGCTCCAGCCGGCAAGGCCGATGATCCGCGTCGCATCTTGCGCTCGGGGGTCTCGCATGGCGGGGTTATCGGGGGAGCCCGGAAGCGGGTCAATACCCGCGCCGCGCTCCCTTGACGTTTGGCGCGGGCGATGAAATGGCTCGCGCCATGGCTGAAAAGACAATGAATCTGCGCGGACTGAAGTGCCCCTTGCCGGCGCTCAAAACCCGCAAGGCGCTGACCGGCCTCGCTTCGGGCGATGTGCTGACGGTCGAGTGCACCGACCCGCTTGCGGCGGTAGATATTCCAAATCTGCTGCGCGAAACCGGGGACGTGCTGGAAGCGTCCTCGCGGAAGGGCGATCTCGTGATTTTCTCGATCCGGAAAAGCTGATCAGCCCATCGGCCGCGTCGATGGACATGGCGGCCGATATCGGGGAATGTCGCCCCATCTGACCGGTCCTGCCGAATGCCCTTTCCGCGAGCCTCTACCGCGCTGTCGCGCTTTACCGTTCTCGACCTGTCGCGCGTCCGCGCGGGCCCGACCTGCGCGCGTCAGCTCGCTGACTGGGGTGCGAACGTTATCAAGATCGAGGCGCCCGAGCGGCTCGAGCAGGGCGATCCGATCGGCGGCGCTCGCCACGCGGGCGATTTCCAGAACCTGCATCGCAACAAGCGCAGCATCACGCTCGATCTGAAGAGCGTGGCGGGACGCGATGCCTTTCTGCGGCTCGTTCAAAAGGCCGACGTGGTGATCGAGAATTTCCGCCCCGACGTGAAATCGCGGCTGAAGATCGACTACGCGCATCTGCGCGCGGTCAATCCGCGCATCGTGTATGCGAGCATTTCCGGTTACGGCCAGACCGGCCCCTATCGCGACCGGCCGGGTTTCGATCAGATCGCGCAGGGCATGGGCGGGATCATGTCGATTACCGGCTTGCCGGGGCAGGGTCCGGTGCGGGCCGGCACGGCGATCGCCGACCTCGCCGCGGGCCTGTTCGCCGCGCTCGGGGTCATGATCGCGCTGCTCGAACGCGAAGTATCGGGCGAAGGTCAGCAGATCGAGAGCTCGCTGCTCGAAGCGCAGATGTTCATTCTCGATTTCCAGGCCGCGCGCTGGCTGATCGACGGCATCGTGCCGCCGCAGGCGGGCAACAATCATCCGACCAGCATTCCGACGGGCGTCTATCCGACCAAGGACGGCAATATCAACATTGCGACAACCGGCGCGCCGATGTGGGCGCGTTTGTGCAAGGCGCTCGGCGTCGAGGAACTGCATGACGATCCCGACTACAGGAATGCCGGGCTGCGTTCGAAAAATCGCGATGCCTTGAATGCAAGGCTTAACGACGTGTTCAGGACGCGCACCAGCGCGGAATGGATTGAGGTGCTGAACGCCGCCGGCGTACCGTGCGGGCCGATCTACCGGATCGACGAGATGTTCGAGGATCCGCAGGTGCGGCATCTCAAATTCGTGCAGGAAGTGCAGTCCAGGCTGCTTGGCCCGCTCAAGGTGATGCGTCAGCCGGTCTCGCTGTCGCGCACGCCGAGCCGGATGGTGGCGGCATCGCCCGAGCGCGGCGAGCACACGGACGAGGTCTTGAAGGAATTCGGTTTCAGCGAGGCGGAGATTTCCGCCTTGCGCCGGGCGAATGCGCTTTAGGCGCGGCCCGCTGATGATTGGAGCGACGCGATGACCGACAAGATGATTTCGCGCAAGGACGGCGCGGTCGGCTATGTGATCTTCAACAACCCGGAGCGTCACAACGCCGTGTCGCTCGATATGTGGGAGGCGACGAGCCGCATCCTCGATGAGTTCGGCAAAGACGACTCGATTCGCGTGGTCGTGCTGACCGGGGCGGGGACCAAAGCATTCGTGTCCGGCGCGGACATTTCCAAGTTCGGCAGCGAGCGCTCGTCCGAAGAAGCGGTCGCCCATTACAACAAGCAGACCGAGAAGACCTATTCCGGCATCCACGATTTTCCCAAGCCGACGATCGCGATGATCCGCGGCTATTGCGTCGGCGGAGGAGTGGGGCTTGCGACCTGCTGCGACATGAGGATCGCCTCGCAGAACGCGCGTTTCGCGGTGCCGGCGGCAAAGCTCGGCCTCGGTTACGACTATCCCGGCCTGAAGCGCCTGATCGATATTGTCGGCGGTTCCTTCGCGAAGGAAATCTTCTTCACCGCCCGGCAATTTGATGCCGAGGAGGCCCGCATGATGGGCCTCGTCAATCGCGTGCTGCCGGATGAAGAACTCGAGGCTTACGTTAAGGCTTATGCCGAAACGATCGCCGCCAATGCGCCGCTCACCGTCGGTTCGGTGAAGCTGATCGTGCGTGAAGCCTTGAAGGATGAGAGCAAGCGCGACACCGCCGCGATGGCCGAGTCCGTCCGCCGCTGCTTCGCCAGCAAGGATTACGTCGAAGGCCGCACGGCCTTCATGGAAAAGCGCAAGCCGAATTTCACCGGCAAGTGACGCGCCGCATTGGCGCACCGGCGGTGAAATGCTAAGACGCGCCGAAATTTCGGGAGCGAAACGCAAAGGACAGGCGATGTATACCGACCTCAATCTGCATATCGACGGTGAATGGCTGAACGGCAGCGGCCGCAAGGGCGAGGACGTCATCAATCCGGCGACCGGCAAGGCGCTGGCGCATTTGCCGCACGCGAGCAAGGCCGATCTCGACCGCGCGCTCGAGGCCGCCGAAAAAAGCCTGAAGGCCTGGAGCGCGACCTCGCCCTATGACCGCTCGAAGGTTTTGCGCAAGGCCGCCGACCTGATGCGCGAACGCGCCGAGCAGATCGCGCGCGTCATCACGCAGGAGCAGGGCAAGATTTTTGCGGAGGCGAAAGCCGAGACCTTGACCACGGCCGATATCATCGACTGGATGGCCGAGGAGGGCCGCCGGGCCTATGGCCGTATCATTCCGGGGCGCACGCCGAATTCGCGGCTGATGGTGATCCAGGAGCCGGTCGGCGTGGTTGCCGCCTTCACGCCGTGGAATTTTCCGATCCTGACGCCGGTTCGCAAATTTGTCGCGGCGCTGGCGGCCGGATGTTCAGTCGTGATCAAGGCGTCGGAGGAAACGCCGGGCGGCTGCTTGGAGGCGGTTCGTTGCTTCCACGACGCCGGTCTTCCGAAAGGCGTGCTCAATCTCGTGTTCGGCGTGCCGGCGGAAGTTTCCGAGCATCTCATCGGCGCTGAGGCGGTGCGCAAGATTTCCTTCACCGGCTCGGTGCCGGTCGGCAAGCTGCTTGCAGGCCTTGCGGCAAAAGGCATGAAGCGCGCGACCATGGAACTCGGCGGGCATTCGCCGGTCGTCGTGTTCGGCGACGCCGATCCGGAAAAATCGGCGGAGATGATCGCCGGCGCGAAATACCGCAACGCGGGTCAGGTCTGTGTATCGCCGACGCGCTTTTATGTGCAGGAGCCGGTCTATGACCGTTTCGTGAAGCGCTTCACCGACTACGCCAAGGGCATCAAGCTCGGCGACGGCCTCGACAAGGGCACGACAATGGGACCGCTTGCCAATCCGCGCCGGCTCGACGCCATGGAAGCGATCGTCAACGACGCGAAGAGCCGCGGCGGCAAGGTCGCCACCGGCGGCAAGCGTCACGGCAATCAGGGCTTTTTCTTCGAACCGACGGTGATCACGGATCTGCCGGACGATTCCAAGCTGATGACGGAGGAGCCGTTCGGGCCGATTGCGCCGATCGTGCCGTTCAAGACCTTCGATGAGGTGGTCGAGCGCGCGAACTCCCTGCAGTTCGGGCTCGCCGCCTATGCCTTCACGACGTCGTCGCAGACCGCGACCAGGATCGGCGATGCGATCCAGTCCGGCATGATTGCGATCAATTCCGCGGTGGTCTCGATGCCGGAGACGCCGTTTGGCGGCGTGAAGGAGTCCGGTTACGGCCATGAAGGCGGGATCGAGGGGCTCGAGGCCTATACGAACAAGAAGTTCGTTTCGCTGTCGTAAGCACCTTCAAGAAGCCAATACGGGATGGCCGGGCGTGCCCGGCCATTTCTTTTCAGGCCGCCTTTACGCCGAAGACGCTTTGCGCGAATTGCGGATAGACTTCGGCAAGTTCCGGCGCGACCGTCTCACGCATCAGACGCAGGGTTTCCGCGTCCGGTTCACGCGTGATCGGCACATCGGGCGGCCGGTCGAATGCAAAGCCCGTATGGTCGTCGATCTCCTCCACCGTGTGTCCCGGATGGACGCTCTCGAGCCGGAAGCGCCTGTGTTCGCGGCCGAATGAAAACACGCAGCGGTTGGTCACGAGTGCGATCGGACCGCCATGGCGATAGACATTCGGCGCGCTCATGCCCGTGGCGGTGACGAAGCTGACCGTCGGCACGAGCGTGCGGCGCGAATGTTCGGTGCGGAACAGGATCACCTTTGGCACGACGTAATACAGATAAGCGGAGCCGAACGAGCCGGGGAAACGGACCTTGGGACGATCGTACTCGCCGATGCTGACGAGATTGATATTGCCTTCGCCGTCGATCTCGCCGCCGGAAAGGAAGAACACGTCGATCCGGCCTTGCCCGGCGCAGTCGAATAACTCGCGCCCGCCGTCGGTGAAGAAATTGTGCTTGCGGCTTTGCAGGAGCGACACGTAGGGCCGGCCCTTGCCGCGTTCGCGCGCCAGCAGGGCCGCGGTCGCAGGAATCGGCGAAGCATTGCCGACGGCAACATGACGCACGTCGCCAATCAGGTCGGCGATCACGCTTGCCAGCAACTCCTCAGGCCGCGCGGGGCTCATAGACGTGCTGCTCGAGATAGCGCCGGAAACCGTCCGCCGTCGCGGCCATGCGCGCGTATTCGGAAAGATGCGCGGCATCGACGCCGTAATGGTCCGGCAGCGGCAAGGGCCACGCGCCGCGCGGCGCGACGGCGACCGCTTCGACATAGAAGCCGGGCAGGGTGCCTGCCGCGAGCGTCGGATCGGCGAGCAGGCTATTGTCGTTGATTTTTTCGACGGTGACGACCGTCTTGGCCGACGCGTGCGCCATGGTCGAGAGCTCGCGCTGCCGCCCGATCCAGACATTGCCCTGACGATCTGCCATCGGCGCGTGAAACAGAGCGACATCCGGCCTGATCGCAGGGAGGAGCACGATCGGATCGTCCTTGCCGAAAGGATTGTCGATCGTCCGCCAATCCGGCCGATGTTTCGGCAGATCCGAGCCGATCAGTCCGCGCAACGGCATGAACGGGATGCCCTTTTCCGCGGCCTGGAACGCGGCGTGCAATGCGGGGCAGGTGGCGTCCTTCATTTTCAGCGTGCCGGACGTCATTGCCGCGGTGAAGCGCGGCGCCGGACCGAACTCACCGAGACTGACGGCGGACGTTTCAAGACCTGCAACGCAGCCTGCACCGATCAGGAGGTCGGCCTGCAGACTCGTCGTCGGCAGGGCGACAAGATGGAGATTCTTGATTCCGCGCCGGATCAACGCGCGGGTTGCCGCCATCGCGACGCCGGATGTCTCGCGCGGAACGGCGAGAATGCAGCCGTCGGTGATTGCCGCCAGCGCATCGTCAATATTCGCGGAGATGACTGCCATGCCGTGCTCCAGGGACGGCCATAGCATCGAACGAAGGCGGCGTCACTGACGCCGCCCGCCGCATCAGTTTGCGTTTCTGACCCTGCGGACCATGTTGGCGCGGCGATCCATAACAGTGCGGCACGCGACGCTCAGATGGCGCTTCTGGTCCTTGAGGCAGTTGATGATGTTCGACACATTCGGGATGTGCTGTCCGCAAAGCCGGAACACATCCGGCGTGCAAGCTTGCTGCTCCTCGTAACTTCCGCGATCGTCCGGATCTTCCTCGAACGCGAAACTTGACGTTGCGCTGACCGCAAGCAGCAGGAGCACCGGCAAGATCACTTTGCTTGGCATCAGACTCTCCCCCATACGCGCCACGGGTATGTTGCGGGGAAGTTCGTCATTCGACAACAGAAATCGTTAGTTGCCACAATTTATACCTGTTGCGGCTTGGTCACGGCGGAACACAGCGAATTGACCGCTGCTATTCAATCGCTGCTTTACCGCAAGGTTCCATGACGATTTAATTCCGGAACCGGAGAGTACGCGCCATGAGGCTTCCGTGGTGATTATGGCGAAGCGCGCTGCGCCGCTTCTTTTTGCGATCGCAGCTCTTTTCGCGGGCAGCGCAGCATTCGCGCAGAGTTCGCAGTTCGACGAGCTTCTTGCCGGCGTCGTGCGCATCAAGACGGTCATCAACCCGGACGCTCGAACGACTGCGAATCTTGGCCGCGAGCGCGAGGGTTCCGGGATTGTCATCGACGACAACGGCCTTGTTCTCACCATCGGGTATCTGATGGTCGAGGCCGATGCCGCCGAAATCCGCGCCAATGACGGGCGCACGGTGCCGGCGAATATCGTCGGCTACGATCACGAAACCGGGTTTGGTCTGCTGCGGGCGATGATTCCGCTCAAGGTCCGCCCGCTGCCCATAGGCAAGTCGGCGGATTTGAGAGAGGGCGATCCGGTCGTGATTGCGAGCTTCGGCGGCGCTGCCGGGGCTGCACCAGTGCGCGTGATTGCAAAAAAGGAATTTGCCGGCTCGTGGGAATATCTGCTGGACGAGGCCATTTTCACCGCGCCGCCGCATATGCAATGGAGCGGCGCCGCGCTGATCAATCGGGAAGGCAAGCTTGTTGGCGTCGGCTCGCTGATCCTGAGCGACGCGAATGGCGGCGGCGTTCCCGGCAACATGTTCGTGCCGATCGACCGGCTGCCGCCGATCCTGTCAGACCTGATCGCCCAAGGCCGCGTGTCGAGCGCGCCGCGGCCGTGGCTCGGCGTAACCACCAATGAGATTGGCGGCAAACTTCTGCTCAGTCAGGTTGCCCCGGCGGGGCCGGGCGAAAAGGCCGGATTGAAGCGCGGCGATATCGTCGTCAGCGTCGCCGGCGCGCGTCCGAAGGGTCTCGCCGATTTTTATCGCAAGGTCTGGGCGCGCGGAGAAGCCGGCGCGACGGTGCCGCTCGACATCGAGCGCGGAGGCGAGACGCGGCATTTCGACGTGCAGTCGATGAATCGGCTCGACCACCTGAAACTTCGAAATACTTATTAGACTTCCGCGTCGCCTGGAAACGCCGGACGTCCACCCATTTCGGGCTTCGCGTGTCTATGAGTGCGGCTACCAGCAATGTCCCAAATGGGCCGTTTCCACGCACAAAAATTGGCCCGCCACAGAGCCAATTTTCATTCACCGTTTTCGTCGCCGTTATTTCTGACCGGTCGTGCCGACCTTCGGCAATTCGACCTTCAATGACGGGCCGGAATTCTGGTTGCCGAGTTTCCCGCTCGCAAACAGCAGGCCGCCGCCCACCACAATCACAATCAGCGCGCCGACCAGCACGCCCATCACACCGATGCCACCGCTGTTGTCAGCCATGATTCCGTCTCCTCCGGTTGCTGAACAACAAAACGTTTTGGGTCCGGTTTTCGTTCCTTAGTCCCGCCCCCAGAGCGATCGGCTCGCGATATCCGCACCCTGGCGCAGCGCCGCAAGCTTCTGCCAGACGATCGGTGCCACGACCCATTCGCGCCCGGTGAATGTGCCGAACCCGCAATCGGTCGAGGCGATGACGCGCTCGCGCTCGCCGGCCGCTTCCACCGCTTCGAGAATGCGATTCGCCACGACCTGCGGGTGTTCGACGAAATTCGTGGTGGTGTCGATCACGCCGGGGAGGAGCAGCATATGCGCGGGCAATCTGTTTGCTTTCAGCGCTTCGTATTCGTGCTGGTGACGCGGATTGGCGAATTCCAGCGTGAGCGCGCCGGCATGCGCGCGGTACAACACCGGCAGGATCGCGCCCAGCGAGATATCGTGCGTATGCGGACCTTCCCAATTGCCGAAGCAACAATGCAATCGCACGCGATCGGGCGGAATGCCCTCCATGGCGACATTGAGCGCGTCGACATGCTGTTCGGCGATTTTCAAAAACTCACGCTCGGGCAAATCCTGGAACGTCATGGTGCGTTCCATCGCGAGGTCGGGCGCGTCGATCTGCAGGATCAGTCCCGCATCGTGGATCGCGCGATACTCGATGCGCAATTCGCGCGCGAGTGCCGTTAGATAGGCCTCGTGCGATTCGTAATGGGCGTTGACCATGGTGGTGGCGACGATCCCGGGCGAGGGCGCGGTCATGAATGTTTCGGCAAACGCGTCGCGCGGCACGCATCGCCTGAAGCGTGCGATCTCGTCCTCGATCTGGCTCTTGTCCTTGTATCTTACGTCGTCGGTCGCCTGCGGCGTGCTGGTGATCTTGCTCCGGTGCGGGAAGCGCTGCAGGAACATCGCAACCAGCTCCGGCGTCTCGGCGTAGTCGCGCGCGATCTTGCGCCTGGAAACGCCGCCGAAACCGGACATGCGTTCGGGGATATGGGTCTGAAAGCCGACGCGCTGTTGCTCGCCGTCGTTGCCGATGTCGATGCCGGCGGTGACCTGGCGCGCGACCGCCTCCGCCACCGATCGGTCCATCTCGGATGCGAGCAATGCCGGATCGAGCGTCGCGCCATCCTCGCGCGCGATCAGAAGGTCGGTCAAAGCCTGGCTGCGCGGCAGGCTGCCGACATGCGTCGTCAAGATTCGGTCGCGGCTTCCAAGCATCGGAGGCCTCCAATTTTGGCCGGATCGCACGGCATCGGCCGCGCGGCCCGGTGAAAATCCGGTTTGAGTTCGAGACCGACATGCACTATAGTGCATGTAGTGCAGGAGGCTCACGAAGCTAAGTTCGTGTACTGATAAACGAACGTCGTGAGCGGGAGGAAGATGGCCCAGGCAGCCGTTGCGGGAACGGATGCGGAGACGAGCGCGTTTCGCGCCGCCATTCCGCGCGATTACAATTTCGCCGCCGATATCCTCTCGCGCAATCTGACGGCCGGACGCGCGGACAAGCCGGTTTTCATCGACCATCGCGGAAGCTGGACCTATGGCCAGCTTGCCGAACGCGTGGCGCGGTTCGGTGCGCTGCTGCGGGCACGCGGGGTCCGGCGCGAGGAGCGCGTCTTTATCTGTTTGCTCGACACGATCGATTGGCCGACCGCGTTTCTGGGCTGCCTGAAGGCCGGGGTCATCGCCGTGCCGGTCAACACGCTGCTCACCGAGGACGATTATCGTTTCATGCTTGCGGATTCCCGCGCCCGCATGCTGGTCGTGTCGGAGGCGCTCTATCCGAAATTCGAAAAGCTGATCAAGAACGCCCCCGATCTCGCCCATGTCATCGTGTCCGGCGAGAACACCTTCGGGCACGACAGGTTTGAAGATGTCCTGGGCCGTTCGCCTGCGGAAGACGTCACCGCGCCGACGACGCGCGATGACATGGCCTTCTGGCTCTACACGTCGGGCTCGACCGGCAAGCCGAAAGGCGCGGTGCACGTGCATGCGAGCCTGCGGCTGACCGACGATCTCTATGCCGCGCCGACCATCGGCATAAAGGAAAGCGACGTCTGCTATTCGGTGGCGAAGTTTTTCTTCGCCTACGGACTTGGCAATGCGTTGACGTTCCCGATGTCGGCCGGCGCGACGACCGTGCTGATGGCGGACCGGCCGACGCCGGATGGTGTCGCGGCCTTGCTGCGCAAGCATCCGGTGACCGTGTTCTACGGCGTGCCGACCTTCTATGCCGCTTTCCTTGCAAGCGCGAACGCGCCCGCGAAAAACGAAGTGAAGTTGCGCCGCTGCGTCTCCGCGGGCGAGGCGCTCCCACCCGAGGTCGGCCGGCGCTGGTCGGAGAAATACGGCGTCGACATCCTCGACGGACTGGGCTCGACCGAGATGCTGCACATCTTTCTGTCGAACGCGCCGGCCGCGACAAAATACGGCACGAGCGGCAAGCCGGTGCCGGGCTACGAAATCAGGCTGATCGACGATGACGGGCAGCCGGCGAAGCCCGGCGAGATGGGCGAACTCCTGGTGCGCGGGCCGACCAGCGCGATCATGTACTGGAACAACCGTGAGCAGTCGCGCACGACCTTCCTCGGCGAGTGGACGCGCTCGGGCGACAAATACGTGCAGGACGAGCAGGGCTATTACGTCTACTGCGGCCGGCGCG
>Ga0070741_10013605_pt1 | contig 14315 bp, 11 predicted proteins | sample Coa_R1_4_FD_66440 | JGI IMG/M metagenome (GOLD analysis project Ga0070741, IMG submission 66440) | Surface soil microbial communities from Centralia Pennsylvania, which are recovering from an underground coalmine fire - Coalmine... | ecosystem: Environmental > Terrestrial > Soil > Unclassified ... | reverse complement strand
CGAGCTTTTTGGCTACGAAGCTGGAGCTTTCACAGGCGCTAACCGGCAGAAGCTGGGCAAGTTTGAGCAGGCCAATAACGGCACAATTTTTTTAGACGAGGTGAGTGAGATGCACCCGGCCCTGCAAGCCAAACTTCTGCACGTGCTGCAGGACCGCGAATTTTCACGCCTTGGCGGCAAACGCGATATTCAGGTGGATGTCCGCGTTTTGGCTGCCACCAATAAGCCGCTGGAGCGAGCGGTGGAAGAGGGCGTGTTTCGCGAAGACCTTTTCTATCGTCTGAATGTTGTTACCATCCACATTCCTCCGTTGCGGGAGCGCCGAGAAGAGATTCCCGTTTTTCTGAAATATTTTCTGGAAAAATACAGCGAGCACTACGGCAAGAAGCCAGCCATGTTCGGCGAGTATGCCATTGCGCGCATGATGGAATATGCCTGGCCGGGCAACATCCGCGAGCTGGAAAATCTGGTTAAGCGCTACGTGATCGTAGGTAATGAAGCGCAAATTATCCGCGAACTTTCCACCCACAAGCCGATTGTGGCCTCTTTTGGATCGTCGGTTCCATCTTTGCCGACAGCAACGGCGGCTCCGGTTTCCACTCCGCCGGTGCAGGCTGGGAGCGATGGCGTGGAGATGGAAATGCCATCACTGCTTGAGATTGGCCGGCGTGCAGCCATGCAAGCGGAGCGCGAAGCTATTGAGCGAGTTCTGGCACAGACACGCTGGAATCGCCGCCAGGCTGCCAAGATCCTAAAGATCAGCTACAAGGCCTTGCTCAACAAGCTGAAAGCAATGGAAGAGCAGACCAAAGCACAGGCTAAGCACGATGAAGGCTAAAAGTGGTATCTAAATACCCACTCAGGATTAGAGAAAGTTCACCTCTGCTTGAGACAAAACCAACAGAAGATCTCCTTAAGGTCAGGAAAATAAAAGGTTTATTCTGGTGTAGTGCTTTCCACACCAGTTTAAATCGCTTTGGTTTCCGAGTTGCTTACTTAATAAGCAAATAAAGAGGCCGTAAAAAAGAATATGATTTCAACCCTCTTCCAAGTTTGTAGACTTCTTCAATCCGTGTGTCCTGGCGCAAGTCAGGGCTTCATCGTGCATCGCCTTCCCTGAGAGATTTTCCTTTCCTACTTGCCTCTTTGACGAAAGCGGCCCGATGGGCCGCTTTTCTGTTTTCCAATGCTTTCTGTTTCTCTCTGCAGAAATGATTTTTGTCCAATTGCGGTGACCGAAACCCTTTGCTCAGCATCTAACCCTCGTTCCAACGACATTATTTGACGGTGTTTAGCATGGCGACTAAGATGATTAACTTATCGAAACGCATGGACAAGAAAAAGCTGGATACGTTTAAGAAACGGCTGGAAGAGCGGCAGCAGAGCCTGCGCAAGATGGTAAGCCGCACGGAAGAGGACGGGCGTATTGCCGATCAGGATTCCGCGCAGGACATTGCCGACCGCGCGGCCAGCTCCTATACCAAGGAGTTCCTTTTTTCGCAAAGCAACAATGACAGGCAGCTATTGCAGATGGTTGAGAGCGCCCTGCAACGCATCCGCGAAGGTTCTTTTGGCGAGTGCATAAACTGCGGCAATGAGATCAATCCCAAGCGGCTGGAAGCTGTGCCCTGGACGCGTTTCTGCATTGCCTGCCAGGAGAAGAAGGAAAAGGGCGAATTGGAAGAAGTCCAGGAATAACGCGAGGTATCCCGAGCTGAGATCACCTGCTTCATGCCCGCGTAGCTTGCTCGTTAATGGAGGATTTCAGAAAAGCAAAAAGGAGATGCGAAGAACCGCATCTCCTTTTTAATTCTTTAAATCTGCTTAGTACAGGTTGAAGGTGACTTCAACATTCATCTCTACCGCAACCGGACGTCCGTCCTTCTTGGATGGATCGAATTTCCAGGTCTTGACGCCTTCCAGGGCTTTTTCATCCAGGCCCATGCCCAGTGCACGTACCACTCTGGGGCTGTGCACGCGGCCATCTGTGCCGACAATGATATTTAGCACCACAACGCCCTGATATTTGGCTTTGCGCGCTTCCTCAGAAAATTCCGGCTCCGGGGCATAGATGGCGTGAGGGGGGCTTACTCCATCGCCAATGTGATAGATTCCCGGCCCTACGCCTGGGCCGCCGCGTCCTGAACCAATGCCGCCACCATCATTGCTGCCGATTCCACCGCCATTGCCCACGCCATTCGAAGGTGTCATGAGTTTTGAGAGCGGATCTCCTACTTGCATGGTTGGTGGAGTTTTCAGGTCTGCAACCACCGTGGGCTCAATCATGAGCTTGCTCTTCTGCTGCACCAGCACGGTAGGCGGCGTAAATTGCTGCTTGGCCGACTTGGGAGGCGTGCCGGCTGAAGCTTTCAACTTGCTGGCATCGCCGCCGCCGCCGCCGCTTGGCCCATTTTTGCCGACTTTCATCGGGACGTAAGTGGACAATTCAATCGGAGTAACAGTGGTAGGCGGAATAAGCTTGGTGGGTACAGCGATATGCAGCAGCCACAGCAGCAGCGCAATGGCGCCTGCGTGGGTTGCGAATGACAGCAAAAAGTTTTGCGGACGTACCTGGTACGTGCCATAGCCTGCGCCGAGCAATGTAGGCATCACGGCAGGGTTGGCTTTTGCATCCCTGGAAAACTTGACTACGTCCTGGTTTGCCGATGTTTGGTTCGCCGATGGCTGGTTTTCAGGGGGCTTTGATTCAGCGGGCGTCGGCTTATTCGGATCGAGAGACATAGCGATATCTACTAGTATAGACGCCTTGCCGCTAAAAAAGTTTCACAACGGTACATGCGCTAAAGTTAGTGTATCTAATTCCTCATTGAGCAACAACTTATCGGTGGAACAAGGAGCCGAAAAATCCCTTGATCCGGCCCATAAAACCTTTCTTTTCCGGCTTTGGTTTTTCCGCCGGTTTAGGCGGCGCTGGTTCTGTTTTTTGAGACACTTCTGCCGGCTTTACTGCAAGAACGAGCGGATCGACCTTTTCTTGCAGGAAAAATAGATTGGGCAAGGTGGAAACCTGCACCTTGGCCACCGAATATGGACGCTCTCGGATGGACGGGCGCTGAAAACAAACGGAGTATCCACCTCTACGTGCACTTGCCCAGGATGCTCCGGCGGCGTGGGCGTAGTGGGATCATTGCTGGCGACCACCACGCGCTCCGCTGGTTTAGGCGGGGCATTCTCTTCTTTTTTCTGCTCTGGCTGCGCGGGAGGCTGTTGTTCTGCGCGCATGATTGGCGGCGCGGACGGACAGCTACAATCGCCGGTAAAAGCGGTGTGCCCGTCAACCTTGCCTCCGGGGAAGAAAACGGCTTCATCGGCCTTGGTCTTGTAGGTTCCCGCGCCCATCAACTCAGAGAAGGAGATTTCACCACTATTCCCCGGCAGCGGCTTCACGCAGGTATCGCCCCGCTTGTTCACCTCCAGGGCAAAGTGAAATGTGCCTGGGCCTGCCAGCGCGATGTTGAAGTCCGGCGTTACCAGAACATCAGCGGCGTCCGGTGCAAGCTTGTAATCGACCTCCACAGCTCCTGTGCCTGTAGCCAGCATCAGTCCGTGCTCGCCGGCGCTGATGCTCAGCCCACTGCGCGGGCAGATGCGCACCTGGCCTCCGCGATATAGCTTAAGCGTTGCTGCGGCAATGCCGGCCGAGAGCTCTGAGCCGGAGGCCACGCTCATGCCAGATCCAGCCAGTTGCACGGATTTTTGACCGTTGGTTTCTGTGGGAAATAATTCACCCAGCGGGACCGGCCCCGGTTCCTGCGCAAGCAAGGAAGCAGAGAGCAGCGGCAGCGCTGCCCAGGCGGCAAGCCGGGCGCACTTTCTCGCGGTGGTGGTGCAGGTGTTAAACAGCCGGTTACTCCTTGTTCACAAAGTCATATTTACTGATGGTGACCGCTACGCCTTGTTCGGTGCCTGATTTATCCACGCGCAAAACAGTTCCGGTGCAACGCACGCGAATAGGATCAGACAAAGTGATCTCCGGTGGCAGAGTCATTACAAATTCAATAGGCGCGCCGGGGCGAATATCGGTTTCCATGTACATGTAAACGCCGCGCGCGCTCACGTCGCGGGTGCGTCCAGCTATCTCGCGTTTACCGTTATCCAGAAATTTTACCGAGATGGGCAAGTCAAGCAGAAACCGCCGGATTGAGCGTTTCTCCGGTCCTGGTTGCGCCATGACCAAGCCTCCAATGTATGTAGCCGTTGGCACTGATTCTAGCTTATATGGCGGGAACTACGCTTGAATATTATGAAAAGTAAAGAAGAGGATTTTTACCGGACGTTTACAAGGAAAAAGTGCAAACACATGCGGAGTAGAGCAGGTTCGCTGCAAGATCTAACAGCTCAACTTCAGGCTATTTTCAGGCTATCTGTGTTCACTGCGGCGATTGTCTTTGAACAGCCAATGCAGAAATGAGGTGATCAGGCTGAGCAGGATGGCGCCAATGATCGCAGCAGTCCAGGTAGAGACTTCAAAGCCGGGAGCCACCGCTGCCGCCATCTTGAGCATGATGGCATTGATGATGATTAAAAATAGTCCGAAGGTAACAATAGTGAAGGGAAAGGTAAGGATTTTTAAAAACAGGCCGAGCGTGGAATTCACCAAGCCGATGATAATAGCGGCGATCAGCGCGTACCCAAAATTGCGAACGTGAAAATTGGGCACAAAATAAGCCACGATCATGAGAGCTATGGCGTTAATGAGCCATCGGAGCAGTAATTTCACGTTGCAGTTACCTCAATGGTGATTTGACAGGAACATTGTAAAGAAAAAGCCGCCGGAACAAGTGTGAATTTTACTTATAACATCCGTCATCTTGAGACGCCTGATTCGCGCACTACCTCTGCAAGAAACTTTCTGACCGCGTTTGGATTGCGAATTATATGAAGGGCGGCATTGGGCGCGTGACGCGAAATCGCTGCCATCAAAAGCGGCCGGCTTTTGCGGCGATATGCCAGAAGCCAGCGCCAGAAGTCGGCGCGTTCGTGCGATCGACGAAGAGCGCGCCAGGCACAGCGAACCAGCGAGAAGTCGAGAAAAATAATCGTGTCCGCCGCCTGAAGCCGGACTTCGACTATATCGTATGGGCCCAAGTCGCCATCCATGATCCAATGTTCTTCATGGACGAGCTTCTGCTGTGCCGCAATCCACTGATCGCGACCGGTTGGAACGAGGCCCGGCTGCCAGAAGAGCTTGTCCAACTCAATTACGGGCAGCTTTGTGAGTTCTGCCAGACGACGCGCAAGGGTCGTCTTACCTGCCGCGCCGCGACTCAGGATGACCACGCGTTTCATTACTCATTCTAAAAAACAGGAAGCCCCTACTTGAAGATGGCCTTTGGCAGCATTACGTGAACTCCCTTATTGCCGTCCACCAACTCTGTAATGTCCACGTCGCCGGCAACGCTGATCAGCATGTAAGCGTCATCGTGGCTGAGATGTTTTTCACTCATCAGGAAATCAATCATCTGGCGCACGGCAATCTGCGTGGCCTCATACAGCTCCTGGTGAAAGCCCATGCTGATGTAATGGGTGGGCGTCTCTGCGCGCGGATATTTCTGCCCCGTGCCTTTGTGCACGATGAACTGGCAGGTGCCGACCAGAGAAGTTTCCAGCGCGGTGATATCCACTTCACCGTTGCCCTGGCCGGCGTGGCCGTCACCGATTTCAAAGAGCGCGCCCTTGGCATGCACAGGAAGAAAGAGCGTGGTACCGGCCACCAACTCTTTGTTGTCCATGTTGCCGGCGTGGAGGCTGGGAGGAGCGCTATCGATACGGCCATAAGATTCCGGCGGCGCAACGCCCATGCTGCCGAAAAAGGGATGCAACGGAATTTCAATATTGGGAGCAAACTTGGCCACCATGCGGTCTTTATCAAGCGGGATGATCCTCATCTTGCGATAGGGAAAATCTTCCGGCAAAAAGCCGCGCATGGGGCCGAAGGCGTTGTAAGCGTATGGGATCGCCAGATCAATTTTTTGGATGCGAACTTCCAAGGTGTCTCCCGGCTCGGCCTCTTCTACATACACCGGCCCGTTCAGGATGTGGCCACCCGGGCCTTTGTTGGTGACTTCCTTGTAAATATCGCGAAGGCTCTGCTGCACCTGATCAGCGGGAACGCCCGCGCGCTCCAGTCCAGTGGGACTGTTGGTGATGAGCGTGTCAAACACCACGGTATCGCCGGAGTGGATGTGCAACACTGGCTGAGCGGCAGCGTCATAGTATCCCCAGGCAACGGTCTTAGGCGTAGCCGGGAGATGATAAGTCTGCGGAGCGGTGGATTGTGCGGCAGAAAAAATCGAAAACGCGAAAAGTATGAGCAGAGATTGCGGTATGAGCTTGCGCATGGGCCTCCAAAGAGCAGCGCAGGCATTTTAAGGCGCGAGATGGCAAGAGTAAACCGTCAGCTGGACATCATTGGGATGTCGCAGCAGAATTTTCCCCAGCGCCTACGGCGCTGGTTGTATGTGGCGGTGTAATCCAACACCCTTGCCGAGGGCAGAAAATCGCATTCGATGCCCGACCATCCAACGATATCGTCACCTCGCAGGATCGGCGTCTATTTGCCGATTTGGCTGCAGGAATTAGAAACATCGAGTCTGTGGCTTCAGAAGATCATTTTAACGCGGATTCTCTTGCGGTAGAGTGTACTCATGATAGCCGAGCTTCCCCCTGCAATTGCGTTCATGCTAAGTGAGTTTCCAAGCAACAAACTCGAATTGGCGATGTATGCAAGAGACTCGGCGATGCGTCATTCGTAAAGGATTTTTTCGATCAGTGCCTCGCGGGGATCAGAACGTTCACTTATGCTGACCGTATGAAAGCACGGATTGACAAGTTCGATATGTATGCCGGACAGAGTCTTGATCCCCTCTCAGCAGCCGGCAAGTGTCGAGCGTTTGAGTGCAGGATCGCATATGCGCACCAGTTCGCACGGACCGCTTGTCTCTATGCGGACCGGGTTGTCATACCAGACCCATTTAGTTTCACCGATGATATGACTGCCGAGGAGATGTTCCTTTGCGTGGTGGTTTTGAAAATTCTGAAGCCACTGATGGAGGCAGGAATCATTGTTTTTGGTCCCGCTGCATCCCTATCGTGCTCGAATTGCATGAAAGCAGTTAGGGCGGCAGAGAAACAGGTAACGGCCGAATTGTGGAAGGAATTTACGCAAAACAAACCAGATGTGTTCAGATTCAAGGATGGGCGACGGTGGCACATGTCCTTCGGTTCGCCGTTGTTTTCAAGCCCGGGAGATGAGTTGCGGATAACAGTCCCAGCGACCAAAGAAGCAATTGCTGTATCAAAGCCCGACGTTACGCTGACCGGTAAAAGTGCGATGGATCTTGTTCGACAATATCAGAAATTTTTACGAGGACACTTCGCCCGATGTGCCCACAGTGTAGTGTTCGATACCCGTATGGGTGGCCGCTGCAATGGTACCGTCGCGGCCGTTACGCGAGAAGAAGCTGCAGGATATCGGCTGCTAGATCGGCGCAAAACCGGCTTTTCGCTGCCGGATTGGTCATTGCTGCGCACCGTCCCATTGCCTGCCCTGCAACGCCTAAATGCCTCGCAGGCAATGCAGGTGCGCGAGGAAGCAGAAAAGGCGATGCCGGCATTTCGGGCGAAGCTGCAACGGGACCTTATGTCACTGAAGGACGTCTCCGATGAAGCAGAAGAGAAACGAGCGCTTGAGGTAGCCGCCGAACTTCGAGTCGCGGCGAGGGAACTGCAGGGAGAGCTTGCGAGCATCCGGTTACCCTCTGCTCGTCGCAGCGAGAAACTGTTCGCCAGCCTCGCAATCGCATTGGAGATTGTTGCCTTGAGCAGCGGGAATCCCAGCGCCATGTTTGCTGTTAGCGGCGCATTCGCTGCGTTGATGCTAGCAGCCCATAAGAACCAGCGTGATCGCCAGGAAAAGCAGGAGCTACTTATTCATCAACCAGCCTACGTACTGCTCACAGCGGAACGTGCCCACGCAATAAACCACTAGAACGGAACATTAAGCACCCATCGCCACCAAAAGATTTATTCTCGCCTCCCAATTTAAAGCCGCGGCTCCGCGGCTTCACAAGAAAGGAATTGGCTAAAGAACGCAAGCAAAGGAAACGATGCGAATCACAACCTGAGCAGACCCGCTCCTGACCCATCCTTTGCGTCCACAGTCAGATTTGCAAATGCAGGTTGACACTGCGGGACGCAAAGGATGGGGCACCCACCGGGTTTTTATTTGCGATCATTTCTGCTCAAGCGGAAGGTTTCTGGGGAGAACTCCCTACATCAGCGTGGTGGAGGATAGATTGTCGGGGCCCTTCGACTCCGCACCCGTGATGTTCGATTGGAGACAGAATCTCACGGCGCTCCGCTCAGGGTGACAAGGGTTAAAAGGTATGGATAGTTCCATGAGGCAGCTTGCCGGGTATGAGCGCTAACACACCGGCTACGAGTGATAACACACGGGCACGAGCGTTAACATAGAAAACGATGCGCGCAGCTTTTGAAGCAATCCAGAGCAGATAGTCGCGACGCCGCCAAACCCGCAAATAGCTGCGACACTCCAATGCGCACAGTACTAACCGTGCAAAACCGACCATCTTTTCAAGGCACCCTTGTCAAGATGGCCTATTTCGCTATTGATTCGCCGTCGGAAATGCGCTATTCTCTGGCAGCCCTCAGGGGTAGAAAGCTCGTTTGCTCATTGAAAATCAGCTTTCAACAAACTTAGCAGTCAGCAGTCGGCGATCAGTGATCAGCTAAATCAATCCCAAAACAGAGCCGAAATAAGACTTCGACCGGTCGGTCACCGTTCGGTTGAAATGCAGTTCGGCTTTGTTTTCAATAAGAACGTCAATGGGGGGTGGGAGTTGCGACCCTCTGCTGATTTCTCTCAGCCTAGGATGGAATTGGGTGAGCTTCCGCCAGTACGCCAGAATCGGGACCGGAACACCGCCGAGGGCGGCGGTGCCACATGTGCATGGGTATCGCCGGGGATCGATTGGTTAAATACTTATTTTCGGGGATGAAGCGAGAGCGGAAATGCACGCCGAAGGCGGCTCCATCCATGTGAGCCAACACCGGGCTCGCATGGGCCCGATTGTGCCACACGAGTTTCTAATTACCTCCGCAGCAGGGTTTCTTCTGGATCGAGCAGGATCTGCTTTGTTCCGGCGGGGGCGGTCAGAGTGAACGCGGTCTTAAGGTCGTCTGCAAAGACGAAATCCAAAAAGCTGGCTTTTCCGTTGGCATCCACGGCGTACAAGGGAACGGCGGTGACCATGTCTTTGGCTGCGTGCTCTTCAGACACAACGCCTCTTACTTTTAGCTTGCCGCTTGGCAAAGAGGCCAGGCGGATGTTTTGCAGAGAGAACTGCGGGATGGAGTTGCCGTTGATCCAGCTATCGAAAAACCAGTCGAGCGACTTTTTGCCGTCATAGCTGAGCTTGGCAGGCATGATCTTCTCAAAGGCGCGCTGGAGATCAAGCGTGGAGATTTTATGGCGAGGCGATGCTGCCAGAAGGTCTCTTAAGGCGGTGAAGAACAGGGCATCATTTTTCTGGCCGCTCGATTCACGCAGCATGGTGCGCAGCATGTGAAAAAGCCAGGTGCCCCGGCCATAGAGAACGGGTTCATAAGCGCCAGGGAACTTTGAAGATACCAGGCGGCGTCCAAGCGTGACCGGGCCGGCATTGGCAATGATTCCATTCTTGGTTTCGCGCAGCAAGGCCCCGCGATAGTGGTCCAGGGCTGTCTTCATATCGCCGGGATGGTTTTTCTCCAGCATGAGCAGAGCGCAGTAGTTGGCCAGCGCTTCCACAATCCATTCATCGCGATAGCTGACCCAATCCACCGCGTCACCCCACCACTGGTGAGCGGTTTCATGCGACAACATGAGCCTGCTTAACAGCAATTCAATGAAAGGGTCTTTTATGCCGATAGCCTGGCGCTCTGGGGGCGAGAGATACGCGGTGCTGGAGAGATAAATCAATCCCGGCCATGACTGACTGACTAATCCGGGAAGCTGCGCGATTTCCAGACTGGAGTAAGGGAAAGGAGAAAGCTCAGAGGAGAGAAAATCCACCGTGGTGGCGGCCTGGTCGGCAATCTGTTGCGTTTCTCTTGCCGGATCGGGATTCTGGCCAGCACGGGCCTCGGCCCCCGCCAGCGATTTTTCAACGTTTCTGCCGCCATAGGCGTGGATGGTAACGCCGCCGGCAGTGGCTGAAGCAGCAACAAACTTGCCCAGGTTGAAACCGGCTCGACTGATGGGCTTCTCCGTAACAAAGCGGGTGGTTCGCTTCCCGTCAGCCACGGTGCTTGAAACCTGCTTGCCTGTGGCAACAATGGACCAGTCAGACGGATATTCAAATGTGATATCGAATTTGCTGAAAGCAGGCCCAACGTTGGGATACCAGGTGCCGCGCGAGCCAACGTAGATGAGGTCGCCACCGGCATCAAACATGACCGGACCGGAGTATTTGAAGGACAATTTAATTGGCTGGTCTTTAACCAACGGCGCAGGAAGAACTACACCGATCAGGTCATCGCCCCGCCGGGAAAGATCACTGCCGCTGACCGCTTCATTCTGGATAAATTCGACTGGCGCGCCGTTCATCTTTACTTCAGTGAGTTTGAGATAACGCGAAAGCTCCAGCACAACGGTCCGCTGGCCAGATTGCCGAGGGATGAGCGTGAACTCCGCCTCAGCGCTCAGATCAGAGGGCGGCTGTACCTGGACGCGCAACACGCAGTCGGACATCTCATAATTGGCGTGCGTAGCCGGATCTTCTTCACCGGCGACATCGCGAACAGATCGCATGGGAAAAGAGGTCCAGATATCGTAAAAAGAAGCGTCGTTGATGGTCCGGGCCTGGGCTACGTTGATCTGCTCGGAGGCATTGGTATCAAAAAATATGTCAATGACGCCGGCCTCAGTTGCGTCGATGCGGAGATGCAGGAACCTGGAATTGGCCGCCGGAGTACTGGTTAATCCCTGCAAAATGGGCAGAGCGTCACCGCGCGCGAGCAAACGGGCCGGCTCCTGCCAGCGGGAAATGAATTCCTCGGCATTGTCCGGGTGGCCGCGGAAGCCTGAGCGCAACTCGTCAGCAAGCTTGTCATCAGAAAAACGGAAATAGGCCGATTGGAAACGGTCTTCCAGGATTGCTGAACCGGTAAAAAGCGCCAGAGACGTGCGCTCAGCACGATTAGGTGGAACCAGCAGAACTTCACCAACGCCTTCAAAGACCGCTCCGGTTACGTGGCCGTCAACACTGTGCGTGAACGCGATGGTGCCGTCACTGATGGAGATGTGCAGGTCTTCGCGCAGGATGGAAACTTCACGAATGGTGTAAACGTCTTTGAAGTCGAACGTTGGATTCAGCAGCTCACGGTAAGTGGCAACCGCGCCGGTGGGCTGCGCCGTCTCTTGCGCAAAGGCTTGCACGCAGGCGAGGACAAAGACCGGCAGTAGTACCTTGGTTACTTCCTTGATGCAGGCACGCTTCATAGAAACGCCGTAAATCGCTTAGACTTTTTTACATTGAAATCGATTATTACATTTTGCTTGTCTCTCGTGTTGCCGGCCGCTGCCCTGGCAGACACGATCATTCTCAAAAATGGCGACCGCATTTACGCCGATTCCGCACAGGAACGCAATGGGCGCGTTGAATACAGCGTTGGCGACAACACCCTCACGATTCCTCAATCCATTGTGGCGCGCATTGAGAAAGGCCCTGCGCCTGTGCCCCCATCAGATGCCCATTCATCGGCTGCTATTGAACCCCCACCAATGCATGAAGAGGCGCCAGTCTCAGGCGATCTTGCAAACCATGTAATCCGCAATGGCGCCGTTGATACTGCTGCATTAAAAACCATTGAGAACGAAAATGTTCCCGCGCAATCAGCCGCTGCCAATGCCATTGCTGCGAATTTTGAGGAAAAGCACAACAATTTTGCTGCTGCCGCGCGGTATTTGCAGGCAGCGCTGGTCCATCAGCCTGACCAGCCAGGCTTGCTGGAAAACTATGCCGCGGTACTTTTGCGCCTGGGCCAGAATGAAGAAGCGCAGGAGCGTGCGCGGCAGGCAACGCGTGTAAGCCCGGAGTCAGCTGAGGCTTTTCTGTTGCTGGGTTACGCGTACTACCAGAATGACCATAATCGTGATGCCATTGCGGCGCTGAAGAAATCAGTAGAGCTTCGTCCGGATGAGCGCACCCAGGCATTGCTGGCGCGAGTGGAGCGTGAATCAAAGACTGAAGCTGACTTTCGCCAGCAGGAGAGCAGCCACTTCACTTTGCGTTATGAAGGCAGCCAGTCGCCAGATGAGTTGCGCCAGCAGATTCTCCAAGTTCTGGAACAAGACTATCGTGATCTTTCCAACGATTTGGGTAGTGCGCCAAGAAATGTCTTTGTTTCTCTGTACACTGATCAGGCCTTTTTTGATGTTACACATGCAGCCGCGTGGACCTCAGCCCTTAATGACGGCAAGATACGCATTCCAACTTCCGGCATGACGGTTGTAACGCCGGAACTGGCCCACGTGTTGCGCCATGAGCTGACCCACTCGTTTGTTCTGGCCATTACGCATGGCCGCGCTCCTGCGTGGTTGAATGAAGGAATCGCACAGGTGGAGGAAGACAGAACAACAGCGGAAATCGGGGCGCGGCTGGCTTCACTCTACGATTCCGGACACCAGATTCCGCTGAACCAGTTGGAAGGCGGATTCCAGAGTTACAGCTCTGAGGAAGCTTCGGTGGCTTATGCGGAAAGCCTCTCTGCTGTGGAATACATCCGCACTACCTATGGCATGGGCGATCTTGCCCGCCTGCTGCAGCGGCTGGGCGATGGCCAGTCAGTGGAGTCAGCTCTCCGCAGCACCATTCACGGCGGCTATGCGGAGATGGAAACTGAAATTACCAATTATTTAAAGAAGACTTACGGCGGCTAATTTGCTTGTTTTTGTTGGCTTCCGACGCGCAGTTCCAGCCTCACCCGGCCTTCCAGCTTTACCGTCCGCTTGATCGAGACAACCACTCCTGAAGAAGGCTCCAGGCTGTATCCCTCCATATCGGTAGGCTGTAGATTGGTTGATTTGCTATTCGTGTCATCTAATTCCCGGGTCCGCATGACATTCAGTCTGCCGCCGGTTGGCATGGGATAGTGCAACTCTGATTGTTGTGAGATCCCAGGATTGGGCCCGGGCGTGTGCGGTGGATCAATCGTCTCAATCTGGATTGGCGGCGCAGGCCGCACCGCCAGCAGCATAGCGTTGAAGTCTATTTCCTGCTTGTGCTTGTTAAGGACCTTATCGAAAACAATTCCCAGCCGCGATTCTAGATTGTCTTTGGTGCGGGCTTGTGCCACGGTTACATGGCCAATTACTTTGGAATCTCTGCGCACGGCTATCTTTCCGTGTGACAACACATCCGTCAGCAATACGGCAGTAACCTGATCACCGGCCTTGGCCTTCCTGGCGTCAACGGTTTTAGACAATTCCAAGTACATGAGAGTGCCGTTTTCTAAAACCGATGCCCCAGCACTTTCCGTCGCGTTTACTACGTTTGGGTTTTGTGGCGACTGGGCCGCAACCCCCAAATAAAGAAATCCCCCTACGATCATCCAAGCCAAGCAGCATTTCATATCAAGCCCCCCGAACGAGCGCTTCTAACAGCACAAAGTGAAACCTGGAAATTTGATCGTTGTTACCCCCACCACCGGCTCGCCCCTGAAAAGATAGATCAGGATGTTCGTTTCCGCGCAAACCGAACGCTCAGACCCGAAATGGCCGTAATAGCGAACAAATCCGCAAATTGTATGGCCCTGTATACTGTAGCAAAATAGCTGCTATGTCAATAAAATCTTGGGGCTAGCTTTCTGATAGCATTTCTGCATGAAACGCTTACTTGTTATCTCCGGGATTGTGGTAATAGTCCTGCTGCTGATTGTGGTTCTGGTCCCACTGTTCATCAACGTTGACAGTTTTCGGCCAGACCTGGAAAAGAAACTTTCCGCTGCGCTCAATCGCAATGTGCAGATCGGAAAGCTGGAAGCCTCCATCTTTAGCGGCGGCGCTTCAGCCAGCAACATCTCCATTGCAGATGATCCTGCCTTCAGCAAAGGGCCGTTCCTGAGCGCTTCTTCAGTGAAGGTTGGCGTTGAGCTGATGCCGCTGATCTTTTCCCGCCAGCTCAAGGTCACGTCTATTACGGTGCAGAAGCCGGAGATCACTTTGCTGAAGAATGCTGCGGGAAAGTGGAATTACTCCACATTGGGCGCGTCGCAGCCGAGTGCGCCGTCTA
>Ga0070741_10013604_pt1 | contig 14316 bp, 16 predicted proteins | sample Coa_R1_4_FD_66440 | JGI IMG/M metagenome (GOLD analysis project Ga0070741, IMG submission 66440) | Surface soil microbial communities from Centralia Pennsylvania, which are recovering from an underground coalmine fire - Coalmine... | ecosystem: Environmental > Terrestrial > Soil > Unclassified ... | reverse complement strand
AGCGACCAGTAGAGGCGAACGCGCGTGTACGGATCGGTCGCCTCGTCCGTCTCGAACAGGGCCTCGGACACGACCGCGCGTGCGCGCGTCAGCTCGCCGAGATCGGTGAGGGCGTAGCTGAGGTACGTGCTGAAGCGGACACGCGTCGCAGTGTCCTGCGGCGCGAGCTCCTTCAGCTCCGCGAGGCCGCGTTCGAGCAAGTCGACCGCCCGGCTGGGCGAGCCCGCGGCCGCGTACGAGCGCGCGAGCGCCAGGTGGACGTCGGGCCGGGTGACGGCCGTGACGAAGCTGTAGCCGACCGCTCGCTCGAGATGCTTGATCGCCTCCGCACGCTCGCCGCGCGCGTCGGCTGCGTTCCCGAGCGCGATGCACGCGCGCGCCGCTGCGTTGTCGTCCGCGTGGGCAAGCGATTCCTCGAGCAGCTGCTCGAGCTCGACGACGGGCAGCTCGTCCTCGAGCCGAAGCCGCAGCTCGAGGTCTGCGAGCCGGAGCTCGCGCTCTTCCGCGTCTGCGATCTGCGCGCCGGTCTCGAGGTACTCCGCCGTGACCCCGAGCTTCTCGGCGAGCTTGCGCAGGGCCTTGACCGAGGGGCGCCGGGCGCCGGCCTCGATGCGCGAGATGTAGGCGTAGGAGACGCCCGGGGAGGAGAGGTCGCGCTGGGAGAGCCCTCGCGCGACGCGGAGCCGGCGAAGGCGCTCGCCGACCGATTCCCCGGTCTGGAGCTCGTCGGGCATGGCGAGTCTCATCATGCGTCCTCTTCTGGCCTTCGTCAACAGCCGGATCGACACTTGACAACAAATGTCGTCAGGTTGTCTGCTATCCGCGGCTGGTCCTCCCGACTAGGGAAAGGAGGTGGAAGATGTTCTCAGCGCGCCTGAAGCTCGCGCTGCTCGCCGTCGCCTCGGTCGTCGGCGCTGCGTTCGTCGGCGGGTTCCCCTGGGGGCCGTAGGACGCGTCGATCCGGCTCGGGCGGAGCCAGGACGGCTCCGCCCGAGCCGTTACGCTCCGGGCCGTGGTGCGACGGCTCGCCTCGCGGGTGTCGCTGTGGAGCCGGGAGCGAAAGCTGCGGCTCTTCCTCGAGCTCTTCGAGCCGGGCCCGGAGACGAGCGTGCTGGACGTCGGCGTCACCGACGCGCCGTTCGGCGCCGGCTCGACCGACAACTACTTCGAGGCGCGCTACCCGTGGCCGGACCGGATCACCGCCGTCGGCACGACCGACCTCGAGCGGTTCGCGGCGGCGTTTCCGCGCGTCCGCGTCGTGCACGCGGACGGGCGCGAGCTTCCGTTCGCCGACGGGGAGTTCGACGTCGGCTACTCGAACGCTGTCGTCGAGCACGTCGCGGGGGGCCGGCCGGGGCAGCGTCGGTTCGTGGGCGAGCTCTGCCGCGTCGCCCGGCGCGTGTTCGTTGCGACGCCGAACCGCTGGTTCCCGATCGACCCGCACACGCTGCTGCCGTTCGTACAGTGGCTCCCGCCCGGGCCGGCGCGCGAGCGCGTCCTTCGCCGGGGTGGATTCGCCGACGTGCTCGACCCGCTCGGCCCGAAGGAGCTCGCTGCGCTCTTCCCCTATCCCGTGCGCGTGATCAACCGAGGGCTGACGCTGATCGCCGTCGGGCCCAGATGACGCTGCGCCGGCCCGTCTGGGTCCTGCACGTCTTCGTCGTCGGGCTCGCGCTGCACAACCTCGCCATGGCCGAGCTGTGGAAGGCCGGTGTCCGCGGAGCCTCGCTGACCGTCGTCGCGGCGTGGAAGGAGGCGCTCCTCGCCGCGGCGCTCGTCGGCGTCATCGCCGCGCAGCGGCGGCTGCCGGTCGAGCGGCTCGCCGTGGACTGGCTCGCGCTCGCGTACGGCGCGCTGATCGTGCTCTACGCGCTGATCCCGCAGAGCGCCCTCGGCGGCGGGGCGACGCACAAGGGGGTGCTCTACGGGCTGCGGCACGACCTCGTACCGGTCGGCGCGTACTTCCTCGGCCGCGGGCTCGACCTGACCGAGCGCGAAGTCCGTCGCCTCGGGCAGACGATCGTCGCGACCGCTGCGGGCGTGGCGGCGTTCGGCCTCGTCGACGTGTACGCGATCCCGCTCTCGTGGTGGCGCCGGTCGGGCGCCGCCGGCTGGTTCGAGCATCAGCTCGGCTTCGCCTACCAGGGTCTCTCGGGTCTGCCCGAGAACTTCGTCTACAACACCGGCAACGAGCGCCCGCTCCGGCGGCTCGTGTCGACGTTCCTCTCGCCGCTCGCGACGTCGTACGTGCTCGTCGTCGCGCTGATCTTCTGCGCAGCCTGGTGGGCGCGGCGCAGGCCGCGCGGGATCTCGCTGCTCGTCTGGTGCGGGGCGGTTGCGCTCCTCCTCGCGGGGCTGCTGTGGACGCACTCGCGCTCGTCGTACCTCGCGCTCGCGCTCGGGCTCGGCCTCTACGCGCTCGCCGTCCGCGCTCGCCGGCGGAGCGACAGACTCGAGCTCGCCGCGGCCGCGGCGGCCCTACTCGCGGCCGCGGCGCTCTTCGTGCACGTCTATCCGCAGATCGGCCCGACGACGACCTTCACGCCGCGCGAGCTCGCGTACCAGCGCTCGAACGCCGCGCGCGCCGGGCCGGCGGTGACCGGCGCCGAGGACTCGAGCCTGAGCAGCCACTGGCGCAGCCTCCGGAGCGGCGTCGCGACGGTCCTCCACCAGCCGCAGGGCTTCGGCCTCGGGAACGCGGGCTCGACCGCTGCGCGGACGCACGTCGCGATCAAGGCCGGCGAGTCGACGTACACGGAGCTCGGTGTCGAGGCCGGGCTCGCGGGCGCAGTCGCGTTCGTCGCCTGGGCGGTCGCGCTGCTCGCGGGCGTGCTCCGCTGCTGGCCGTGGATCGGCGCCGCGCTGGCGGCGATGCTCACCCTCGGCCTGCAGACCGACATCGTCGGCGTGCCGTGGGTCGCGTACGTCGTCTGGGCGCTCGCAGGCGCGGCCGTGACAAGTCTGCACCAAGAGCGGCGCACCGCCGTCGCGGCGGAGATGCAGGCCCTACCGTGAGCGCGTGCGCCTCACGCCGCTCGATCTGGCGGTCGTGCTCGCCGTCGCGGCCGGGCTCTGCCTCGTGCTCCTCACGCGCCACGGGCCGTCCGCGCCGGCGGTACTCGCGAGCCCGACCCTGACGCCGGGCGCGGTCAACGACGACGTGACGCAGGCGAACATCGCCTCGACGATCTGCGTCCGCGGCTGGACGAGGACGGTGCGGCCGCCCGTCGCCTACACGAACGCGCTCAAGGCGGAGCAGCTGCGCGCGTACGGGCTCCCGGGTCCGCTCTCGGCCTACCAGGAGGACCACCTGATCAGCCTCGAGCTCGGCGGCGCTCCGACCGACCCGCGCAACCTCTGGCCGGAGCCGTACCCGCGCGCCGCCGACGTCGACCGGATCGAGAACGAGCTGAACGCCAAGGTCTGCTCCGGACGGCTGACGCTGGCGGAGGCGCGGCGGCAGGAGGCGGCGCTCAAGCACGCGCGCGGTTAGTAGGTTTCGCTGGTGGCGATCGATCCGCGTGTCGAGATCGGGCACGTGCACCTGAAGGTCGCGGACATCGACCGCTCGCTCGCGTTCTGGTCGGGAGTGCTCGGGTTCGAGCTGCAGCAGCGGCTCGGCGACCAGGCCGCGTTCGTCTCCGCCGGCGGCTACCACCACCACATCGGGCTGAACACGTGGGAGTCGCGCGGCGCGCCGCCGCCGCCGCGCCACAGCACCGGCCTGTACCACGTCGCCGTGCGCTACCCGGACCGGAAGACGCTGGCCGACGCGGTGCGCCGGGTGCTCGCGGCGGGAATCCCGCTCGACGGCGCGAGCGACCACGGAATCAGCGAGGCGATCTACCTGCGCGACCCGGACGGCAACGGCGTCGAGCTCTACTGCGACCGCCCGCGCGAGCAGTGGCCGCGGGACGACGGACGCCTCGCGATGGTGACGGCGCCTCTCGACCTGCCGCGGCTGCTCGCGGAGAGCTGAGGAGAACGCATGCGTGCGGCGCGCCTCCACGAGCTCGGCGGGCTGCCCCGCGTCGACGAGATCCCGGCACCGGACGGACAGGTGCTCGCGGTTACGTCCTCGACGCTGAATCCGATCGACATCGCGATCGGCAGCGGCCGCTTCTACGGCGGCTCGCCGGAGCCCCCGTACGTGATCGGCTCCGAGGCCGTCGCGGTCGCGAGCGACGAGCGCAGGTACTGGTACTACGGACGCGGTGCGATCGCCGAGCACGTCGCGGTCGACGACGAGACGCAGCTCGTCGAGCTCCCCGACGCCGTCAGCGACGGGCTCGCCCTCGCGTGCGGGATCGCGGGCCTGACCGGCTGGCTCGCCGTCTCGTGGCGCGCTGCGGTGACGCCCGACGACACCGTCCTCGTCCTCGGCGCGAGCGGGTGCCTCGGCCGAGCGGCGCTGCAGGGAGCAAGGGTGCTCGGCGCGCGGCGCGTGATCGGCGCCGCCCGCCGCGTCGACGCCGTGCCCGACGTCGCGGACGCGGCGATTCCGATCGACGGCGAGCTACCGCCCGCCGACGTCGTCATCGATCCGGTCTGGGGCGACGCCGCCGAGCGCGCGCTCGCCGCCGCACCGAGCGGCGTCCGCTTCGTCCAGCTCGGCCAGTCCGGCGGCGCGACGGCGACGCTGCAGTCGGCATGGGTGCGCGGCAAGTTCGCGAGCGTGCTCGGCCAGACGTTCGGCGCGGTCCCGGCCGAGGTCCGCGCGCGCGGCTACCGCGAGCTGTGCGAGCACGCGCAGGCGGGCCGGATCACCTTCGAGCTCGACTCCTACCCGCTGGAGCGGATCGCGGAGGCCTGGCAGCGGCAGTCGTCGGGCAGCCCGCGCGCGAAGATCGTGATCGCGGTCGCGCCGGACTAGCGGTCGCCCATGCTCACCTGATCGAGCGGCCCGACCGCCGCGCGCAGCTTCTCGCGGTCCTCGCGGGTGAGCTCGTCGATCCGCGCCGCGAGCCAGGACGTCCGCTGCTCGCGGATGACGGCGAGCACGCGCTTGCCTTCCTCGGTCAGGTGCAGGCCGACGCGGCGCCGGTCGCTCGTGCGCTCGCGGCGGATCAGACCCTGGCCTTCGAGCCGCGCCAGGTGACCGGAGACGCCCGGCGCCGACAGCCCCTCGCGCGCCGCGAGCTGCTGTTGCGTCATGCCGGGGTTGAACTCGAGCGCGACGAGCAGCGAGACCTGGCCGCCGGTCATCCCGCGCGTGTGCGTCTCGGCGCGGAGGTGCCGCGCGATCCGGAGCAGGACCGGCCGGAGCTCGTTCGCGAGGGCGACCGAATCGTCAACCACCTGAACCACGAGGACACGATACTCCCGCTCCGTGACATAGGCTCGGCCTCGTGCGGGCGATGCTGCTCGACGCCGCCGGTGCGCCGCTGCACGCGGTCGAGCTCGAGCGGCCGCGTCCTGCTCCCGGACAGGTGCTGCTGCGCGTCCGCATCTGCGGCGTCTGCCGCACCGACGTCCACGTCGCCGACAGCGAGCTGCCGCGGCCGAAGCTGCCGCTCGTCCTCGGCCACCAGATCGTCGGCGAGACCGAGGACGGCCGCCGCCTCGGCGTGCCGTGGCTCGGCTGGACGTGCGGCGAGTGCCGCTACTGCACGAGCGGACGCGAGAATCTCTGCGACCGCGCGCGCTTCACAGGCTACGACCTCGACGGCGGCTACGCAGAGTGGGCGGTCGCCGACGAGCGCTACTGCCTCCCCCTTCCGGATGACCTCGACGATCTCGAGGCTGCGCCGCTCCTCTGCGCCGGCCTGATCGGCTACCGCTCGCTGCGGGCGGCCGGCGATCCTGGGCGGCTCGGGCTGTACGGCTTCGGCGCCGCCGCGCACATCGTCGCCCAGGTCGCGCTTGCGGAGGGACGACGTGTCTTCGCCGTCACGCGCGCGCACGACGCCGATGCGCAGGCGTTCGCGCGCTCGCTCGGGGCCGAGTGGGCGGGCGGCGGGCGGCCGCCCGAGGAGCTCGACGCGGCGATCATCTTCGCGCCGGCCGGCGAGCTCGTCCCGGCCGCGCTCGCGGCGGTCGCCAAGGGCGGCACGGTCGTCTGCGCGGGCATCCACATGTCCGACATCCCGAGCTTTCCCTACGAGCTCCTGTGGGGCGAGCGCGTGCTCCGGTCGGTGGCGAACCTGACGCGGCGCGACGGCGAGGAATTCCTCGCGCTCGCGCCGCGCATCCCGGTGCGCACGCAGGTCGAGCCGTTCCCGCTCGACCGTGCGAACGAGGCGCTCGCGAAGCTGCGCGCCGGCGACGTCCGCGGCGCGCTCGCCGTCGTCCCGTGACCCCCTGGCTCTGAGACGGCTCAGAGACGTCTCAGAGACAGGGATCGGAGTGTGACGCGGAGTGCGCCGAAGTCGCGTCGCCCGCGACCTATGCTCAGCCGGTGGAGCTCGTCAACGTCTGGGATTACGAGGCGGCTGCGGCGGAGCGGCTCGAGCCGGGCGCGTACGGGTACTTCGCGGGCGGCGCCGGCGACGAGATCACGCTGCGCGCGAACGTCGACGCGTTCCGGCGCTGGCAGCTTCGCCCGCGTGTGCTCGTCGACGTCACGTCGGCGTCGACCGCGACCACGGTGCTCGGCATCGATGTCGCCCTGCCGGTGCTCGTCGCGCCGGTCGCCTACCAGCGCGTCGTGCATCCGGACGGCGAGGTGGCGATGGCACGGGCGGCCGCCGCGGCGGGAACGATCATGTGCCTGTCGACGCTCGCGACGGCGACGCTCGAGGACGTCGCTGCGACCGGCGTCAACCGCTGGTTCCAGCTCTACGTCTTCCGCGACCGCGGCCTCGTGCGCGAGCTCGTCGCACGCGCGCAGGCGACCGGCTTCCGGGCGCTCGTCCTCACCGTCGACACGCCGGTGCTCGGCCGCCGCGAGCGCGACCTCCGCACCGGCTTCACGGTTCCTGCCGATCTGCCGGTCCCGGCGCTCGGCCGGGGCGGCGTCACGCCGGCGGACGCGCTTGCGCTGATGTCGCCGTCGATCTCGTGGCGAGACCTGGAGGAGCTCGCGGCGACCTCGCGCCTGCCCGTCGTCGTCAAGGGCGTCGTCGGCGGCGACGACGCGCGCCTCGCCTGCGAGCACGGCGCCGCGGCGATCGTCGTCTCCAACCACGGCGGCCGCCAGCTCGACGGGGTCGCGGCGACGATCGACGCGCTGCCAGAGGTGGTCGACGCGGTCGGCGGCCGCATCGAGGTGCTGCTCGACGGCGGTGTCCGCCGCGGGACGGACGTCGTCAAGGCGCTCGCGCTCGGCGCGCGCGCCGTCCTCGTCGGCCGCGCGCCGCTCTGGGGCCTCGCCGTCGCCGGCGAGGACGGCGCGCGGCGGGTGCTCGAGCTCCTCCGCGCCGAGCTCGAGCTCGCGCTCCAGCTCGTCGGCTGCCCGCGCGCCTCCGAGCTCTCGACCGCGCACGTCCAGCGTGGCGGCTAGCCTGGCGGGCAGGTGAGGTCGCTCGTCGTCGCCGCGCTCGGGCTCCTGCTCGCGCTGCCCGGTGCCGTCGCCCGCGGCGCACGCGCCGAGTCGTGCGGGATCCCCTCGACCTCGCCGCTCTGGATCGACTACGCCGGCGGCAACTCCGTCATCCCGGCGAAGCCGGGCATCGTCGCCGCGGTCGCCTCCGGCACCGAGATCCCCGCCCAGATGCGCGCGAAGGGCGCCGCGACGATCTTCTTCGACCTGAACTTCAACAACCGGATCGGCACGCCGACGGACCCGGCCGATCCGGCGACGATCGCCGACAAGGCGCGGCGCGAGTACGCCTACGCCGTCTCGGTCACCGGCTGCTCGACGCCGATCATCGCCGAGAACGAGCTCTTCGGCGCGCAAACGCCGACGCCGTGGTCGGACACGAACGCGCTGTACCGCGCGAACGCGCTCGCGCTGCTGCAGGACCTCGCCGCCCTCGGCGCGCAACCGGCGCTCACGATCGCGAACCCGCCGTACACGGGCGGCGACGCGGCCGACTGGTGGCGCTCCGTCGCCAAGGTCGCGATCCTCGTGCGCCAGGTCTACTTCACCTCGCCCGACTCGAAGGGGCTGTACCGGATGGGGCCGGTCGCGGCCAGCCGGACGATGCGCGAGGGCCTGCGCGACCTCGTCACGCACCTCGCCGACGTCGGCATCCCCGCGGGGCGGATCGCGCTCGAGCTGCAGTTCCAGTCGACACCGGGACAGGGCGGCCGCAACGGCCTCCAACCGGCGCCGGCGTGGTTCGAGATCGTGAAGCTCGAGGCGCTCGCGGCGAAGCAGGTCGCGAGCGAGTTCGAGATCCAGGGCATCTGGTCGTGGGGCTGGGCGACCTACAGCGCCGCCGGCTCCGACCCGGACAAGCCGCGCGCCGCGTGCGTCTGGCTCTGGGCGTCGCGCGGCCGGCAGCTCTGCGACGCGCCCCGGTACGCCGGTCCGTTCGACACCTCGCTGACCGAGGGCCAGCTGATCCTGCCGGCCGGGGCGCGCTGCCTCCTGCCGAACGGGCAGGTGATCGACCGCAACGCGGTCGGGCGAATGACGACGTTCACCGGCGACGCCGGACTGGCCGCGAGCGCGCTGCTAGAGCACGCGGTCTTGACGGCGATCGAGCCGGGCAGCCTCCAGCTTGCGCAGTCGGCCGAGCGCGCGCTCGTCGGATCGAGCTTCGGCGGAAGCCGAGCGGCGTACGTCGCTGCGCTCGCGCGCGTGCACCTGACGCTCGCCGATGCACGCGCGCTGATCGGCGACCGGATCGCGCGCGACCTCGTCGAGCTTCGCTTCCAGCCGGCGCCGCCGCGGCGGGCCGACGTCGGCGACTTCCTCTCGACGTACGCGGGTCAGCCCGTCCGGCGCGTCGAGACGACGGCGCGGGCGCCGTGGCTCGACGGGGCGACCACGGGCTGGGCGGTGGCGACGCTCGCGCCCGCGCGGTTGTTCGGGCTGACGCAGACCGGCACGATCGACACCTCGGACGGGCCCTTCGAGGTGACGCCCCTCGGGCCGGTGGTTCCGCTCGCGCTGCTTCCGTCGGCGCAGGCCCGCGCCGCAGCCGTGCACGCGCTCGACCGCCTCGCGCGGGCGGAGCTCTACGGGAACTGGCTGAGGACGCAGGAGCAGACGCAGCTCGAGGCCGCCCTCTGCCTCGGCGACAACCTGCCGACCCCCGGCCCGACCGACCTCTCGGGCTTCGCGCCCTTCCTCGCGGCGGCCTAGGAGCGCCGGCTCGCGACGGTGACGAGCGCGTCGACGACGGCGGGATCGAACTGCGAGCCGGCGCAGTCGCGCAGCTCTGCGATCGCCGCTGCGCGCGAGAGCGCGCTCCGGTACGGCCGATCGGTCGTCATCGCGCTGAAGGCGTCGCAGGCGCTGACGACGCGCGCGACGCGCGGGATCTCGGTGCCGGCGAGCCCGTCCGGGTAGCCGGCGCCGTCCCAGCGCTCGTGGCAGGAGCGAACGATTCGCCCGACGTGGCCCAGCAGCCCGCCGACGCGCTCGAGCATGCGCTGGCCCTCGATCGTGTGCGTCTGCATCACCGCCCACTCGTCCGGGTCGAGCGGGCCGGGCTTGGTGATGATCGAGCTCGGCATCCGGATCTTGCCGACGTCGTGCAGCAGCGCGACGAACTCCGCGTCGCGGCGCTCGTCGGGCGGCAGGCCGTACTCGTCGCCGACGGCGAGCACGAGCTCGACGACGTGCCTGCTGTGCGCGCCCGTGTAGCCGTCGTCGGCCTCGACGACGTCGCCGAGCAGGAACGCCGTCCCGCGGTAGGCGTCGCTCAGCTCGAGCGCGCCGTCGATCCGGCGCCTGCGCTCGTGCGAGAAGTGGAGGAGGAGGGCGACCAGCGGCAGGACGAGCAGGGCGAGCGCCTGGCTCGCCTGCGTCGCGAACGCGACCGCGAGACCGACCGGCGCGAGCGCCGCGTCGACGACGAACACCCAGCCGAGGAAGCGCGCGAGCGTTCGCACGGGGACGCCGTGACCGAGCGAGCTCGTGACGCCGGCGGCCACGAAGTCGAAGCCGAACTGCGCCGCGAGCGCGGCGAGGTAGATCGGCCACGCGCTCGCGCGCAGCGGCGTGCCGCCGGCGAGGCCGACGACGAGCGCCGGGCCGAGCGTCTGCGTCGGGCTGGCGAGCTGCTGGAGGACGCGGTCGCCGCCGAGCGACCGCGGCCGGTGCAGCGCCGTGCCGAGCAGGAGCGCCAGCGCGACGAGTCCGGGGACGGCGCCCGCCGGCAGCGCGAACAGCATCGGCACGAGCACGACCTCGGTCGGGATGCCGGCGCCCGTCCCGATCTCGAACTCGATCCGCGACACGAGCGCGTACGCCCCGACGTAGAGCCCGGCACGGGGCCACGAGAGCGCCGGCCCCGCTGTGACGAAGACGCCGGACACGACGGCTGCCGCGACGAACGCGCCGGCGGCGAGCGCGAACGTGACCCGCGAGCGGTTCGGAAGCCGCCGCCCGTCGCGTCGGCGACGGGTGGCGCGCACGAGCTCGTCGCCGGTGCTCGAGATCCGGCCGCCGCGCGCAGGCGCGGTGGTCTGAGCCGCAGTGCTCACGAGCGCATCATCGGCGGTGCGCGGTCGCCGGCGCCCCTCGTCCGAGTGATCTTCCGGCTGAGCACTCGTTCGGGTGATACTGAAACCGCCGGGGCGAAATTGAATTGGCCTGTCTGGTTCTGCGGCCCGAAAGGATCCCCCGGTGGACAGGAACGGCGCGCGGCTCTTCAAGCTTCTCACGCTCGGCCTCGCCGTCGGCGTCGTCGCCGCCTTCGCCGCGAACGCCGAAGCCGGCCTCCTCGGCGGCGTGAACTGCGGCTCGACCGCCGCCGTGTTCGCGCCGTGGGGAGACCGGAGCCAGTACTACTTCACGAGCAACGGCGGCTTCGAGTCGGGCAGCACCGGCTGGACGCTCAGCGGCGGCGCGAGAGTCGTCGGCGGGAACGAGCCGTTCTACCTCCACTCGAGCCAGGACAAGAGCTCCCTGCTCCTGCCGGACGGCGCCGTTGCCGCGTCCCCCTGGCTCTGCTTCGGCTCGAACACACCGGGCATCCGCTTCATGGCCACGAGTCCGACCGGCTCCGGCACCGTGCACGTGCGCGTCGTCGCACGCGGCCTGCTCGGCGTGCTCGCGATCCTCGACGGCGGCACGGTGCAGGTCGGCTCGTCGTGGGCACCGACGATCGACTTCGGCACGACGTTCAGCCAGCTCAACTCGGCGCTGCTCGGCGCGAATGCGATCCAGGTCGTGATCAGCACGAGGGGCGAGGTGCAGATCGACGACCTGTACATCGACCCGTTCACGCAGTACTAGCGCCTGCACGCCGAGCAGCACCAGGTAGGCGGCGCCGACGAGCGTGCGCGCGGCGAACGCCGGCTCGGCGGCGCGCAGGAGCGCCGCGACCCCGCCGCTTGCCTGTCGCAGAATCGCGAGACCGCGACTCGATTTGCTCTCGTCGCCGTTCGGCTGTAGACTCCCGCCTGCATGAGCCACCTCCCCGAGACGCTGAATAGGCCGGTGGGTACCGCAGAGCCTTCCCACGGTGCCCACCGGCCGGTGGCGCAGGCACATCTAGGTATTGCGTAGGTAAGCTCCCGGCCGTGGAGGGCGCGGGATGACGACCCGGCTCAGCCGGGCCGAGTTGCTGTCGACCGGAGCGAGGCGCGGCGCGGCCGTCGTCGTCGCCGGCTCCGTCGTCGGTGCGTTCGCGAGCAGCGCGGCGGCGGACCCGCTCTCCGACAACGACCTCGCGCTCGCGCGCATGCTCGTCGGCGCCGAGCTGCTCGCGATCGACTTCTACCAGCGCGCGCTCAAGGCGGCGCGCTTCGGGCCGGTCGGTCAGAAGTACCTGAGCACGGCGTCGGCCGACGAGGTCGAGCACAATCGAACCGTCTCCGAGATCCTCACCGGCGCCGGCTACACGGCTGCCACCGCCGCAGATTTCGAGTTCGTCTACCCGAAGCCGACCTTCGCGTCGCGCGGCGCGATCGCGAAGCTCGCGCGCCAGCTCGAGACGACGTTTCTCGGTGCGTACCTCGGCGCCGTCGCTTCCGTCCAGGCGTCGGCGCTCGTGCAGCCGCTCGCGCGGATCGCCGCGAGCGAGGCGCAGCACCTGACGCTGTGGGGGATCGAGCTCGGGGGCCGGCCGCTGAGCGAGGCGTTCCCGGCGCCGCTGACGCCGGACCAGGTCACCGCTGCGCTCGCCCAGTTCACCGCCTGATGGCGAAGGACTTCTACAGCGCGAGCGAGGCGGCGCAGACGCTCGGAATCAGCGTCGACACGTTGCGGCGCTGGGACCGCGACGGCCGCATCCGCACCGAGCGCGACGGCGGCAACCGCCGCCGCGTGCCGGCGTCGGAGATCGTCCGCCTGCGCGGCGATCCGAAGGACGCCGGCCTCAGCGCGCGCAACCGCTTCGCCGGCGTCGTCACCGACGTCCGCATCGACGGCCTGATCGCACAGGTCGAGCTCGTCGTCAGCGACCCGGTCCGACTCGTCGCGCTGATCACGCGCGACGCGGCCGAGGAGCTCGAGCTGCGGCCGGGAATGCCGGCGACCGCGATCGTCAAGTCGACGTCGGTGATGGTGCAGCAGTGACGCGCCGACCGCCGGCCGCCCTCGCCGCCGCGCTGCTGCTCGTCGTCGGCGCCGGCGTCGCCGGCGCGGCGAGGCCGAAGCCGTCCGGGAAGCCGCTGCCGCCGCCGATCACGGTCTTCGCGGCGTCGTCGTTGACGGACGCGTTCCCGGCGATCGATTCGCGCGACACGTACTCCTTCGCAGGGTCGAGCACGCTCGCGACGCAGATCATGAACGGTGCGCCCGCTGACGTGCTCGCGTCCGCGAACACGACGATCCCGAACATGCTGTATACGCAAGGACTCGTGGAGAAGCCCGTCGACTTCACGCGCAACACGCTCGTGATCATCGTCCCGAAGACGAACCCGGCCGACATCAGCGACGTCTACGACCTCACGAAGCCGGGGGTCAGGATCGACATCGCCAACTCCAGCGTCCCCGTCGGGTCCTACACGCTCTCGATCCTGAAGAACATGAACCTGACGGGCGCGGTCCTCGCCAACGTCGTCAGTCAGGAGACCGACGTCCGGACCGTCCTGACGAAGATCGCGCTCGGGCAGGCCGATGCCGGCTTCGTCTACGCGACCGACGCGCGGAGCGCCGCCGGCCAGGTGACGGTGGTGCGGCTGCCGGCGTGGGCGCAGCCGAAGGTGACGTACGCGATGGCGGTCGTGACGCGGAGCGCGCACCAGGCGGCCGCGCAGGCGTTCGTCAAGGAGGTGCTGAGCAAGGCCGGGCAGGCGAAGCTGCAGTACTTCGGCTTCTTGCCGCTTCCGGCGGGCTCGCCGAGCTGAAGCCGCTGCTCGCTGCCGGCTTCTGCCTCGCGGTTGCCGCCGCGCTGGCGTTCCTCGTGCTGCCGGTGCTCGCGATCTTCGTGCACGTGCCGCCGGGGCGGCTGCTCGCCCAGCTCTCGAATCCGGTCGTCCACGACGCGCTCGTCGTCACCGTCCGGACGAGCCTCGTCGCGCAGGCGCTGATCCTGCTGCTCGGGACGCCGCTCGCGTACTTCCTCGCGACGCGGCGCTTCCGCGGCCGCGCGCTCCTGATCACGCTGGTCGAGCTGCCGATCGTGCTGCCGCCGGCCGTGGCCGGAATCGGGCTGCTCGTCGCCTTCGGGCGCTTCGGGCTGCTCGGCAGGCACTTCGGCGTCTGGTCGCTCGTCTCGTTCAACTGGCTCGCGGTCACGTTCGCGGTGCTGCTCGTCGCGGGACCGTTCTACGTCCGGTCGGCGATCTCGGCGTTCGAAGCCGTCGACCGCGACCTCGTGGCGGCCGCGCGGACGCTCGGCGCGCGACCGCTGCGGACGTTCTTCCGCGTCTCGCTGCCGCTCGCCCGCAGCGGGCTCGCCGCCGGCGAGGCCGTCGCGCTCGCGCGCGGCATCGGCGAGTTCGGCGCGACGATCATGTTCGCCGGCAGCCTGCAGGGCCGGACGCAGACGCTGTCGCTCGCCGTCTACGCCGAGTTCGACCGGAACTTCAACGTGGCGCTGGCGATCAGCGCGGTGCTCGTCCTGCTCAGCGTGGCGATCCTCCTGACCCTGAAAGTGAGCGCGCTCTGGCAACCCTCTCGGCAGAGCTCACCCTCCCTCTTCGCTCGTTTCGGCTCGAGCTAGCGCTTCGCGTCGACCGGACGGTGGCGCTGGTCGGGCCCTCGGGCGCTGGCAAGACGTCGCTGCTCCGGGCGATCGCCGGCCTCGTCCGCCCGGCGGCGGGACGCATCGTCCTCGACGGCGAGACGTGGTTCGACGCGTCCGCGCGCGT
>Ga0070741_10013602_pt1 | contig 14316 bp, 24 predicted proteins | sample Coa_R1_4_FD_66440 | JGI IMG/M metagenome (GOLD analysis project Ga0070741, IMG submission 66440) | Surface soil microbial communities from Centralia Pennsylvania, which are recovering from an underground coalmine fire - Coalmine... | ecosystem: Environmental > Terrestrial > Soil > Unclassified ... | reverse complement strand
TTTCTCCTTCGGCCGTTTGGCTCATTCCTGATTCGCTGAGTGGTCCAACTCAGGTCAATATCAGGAAAGGCTGATCTGGCTCGAATGTTCGGACCGATTGAGTAATTGAGAAATTTGGTAATTGGGCAATTTGAACCCAACACGTCGTTTCCATTCAATTACTCAATTACCAAATTTCCCAATACCCAATTCTTTCTACTTGCTATACAACTCAACAATCAGCTGTTCATTGACGGGCAGCTGAATATCTTCGCGCTTGGGCAGGCTCAGCACCCGCGCCTTGTAATTGTCGCGATCGACTTCCAGCCAACTCGGCAGCGTCCCGTGGCTGGCGAATTCTTTCGCGAGCTCAAGTACCGGTAATTTCTTGCTGTTTTCGCGAATGGAAATCTCTTCGCCCGCGCTCACCTCGTAGGAAGGAATGTTAACCTTCCGGGTGTTGACCGCGACGTGCCCGTGACGCACCAGCTGGCGCGCCTGGCGCCGCGACTGCGCGAATCCAAGGCGGAAGACAACGTTGTCCAAACGCCGCTCCAGTTGCTGCAGCAACTTCTCGCCGGTCACGCCCCTGGAGCGTGCGGCCTTCTCGAAGTAGTTGCGGAACTGGCCTTCCTGCGTGAAGTAGATGCGCTTCGCTTTTTGCTTTTCACGCAACTGCAGACCGTAGCCAACAATCTTGGCCTTGCGGTCTTTGCCATGTTGTCCAGGAGCAAAATTGCGCTTCTCGATAGGACATTTATCGCTGAAGCACTTCGCGCCTTTGAGGAACAGCTTCATGCCCTCGCGGCGGCATAGACGGCAGACTGCATCGGTATAACGTGCCAAGTTTCTTCTCCTTAGATGACCGGTTTACAGGTTTGGCTTCACCCTTCGTCCCGGACGAAAATCAGGTTCTAGCTCCTAGCCGCCAGCTTCTAGCCAAGGCATTTCTGTATTAGCTCGAAGCTCTGTTTATACGCGCCTTCGCTTCGGCGGCCGGCATCCGTTGTGCGGAATCGGCGTAACGTCGCGGATCGAGCGCACTTCAATTCCAGCGGCAGCCAGAGCGCGGACGGCCGACTCGCGGCCTGATCCCGGACCACTCACGCGGACATCGACGCTGCGGACGCCGTGGTCACGCGCCATATTGGCGGCATTCGACGCGGCCTGCTGCGCGGCAAAGGGTGTGCCCTTACGCGATCCGCGAAAACCGAGCGATCCCGAACTCTTCCACGACAGAACGTTGCCGTTCATGTCGGAAATGGTCACGATCGTGTTATTGAAGGACGCCTGCACAAACGCCAAGCCGTGCGGGACGTGCTTGCGCTCCTTCTTTTTGAACGTCTTTTTCTTGCCTTTTTTTTCCGGTGTGGCTGCTGCGCCGCCCGCTGCTGCTGGTTTTGCCATGGTAGCTGTTAGCTCCTAGCCACTAGCTTCTAGCTAAAAGCCAGAAGCCAGAAGCTGTTCTATGTCTTTGCCGTCGCCTTCTTCTTCTGGGCGACCGTTCCCTTGCGTGGACCTTTTCGGGTACGCGCGTTCGTATGGGTGCGCTGTCCGCGGACCGGCAGGTTGCGGCGATGGCGGAATCCGCGGTAGGAACCGATTTCGATGAGCCTCTTGATATTCATCGAAACTTCCTTGCGCAGATCGCCCTCGACCAGGCCTTCCTGCTCGATGACCGTACGGATGCGGTTAACCTCTTCTTCGCTGAGGTCCTGGACCTTCTTCATCGGGTCGACGCTCGCTTCATTCAGAATCCGAACGGCCCGCGAATTCCCGATCCCGTAGATGTAGGTCAGCGCGATGTTGATGTGCTTCTGGCGGGGAAGATCCACGCCTGCAATACGTGCCATATTCCTTAAACCTCCGCGGCTAGGAGCTATTAGCTTCTAGCCACTAGCTCCTAGCAAATTGCGTCATTTTGAGCTTTTGCTAGAAGCTAGGAGCTAGCAGCAAGAAGCTAGCCTTGCCGCTGTTTATGTTTCGAGTTCACGCAGATCACCCGCACCACGCCCTTGCGATGGATGATCTTGCACTTGTCACAGATTTTCTTTACCGATGCCCGTACCTTCATAAACCAGCTTTCAGCTGTAAGCTCTCAGCTTTCAGCAAACTATTTGTATCTGTAAACGATTCTTCCGCGATTCAGGTCATACGGTGACAATTCGACCGCGACCTTGTCTCCCGGCAATATCCGGATGAAATTCTTGCGCATTTTTCCAGAAACGTGCGCCAGCACCTGATGCTTGTTTTCCAGTTCGACCCGGAACATCGCATTGGGCAGCGGCTCCAGCACCACCGCCATAACTTCAATCGCGTCTTCTTTGCTCATTCGCTCCTTGTGTTCGTCAACTGGAGATCCTTCGCCAACCACGCTCAGGATTTCGGCTGCGGGCTCCCACTTCGCTCACGCCCGCAAGACGCCTCAACTTCAATCGCGTCTTCTTTGCTCATTAGCTCCTGGCTTCTAGCTACTAGCTTCTAGCTGACTGCCAACCGACTAGCTAGACGCTGGGAGCTAGCAGCTAGAAGCTTGTTACTGCGTCAAAATCACCGGCCCATCCTTCGTCACTGCCACACAGTGTTCAAAGTGGGCGCTGAAACTTCCGTCGGCGGTCACGGCGGTCCACTTATCGCCCAGAACGCGCGTCTCAGGCTTGCCGTAATTGACCATCGGCTCGATAGCGATCACCATTCCCTCGCGCAACTTGGCTCCGTGTCCGCGGTTACCGAAATTCGGAACTTGCGGCTCTTCGTGCAAGCGCGTGCCGATGCCATGTCCGACAAATTCACGAACCACGCTGAACCCGGCCGCTTCCACGTGCTCCTGGACGGCCGCTCCGACATCTCCGATCGAATTGCCGATCCGCGCCTGATCAATGCCGCGATAGAGCGAAGCCTCGGTCACGTCGAGCAGTTTCTTCAGCTCAGGCTTCAGTCCGTTTCCTACCGGCACCGTAACCGCTGCATCTCCGTAGTAGCCATCCAGCACCACACCGCAGTCGATCGAGACGATGTCTCCCTCCTTGAGGACCCGCTTCTCCGAGGGGATTCCGTGCACAATCTCTTCATTCACCGACGTACAAAGCACGCATGGATAATCGTAGTATCCCTTAAACGCCGGTTTCGCACCGAGTTCCTTGATCTTCTTGTCTGCTGCGCGCTCCAGGTCCATGGTCGAGACGCCAGGAGCCACCATCGCCTTCAAATGATCGAGGACCTGGCGCACGATGTGACCGCTGCGCCGCATCTTTTCGATCTCACTCGCCGACTTGCAGACAATCGCCATATCTATTACGCGCGATGATCTTCGAGAATCTTGAAGATCTCTTCGGTCACCACGTCTACTGGCTGCTCGCCATTCACCGAAATCAGCCTGCCTGTGCGCCCGTAATAATCCGCCACAGGTTTCGTCTGCTCCTGAAACGCGGTGAGTCTGGGTTGAATCACTTCCAACCGGTCATCATTGCGGGCTACCAGCTTGGTCCCATGCGGCTCGTCGCAAACTTCGTCGACTCGGGGCGGCTGGAAGTGGACGTTGTAGATCCGTCCACAGGTGGGACAAGAACGTCGTCCAGTGATCCGGAGCAGTAATAAATTATAGTCGACCACGAGCCGGATCACAATTGGCCAGATCTTCGTCGGACACGATTTGTCAAAGAGCTCATGCTCGAGCAAGGCATCGAGCCACCCAGCCTGGGCCGCAGTCCGGGGAAATCCATCCAAAATGTATCCGCGTTTGCAATCCGGCAGCATGAGGCGCTGCTGCACCATGTTGCAAACCAGATCGTCGGAGACCAGTTCGCCCCGAGCCATGACCGTTTTCGCGATCACTCCGAGCTCCGTGCCGCGCTCCACGTGGTCCCGAAGCAGGTCTCCGGTAGAGATCTGGGGAATGCCGTAGTGCTCCATGATGCGCTTGGACTGAGTGCCTTTCCCGGCACCCGGTGGTCCGAGCAGCACCACGGGACCTACACAATGCGAGGTTTCCTGCGCCATCGGCTTGGCAAATGCCTCCCGACCACATTCTCCCCGGCGTGCATCATGGAACGCCGAAGGGCAGCAACCCCATCGAACCTTCTTGTCATCCTCAGGCGAACTCCCATGCCCGCCGAAGGACCCAGGCGCGCTGCGCGATCAATCCCGCCATTCTCGCGAGATTGCTATAAACGCGCGTTCGGCGCGCTTCCTTCCCTGCTTCCGGTCACCAGCGCCGGCCGCGGGCCCGTCCGCTCCGCGGGGTGAATCCGTCATAGTGGCGCATGATCAACTGCGCTTCGATCTGCGTTACAGTGTCCATTGCTACACCCACGACAATCAGCAGCGACGTTCCACCAAAGTAAAAACTCACGCCCAGACCGTTTGTGACCCATGTCGGCATGGCTTCGAAAAAGCGGCCGAAGGGGCCCCAAAGATGATTGAGGTGAATACCAGCAATCATCCACTCCGGAATAAACGAAATAATAATCAGATAAAGAGCGCCCACCAGGGTGATTCGCGTCAAAACTTCGTTGATGAAGTCCGCGGTGCGGCGCCCGGGACGGATACCGGGAATGAACCCGCCATACTTCCGCATATTGTCCGCAACCTCGTTCGGATTGAACACGATCGAGACGTAGAAATATGCGAAGAAGATAATGCCCAAGGCATAGAGAAGCTCGTACAGCGGTTCACCCCAACGCAATGCCTCGAACAGCGGCCCAAAGTAACGGCTGCTGCGAAGCCCATATCCGATGGTCTGGGGCAGTGTCAAAATCGAAGATGCGAAAATCACCGGCATCACGCCGCCGGCGTTTACCCGCAAAGGGAGGTGCGTGGATTGCCCGCCCATTACTTTGCGTCCGACGACACGCTTCGCGTATTGCACCGGAATTCGCCGTTCGCTGCGCTCTACATAAACGATGAACGCAACCACCAGGATCATGAAGATGATCAAGCCCACCATCAGCGGGAACGTCATGGCTCCCCATGATGCGTTCTTTGCCTTGTCGACAAGTTCCACGGCGCCGCGGGGCAGGCCGACGACGATACCGGCGAAAATCAGCAGCGACATACCATTCCCCACGCCGCGCTCGGTGATCTGCTCGCCCAGCCACATAATGAACGCACTGCCCGTGGTCAGGGTCAACATCGTCATCAGACGGAATCCCCAGCCAGGATTCAGCGCAAACCCGCCCTTTTCCAGGCCGATCGCGATGCCGAACGACTGCACCGCGCTGAGGATAACGGTGATATACCGCGTCCACTGCGTAATCTTTTTGCGCCCGAGTTCGCCTTCCTTCTGCAACTTTGCCAGCGGCTCGTACACCACCGTCAACAACTGCAGAATGATCGACGCCGTGATGTAGGGCATGATGCCCAGAGCGAAGATGGTCATGCGGCGCAACTGGCCGCCCGAAAACAGGTCGACGAATCCCAGGAGCGAACCGCTGGTGCTCCCTAGCGTGAAAAACTGCTCCAGCTTGGCCGTATCGATCCCGGGAGTGGGCAGGTGCCCGCCCAGCCGGTACACAAACAGCATCGCAAGCGTGAAGAGAATTCGCTTGCGCAGGTCCGGAATTCGAAAGATGTTCGCCAGCTTTTCAAACATTACTGCAAGACCTCTACCTTGCCGCCTGCCTTGGTGATCTTCTCTTGCGCTGACTTCGAAAACTTGTGTGCGCTCACGGTCAGGGCCACAGTCAATTCGCCGTCACCCAAAACCTTCACGGGATGCTTGGTCTTGATCACGCCCGCTTTGCGCAGCACGTCGGGGTTGATCGTCGTTTCGCCAATCTCGGCCAAACGCTCCAGGCTGACAATGTTGTATTCCTTGCGGAAGATATTGGTGAAGCCGCGCTTTGGCATGCGGCGGTGCAGCGGCATCTGGCCGCCTTCAAATCCGCGGATCATGCGCGATCCGGTGCGCGAGCGCTGTCCCTTGTGGCCTCGGGTAGAAGTCTTGCCCATGCCCGAGCCCATACCGCGGCCCACGCGCTTGCGCTTCTCCGTTGCCTTCTTTGGTCGGTGTATGTTCGATAAATTCATAAATAAGCTCTCCGCTGTCAGCCTTCAGCTCTCAGCCAAGCAGTTTTCACTGAAGGCTGAGAACGATCGCGGTTTAGTCCAATACCTCGATCAAGTGCGGCACCTTCGCCACCATCCCGCGAATCGCTTGCGTGTTGGGACGCTCAATCACCTGGTTCAGCCGGGTGAACCCCAACCCTTTGATTACCAGCTTCTGTTTCTGCGGAGCGCAAATCGCGGAGCGCACCCACTTGAGCTGGATCGTTCCGCCGCCCGAAGTTGTCTTTTTTGCAGTCATCTCCAAATCCTCAAAACCTTTGCGGCTCGAGCCGGGTACCGGGTATCAGAGCTCTTCCGCAACTTTTCCGCGCAGCGTGGCCACGCTCTCTCTATTCTTCAATTGCTTCAACGCATCGAATGTCGCCTTGATTACGTTGTGCGGATTCGTTGTGCCGATGGATTTCGTGAGCACGTTCTGCACTCCAGCCGACGTCATCACTGCGCGCACGGCGCCGCCCGCGATCACGCCCGTGCCTTCCGGGGCCGGCTTCAGCAGAACTTTGCCTGAGCCATAGCGTCCGAGAACCAGGTGCGCAATGCTGGTCTGCGTCAGATTCACCTTCATCAGGTTCTTCTTCGCCGACTCGATTCCCTTGCGGATGGCCTGCGGTACTTCCTTCGCCTTGCCGGATCCGTAGCCGACCACGCCGGCACCTGGATCTCCCACGACGACCAGTGCGGCGAACGAAAGATTCTTTCCGCCCTTGACCACCTTGGTCACGCGGTTAATGGCCACCACCTGATCCTTCAGCTGGTACGACCCTGCATCGAGTTTCTTAATCACTGTTGGCATTCGTAAACCTAGCTTCTAGCCTCTAGCTACTAGCTTCAAGCTAGCCCGATTTGGCTAGTAGCTGGAAGCTAGCAGCTAGAAGCTGCTTTAGAACTTCAATCCCGCCTCGCGGGCGGCGTCGGCCAGAGCCTTCACGCGCCCGTGATAAATATATCCGCCGCGGTCGAACACGACCTTGGTCACGCCTTTTTCCTTCGCACGCTCCGCGATGGCCTTGCCCAGCGCCTTTGCCGAAGCCACGTTGCCACCGGTCTTCCGCTGCTCCTTCTTGCCCTCGGCGGTGCTAGCGGAAACCAGGGTCTTGCCGTTCAGGTCGTCAATGACCTGCACGTAGATGTGATTGAGCGAGCGGTAAACGTTCAGACGCGGACGTTCCGCCGTCCCTTGCACCTTCTTGCGAATGCGCGTGTGTACGAACCCGCGCTTTTCGTTTTTTCCAAGTTTCGTCAGCATGATAAAAGCTCTCAGCTCTCAGCCGTCAGCTATCAGTTCAAGCTCTCAGATCGCGATTCGCGAAGTCGGTGAGAGCGGCCAACTGACAGCTAATCGCTTATTTTGCTCCTGTCTTTCCAACCTTCTTCTTCAGACGCTCGCCGACATAGCGCACGCCCTTATTCTTGTATGGGTCCGGCGGGCGCAACGCGCGCATTTCGGCGGCGACCTGCCCCACCTTCTGCCGATCAATGCCCGTCAACGTGATGCGAGTCTGCTTCGGGTCGACCGCGGCATCCACGCCAGTTGGCAGCGGGTACTCGATCGGATGGGAATACCCCAGGCTGAACACGACCTGTGTTTTGCCCTTCATCTCGGCGCGATACCCGATGCCGACGATTTCCAGTTCCCGCGTCCAGCCCCTGGTTACGCCTTCGACAGCGTTGTTTACCAGCGCGCGAGCCAGTCCGTGCACCGCTGATTGCGAATCGTTCTCGCGAACCGCAAGCAGATGCCCGTCCTTCTGCTCCATCTTGATGCCCAGCGGCAGCGGAGTATCGAGCTTGCCCTTGGGCCCCTGGACCAGAACCGTATTTCCCTGAATGTTGACCGTAACTCCCTTGGGAATCGCGATCGGCTTTTTTCCTATTCTCGACATAAGCTTCTAGCTTCTAGCTCCTGGCTTCTAGCCAGGCCGCTTTGGTTTTTAGTCCGGCAACGCCGAATCTGTTTCAAGCTGTAATCAGACTCGCAGTTTTAGCTAGTAGCTAGGAGCTAGTAGCTGGAAGCTGCTCTTAGTAAATCTCGCACAGCAGCTCGCCGCCCACGCCTTCCTTGCGGGCCTGGCGACCGGTCATGACGCCCCGCGGGGTGGTGAGGATGTTGATGCCCATCCCTCCGAGCACGCGTGGAATCTCGGTGCGCCGCACGTACACGCGGCATCCCGGGCGCGACACACGCTCCGCCTTCGAGATGGCCGCCTCGTTGTTGGCACCATACTTCAGATAAATCCGGATAACCTTGTGGCCTTCTTCTTCCGTCGGCTTGAAATTGGAGATGTAACCCTCTTCCTTCAAAATGCGGGCAATCTCCAGCTTCAGGCGCGAAGCCGGAACGTCTACCTTCTGGTGACGGGCCTGGAGCGCGTTTCGCACTCTCGTCAGCATGTCTGCGACCGGATCGGTCAACCTCATCGTCTGCTTCTCCTTGAGCCGCCCGTTCGCTCCGATCTGTGCGGAGAACCTGCAGCGGCTGTTACATCAGTCTTTCGTCTTGGGTCGTTTGTCGTTGGCTTACTCGCCATGTCGTTCGGAACGACCAACGACGGTTTACCAAGAGGATTTCGAAACCCCTGGAATCTCCCCACGGAGCGCCAACTGCCGGAAGCACAAGCGGCAAATGCCGAACTTCCGCAGAAAAGCGCGCGGGCGTCCGCACAATTTGCAGCGGTTATGCTTTCGCGAGGAAAACTTGGGCTTTGGTTCCTTATTGTCGCGCGCCTTTTGAAACGTTTCTTGGATCTTCGCGTCCTTCACTCGTTTTGCTGTCGTCATTCAATCCTCAGATAACTTTAGTCGTCGGATCCTGCCCACTGAACACTCGTAAGCTTCAGTTATGGCCGGAAAGGCATTCCCATCTGCTTCAGCAGCGTGCGAGCCTGGTTGTCGCTCCCGGCGGTGGTCACAATCGTGACGTTCATTCCCTTCAGCTTGTCGACCTTCTCGTAAGAAATTTCCGGGAAGATCAACTGATCGTGCAAGCCAATCGTGTAATTGCCGCGTCCGTCAAAGGACTTGCTGGAAACCCCTTTGAAGTCTCGCACGCGGGGCAGAACGATATTCACCAGCCGGTCGAAAAACTCGTACATGCGATCACCGCGCAGCGTAACCATCGCGCCGATCGATTGTCCCTGGCGAACTTTGAATGCCGCAATGGACTTCTTGGCGCGAGTTACAACGGGCTTCTGACCTGTAATCTGGCCCAGTTCATTGACCGCCGGATCGAGCACCTTCGCGTTCTGCGTCGCTTCGCCAACACCCATGTTGACGACGATCTTATGCAGCCGCGGAACGGCCATCGGATTCTTCAGTTCCAGCTCTTTCAGCAGAGCGGGAGCCACTTCCTTCTCGAACCGCGTACGCAGCCGCGGACGCTCTTTCGCGCTATGCCTCGCCTGCGCGGGCGCCTTCGATTCTTGCGCCGATTCCTTGTGTCCTTTTTTTTCTTTTGCCATTTCCAGCTCTCAGCTTTCAGCTTTCAGCTCTCAGCCAGTGCATCAGCAATAAGCTGATAGCTGAAAGCGGACCGCTATTTGTCCAGCGTCGTTCCACACTTCTTGCACACGCGAACTTTCCGATCTCCGCGTACTTCGTGGCCGATGCGTACGGGACCGCAGGTCGCACAGACCAGTTGCACGTTCGAAATGGCAATCCGGCTCTCCTGCTCGGCGATGCCACCCTTGATATTGCGCTGCGGATTCGGACGCACGTGTTTTTTCACCATCATCACGTGCTCGACCAGAACTTTGGCGTCGTTGGGAAACACGCGCAGTACGCGCCCTTCCTTGCCCTTATCGCGGCCGGTGATCACCTTTACGGTGTCATTCCGCCGGATATCTACTCTCTTATGTGCTGTACTAACTGTTTGCATGAGTCAACCTATTTTGCGACTGGTGATTGCATCATTTGGTGATTGAGGATCCAATCGCCCGATCCCTCAATCACACTCTCTCAATTCTTCAAATCACTTCCGGAGCCAAGCTCACGATCTTCAAAAACTTCTTCTCGCGTAGTTCACGCGCTACGGGGCCGAACACACGCGTTCCAACCGGTTCACCCGCGTCATTGATCAGCACCGCAGCATTCTGATCGAACCGGATGTAGGTTCCATCACGCCGCCGATGCTCCTTACGGGTGCGAACGATGACGGCTTTCACCACCTTGCCCTTCTGCACCTGGCCCTCGGGCGCCGACTCTTTGACCGCCGCGGTGATTATGTCGCCCAGCCCGGCGTTCAATCCCGTCGACCCGCCCAGCGGCAGGATCATCTGCAGCTTGCGCGCGCCGGAATTGTCGGCGACCTCCAGCATCGATCTCATCATCACAGCCATGGCGTAATCTCCCTAAACCTTGTTAGCTTGCCGCTTCCACCGCGGCTTCGGGCAGCAGCGCAGCCTTGCGCACGATATCTTTCAGCTTCCACCGCTTCAGCTTCGAAAGCGGCCGCGTCTCTTCGATCCGCACCACATCGCCCACATGCGCCTGGTTCGACTCATCATGCGCATAGAACTTCTTGTTCCGCGCGATCACGCGCCCGTAGAACGGATGCGCCTTCTTGCGCGTCACCTGCACAACAATCGTCTTGTGCATCTTGTTGGACACCACTTCCCCAACCACTTCCTTGCGGCGGCCCTGCGCCTTCTGTGTTGTCTCGGCCATTATTTCTTCTCCGTTGCCGCTGCTCGCTGGCGTTCGCCGGCGATCGTCTTCACGCGCGCAATGTCTTTGCGCAGACCGCGCATCTTCTTCAAACTTTCCGTCTGTCCCATATTCAACTGGAACTTCAGCTTGAAGAGCTCGTCAGCCAGCTCGCGCTCCTGATTGCCCAGCTCCACGTCGGTTAAGTTGCGAATTTTGTCGACCTTCATAATTAACTCTCAGCTTTCAGCACTCAGCTCTCAGTCACCGTCGCTTTTACTGATAGCTGACGGCCGAAAGCGGATAGCCGGTTCTTAGTGCGCTCCCTCGCGCTTTACCAGGGTGGTCCGCAGCGACAGCTTGTGCGACGCCAGCCGCATGGCCTCGCTTGCGTCCTGCAGAGTCACACCTTCCATCTCAAACAGAATCTTTCCCGGCTTCACGACGGCGACCCAGTGATCGGGCGCGCCCTTGCCTTTTCCCATACGAGTTTCCGCAGGCTTCTTTGTGACGGGCTTATCGGGAAACACGCGAATCCAGATCTTCCCGCCACGCTTCACGAAACGCGTCATTGCCACACGGCTGGCTTCGATCTGGCGGTCGGTCACCCATCCTGGCTCGAGGACCTTCAGTCCGAAATCGCCGAACGAGAGCGTCGATCCGCGCCACGCCTTCCCGGTCATGCGCCCGCGCTGCTGTTTCCGATACTTCACTTTCTTTGGCATCAACATAAAATCAGCCCTTAGCCTCTAGCTCTTAGCCAAAATCGCTCGTTAGAATCCGCCTGCCGCCGCCTGCTGCTCTCGCTTCTTCTGCGGCAGAATCTCACCCTTGTACACCCAGCACTTCACGCCGATCACGCCATACGTCGTGCGCGCTTCGCTGAATCCGAAATCGATGTCGGCACGCAGCGTGTGCAGCGGCAAGCGTCCTTGCAGATACCACTCCGACCGCGCGATTTCGTTTCCATTCAACCGGCCGCTCACGCGAACCTTGATGCCTTTGCATCCGAAACGCAGCGCCGAATCCACCGCCTTGCGCATGGCGCGCCGGAAGCCAACGCGCTTTTCCAGTTGCAGCGCGATCGACTCCGACACCAACTGCGCGTCGAGTTCAGGCTTATGCACTTCCTGGATGTCGACGAAAATATCCTTGCCGCCGGTGCGCTTCTGCAGCTCTGCCTTGAGCTTGTCGATCTCTGCGCCCTTGCGTCCAATGATGATCCCGGGCCGCGCCGTCTTGATAATGATGCGCAGCTTGTTGCCCGGACGCTCGATCTCAATCGCGCTGACGCCCGCCGACTTGAGCTTTTCCTTCAGCTCATTCTTCAGCTTCACGTCCTCATGCAACTGCTTGTCGTAGTCCCGCTCGGCAAACCAGCGCGACTTCCACGGCTTCGTAAACCCAAGCCGAAAACCATAAGGATGGACTTTTTGTCCCATTGCTTCTCCTAAAACTTCTCAAACCTGTGTGGCGCGGGCGCCTGCCCGTGACTCTCGTCTACTTTGCTGCTGCTTTCTTCTTTTTCCCAGAGGCCTTCACTGGAGCTCTCCGCCGCGCCTTCGCTGGAGCAGCCGGCGCCGCCTCTTCGCCGACCACAGTCGCCACCGAGCTATTCTTTCCACGCTCGGCCAGCACCAGTTCGATATGCGCAATGCGCCGCTGATACCGGTACGCGCGGCCTTGCGGGGCCGGGCGAATCCGCTTCATGCGCGGCCCGTCATTTGCCACCGCACCCTTCACATACAAGTTGTCGATATCGACATCGATCCCCTTCTCTGTGGAGAGGAAGTTCGCATTGTCGAGCGCCGACTGCAGCAGCTTGCCGACGTGCTCCGCCACGCGCTTCTTGGTGAACAGCAAGGTGTTGCGCGCATCTTCCACGCGGCGCCCCTTGATCAGATTCAGCACCAGGCGGGCTTTCTGTGGCGAAACCCGCAAAAACATTTTTTTCGCTCGAAATTCCATGTTAGCTACTAGCTCCTAGCCGCTAGCTCCTAGCTGAATCAGAAGCTAGAAACCATCTTGCTTCCTAAGTCCCTTACCAAGTCTTGCCGTTTTATGCCTTCGGCGCTGCCGGGGCCGCCGGAGACGATGCTCCTGGGCCGCCGGGGATACCCGCTGGCTTCGCCGCAACTTCCGTCGCCGCCTTCATCGAGTGTCCCTTGAAGGTGCGTGTGAAGCTGAACTCGCCCAGCTTGTGTCCCACCATATTTTCGGTCACGTACACCGGGATGAATTTCTTCCCGTTGTGCACTGCGATCGTGTGTCCCACCATCTCGGGGACGACCGTGGAGCGCCGCGACCACGTACGCAGCACTTTTTTCTCGTTGCGCGCATTCATGCCTTCTACCCGCGTCTGCAGGTAAGCATCAACGAATGCGCCCTTCTTTGTTGAACGCGCCATAAAAATCAGCCTCTAGCTCTTAGCTTCTAGCTTTTAGCAAAACCCAACACTCTGTCATTCCGAGCGGAGCGAGGAATCCCTACCCTCTTCCCGGATTCTTACTTGCTTCTCCGGCTCACGATGAACTTATCCGTACGCTTGTTGTTCCGCGTCTTATATCCACGCGTCGGCTGGCCCCAAGGGGTCACCGGATGCCGTCCGCCGGAGGTCTTTCCCTCACCACCGCCATGCGGATGGTCGACCGGGTTCATTGATACACCGCGGTTATGCGGACGCTTGCCCAGCCACCGCGACCGTCCAGCTTTACCGATTGTGACGTTCTCGTGATCGATGTTCCCGACCTGCCCGATCGTCGCCATGCAATCCTGTGAAACTTTACGAGTTTCGCCCGAGGGCAACTTCACCAGGGCATAGTCCGATTCCTTCGCAACCAACTGCGCCGATCCGCCGGCCGACCGCACCATCTGGGCGCCCTTGCCGGGCTTGAGTTCGACGTTATGGATCACAGTGCCTGGCGGAATGTTCCGCAGCGGAAGCGCATTGCCCACAAGAATGTCCGCATCCGGGCCGCTCAGGATCTTCTGCCCAACCTTCAAGCCTTCCGGCTGAAGAATGTACCGCTTCTCACCGTCTGCGTAGGCTAGCAGGGCGATTCGCGACGAGCGGTTTGGATCGTACTCGATGGTCGTGACCGTTGCCGGAATCCCGCTTTTATCGCGCTTGAAGTCGATGATGCGCAGCTTACGCTTATGGCCGCCCCCGATGAACCGCATCGTGGTGTCGCCCGAGTTGCGCCGTCCACCAGTGCGCGGCTTGGGTTCGACCAGCGGCTTGTGCGGATGCTTCGTCGTGATGTCGTCGTTGACGATCGTCGTGCGATACCGCAGCGTCTGCGTCGTCGGTCTGTATGTCTTAATCGGCATAATCAGCTCTTAGCTGCTAGCGTCTAGCTGCTAGCTCAAATCATTTTCCGGAAGCCCGAAGCCGGGAGCCGGGAGCCTTACTTTACTTTCTACTCCGAGCGATTCGGCCGATTACGCGCCGAATCGCGCTGCTGAAGGGCCTTCCTGCTGCCTGCTCACGCACCGCCCTCCAGCGGTTTTCATAATTAAAGATTCTGCGCGTACTCCGGCATTTTCTCGCCGGAACGCAACCGCACGTACGCCTTCTTCCAATCCGGACGGTAGCCAGCAAACTTCCCGCGGCGCCGCTCTTTTCCCGGA
>Ga0070741_10013601_pt1 | contig 14317 bp, 11 predicted proteins | sample Coa_R1_4_FD_66440 | JGI IMG/M metagenome (GOLD analysis project Ga0070741, IMG submission 66440) | Surface soil microbial communities from Centralia Pennsylvania, which are recovering from an underground coalmine fire - Coalmine... | ecosystem: Environmental > Terrestrial > Soil > Unclassified ... | reverse complement strand
CGCTCTCCGGCGCGGCCAGCGCCGTGGCGAGCTGCGCGACCAGCTCCGGCTTGGCGCGGTTCGGCAGCGCCACGCCGCGCGCCCGCGCCAGCTCGCGCAGCGCGGCCACCGTGTTGCGGTCCAGCAGGCGCGCGAGCTGCGTGTAGGCTGTCTCCTCCACCGCGTTGGTCAGGGCGTGGCTGGGGCCGGGCGTCACCGCGGCCGGACCCGCGGGCTGCTCGAACGCCTTCGGCTTCCGCACCCAGTGCAGCAGCAGCGCCGCGACGTGGCGGCAGGGGCCTTCCACCTCGCACGGACAGGTGCCTTCCAGCGAGCGACCCTGCGCGACGACGTGGACCGGGTAGCGCCGCCGCCAGGTGCCGCGCACCGTCCCCGCCAGCCCGTAGGGGCCAGGCTGCGTCGGGCGCAGCACGTGGCCCGCGCGCTCGTAGGCGTCGCCGCGCGCGAACTCGCGGTCGCCGCACAGGCGCCGGATATCGGCCTCGGCGAACGCCAGCGTGGGCGACGCGATCGGCTGCACCATGCGCCAGTTCCTCGTCCAGGGTGGGGTGCTGGCCGCCAGCGAGTGCCAGCCGCTAGCAATGTACCACCGTGGGGCCGCGACGGGTAGCGCCGCGCACGGCATCCGCCATGAGCGCCAGCCCTGGCGTTATCCCGCTAGCGGTCGGCGCTCGCTCGGCGGTACTGCGCGAGGTCGATCAGGTTCCCCGCGGGGGCGGCAGCCGCGTGCCGCGGCACGGCCTGCATGGGGGGCACGTAGCCGGGGATCTCGTCGTCGTAGAGGATCTCGTACTGGTAGCCCTGCTCGGTCAGGAACATCTGGCGGTTCGCCGCGAACTCCTGGTCGCGCGTGTCGCGCGTTACCAGCGTGTAGAAGTGCGCCAGCGCCCCGTCGCGCTTCGGCCGCAGGATGCGCCCCAGCCGCTGCGCCTCCTCCTGCCGCGAGCCGAACGTGCCCGAGATCTGGATGGCCACCTGCGCGTCGGGCAGGTCAATCGAGAAGTTCGCCACCTTCGACACCACCAGCAGCCGCAGCTCCCCCTCGCGGAACGCCGCGTACAGCTTCTCGCGCTCGCGCGTCGCCGTCTTGCCGGTGATCAGCGGCGCGTCGTAGCGCGCCGCCACCGTTTCGAGCTGGTCGAGGTACTGGCCGATGATCAGCACCGGCTCCGTGCTGTGCTTGGCCACCAGCGCGTCGAGCAGCGGGAGCTTGGCCGGGTTCTCCGCCGCCACCCGGTACTTCTCGCGCTCCTCGGCCAGCGCGTACGCCATGCGGCGTTCCTCCGGCAGCCGCACGCGCACCTCGTGGCACTGCGCCGTCGCGATCCACCCCTGGCTCTCCAGCTCGCGCCAGGGCACGTCGTACTTCTTCGGCCCAATCAGCGAGAACACGTCGCCCTCGCGGCCGTCCTCGCGCACCAGCGTGGCCGTCAGGCCCAGGCGGCGCCGCGCCTGGATCTCCGCCGTCACGCGGAACACCGGCGCCGGCAGCAGGTGGACCTCGTCGTAGACGATCAGGCCCCAGTCGCGCTCGTCGAACAGCGCGAAGTGCGGGAACGCCTCGCTCCGCGCCGGCCGGTAGGTGAGCACCTGGTAGGTCGTCACCGTGATCGGCCGGATCTCCTTGCGCTCGCCGCTGTACTCGCCGATCGCGTCTGCCGGCACCTCGGTCTTGTCCAGGATCTCGCGGATCCACTGCCGCGCCGCGACGATCGACGGCGTGAGGATCAGCGTGTTGCACTCCAGCTCGGCCATGATGCCCAGCCCGACGATCGTCTTGCCGGCGCCGCACGGCAGCACGATCACGCCGCTGCCGCCGCGCGCCGAGCCGCCGGCGTGGAAGATCGCGACCGCCTCCTGCTGGTAGGCGCGCAGGTGGAGCGGCTCGTCGGTGGCCGCCATGCGCTCGCGCAGGCGGATGGTGAGCGGCGCGCCGTCCACGTACCCGGCCAGGTCCTCGGCCGGGTAGCCAAACTGGAGGAGGGCCTGCTTGAGGTGGCCGCGCTGCGCCGGGTCCACCCGCAGCGCGCCGTCCGCCTCGCCGCGCAAGAGCGGCGCGATCTTGCGGTGGTGCGCGATCTCGACCAGCAGCGCCGGGTCGTCCGACACCAGCCGCAGCCCGTCGTCCGCGCGCACCAGCTTCACCCGCCCGTAGCGCGACACGTACTCGATGACGTCGGTGCGCACGTTCGGCGGCAGCGGATACTTGCCGAACCGCTCCAGCGCGTCCACGATCGCGGCCGCGTCGAGGCCGCTGGCGGCCGCGTTCCATAGCGAGAGCGGCGTGATGCGGTACGTATGGATGTGCTCGGGGCTCTTCTCCAGCTCCGCGAAGCGCGCCAGGGCGTCGCGCGCCTCCTCGTAGCGGGGGCTCGCCACCTCGACCAGCACCGTCTTGTCGCTCTGTACGACGAGCGGGTTCGCCGGATCGTACGTCATATGGACACTATGCCCGCCCGCGCCCTCCCCCGCAAGCGGCATTCTACCTGGCCGTCACAAGCCGCACGCTAGCCTGCCTGCCGGGTCGGGGGGCAGGCTCGTATCACTTAGACGGGCAGGATTCACGCGCCTGGGGTAGCGCTCAGCCACAATACCACGTCGTTCTGCTCGGCGGGTGCATACCGATCGAGATGCCCAGCTACCCGGCGCAGCAGCGTCCCGAGATCTCGAATCTCGGCCGAAACGATAATGCCCGCATGCCGCTGGGACGAGGACTTCCACAGTGCGTCCAGTTGCAAGTAGTCAATGAAGTTGAAGGTGAAAATCGCCCGGCCCTCTGCGGTCGCGTATTGAAGCTGCGCTTCGTCAGAGATTCCTTGATTGCTCCGACCGGCTTCCTGACAGCTCTCCACGTCGTAGCCGAGGCCGCGCAAAGCCCTCGCCACCCGAATATCGATCATCTCGTCAGTGTATAGCCGGATCCCTAGCCCGGCCATTAGCGGCCCTGCAACTCCGCGAGCGCGTGGGCATGCCGCGCGATGTCCTCATCTACCCGGGCAGGCTCTGCCGCGTAGTAGTCCAAGGCCCCCTGAACCTGCTCTGCCGTAAGGTGCGGATACATGGCCAGGATTTCGGCTAGGTCACCCGCCTCTCGGTAGACATTCACAAGTATGCGTACGGGAATGCGCGTGCCGCGCACGACTGGGTAGCCGCCGCACACACCGGGTGTCTCACTCACGTAGGAATGTTCGCGCATCGGCCGATCTCCGCGCCTGGGCAGTCAGGGTGCTGCAATGAGGATAGCGCCGGGCCAATTCCCGGGCAATGGCGCTCAGGGATACAGGCCGCGGATGAAGCCGCTGTCGTCCAGCTCCTGGACGAAGCGCGCGTCGAAGAACTGGCTCGCGTCGGCGTGCGGCGCCGCCGGGTTGCTGTGCGCGGCCAGGTCGAGGGCGACCTCCGTGGCCGCGCGCGTCGGCACGGGCACGCGCGGGATCGCGGCGACGGCGCCGGCATAGCTGTCCTCGAGCACGCCGTCGTCGCTGGACTGCGTGTAGCGCCCGATGATCTGCTTCGTCTGCGCCTTGTCTTTGTGGATCACCGCGTTCGCCTCGACGATGGCGCGGGCGAACCGCCGCACCACGTCCGGGCGCTGCTCGAGGAGCGGGCGCGGCGCGACGATGGCCGCCTGATAAAGCTGCGCCGGCAGGCGGCTGAGGTCGGCGATCTCGCGGTAGCCCGCGCGGCGCGCCTCCGTGTTGCCCGGCGGCGACAGCAGCCCCGCGTCCACCGCGCCCGCCTGCAGCGCCGCGAGGATCTCCGGCTGGCCGCCAAGCTGCACGAGCATCACGTCGGCGTCGGGCTGCATCCCGAGCGTCTCGACCCACTGGCGGGCGGCGAAGTCGGTGCTGCTCCCCGCGCGCGTGATGCCCAGCCGCCGGCCGCGCAGCGCCGCGCCGTCCGCGATCTCGGCGGGCGCGTGTACGGTGTACGTCAGCCGGTCCACGGACGGCGCCACGATCACCAGCGGCGCGCCGGCGAGCGCCGCGCCAATGACCGCCTCGGAGCCGGCGAAAGCGAAATCAGTGCCCCCGGCCACCATGTTCTGGATCAGGGTCGTCCCCGAGGGCACATAGTCGAGCGTCACGTCAAGCCCGTTCTGCGCAAACGTGCCCGCGTCCTGCGCCACCCATGCCGGGAGCGCCGTGATGCTAACCGAGGCGTAGGCCACCCGCACCTTCTCCGGCGGCGCGGCGGCCGAGGTACCCGCGCCGGTGGTCAGCACACCCGCGGCGTTACCTGCCCCGCTGGCCACAGTGGGCGCACTCGGCGAGGGGCTCCCCCCAGGATTGGGGGGGCGGGAGGGCGAACCCATGCCCGTGCAGCCCACCAGCAGGCCGAGCATGCATGCCAGCGCCAGCGCGCCGTAGCATCGAGACAGTAAGGCCATCGGCTCCTCCTGCTGCCGGCCGCCGGGCGCGGCACGGTTGCTCGCCAGGCCGGGCCATCATACCATGAGGGCGACGAAGCGCCGGGAGCGGAGCACAATGGAGGAGCGCGCCGCGCGCGCCAAGGGCCTGACGCTGCAGCTTGCCGGGCAGGTGGCCCTCGTGACGGGCGCCAGCCGCAACATCGGCCGCGCGATCGCCCTCGCCTTCGCCCAGGCCGGGGCCGACGTGGTCGTGAACGCCCGCACCAGCCGCGTCGAGGCGGAGAGCGTCGCCGCGGACGCGCGGGCGCTCGGCGCGCGGGCGCTCGTGGGCCTGGCCGACGTGCGCGACCCGGCCGCCGTCGAGCGGGTCGTGGCGGACGCGCGCGCCGCGCTCGGGCCGATTGACGTCCTGGTGAACTGCGCCGCTACCCGCCGCGAAGGGCCGTTCGAGGCCATCACGCCCGACGAGTGGCGCGACGCCCTCTCCGTCGTGCTCGACGGCGCCTACGTCTGCACGCGCGCCGTCGTGCCGGGCATGCTGGCCGCCGAGCGCGGCACGATCATCAACATCATCGGCCTCACCGCCCAGACCGGGGCGCCGCTGCGCGCGCACGTCGTCACGGCGAAAGCCGGGCTCATCGGCTTCACGAAGGCGCTGGCGCTGGAATACGCCGGCCGCGGCATCACCGTGAACGGCGTCTCGCCCGGCATGATCGCCACCGACCGCAACGTGCCCTCCGCCGCTGCCGACCCCGCCCACCGCCGCGCCCGCGTCGTGCCCGTCGGGCGCCAGGGGCGCCCCGATGAGGTGGCCGCGCTCTGCTGCTACCTCGCCTCCACGGACGCCCGCTTCGTGACGGGCCAGATCTTCGGCGTGAACGGGGGGATCTACCTGTGAGCCAGACGCCGCCCATAACGGACACCTCCCGGGCCGCCCAGGCTGGTTCGGGCGGCCTGTTGCCGGACGCCGGCGGAGCGCTCGGGCCGACGCGGGCGCTGGCGCGCTTCGTCGTCCAGGGCCGCCCCGCCGACCTGCCGCCGGCGGTCGTCCACCAGGCCACCCGCTGCCTGGTCGACTGGCTCGGCGTGGCGCTCGGCGGCCAGCAGGACCGCTCGCTGGACATCCTGCTCGACTACGCGCGGCTCGTCGGCGGCGCTCGCCAGGCGAGCGTCGTCGGCCGCGCCTTCCGCACCAGCGCCCCGCTCGCGGCGCTGCTGAACGGCCACGCGTCGCACGTGCTCGACTTCGACGACACCTTCGCCTCGGCCGAGACGACGCTGCACGGCACGCCGCCCGTCTACTCGGCGGCGCTGGCCGTGGGCGAGTGGCAGCGGGCGAGCGGCGCGGAGGTGCTGAACGCCTTTGTGCTGGGCTTCGAGGTCGCTGCCCGCGTCGCGCTCGCGCTTGGCCCCGCGCACTACGACGCCGGCTGGCACGTCACCGGTACCGCCGGCCGCTTCGGCGCGGCGGCCGCGGCCGGTAAGCTCCTCGATCTGTCGGAGACGCAGCTCGCGCGCGCGTTCGGCATCGTCGGCACACAGGCGGGCGGCCTGAAGGCCGTCTACGGCACGATGGGCAAACCCTACCACGCCGCCCGTGCCGCGCACGACGGCGTGGCCGCCGCGCTCGTCGCCCGCGCCGGCTTTACCGCTGCCGAGGACATTCTGGAGGCGCGCTACGGCCTGCTAGACCTGTACACGCGCCAGGCGTACCCCGAGCGGCTGGCGCTGCCCGACCCACCGCGCTACGCCGTGCTCGACGACGGCTTCAAGCCGTACCCCTGCGGCTCGCTGATCCACGCCACGATTGACGCCGCGCTCGACGCGCTCGGCGGCGCGCGCGTCGAGCCGCAGGCCGTCGAGCGCGTCGAGGCCTGGGTGAACCCCTACACGGCGACCGTCACGGCGAAGCCCGACCCAACGACCGGCCTGGAGGCGAAGTTCAGCGCCCAGCACTGCGTCGCCGTGGCGCTCGCGCACGGCCGCGGCGTGACGCTGGCCGACTTCACCGACGCCGCGGCGACCGACCCGACGCTGCGCGCCCTCCGCGCCCGCGTGCGGCTGCACGCCGTGCCCGACTGCCCGAAGGACGCGGCGCGCCTCGCCATCCACCTGCGCGACGGCCGCACGCTGACGGCCGACGTGCCGCACGCCCGCGGCACCGTCGAGCGGCCCCTGGACGACGCCGGCCTCGACGCGAAGTTCCTTGCCCTCGCCACGCCCGTCCTCGGCGAGCGCCGCGCCCGCCGCGTCCTCGCCCGCGCCCGCGCCTTCGCTACCGCCCCCGACGCCGGCGCCCTCCTCCGCGCTACCCGCCCGGCGCCCGTGCGGCAGGCTCGCTCCGGAAGCGTGGCAGAGGAGATGGAGCCGGCGTCCCGCCCGGTCAGGCACGGGGACCGCTAGCGGAGCGACGAGCCGCGGTCGGGCGTGGCGATGTCCAACCATGCCGTCGGGGTCGCGGAAGCGGCTGCATTGACAGCGACGCGGCCGCCTGTCATCTTGGTCGTGCAGAGTATCCCGCCCCGGGGGTGAAGGATGCAGGCGACCGCCGCGCAGCCGCCCCAGCCCGTCGACCTCGTCATCGCCGGCGGCATCGTCGTGACGATGGACGCGCGGCACACGGTCTACAATCCCGGCGCGGTCGCCGTGCGCGGCAACGCCATCGCCACCGTCGGTCCGCGCGATCAGGTCGCCGCCGCCTACCGCGCCGCGCGCACGCTCGACGCGAGCAACGCGCTCGTCATGCCCGGGCTGGTAAACGGCCACACACACCTGCCCATGACGATGTTCCGCGGCCTCGCGGACGACCTGCCGCTCGACACCTGGCTGCAGCAGTATATCTGGCCCTCCGAGCGCGAGTTCCTGAGCCCCGACCACGTCCGCTGGGGCACATTGCTGGGCGCCGCCGAGATGCTGCGTGGCGGCGTGACTACCTTCTGCGATATGTACTTCTTCGAGGACGACGTGGCTGCCGCCGCCCACGCGGCCGGGCTGCGCGGCATCGTAGCCCAGGGCTTCCTCGACTTCCCCACGCCGCAAGGGCTGGACGTCGAGCAGAACGTGGCCTATGCCGAGCAGCTAATCGCGCGCTGGCAGGGCAACAGCCGGATCATACCCGCGCTCGCGCCGCACGCCCTCTACACCGTCTCCCCGCCCTTGCTGAAGCGCTTGCACGCGCTCGCCGTGCAGCACGACGTGCCACTGGTGATCCACCTGGCCGAGACCAGGAACGAGGGCCAGCAGATCGCGGCGAAGTACGGCGCCTCGCCCGTGCGCGCGCTGGCGACACTGGGCCTGCTCGACCAGCGGCTGATCGCGGCGCACTGCGTCTGGGTCGACGCCGAGGAGCAGGCGCTGCTCGCGCAGGGCCGCGTGGGCGTGATTCACTGTCCGCGCAGCAACCTCAAGCTAGCCGACGGCGTGGCCCCCGTCCCGGATATGCTGGCCGCGGGTGTGCGGCTCGGCCTGGGCACCGATGGCGCCGCTAGCAACAACCAGATCAACCTGTTCGCCGAGGCCGACGCCGCTGCGCTCATTCACAAGGCGGTGCGCCTGGACCCGCTGGCCGTTCCCGCCGCGGCCGCCGTGGAGATGGCGACAATCGGCGGCGCGCGGGCGCTCGGCCTCGACCACCTGATCGGCTCGCTGGAGCCCGGCAAGCGCGCCGACGTGATCCTCCTCGATCTCGACGAGGATAACCTCGTGCCGCTCTACAACCCGCTCTCCCACCTCGCCTACGCCGCCCGCAGCGCCGACGTGCGCACGGTGCTCGTGGACGGCCAGGTTGTGTTGGAGGACCGCCGGCTCCTCTCCCTGGACGAGGCCGAGGTGCGCCACCAGGTGCGCGCCCTGGCCGCTGATATCGCCGCCCGCCAGCGCGCCCACCCTTAAGCTCACGCCCTCGTGCTGGTTCGCGGCCGGTTAAGATCGCGCGCCTGCCTCGCCAACGGCCTAGAGAACAGGCGTTCTAGCAACTACAATGATTCTGAGCGCGTGAGCTTGCCAGACTACGGCAGCGAGGTGGGGCGGATGGCCACGATCACCGTGCGCGACGAGACGTTTCCTGGCCGCGAGACCACCGCGCTGACGCTGCAGCTCCCGGCCGAGCGTGTCACCGTGCGCGAGCTGATCCGCGCCCACGTCTACCAGGAAGTAGCGGAGCACAACGCCGCGAGCGCCCTCGCGCCCGCCCGCCGCCCCCCGGCCGAGCCGACCGCTGCCGAGCGGCTGTTGAACAGCGCGCCCGCCCGCGCCCCCCGCCGCCTCGACTGGGAGCCGCAGCTCGAGCGCGCGCTGCGAGCCTTCCGCCGCCGGGGCTTCCTGCTCCTCGTGGACGGCCGCCAGTACGACGACCTGGACGCCGAGATCGACCTGCGCGCCGACACGCGCATCACCTTCCTGCGGCTGCTGCCGCTGGCCGGCGGCTAGCGTGCCGCCACACCCTCCCGCGGCCGACTCCCCGGGAGCGCGGGCGTCCCGCCCGCCAGCCGGCCCAGCCTGGCCCGGCGATGCGGCCCCGCCTGCCAGGGGATCGCCTCGCTCGGCCGCGCCATGGCGGGGACTGACCGCATGACGACGCCCCCGGCGCTCAACGCGGATAGCGGCGCCTGGGCCGCGCGGCGCTTGCTGGCCCGCTACCTGGAAGAGACGGAGCTGCAAGCGGCCAGCGCCTCCCTGGGCGTGCGCCCCGAGGCCTACCCCGCCGGCCGGGCCATCCTGGCAGCCGAGCCGGCCGACCAGCTCGTCGTCCTGCAGGCCGCGCTCGCCACGCTGGCGGCGCAGCGCGTCCCGGCCCCGCGCGTGGTCCCTGCGTCGAGCGTGCAGCCGCTGCTGGCGCGCCTCGGCGAGGCGCTGGCGCCGCCCCCTGCGGCTCCCGAGCCCGCCGCCCAGGCCGCGCCCGCCCCGCTGGCCGACGCCGCTGCCGAGCCGTGGGCGCCGCTCGCCGTCACGCTCCCCGACCGCTGGAGCGGTTACTGGCGGCTGGGCGGGCTCCTCAGCGCGCTCGCGCGGCGCCGCCTGCCCTACGACACGGCCGCGCTGTGCCGCATCCTCGACGCGCTCGCCGCGCTCGACACCTGGGACGGCCTGCCGGCGCGCGGCCTCGTGCGCGCCATCGAGCGGCGCGTGGTCGAGGTGGGCCTGGCGCCCGAGGTGCGCGCGGCCATCGCCCGGGCGCGCGCGGCCGTCGAGCGGCACCGCCTCGCGCCGGCCGAGACACGCAAGGTCGCGGCCCAGCTCGACGCGCTGCTCGCCGCCGACCAGCCCGCCGCGGTCGAGATCGCCTCCGACGACGACTGGGGCGTCGCCGCGCGCGAGGCGCTGACCCAGGTGGGCCCTGCCGACCGCCCCGCCTGGCTCGCCCTGCTGGCGCACGCCGCCACCGCCACCACCGCCAGGCCGTCGGGCGTCTGGCAGCGCGAGGCGCGCCGCCGCATCGCCGCGCTCGGCGAGCCCCGCTTCATCGCCCTCGCCACCGCCTGGCTGGAGCTGCTGCAGGCCCCCAGCCAGGGCCGCACGCGCCGCCAGCCCGACGGCGTGCCCGTGCCCAGCAGCCTGCTCGCCGACCGCAACGCCACGCTGCTCAAGGGCATCGTCTGGTGCTGCGCCCAGGTCGAGGACGAGGCGCTGGCGGCCGCCGTGGCCGCGGCCGCCGAGGGCGCCTTCAAGAAGATCCCGATGATCGGCGCCCGCTCTACCCGCGTCGGCAACGCCTGCCTGTACGCGCTCGGCGCCATGCCCGGCCCCCACGGCGCGCCGCAGCTCGTCCGCCTCCAGCGGCAGCTCAAGCAGCCCTCGGCGCGCGGCCGCCTCGACGCCACCCTCGACAGCGCGGCCGCCCAGGCCGGCGTCACGCGCGACGCGCTGGAAGACCAGGCGGTGCCGACACACGGCCTCGAGGACGGCGCGCTGCGCCTGCCGGTCGGTCCCTACACCGCCGAGATCGCCGTGCGCGACACGCGGCACGTCGGCGTGCAGTGGCGCGGCCCCGACGGCGCGCCCCTCCCCGCCGAGCCAGCCGACGCCCGCGCGGCCCACGCCGCCGCGTACCGCCAGGCGACGCGCGCGGCCGACGCGGTGCGCCAGACGCTGCTCGCCCAGCGCGACCGCCTGGAGCGCGCCCTCCTCGCCGAGCGCGCCTGGCGGCTCGCCGATTGGCGCCGCCTCTACCTCGACCACCCGCTGCTCGGCACGCTCGCCCGGCGGCTCATCTGGGCGTTCGCCGACGGCCCACAGGCCGCCCTCGGCGCCTGGCTCGACGGCCGCCTGGTGGACGTGCGGGACGCGCCGCTCGACTGGCTGACCGACGCGACGGAAGTGCGCCTCTGGCATCCCATCGCCGCCCCCGCCGAGACGGTGCTGGCCTGGCGCGAGTGGCTGGTGCGCCACGCGGTCACGCAGCCCTTCAAGCAGGCCCACCGCGAGGTCTACCTGCTCACCGACGCCGAGCGCGCCGCGGGCGTCGAGTCGCGGCGCTTCGCCGAGCACATCCTGCGCCAGCACCAGCTCCACGCGCTCTGCCGCGAGCGCGGCTGGCGCTACGGCCTGCAGGGCGCCTTCGACAACGCCGACACCGCCACGCCCACCCTCGCCCTGCCGCGCTGGGGCCTGCGCGCGGAATTCGCCGTCGAGCCCATCGAGGACACCGACATGCAGTCGGCGCACGGCATCTTCCTGTACGTCTGCACAGGGGCCGTGCGCTTCCTGCGTCTGCCCGCGGCGCCGCCCGACGCGCCGCGCAAGGCCCGAGCCGCCCAGCGCCGCGGCCTCCTCCAGGCCCTGCTCAGCGGCGACCGCGCGGCGCTCCAGGCGGCCGCCCAGCGCGCCGCCCGCTCGCTCGCGCCCGCCCCGCCCGTCCCGCTCGCCGAGGTGCCGCCGGTCGTCTTTTCCGAAGTCATGCGCGACGTGGACCTGTTCGTGGGCGTGTGCAGCGTCGGCGCCGATCCCATCTGGCTCGAGCACGCGCCCCGGCGCTACGCCGACTACTGGTCCGCCTTCGCGTTCGGCGACCCGGCGGCCTCGCCCGCCGTCGCCAGCCGCCGCGCCGTACTGGAGGCGCTGCTCCCCCAGCTCGCCATCGGCCCGCGCTGCACCCTCGGCGACCGCTTCCTCGTCGTGCGCGGCGACCTGCGCACCTACAAGATCCACCTCGGCAGCGCGAACGTGCTGATGGAGCCGAACGACCAGTACCTCTGCCTCGTGCCCACGCGCGGCCCCGCCCTCCCCGGCGAGCCGGGCCACCTCTACCTGCCCTTCGAGGGCGACGGCGTGCTCTCCCTCATCCTCAGCAAGGCCCTCCTCCTCGCCGCCGACGCCGCCATCGCCGACCCCAGCATCCGCCGCCAGATCCAGCCCGCCTAGCGCCCAGGTCTACGGGCAGCGCGGGCGTGCCCAACCCGACACGGCAAGCTGCCGGCCAGTCTGCTATCGTTGCAGGCAGCAGCCGCGCCCCAGCCCGAGTCCGGACCTTAGAGGGGTGACGCCGTGAGCCAAAACCGCGGCCTCCTGCACTTGACCCGCTCGCCGGCCAGCCGGTCCGCCCTCCTCCTCGCGCTGGTGGCCCTCGCCCTCGTCGCCCAGAGCGCGCTCCCGCCCCGCTCCCCCGCCGCCCCTACCTTCTCCCCCCAGCACTGGGGGGCCGGGGGGGCCAGCTCCCCCCAGAATTCGGGGGCCGAGGGGGCCTCCCGCTCCCCCTTCCCGCCTCGGGAGGGGGGCCGGGGGGGTAGGTCCGCCGACCCCATCCAGGTGCAGCTCCTCGCCATCAACGACTTCCACGGCCAGCTCGAAACCGTGGACCGCGCGCGCGACGGGCGGCCCGTCGGCGGCGCCGCCGTCATGGCTGCCTACCTGGATGCCCACGAGCGCGAGGCCACCGCGGCCGGCGCCACCAGCCTGCGCGTCGGCGCGGGCGACCTCGTCGGCGCCAGCCCGCTCGTCTCCGGCCTTCTGCGCGACGAGCCGACCGTCGAGGCGCTCGGTCGCATGCGCCTGCGCTACTCGGCCGTCGGCAACCACGAGTTCGACAAGGGCGTGGCCGAGCTGCGCCGCCTGCAGTACGGCGGCTGCGCGCCCGCCAAGAGCGACGGCCTGCTCCGCTCCAGCGCCGACCCGGCCCTGCTCGACCCCGCCACCGGCTGCTTCCGCGGCGCCCAGTTCGAATACCTCACCGCCAACGTGCTCGACGAGGCCACCGGCGAAACCCTCTTCCCGCCCTACGCCATCACGCGGGTGCAGGGCGTGCCCATCGGCTTCATCGGCGCCGTGCTCAAGGAGACGCCGAGCATCGTCACCCCCTCGGGCGTCGCCGGCGTGCGCTTCCTCGACGAGGCCGCGACCATCAACCGCTACGCCGCCGAGCTAGAGCAGCAGGGGGTCCACGCCGTCGTCGCGCTAATTCACCAGGGCGGTCGGGGCACGCGGCGCGGCGGGCCGATCAGCGGCGAGATCGTGGCCATTGCCGAGGCGCTCGATCCCGCCGTCGCCGTGGTCGTCAGCGGCCACACCCACCAGTTCTACCAGGGCACTATCGCGGACAAGCTCGTGACGCAAGCCGGCTCGTATAGCCAGGGCTTTGCCGACATTCGCCTCGCGCTCGACCCGGTGACCGGGACCATCGCCGACAAGCGCGCCGCGATCGTGGACACCCTCGCCGACGTGGCGCCCGGCGACGCGCCCGACCCTGCCGTTGCGGCCGTCGTCGCGGCCGCCCAGGCCCAGACGGCGCCGCTCGCGAACCGCCTGCTTGGCGCCGCGCCCGCCGCCCTGCTGCGCGCCCCGAACGCCGCCGGCGAGTCGGCGCTCGGCGACCTCATCGCCGACGCCCAGCGCGCCGTGGCCCAGGCCGACGTCGCCTTCATGAACCCCGGCGGCATCCGCACGGACCTGCGCGCCGGCCCCGTCACCTACGCCGATCTCTTCGCCATCCAGCCGTTCGGCAACAGCCTCGTGACCATGACGCTCACGGGCGCACAGCTCGTGGAGCTGCTGGAGCAGCAGTGGCGCGACCAGCCCCAGCCCCGCGTCCTCCAGGTCTCGGGCATCAGCTACGCCTGGCAGCCCGAGGCGCCCGCCGGTGCGCGTGTGGACCCGGCCGACGTGCGGGTGGGCGGCCAGCCGCTCGCGCTCGACCGCGCCTACCGCGTCGTCGTCAACAGCTTCCTGGCCGAGGGCGGCGACAACTTCACCGTGCTCCGCGACGGCACGGACCGCGCGGGCGGCGCGCAAGACCTCGACGCGCTCGTGGACTACGTCGCGGCGCTTCCCGGCCCGGTCGTCGCCCCGCCCGGCGACCGCATCCAGACGCGGTAGCGCGCGTGCAGGCCCCCGAGCGCCGTCGTCGCCGCGCCTTCCTGCTCGTCGTCGTGCTGCTCGTGCCCGTCCTGCTCATGGGCGGTGGCGCGCTGGTCGTCGGCGCGCTCCTCGCCGACGTGCGCGCGGCTTACCTCCGCGCCATCGTGGACGCCGGCAAGGAGCCCGCCTTCCTCCTCACCCTCGCCTTCCTGGCCACCTTCGGCATCGTGCGCCTCATCACCTACAGCATCCGCCACCAGCGGCTGCCATTCTTCCACAACGTCACCACCAGGAGCGGCCTGCACATCCACCACATGGTGCCCGGCATGGTGCTCGTGCTCCTGAGCGGCTACCTCGGCCTCGTCCTCGTCGCCCGCCGCCCGGTTGATCTCCTCGCCATCGTCTTCGGCATCGGCGCCGCGCTCGTGCTCGACGAGTTCGCCCTCTGGCTGCGCCTCGCCGATGTCTACTGGCAGCCCCAGGGCCGCGAGAGCATCGACGCCGTCGTCCTCGCCGGCGGCATCGCCATCCTCTACCTCCTCGGCCTCGACTTCTGGCCCCACCTCATCGAAGCCCTGCTCCGCTCGCTCCTCGCGCCGCGCTGAGCTTGGTACGTCTAAGGAAACCGAGGAACTGCCGCTGCAGCCGCGCCGATCG
>Ga0070741_10013600_pt1 | contig 14319 bp, 12 predicted proteins | sample Coa_R1_4_FD_66440 | JGI IMG/M metagenome (GOLD analysis project Ga0070741, IMG submission 66440) | Surface soil microbial communities from Centralia Pennsylvania, which are recovering from an underground coalmine fire - Coalmine... | ecosystem: Environmental > Terrestrial > Soil > Unclassified ... | reverse complement strand
GTCCCCTTCCGTCAAGGGTTCAACCGTGGTTTCGTGCGCTAATTCAGCGGGCCTGGGGGATGCGTCCGGTGGGCGAATCGTCCTCGCCGCCGCCGCCGTAGTGCCGGCCCTCTGTCTCGTCGTCCTCGGGCAGCTCGCGCGCCTTGTACTTGTGCGTGCCTTCGAGGTCGTCGCGGATGGCTTCCTGCGCGGCCGGGGGCAGCGTGTTCAGGATTTCCATCACGCGCGCACGGCGGCGGTTGACGGCCTGGCGTTCCGGCATGCCCGGGGTGGCCATGATCTGGGGCGGGACACCCTCGATTTCCTCGACGCCGCCGTGGTGGTGTCCGGCGTCCATCATGGCCTGCTCTTCGGCCATGGTCGACTCGTCCTTTTCCTCGGACATGCCGATCGGGCCGATCCGGCGGCCGTTGAGGAACTGGCGCACGACCGGCTCGTCGCTGGTCAGCAGCACCTCGCGGGGACCGAACATGACGAGGTGCTTGCGGAACAGCATGCCCATGTTGTCGGGCACTGTGCGGGCGATGTTGATGTTGTGCGTGACGATCAGGATCGTGCAGTCGATCTGCGCGTTGATGTCGATCAGCAGCTGGGAAAGGTACGCGGTACGTACCGGGTCGAGGCCGGAGTCCGGCTCGTCGCAGAGGATGATCTGCGGGTCGAGCACCAGGGAACGGGCCAGCCCGGCGCGCTTGCGCATACCGCCGGAGATCTCGCCGGGGAACTTCTTCTCGTCGCCGTCGAGACCGACCACCGAGAGCTTCTCCATGACGATGTCACGGATCTCGCTCTCCTTCTTCTTGGTGTGCTCGCGCAACGGGAACGCGGTGTTGTCGTAGAGGTTCATCGAGCCGAACAGCGCGCCGTCCTGGAACATGACGCCGAACAGTTTGCGGATCTCGTACAGCTCCTTGGCGGAGCTCTCGATGATGTTGGTGCCGTCGATCACGATGCTGCCCCGCTCCGGGCGCAGCAATCCGATCAGCGACTTCAGGAACACCGACTTGCCGGTACCCGAGGGGCCCAGCAACACGCTCACCTCACCGGCCGGGAGATCGAAAGTGACATCCTCCCAAATCCGCTGGGAACCGAAGGACTTGGTGAGTCCCTTTACTTCAATTCCGATGCCCACGGTGATCCTTCCGCCAGTCTCTGCGCCACACGCCCTCCCGCTTGTGGCTTGAGTCACTTTAGCCTACGTCGGCAGCTACCAACACGTATCGGCGAGGTTGCGCACAGCCTCGGAGATGCGAAAGGACCGCCCCCGATTGTCGGGAGCGGTCCTTTGCGGTGGAGCTACTTGACGGTGACCGTGGCGCCGGCCGCCTCGAGCTTCGCCTTGGCGTCGTCGGCGGCCTCCTTGGCCACCTTCTCCAGAAGCGGCTTCGGGGCGGCGTCGACGAGGTCCTTGGCCTCCTTGAGGCCGAGGCCCGAGACGATCTCGCGGACGACCTTGATGACGCCGATCTTCTTGTCGCCGGCGGACTCGAGGATGACGTCGAACTCGCTCTGCTCCTCGGCAGCCTCGGCGGGTGCGCCGGCGGCAGCGCCAGGAGCGGCCGCGACCGCAACCGGCGCAGCGGCGGTGACCTCGAAGGTCTCTTCGAACTGCTTGACGAACTCGGAGAGCTCGAGCAGCGTCATTTCCTTGAACGCGTCCAGCAGCTCGTCGGTGGACAGTTTTGCCATGGTGGATCCTTCCTAACTGGGGTTTTTGGGGTAGTCGGGGTTATGCAGCCGGTTCTTCTTGGCTGGCCTTCTGCTGCTGCAGCGCGGCAGCGAGCCGTGCCACCTGCGACGCCGGCGCGTTGAACAGGCCGGCGGCCTTGGTCAAGTTGCCCTTCATCGCGCCGGCGAGCTTGGCCAGCAGCACCTCGCGCGACTCGAGATCGGCGATTCGCTCGACCTCCGAGACCGTCAGCGGGCGGCCGTCCATGTAGCCGCCCTTGATGACGAGCGCCTTGTGTTCCTTGGCGAACTTCTTCAGCGCCTTGGCAGCGTCGACCGCCTCACCGCTGACGAACGCGATCGCGGTGGGTCCGACGAACAACTCGTCGAGGCCGTCGACGCCCGCCTCCGTCGCCGCGCGCCTGACCAGCGTGTTCTTGGCGACGGCATAGGTGGCGGAGTCGCCGAGCGAGCGACGAAGCTCGGCGAGGTTGGCGACGGTCAGCCCGCGGTATTCGGTGACCAACGCGGCCGTGGCGGCCTTGAACTGTTCGGCGATGTCGGCGACGGCGGTGGCCTTGTCAGCCTTTGCCATTTCTGCCTCCTCGGGTGGGGTGTCCGTTGCCCCGAGAAGACCGCACGCGACGCGCACGTCAGAATCTCGTCCTCCTGCGTGGGCCGCCGGGAACACGTCCCGGGCCTTCGACCGAATTGCTTCGGCGACCGACGGTCTTCGGTGGAGCGGTCCCAGGCTAGCAGTCAGCCCCGCCGAACAGCCAATTCGCTCACACCTCAGGCGTCGACGAGCATCGCGGCGCCGACGAGGCCCGCGTCGCTGCCGAGGTGGGCGGGCACTACCCGCAGTCCCCGCAGGAACTCGAGCCGTGCGTAGGTGCTCAGCGCCTCGCGCACCGGGTCGAACAGCAGCGCGCCCGCTCTCGCGACTCCCCCGCCGATCACCACCAGGTCGAGATCGCAGACCGCCCCCACGGAGGCGATCATCGCCGCGATCGCCGTCGCCCCACGACGGAACGCGTTGAGCGCCACCGCATTTCCGGCGCTGGCTGCCGCTGCGAGTTCCTTTGCGCCGGCCTCAGCTGGTGCGGCCCAACCGTTTTCGCGGGCCCAGCGCACCATCCGAGGACCAGACGCGATCGCCTCCACGCACCCACGCCCGCCGCACGCGCACGGGTCGCCGTCCACGTCGACGACGACGTGGCCGACGTGTCCGGCATTGCCGGTCAACCCGTCGTAGGGGACACCGTTCAGGATCAAGCCACCGCCGACCCCTGTCGAGACCACCATGCCGAGCATGCTCCGCGATCCGCGGCCTGCGCCGTGCCGGTACTCGCCCAGCGCCATGCACAGACCGTCGTTGGCAAGGCGCACCGGCACCCCGGGCACCATCGCGGCGACGCGGTCGCGCACCGGAAAGTCGCGCCAGCCCGGCATGTTCAGCGGGCTGATCGTTGCCGTCGGCAGGTGAACCGGGCCTGCCGCAGAGATTCCGACACCGCGCACCGGCTGGCCCGACATTGCCGTAATCAATTGCGCCACCACGGCCCAGATCGTTTCGGGGTCGCCGTGCGGAGTGGGCATGACTGCGGTGCGAACAAGCGCGCCAACCGAATTCGCCAACCCGGCGGCAGTCTTGGTACCGCCGATGTCGAGGGCGAGGGTCAGCTCGGCCATCAGTGGCGATGCGTGTTGTCGGGTTGGTGCGGATCGCCCGGGTGCTCGTATCCGGGAGCGAGTTCGACGAGCGCGGACCAGCGGGCGTCGAGCCACACCCGAAAAGCGCGGCGCCGCGCGGCAGCCCGAAGATGCTCGCGAATCGCGGGTTGCACCTCGTCGAATGACGGCGCCGACGCTGCAGAGCGCCAGCCGGATCCGCGCGGGCGCGCCGCGAACCGCATCGGGTTGCGGGTGTGATAATCGCCGACGTCGTCGTCGGCAACGTCGACTTCCGCGGTGATGCACGCGAATACCGCGCGGGCCAGTGGATTCGCCAACACACCCGCGGCGATGCTGCCGATCTCGAGCCGGGCCGAATCATCCGGCAGCACTTGGTCTTCCGCCGGTGCCTCCTGGGCCGTCACTGCAAGCGTGGCGGCCTCTACGGCGATCACGCGTTCGGCCGCAGCGAGCTGGGTCAGCCAGCGTCGCAATTGCCGTCCCTCGCTGGTGCCTGCCCGCGGGAGGGCGGCGGCGAACGGCCCTGCGCGAAGCGCGGATTCGCGCAGATCGATTTCGTCGGTACCGATGGGAACTCCGCCAACGGTCGCGGCCACGCCGCTCACCGCACCGTCACCTCCACCGCGGGCGAGTACACGAGCCGGCCCGCGCAAGCCACCCGAATCAGCGCCCACCACTGCCCGGGATCGACCCATGGCGGCGGCCTGACGTCGAACTCGAGCTGCACGCTGCCGCCGGCCGGCAACGTCGCGCCCCGCACTGGCGGGCCGATCCATTCCCAGGTCCCCCATGGGCTGATGACGTGCGCCTCGACGGCGAGGTCGGCGCGGGCGTCGGTGCCGACGGTCACCGCGAGACGGCCCGTGTCCCCGGCGAGGATGTCGACGGGCTCGGGACCATCGGTCAACCGCAGCACGTCCTGACGGTGCTCAGAGCGTCCGCCGACGGCGACGACGCAAACATCCTCGACCACTTGCCGCCATGACGACGGCATCGTCGCGCTGTCGCTGCCGGTGACGGCGAGTTCGGCGCGGATCGGGTAGAGGTCCTTGGCCGTTCGCCGCGGCGGTGTCAGCTCGATGTCGGCCTCCAGATACTCACCCGGCGGCAGCACGAACGACAGCTCATCGGGGCTGGCCGCCCAACCGTCCGGGCACACCAGTCGCACCTTGCCGTGCAGTGCAGCGTCGGTGCAATCGCTGGCCGCGGTAAGCCGCAGCAGCAGTGGAGAATTCGGCTTGACGGCGACGCGATGTGGATGAAGGTATGCGACTACAGGAAGTCCTCCGAGCGGGGCCGGACCGCGGTTGTGCAGCCAGTACCGCGCGTAAAGTGGTTGCGCCGCTTCGGCATCGGGGCCAAGCCTGATGCCTTCGACCTCGAGGACCTTGGGCAAATTGAGCCGGGTAAGAACGGTCGCGATCTCGAACCCGCGCAGCGTCAACCCGTCGGCCGCGAGGTTCCGCGGACGAGCCTGCTCGAGCAGATCGACGCGCGCCGCAGAGTCCACCCGGCGCAGACCCGATTGGATCACAACGTCCGCGGGCGTACCGCACGATTCGACGATCCGCACCGTCACCGACTCGGCCGGGTCGACGGCGGCGCCGCTGCCGCTCGCGAGCGGGTTCCCCGTGGCCTTGATCGCCGCCAGTTGAACCTCGCCGGCGGGCTCGATTTCCAGCAGAGACCCGAAAGACGGTAACCCGCCTGCGGTTTCGTGACCAGCGTCGGCGGCCAACAGAGGATGCGAGAATTCGGCGCTGCGCGCCGGCAGACGAGCACGGCGCCAGTCCCCGTCGCCCGAGACGAACGCATAGTCGAAGGTGTGCGTCCAGTGCTGCAGCTGAAAGTTCGACCCGTCGGGGGCCCTTCGGCGCGGCGGATCGATCCAGGTGCCCGACGGCCAGCCAGTGCATGACCGCATCAGCGACATGTTCATCGTCCCGTCCGGGTCGACCGAGAACCCCGGTATCCCGCGATTCAGCAAGGCGACCGTGCGAAACGCGAACTCCGCCAATTCCGCTGGCACGTCTTGGTTGACGACGATCTCGGCATCACTCAGGTCGTGGACGACCGACGCGATGGCCTCCGGCAGCTGCGTTCCAGCGATCACGAGCACGGGCAGCGCCCGAGCACCACGCAGATCCGCACCCGGCACCCACTCATCGGCCAGCGGGGCGGACGCCGGCACGAGGACCCGGGCCGCACCAATGGTATGCAGCTGCCGTTTCACCTCGTCGGCGTAGGCGGCATCGGCGGCGGCGAGAACTTCTGCGGTGAAAGCGTTTTCGTCCGGACCACCGAGTGCGATCCGCATATCCGGAAGGTTGGAGTCGACGTCAAGAGCGCCGTAGCGTGGTTTGGCCGCGCTGCTGCACGTCGCGGTGACACCCGCGCGGGCGAGGGCCACCATGAGGTCGCGCGCCAGGGGTGCCGCAGCTGCCTCGGTCGGCGCCACGACCTCGGCCACCGACACCGCGCGTACCTCATCACCGACGCGAAGCCGTGCCGTCGACGAGAGTCCGAACCACCCGTACGCCGGGTTGTCGAGCGTCCACGGGTGCGTCGACGTGTCGACCGCCGTGTCCGAATCCCGCTGCTGCATCAGACCGAAGCCGCGGCCGATCACGGCGTCGCCGACTTCGCTCACCGGCAGCGCGCCCGGCACCGGGCACGGCCACCGCACGCGCACCAGCCTGTCTTCACCGGTGTAGTCGTCGATGGTGGTCCGGCAGTCGACGCGGGCGACACCGTCCCAGAGCGTCAGAATCTGCGTGTACCGCAACAGGTCTGCGATCTGCCCACGCACGACGATCCGCTGGCCGAGCGGACACCGTTCGACAGAAACCTCGGCCGCAGCGGCCGAGGAATACACGACCGGGCCCTTAGGCACCAAGTGCCACGGACCTTCACCGCCTCGTGGGTGCGCGGGATACTCGTCGTACACGGCGAGTTCGTTGGCCACCCGGCCGCCGGCGATCAGTTCGGAGTCGCTCCCGAGGTCCACCAATGACGACACCCCGCCGCCGCGGGTTGCGTCGACACTCAGGCGGTAAAACTTGTTTGCGATCTCGTTGCCGCGCAACGACTCCCAGCCACCGGCATCACCGGCGACGAGACGATACGCGCGCCAACCCAACGACGGTACGTCGCGCGCGAGGAAGCTGACCGATCGCCCGCCGTGTTCGACCAGCGCCGGAACCTCACGCCCGTCGACGTCGACAATGCGAACTCCCGAACCCCCCGCGGCAGGAAGCCGCGCGATTACGATGTCAGAACGGCGGTGCGCCAACGTGTTCCACACCACCACCGACCCGTCGACCGCGCTCGACAGCAACTCCAGCGCCCTGTCCCGTACGGTCACGCCGAGTTGCCACGCGTCTCGCCAGCCGGTCAGCAGATCGAGGTACACCTGGTCGGACTCCGAACCCGTGATGCCGTCATGATGCGCGCCATAAGCCAGCTGCACCCACGCCTTCGCCAGGGCGGCTTGCGGATACGACGCGCCGCCCAGCAGCCCCGCGAAGACGGCGAACCGCTCCGCATCGAGTACCGCGTCCTCAGCCGCGCGGTTGGCCTGCTTCGTGTCGATATACGACACGTCCTTGCCGGTGTAAATCGGGTTCATGTCGCGGGTTTGCGGCGACGCCTCAATGCCTCGCGCGTCCAGCTCTGCGCGCACCGCGTCGAAGAACTCCCGCGGCAGCGCGCAGACGAATCGGGGCCAGGTGTAGCGCGCGTTCCAATCCCGTTGAATCTCGGTGACCCACTTGTTCGGTGGCGTGTAGTCGGTCCCGACCGGCAGCAGCACGTTGCGGGTCAACGCCACGGTCTTCAACGACGTGAACAAGCGGAACGCCTCGCTTTCGGCCTGCTCGAGCGTCGGCGCAGCGTCCATTCCCCATCCGGCGCCGTAGTGGGCCGGCATGTAGTGGGTGAGCAGGCCACGGCCCGACGGCGCGATCCACTCGAACTCGCTGCAGAACTGCATGCTTTGCGGGTCGCCGCCACTCGACATCGGACCCCACTGATGATGCGGTCCGCGCGCCCACGAGCTCGACGTCAACCCCGCATCCGCTGCCATTCCCGGAAACTGCGGGTCGTGCCCGAAAACGTCCAGCTGCCACGCGGTCGCCGGCGAAGCTTCCATGATGTCGCGCTGAAACCCCATGCCGTGCACGAAGTTTCGGATCGTGGTCTCAGGACTGGTGAGGTTGGTGTTCGGTTCGTTGTAGGCCCCGCCCATGACTTCGAGCCGACCATCGGCGATCATCCGCCGCAGATCGTCCCGATCTTCCGGGCAGGCGTCCCAGTACGGCTTGAGATAGTCGACCTCGGCGAGGACGAACTTGTAGTCGGGGTCGCGGCGGGCCATCTCGAGATGCGCACGCACCAAAGCGAATCCGTTCATCTGCCGGCCGGGCGGGTCGGCGACCCACTCGCTGGTGTAGGCGCCTTGCGTGTTCCACCAGACAGGGTCGTAATGGAAGTGGCTGATCATGTGCATCGTCCAGCCGGGTTCGGCGACGACGAACGTAAACGGTGTCGATGCCCCGCCGGCGCTGACGCGGGCCTCGCGCTGCTGACCCGGCCGGGCGTCGGCGACCGCGACCGGAACCTCGGCTACCCCGAGCACCGGGTACCGCGTCTCCCCCGCGTGCGTCAGACCGTCTCCGTCGACAACCAGCGGCCTGGCCCGGCCGCGAAAAACCACCCGCACCAATTGCAGCGGCGCATCGGGTGGTCCCGCGAACAACTCCGTCGATTCCGCGGAGATGACGTGCACGAAACCCCACTTTACGGGCGAGCCGTGCGAACATCCCCTGATGACGGCGCACCGCGAGCCCACGTCTCTCACCGTGATGACGCTGAATCTGTGGGGGGCCAACAAGTGGCGACGGCGGCGCGGGGCCGTCGTCGAGTGGATCAACGAGGTGCAACCCGACCTCGTGGCGCTGCAAGAAGTTGTCCGACGCGTGACGCTGCGGCAGGCCGCTTGGATTGCCAGACACACCGGGATGACGGCGGTGTTCGGCCCGGCGCGCGCGACCTTCAGCGGCACCTTCGGCAATGCGGTGCTCAGCCGCTTGCCGGTGACGGCGTCACGCTGTCACGCGCTCACCGACGCATCGAGCGGCAACGAACCGCGCGCGCTGCTCAGCGTCGACGTCGAGACGGCCGGACACCGCATTTCGTTCTCGTCGACGCACTTGTCGTGGCAGTTCGACGAGGGGTGGGTGCGCGAACAACAGGTTCGCGACATCGCCGACGTCATACCGCACACCGACGACGTCTGGACGATCGTGTGCGGAGATTTCAACGCCGAGCCCGACTCGGCTGAAATACGGTTTCTGACAAGACCGGACAGCCACCTCGTCGACGCGTTCGCGGTCGCCAACCCGGAAGTGCCCGGCCACACCTGGAGCAACGCAAACCCGTTCGCGGCCGCGGAACGGGAGCCCGACCGCCGAATCGACTACATCTTCGTCGGGACCGGACTCGCCGCCGGCCGGGTGCTCGGTGCCGACGTCGTGTGCAACGCACCGCGGGGCGGCGTTTGGCCTACCGACCACTTCGGCGTGGCAGCTCAGCTTTCACTGTCCGACGAATGAGATGTCGACGAGTGCGTCGCGGCGAGGCACAGCGGTGGTAGGTATTCGTCCACGAGGCGGCGATTCCACCACGCCTTTGTGCGCCGCAGTTCGTGCCAGCTGGTGAATCGGTACTCGTAGAGCCGCGCCCGCACGTACCGCGGCGGCGAGTCAGGGAAGGGGGTGTGGCGTAGCAGCCGCAGCATGTCGCGATCGTTCTCCAGCAGCTTCTCGAGCATCGCCGGAAACCAGTGCAGTGCGTATTGCGGCGAGATGGCGGCGAACCACATCAGCCAATCGAGGCGCAGGTGATACGGCGCCCATTGCCGCGGCAGCCGGCGCACCGCCCCAGGCTTGCCTTTGAACTCGTATTCCTTCCATCGAGTGTGCACCGTGATCTGTTCGTCGTCGGTGCCTTCGATCACGACCTCCGTTCGCACTCGGCCGATAGCGCCGAATGCTCCGTACGTGTTGACCAGATGAAAGTTGTTGAACGCCGCGTTCATTCGCTGACGACGCGCCACCATGTTGCGTACCGGCCAGAAGCTCAGAACCGCCACCAGCACCGTACAGGCGATCACCAGGATGATGAACCACAGTGGCGTGCCGGACGCAGACGGCGACGACGGTATCGGGAACACAACCGCCGCCGAGGAATTGTCGATTGCGCTGAAGGCCAACAGGATCGTCAGCCAATTGAGCCAGGCGAAGTTGCCCGACAGGACCAACCACATCTGGGTGACGATGATGATTGCACCCGCCACGCTCGCGACCGGCTGTGGAGCGAAGAGTCCGAAGGGGACGACAAGTTGCGCAAAGTGGTTGCCTGCCACCTCAATTCGATGCAGCGGCTTGGGCAGGTGGTGGAAGAACCAACTCAGCGGCCCTGGCATCGGCTGCGTCTCGTGGTGGTAGTAGAGGCACGTCAGGTCACGCCAGCACCGGTCACCGCGCAGCTTGATCAGCCCCGCACCGAACTCGACTCGGAACAGCAACCAGCGCACTAGATACATCGTCAGCAGTGGGCACGCGATCGCAGAGTTGCCGAGGAAGATCGCGACGAACCCAGCCTCCAGCAGCAGCGATTCCCAGCCGAACGAGTACCACGTCTGCCCGACGTTGACGATCGAGAGGTAGAGAATCCACAGTGCCAGCCACATCGCCATTGCGGCCCCCAACGGAACGAGGTCGGTGGCGCCGGCGACGACCGCGGCGGACAACGCCGCGCCGAACCAGCACACCGCCGCAAAGAGTCGATCCGAGTAGCGCAGATGAAAGAGGCTCGGCGCCTGCCGGAAAGAACTGCGAGCCACAAATCGTGGCACCGGCAGCAGGCCGTGTTCGCCGAGTAGCGCACGGAACTGGCTGGCGGCTGCCACGAAGGCAATCAGATAGATCGCGGCGACGCCGCGCTCGATGACGAGCCGGCCGACCCAGTATTCGGGTGCCGTGAACCAATCCATGCCCGCACACTCCCGTACCGGCGCGTACCCGACTCAGTTCACCCGAAACCTGTTCGCGGCCCAGCGAAGTCGGTCGGCGACGACGGCGACGGCGTCGGCGACATCCGGCGGCTGGAGAACCTCGAAGTCGATGCCCGCCATTGCGAGGTGGATTGCGATCAGCTCGGCATCGTCGCCACCCGCCTCCACGATGCATGCATCCGCGCCGTCCGCCTCCACAGTGGCGGAACCGGGCGAAAAGTGCTGCGTCACAACGTCATACGGGGCGAAGTATCGAACCCGCGCCACGTAGCGGTACGGCGACGCGGTGATCGACCGTCGCACGTAGGCCGCCGCGTCCGGCGCTTCTCGCGGCGCGAACGTGCTGCCCACCGCGGCGACGTCGCTCATCCGGTCCAGCCGCAGGCTCCGCCAGTCCTGACGGTCGCGGTCGTAGGCCATCACGTACCAGCGCCGGCCGGTCGTGACGAGCTGGTAAGGCTCCAGTCGCCGCCGGGTTCTGTTCCCGGCACGGTCGACGTACGAAGCCGTCACGTGTTCGCGGTCGCGGCAGGCACGGGCCAGCGTCATCAGCACGTCGGGCTCGACCGACTCCGGCGGCTCGCGCGTCAGGGTGACGGTCGCGCCGTGCACCGCGCTGACTTGAGAACGCAATCGCGCCGGCAGCACCTGGTCCAGCTTGGACAGCGCACGCAGTGCCGCCTCGCCCACACCAGCGACCGTCCCACCGGCAGCCAACCTCAACGACACCGCGACGGCCACAGCTTCGTCTGGGTCGAGCAGCAGCGGTGGTAATGAGCCCCCGGCGCCGAGCTGATATCCGCCGCCGTGTCCCCTGCTGGCGTGCACGGGATAGCCCAGCTCGCGCAGCCGCTCGACGTCGCGGCGGACGCTGCGGGTGGTGATGCCCAGCCGCTCGGCGAGCTCCTCGCCGCTCCAGACCCGCCGCGACTGCAGCAGCCCCAGAAGCTGCAGCACCCGAGCCGTCGTCTCCGCCACGTTCCAAGCCTCCCACAATCAAAGGACAGAAACTGTCCGCAATGGATGGGAGGGTGGACCCCATGGACATGACGACCCAGCTCGCCGACCAACTCGACTTCCATTGGCGCACGCAACTGCGGCCCCGCCTGGACGGGCTGACCGACGAGGAGTACTTCTGGCAGCCGGTGAAGGACTGCTGGACTGTGCACCCCGACGGAGCGATCGACTTCGCGTACCCGCCCCCACGGCCCGAGCCGTTCACGACGATCGCGTGGCGGCTCGCGCACGTCATCGTCGGCGTCTTCGCGATGCGCAACCATTCGCACTTCCGCGGACCGCCAGCCGATTACCAGTCGTGGAACTACGCGACGGACGCCGACACCGCGCTACATCAGCTTGACGACGCCTACGCGCGCTGGATCGACGGTGTTCGCGGGCTCGACGCTGAGACGTTGGCGGCGCCGTGCGGGCCGGCGGAAGGGCCGTACGCGGAGTATCCGATGTCCGCTCTCGTCTTGCACATCAATCGCGAAGCCATTCATCATGGCGCTGAAATCGCTTGTCTGCGCGACCTTTACATCCACTCACACTAGTAAGGAGAACACCAAATGCCAGGACTTCCCACGCCCGTCGCCGACGAACGCGACGGTCTGCGCGAGTTCATCGCCTTCAACCAGCGGGCGTTCACTGCAGTGTCGTACGGGCTCACCGACGAGCAGGCGCGGTCGACGCCGACGGTCAGCGCGCTGTCGATCGGCGGGCTGATCAAGCACGTCACCGCGATGCAGCACACGTGGATGCAGCGCGTCGCCGCCGCGCCCGACTTCCCGCCCGCCGACCCGCGACCGGTGCAAGAGCAGATGGCCGACTTCGCCGACCAATTCGTGATGGGCGACGACGAAACTCTCGATGGCCTTCTCAAAGCGCTGGAGGCACAGAACGCCGACACGTTGCGGATCCTGGCCGAGGCAGACCTGGACGCGGCGGTTCCCGTGCCGCACCACGTGCCGTGGTTCCCGCAGGACGTCGACCACTGGTCGGTGCGCTGGGTAGCGCTGCACATCATCGAGGAGTTGACCCGCCACGCCGGCCACGCGGACATCATCCGTGAAACCATCGACGGGGCCACGATGTACGCGCTGATGGCGGCCGTCGAGGAGTGGCCCGAGACCGACTTCATCAAGCGCTGGAAGCCGGCAAGCTGAACCTCCTGCCCGCCGAGCGCACGGTTGTTAGACGCCTCACTCGCAGTTTGCGTACAACAACCGTGCGCTCGGCGCGTTGACGAGGCACAAGGCGCATGATGGACCGGGTGAGCCGGCCCGCGCGAGATTATGAAAACGCTAAGAACGTTTGGCACACTGCACCCATGACCTCATCGGCCAAGCATCGCGAGGTTGCCAAGCTCGACAGAGTCCCGCTGTTCACCGAGGCCGCGCGCATCGGTGCGACCGGCTGGCAGGTAACCAAGGCCGCAAGCCGCGTCGCGGGAAAGCTGTTCGACAAAGGACGCCTGCAACAGAAGGTCATCGCAGAGGTGCCGCAGGTCTTCACCGACCTCGGCCCGACCTACGTCAAGTTCGGCCAGATCATCGCGTCCAGCCCGGGCGCGTTCGGTGAGCCGCTGAGCCGCGAGTTCCGCAGCCTGCTTGACGCCGTTCCGCCCGCCGACCCCGACGAAATCCACAAGCTGTTCGTCGAGGACCTCGGCAAGGATCCCGCCGAGTTGTTCGCCAAGTGGGACGACCGGCCGTTCGCGTCGGCGTCGATCGCGCAGGTTCATTACGCCACGCTGCACACCGGTGAGGACGTCGTCGTCAAGATCCAGCGGCCCGGCATCCGCAGGAGGGTCGCCGCCGATCTGCAGATCCTCAAGCGCGGCGCCCGGATCGTCGAGCTCGCGAAACTGGGTCAGCGCCTGTCCGCCCAGGACGTCGTCGCGGATTTCTCTGACAACCTCGCCGAGGAACTCGACTTCCGTCTCGAGGCCCAGTCGATGGACGCGTGGGTCGCGCATATGAACGCCTCGCCGCTCGGCAAGAACATCCGAGTGCCGCAGGTGTACTGGGACCACACCACCGAACGGGTGCTGACGATGGAACGCGTGCACGGCATCCGCATCGACGACGCCGCCGCGTTGCGCAAGGCCGGCTTCGACGGCACCGAGATCGTGAAGGCGCTGCTGTTCTCGTTATTCGAAGGCGGCTTGCGGCACGGCCTGTTCCACGGCGACCTGCACGCCGGCAACATCTACGTCGACGCCGACGGCAAGATCGTCTTCTTCGACTTCGGCATCATGGGCCGGATCGACCCCCGAACCCGTTGGCTGCTAAGGGAATTGGTGTACGCGCTGCTGGTCAAGAAGGACCACGCGGCGGCCGGCAAGATCGTCGTGCTGATGGGCGCAGTCGGCACCGTCAAACCCGAGGCACAGGCGGCCAAGGACCTGGAGAAGTTCGCCACACCGTTGACCATGAAGTCGCTGGGCGACATGAGCTACGCCGACATCGGCAAGCAGCTTTCGACGCTGGCCGATGCGTACGACGTGAAGCTGCCTCGCGAACTGGTGCTGATCGGCAAGCAGTTCCTCTACGTCGAGCGCTACATGAAGCTGCTGGCGCCGAAGTGGCAGATGATGTCCGATCCCGAGCTCACCGGATACTTCGCGAACTTCATGGTCGAGGTCAGCCGCGAGCACTCGCCCGAGGTAGAGGCATAGTGGACGTGCGGACCGGCACCGCACCCGCGGGCGAAGTCGAGCTCGCCTACGAGGACATGGGCGATCCGAACGACCCCGCCGTGCTGTTGATCATGGGTCTCGGTGCGCAACTTCTATTGTGGCGCAAGGCTTTCTGCGAGAAGCTCGTCGACCAGGGTCTGCGCGTCATCCGCTACGACAACCGCGACGTCGGGCTGTCCAC
>Ga0070741_10013599_pt1 | contig 14319 bp, 8 predicted proteins | sample Coa_R1_4_FD_66440 | JGI IMG/M metagenome (GOLD analysis project Ga0070741, IMG submission 66440) | Surface soil microbial communities from Centralia Pennsylvania, which are recovering from an underground coalmine fire - Coalmine... | ecosystem: Environmental > Terrestrial > Soil > Unclassified ... | reverse complement strand
GAGTACATCGTCTTCTGCGGCGTGCACTTCATGGCCGAGTCGGCCGACGTCCTCACGGCGGATCACCAGCAGGTGATCCTCCCCGACCTGAACGCCGGCTGCTCGATGGCGGACATGGCGGATCTCGACGAGGTCGAAGAGGCGTGGGACGCGCTGTCGGCGATCGTGGACGTCGAGCGCGTCGTGCCCATCACGTACATGAACTCGTCAGCGGCGCTGAAGGCGTTCGTGGGACGGCACGGCGGCGCGGTGTGCACGTCGACCAACGCGCGCGCCGTGCTGGAGTGGGCGCTCGGTCCGGAGGGGGGCGACAAGGTGCTCTTCTTCCCCGACCAGCACCTCGGCCGCAACACCGGTCTCGCCATGGGCTACGGCCACGGCGACATGCGCGTGTGGGACCCCCGCCACGAGGTCGGCGGTCTGTCCGACGCCGACTGCAAGGACGCGACGCTGCTGCTGTGGAAGGGCCACTGCTCGGTGCACCAGCGCTTCCGGCCCCAGCACATCGACGCCTTCCGTGCCGAGCACCCGGACGGCATCGTGATCGTCCACCCCGAGTGCGCGTACGACGTGTGCGAGGCCGCCGACCAGGTCGGCTCGACCGACTACATCATCCGCGCCGTGCAGGAGGCGCCGGACGGGTCGACGATCGCGGTCGGCACGGAGATCCACCTCGTGCAGCGCCTCGCCCACGAGACACCGGGCGGCAAGACGATCGTGTCGCTCGATCCGCTCGTGTGTCCCTGCTCGACGATGTTCCGCATCGACGCGCCGCACCTGTGCTGGGTGCTCGAGGAACTGGTCGAGGGTCGCGTCGTCAACCGCATCACCGTCGACCCCGAGACCTCGCAGTGGGCACGCGTCGCGCTGCAACGCATGCTCGACATCACCGAGTCCGCTCGCTGACAGATCCGTGGTCGACCCGTGCCCGCTGTGCGAGGCGACCGACGCGACCGAGCAGTACGACCTCGCATACGCGGTCATATGGGACGCGCTCGAGACGTTCGCGGGGCGTGCGATCGCCCGGGACATCCGCGCCCGCAACACGCCCGCACCGCGCACCTCGTTGGTCCGGTGCCGCGCGTGCGGGCTCGAGTACTTCTCGCCCGTCGCTCCCGGGGACGCGTCGTTCTACGAGACCCTGGACGACGGCGCGTTCTACCACGAGTCGCGTTGGGACATGGACGCCGTCGCGTCGCGCCTACCCATGGACGTGTCGCTGCTCGACGTCGGCTGCGGGCGGGGCGCGTTCCTCCGGCGCGTGCACGAGCGGACGGCGCGGGCCGTCGGGATCGATCACAACCGCGAGGCGATCGCCACGCTCGTCGACGCCGGTTTCGACGCGAGGACCGACGACCTCGACGCCGTCGCGGGCTCGGACGGTGCAGCGTTCGACGTCGTCACCGCCCTGCACGTCGTCGAGCACCTGCCGCGCATCGAGCCGTTCGTCGAGTCCGCCAAGCGCTGCCTGCGACCAGGCGGCACGTTGATCATCGCGGTGCCCCACCGCGATCACTACGCCCTCGACGACTTCGAGCCCCTCGACTGCCCGCCGCACCACGTGTCGCGATGGAGCGAGGCACAGTTCGACCACCTCGCCCGCGCGCACGGACTCGCCTTGGCCGACCACTGCATCGAACCGCTGCCGCTGCTGTCCGCGGTTCACATCGCGGCGCTGCGCGCCGCTCGTCGATTGCCGTTCGCACGAACACCGGCGCCACCCGAGCACCGCCGCCATGACGTGCCGCTGCCGCGGCGCGCTCGCTTCGGGCTGTCGCTCGTCGGGTGGTTCGTCACACCCCGCTGATCGGTGGTGCGGCGAACACGTACTCGTTGCACCCGAGCTGCCCGCCGACGGTCTTCAGCCGAGTCAACTCGAAGCCGCGGTCGAGATAGAAGGCCACCACATCGTCGGGCTTCGCGACCTCGAACGGGAAGCCGCCGACCCAGTCGCGCAGGTCGTACCACCGCGACATCCCGCGGCGGTCGACGTCGTCCCGCCGATGCACCTCGCGCGTGGTGCCGGACGCCGCGTTCAGCGTCCGGGTCACGACCATGCGCGTCGCGAAGTACGCGCCGACCAGACCGACGAGCGCCTCCTGCGTGACCTTGCCACCGCTCGCGTAGCGGCGCTTGATGCGATGCCAGCGCGCACTCGCCGCGCCTTGGTCGTTGTAGAGCGCGATGAACAGCTGGCCGCCGGGAGCGACGAGCGGAGCGACGTTCGCCAGCGCCTGCCACATCGCACCGGTGTGGTGCAGCACGCCCCACGAGTAGACGACGTCGAACCGGCCGAGCGTGGCGAGGTAGTCGGTGTCGAGGACGGATCCCTGCTCCACCGTCCACCGGTCGTCGTCGGCGAAGTAGCGGCGGCGCAGCTCGGCCGTACAGGCGACCGACTGCGGGTCGTAGTCGAAGGAACGCACGGACGCGCCGAGCCGGCGCGCCGCGAGCGAGAACAACCCGCTGCCGGAGCCGACGTCGAGGAACGTCGTGTGTTCGAGCGACGTTCGGTGCAGCATCGACCGCAACGACGTCTCGGCGGCGGCGACGCGGTCGTCGTTCAGCACGGCGAGGAACCGTTGCCAGTTCTCGCCGAACGCGAAGCGAGCTTCGTCGGTCGTGGGCATCAGGTCGCTCCGTCGGGTATGCGGCTGGCGTCGCGGAGCCACGCCATCCAGGCCTGGAAGGTGAGAAGGATCCACACGTGGTACGACCAGTCGCGCGTCCCGGCGAGGTGGTCGTGCCAGAGCGCGCCGACCGCATCGGCGTCGAGGAAACCGTCGGCGACGAGGCGGTCACGATCGAGGAGGTCGTCACCCCACGCCCGCAGCGGGCCGCGCACCCATTCGCCGACGGGGACCCCGAATCCCATCTTCGGGCGATCGACCAGCGTGCGGGGCACGTGACGGTGCAGCACCTCGCGGAGGACCAGCTTGCTGCCCGCCCGACCGGCCTTGGCGTCCATCGGCAGGGCGACGGCCCATTCGACGAGCCGGTGGTCGAGCAGCGGGACCCGCGCTTCGAGGCCGACCGCCATCGTCGCCCGGTCGACCTTCACGAGGATGTCGTTCGGGAGGTAATCGACGAGGTCGACCATCGCCATGCGATCACGGAAGGACGGCCCGGCGGGCCACCGCGACGTCTCGGTGAGATACGACGCAGGCTCGGGCGTGTCACGGAGCACCAGCGAAGGGTCCTGGAAGTAGCCGATGAGGCTCGAGTACAGCGACTCGGGCCCAGGCTGCCCGAGCACGGCCGCGAGGCGGCGCGTGCGCTCAGCGGGATGCTTCATCACGCGCGAGAACGTGCGGTCGATCACCGGCCCCGGTGCGCGGCGGAGCGCGCCGGCAGCGGCGCGGCGCACGGAGCCGGGCGCGTGCCACATGCGCTCGAGGCGGGCCCCGCGCCGGTACCGGTCGTAGCCGTTGAAGAGCTCGTCGCCGCCGTCACCCGACAACGACACCGTCACCGACTCACGAGCCAGCGCCGCGACCATCGACGTGGGCAGCGCGCTCGGATCGGCGAAGGGCTCGTCGTACATCGCCGGCAGCGTGGGAAGAACGGCGCGCGCCTCGTGCGGGGACAGGAACAGCTCCGCGTGCTCGGTCCCGAGGTGCGCGGCGACGCGGCGCGCGTGCGCAGCCTCGTCGAAGGCCTGTTCGCGAAAACCGATGCAGAACGTCTTCACAGGCATCCTGCTCTCCGCCTGCATCAGGGCGACGACGGCCGACGAGTCGATGCCGCCGGACAGGAACGCGCCGACTGGCACATCGGCGACCATGCGAGCGGCGATCGAGGCGCGGAGCAGTTCCTCGAGCTCGTCGGCGGCGGTCGCGAGATCGACGCCATCGCCCGCTCGCGAGGCCGCCGCGCCATCCACGTCCCAGTACGTCGACGTCGCCGCGCTGCCATCGCGCCGCACGGTGAGGATGGTGGCCGGCGGCAGCTTGCGCACCTCCTCGAAGATCGAGCGCGGCGCGGGTACGTACGCGTGACGGAGGTACAGCGCGACCGAGCCTCGGTCCACCGTCAGCGGCACGACGCCGGATGCGACCAGCGACTTGAGCTCCGAACAGAAGGCGAACACGTCGGGACGGTCGACGTAGTAGAGCGGCTTCTCCCCCATCCGGTCGCGGGCGAGGTGCAGCTCGTGTTGCTCGCGGTCCCAGATCGCGCACGCGAACATGCCGTTCGTACGCTCGATGCCCCCGCGCACGCCGAAGCGCTCGACCAGCGCGAGCAGCACCTCGGTGTCGGAGTGCGAACGGAACGACACTCCCCTCGTCTCGAGGTCGTGGCGCAGCTCGCGGAAGTTGTAGAGCTCGCCGTTGTAGGTGATGACGTACCGGCCGCCGGGTGACGGCATCGGCTGGTGTCCCAGAGGACTGAGATCGACGACCGACAGGCGGCGGTGCGACAGCACGAGACCGTCGTCAGGCGCGGCCCATGTGCCCGCGTCGTCCGGACCGCGGTGCGCGATCGCATCCGCCATGACCTCCGCGATGTGCAGACGGGCCTCGGGATCCCACCGTGTCCGGCGGTCGATCAGCCCTGCGATCCCGCACACGAGCGCTTCCTCTCTCGCGTGGCGTTCACCAGCGTCGCGAGGCACTCGACCGTTCGATCCACAAGCTGACCCTGGTCGAAGTGGTCGACGATCCGCGCTCGACAACGCGCCACTCGACGCGCACGGGCCTCGGCGTCCTCGTCGAGGAGGTGACGGAGTGCGGATGCCATCGCGACCGTGTCGCGCCGCGGGACGACGACGCCGCAGTCGCCGACGATCGCCGCGGAGTCGCCGACATCGGTGACGACGCACGGCACTCCGCACGCCATCGCCTCGCCGACGACGTTCGGGAACGCTTCGCCGTAGGACGATGACGAGAGCAGCACGTCGAACGCCTGGTACACGACCTCGAGGTCGTGACGCGGATCGGACCAGCGGAGGGCGCCGCGGGCACCGCAGGACCCCGCGAGCGCGTCCAGCTCGCGGCGATACGCCTCGTCACCCCCGCCGACGACGACGAGACGCAACCGCGGCCGCATCGGCGCCAGGAGCGCAACGGCGCGGATCGCGCTCTCGATGTCCTTCATGGGGTGCAGCCGACCGACGCGGCCCACCACCTCGTCGTCCGGGGCGAGGTGCAACGAGGCACGCGCCGCCGCACGGCGGGCCGGGTCGGGCACGAAACGGTCGACGTCGATGCCGTTGGCGATGACGACCATCCTGGCCCGATCCATCCCCCTCTCGACCGCATCGGCGCGGGCCTGCTCTGCGTTGGCCACGACGAGGTCGGCGTACCGCGAGAGCCGGGCCTCCAACCGGTTGACACCGCGGGTCAGGGGGCGCTCGCGCGCCAGATCGACGTTCGTGGCGCGGACGCCCCACACGACGGGCGCTCCGTGGAGGAACGGCTTCACCGCCGCCGCGAGCAGGTTCTGTCCCGCGAGGTACGCGCACACGACATCCGGATGTGTGGCGCGCAGCGCGTGCGCGACCCGCAGGGGCAGAACGGCGCGCGCCATGGTGCTACCGCCGTCCACGACGACAACGGGCACCCGCGCCGCGTCGAGCTCGCGCCGGTACGCGTCGCCGTCGTGCAGTGCCACGACGATCGGGGCGTGACCGGCCGCGGCAAGACCGACCGCGAGGTTCACCGCCTGACGCTCGGCGCCGCCGCCGTCGAGCGAGCGGATGAGCAGCGCGACCCTCACCGCACCCTCCGCAGCTCGGCACGCAGCGCGAGACCGATGAGGACGGTCGAGCACGTGTACACGAGCGACGTCGAGAGCGCGATCCCCTCGACGCCGAGCCAACGGACGAAGAGCAGGTCGGTCACGACGTTGATCACGAGGTTGGCAACGGTGATCTGCACGATGCGCCGGCTGGCCTGGAGCGCGCTGAGCAACCGGACCCACACGATGCCGACCATGTGCGGCAGCAGCTGCAGTGCGTACAACGCCTGGACATGGGCGACGACCGATGCATCGCCCGCGCTGAAGGCTCCTCGTTCGAACGCGAGCTCGATGATCGGCCGGGACGCGACCACGAGTGCGACGGTCATGGGGGCGCTCAGCAGCGCGATCCAGACCGTCTGGGTGCGCAACGTGCTGCCGAGCCCGGCCCAGTCGCGGTCAGCCAGCAGTCGGGAGAAGTGCGGCAGGAGCACGGTCGCGAGCGCGAACGCGACGACCTGCAAGAGCAGGCTCACGATCCGGCTGCCGTACGCGAGGTGGGCGACGCCGCCGACGCCGGCGGTCGACGCGATGGATTGATCGACGAGCACGTTCGTGCCAGTGAGGAACGTCGCGCCCGCCATCGGCGCGAGCTGCAGGAGGACCTGGCGGGTGTCGTCGTCGAACGGCCGGTCGAGCCGCGGCCGGATGGACCAGCCGTTGTGCCGGAGCAGCAGGAGCATGCCGGCGGTCTCCACTGCGTAGCCGGCGACCGAGGCGAGCACGAGCGAGTCGATCCCGAGTGGCCCGACGAAGGCCAGCAGGATGCCGACCGTGACGACCGGGTTCAGGATCTGGACCGTCGACGTCGCCGCGAACCGCTCGTCGGCGTTGACGACCGACGCCGCGACCGCGGACACGGCTGCGAGCACGACGATCGGCAGCAGCAACACGAAGAAGCGCACCGCGAGCCACACATCGCGCGCCGCGAGGCCCGAGCCGAGCACGCGGACGACCAACGGGGACACGGCGGCGAGCGCGGCGCAGATGCCGAGCACACCGAGGCATGCCAGGCCGAGGCTGTGGCGCACGAGATCCTGCGCGGCCTCGCGCCCCTTTGCCGTGCGGCGGCGCACCAGCACCGGCACGAGCGCGGACGGGATCGCGCCGCTGACGATGTTGATGGCGAACAGCGGCAGCGCGAAGGCGATCAGGAACGCGTCCACCTCGTGCCCAGCGCCGAACTCACGGGCGACGAGCAGCTCGCGAATGGCGACGCCGGCCTTGGCGCCGACGGTGAGGATCCCGACCGTCGCGGTGGCGACGAAGATGCGACGCTGCAGCCCGGACGCCGCGCGGGTCTGCTCGGCGACCGGTGTCATCGAGCCGACCGCAGGGCCGCGACGGACCGGTAGAGCTCGACGGAGCGGGTGAATGCCGCGGCCTGCGTGAACGCTGCCTCGATGTAGGCGCGGGCGGCCGCACCGCGCGCACGCCGCTCGGTCGCCGGCGTCGCGAGTGCGTCGAGCACCGCGCTGGCGAGCGCGGTCCCGTCCCCGGCGGGGACCAGCAGCGCGTGCCCTCCTGCGACTCGAGCCGTGCCGGGAAGGTCGGTCGCCACGACCGCGACCCCGCATGCCATGGCCTCGGCGACTGCATTCGGGAAGCTCTCGCCGAAGACGGACGATGACACCGCGACGTCGAGGGCTGCGGTCACCGTCGCGACGTCGTCGCGCTCGCCCAGAACGTGCACGTGGCCGTCCAGTGCGACGCGCCCCGCCTGCCCGGCGATGAGCTGCGAGGCAGGCGGGACGTCGCGTCCGCAGAGGACGACGTGGACATCGGGCCGGGCTGCCACCACGCGCGCCGCGGCCTCCATGAAGGTGGCGTGGTCCTTCTGGGGGTCGAAGCGGGCCACGAGACCGACGAGCGGCATGTCGTCGTCGAGACCGAGTTCATGTCGGAGCGCGTGCCGCGCCTCGATGTCCGGACGGAAGCGGTCGGTGTCGACGCCGTTCGGGATCACGACCATGCGGCTGGCGTCGTAGCCCATTGCCACGTGGTCGAGTCGTGCAGCCTCCGAATTGCAGACGATGCGCGCTGGCACGACGGAGGACAACCTCGCCCCGAGCGCTGCCGCGAGGCGGGTGTGACGCTTGTTGCCCGCCGTGTCCGGGGCCGTCTGGCGCACGCCCCACACCACTGGGATGCGCAGCGAGCGGGCCGCCAGACCGCCGATGAGGTCTGCGTGGTACAGCCACGTCTGCACGACGTCCGGCCGGGTGGACCGCACCAGCCGGCGAACGCGGAACACGCCCGCGGCACCCGCGACGGTCGGCCGCATGGCCGCGGCGGCGACGGGCACACCGTGTGCCGCGAGGCTGCGACCGATCGGGCCGTCCGTGGTCAACGACACCACCGCATGGTCGATGACGTCGCTCGTCCCGACGACGAGCTGCTGCAGGGCGCGCTCGGCACCTCCCGCCCGCAATCCGGAGATCACATGCGTCACCCGCAGCGCGGCGCCACCGGCGAACGGCGCGTAGACATGCTCGAGGCCGTCGACCATGGCGTCGATGCCGAACGACGGCACTCGGCGGCGCGCCCGATCTGCGCGCTCGCGCGCGGTCGCTGGATCGTCCAGCACGTCCAGCACGGCCGCCGCGAGTGCGTCGACGTCGCCCGCCCGGCACAGCAGCCCGGTGTCGCCGTCCTCGACGAACTCGGGCACGCCGTCGACCGCGGTCGCGACGATCGGCACGCCGAACGCCGCCGCTTCCACGATCGTGCGCGGCAGGCCCTCCCAACGCGACGTCAGGAGGAAGGTGTCGAGCTCCGGAAGCAGCGCAGGGACGTCACGGCGGACACCGGCCAATGTGACGTTGGCGCGCACGCCCAGTGCGGCGATCAGCCGCTCCGTCTCACCTCGCGCCGGTCCGTCGCCGATCCACACGAACTGCGCATCGGGCACCTTCTCGACGACCTTGGCCGCGACGCGCACGAACGTGGCCGGATCCTTCTGGGCCGCCAGTCGCCCGACTGTCCCCACGACGGGGCGGTGGCCCGCGGGTGCGAACGCCTCGAGCGGGGCGGACGGACGGCCCTGGTGCTCCTCGAGCGCTCGGAGGTCGATGCCGCTGCGGACGACCGCGTACTGGTCAGGGCGACCGATGCGATGGGCGAGACCTTTCGTGCGATCGCGTTCGGTGACGACCACGAAGCGGTCGGTCATCGGTGCGAGCAAGCGTTCGAGCACGACGGCGCCCCGCCGCGCGGGCGCGCTCGACCCGTCGTGGAAGCTCCATCCGTGGACGGTGTGGACCACCGGCGTCCCGGTCGCACGGCAGACGAGACGCCCCAGCACACCGGCCTTGCTGCTGTGGGTCTGCACCACGTCGGGCCGCCACGTGCGCACGAACCGCGCCAGCTCGTACAGCGCGCGCACGTCACGTACCGGCGCGATGGCCCGCCCGAGGTGCGCGAGCTCGATCACGGGCACGCCACGGCTCTCGGCCTCCTCGTGCAGCGTCCCTTCCGCGTCCGACTCTCGGCCGGCGACGAGCACGGCGTCGTACCCACGCGCGCGGAGTCCCTCGCACATCGAGAGCGCGGTCCACTGCGCGCCGCCGAGCGCGAGCTTCGTGACGACGTGTGCGACGCGGATCGGTCGGTCTCGCACGTCAGCGGCCACGATGGCCGAGCACGCTTCGGATCGTGCGCCCGACGATGCGCACGTCGAGCGCGAGGCGCTGGTGCTCCAGGTACCAGAACTCGTACTGCAGCTTCTCGAGCGCGTCACGCTCGTCGCCCGCGTAGCCGTACTTGACCTGCGCCCACCCCGTGAGGCCCGGACGCACGAGGTGGCGGAGGCTGTAGAAGGGCAGCTTCTCGCTGAGCTCCGCCACGTACCGAGGCTGCTCGGGGCGGGGTCCGACGATCGAGAGGTGACCGAACAGGACGTTCCACAGCTGCGGCAGCTCGTCGACGTGTGTGCGACGCAACACGCGCCCGAACGGGGTGATGCGGGGATCGTCCTCCTGCGTCCACGCCGAATCACCGGCGGGGCCGTCGCGCATCGTGCGGAACTTCACCAGCTCGAACGTCCTGCCGTTCTTCCCGACGCGCTCCTGCCGGTAGAGCAACGGCCCGCGGTTGGCGAAGAGGTTGCCGACGAGCACGAACGGCTCCGCGAGGATCAGGACGACGACGCCGCAGAGCCCGAGTGCGAAGTCGAACATGCGCTTCACCCGCAGGTAGCGCGCGCCGTGCACCTCCCGGATGTCGAAGAGCAACGATGCCCGTTCGAGTTCGGACACCGGCAGCTTGCCGAGCCACTCCTCGTAGAAGAGGCGCAACGGGCGCACGCGCACGCCCGCTTCGTGCAGCGACGCGGCCTGGGCCACGATCGTGGCGTCCGCCAGCGCGTTGCGGTCCAGCACGACGACGGTGGCGCCCTCGGCGACCACGCGCTCGCACAGCGGCTTGCTCCGGGGGCTCTCGGCGACGGCCTCACCGACGGACATCGACGCCACGAGCGTGGCCGGCCGCTCCGGCTCGCCGGCCAATTCGTCGGCCAACAAGATGGATTCGTCGTGACCGGCGACCACCACCACGCGGTCGCGCCGCTCGCCGTGCGCCCGCCCGGAGCGGGCGAGGGCGACGCACACGAGGTTCCACGGCACGAGCAGCACGACCGAGCCGAACACCACGAAGCGCGGGAGCAACGCGTCACCGGCGATCAATTGCACGAGCGAGATGCAACCGGCGGCCGCTGCGGGCGCGAGCACCGAGGACGTGAGCGCCTGCCGTGCCGTACGGGGCAGCTCCGGCAGGCCGGTGCCGTACGCGGCCACGAGGAGCAGCGCGAGAAACGCGACCGTCCACGCCAGGCGGCTCGGCTCGGTGGCATGGAGCGAGTACTTGCCGATGTACTTCGCGTGCACGCGCGCCAGCCCGAGCACGACGGCGACCGTGCCGACGTAGAGCAGGGGCCTCGCGGCGCGCCGAATCATCCTGTAACTATCGGTTCTGCGCCCTCGTAGCTCAAGGAATGCCAGGTCAGGCGGTCATGCCGACGCGGCGACCTCGACGCCGAGGACCGACGCAAGGAAGCGACCGGTGTGGCTGGCGGGGTTGGCGGCCACGTCTTCCGGCGTGCCCTCGGCGACGATCGTGCCGCCGCGGCTGCCACCCTCGGGACCGAGGTCGATCAGCCAGTCCGCGGTCTTGATGACGTCGAGGTTGTGCTCGATCACGACGACGGTGTTGCCCTGGTCGACGAGGCGGGAGAGCACCACCAGCAGGCGGCGGATGTCCTCGAAGTGCAGACCGGTCGTCGGCTCGTCGAGCAGGTAGATCGTGTGACCGGTCGAGCGCTTCGCCAGCTCGCTGGCCAGCTTCACCCGCTGTGCCTCACCACCCGACAGCGTCGGCGCCGGCTGCCCCAGACGCACGTACCCGAGACCGACGTCGACCAGCGTCTGCATGTGCCGGCTGATGGCCGGTTGATTGGCGAAGAACTCGGCCGCCTCCTCGCACGACATGTCGAGGATCTCGGCGATGTTCTTGCCGCGGAACGTGATGTCGAGCGTGTCGCGGTTGTAGCGCGCGCCCTTGCAGACCTCGCAGGGCACGTACACGTCGGGAAGGAAGTGCATCTCGATCTTGATCGTGCCGTCGCCCGCGCACGCCTCGCACCGCCCACCCTTGACGTTGAAGCTGAACCGTCCGGGCAGGTAGCCGCGCACCCGCGACTCCTGCGTCTGCGCCATCAGCTTGCGGATGTGGTCGAACACGCCCGTGTACGTGGCCGGGTTCGAGCGAGGGGTGCGGCCGATGGGCGACTGGTCGACGTTCACCACCTTGTCGAGGTGCTCGATGCCGGTGATCGTCTTGTGCAAGCCGGGCGCGTGCTTCGACTTGTAGATCCGCTGCATCAACGCCTTCTCGAGGATGTCGTTGACGAGCGTCGACTTGCCCGAACCCGACACACCGGTGACGGCGAGGAACCTCCCCAGCGGGAACGCGACGTCGATGTTGCGGAGGTTGTGCTCTCGCGCACCCTTCACGCCGAGCTCGGTGCCGTTGCCCGGGCGTCGCATCGACGGGACGGGGATCGTCCGCTTTCCCGACAGGTACTGGCCGGTGAACGAGTCCTTGGCCTTGAGCAGCCCCTTGACGGGACCGCTGTAGACGACGGCGCCACCGTGCTCGCCCGCGCCGGGTCCGATGTCGACGACGTGGTCGGCGACGCGGATCGTCTCTTCGTCGTGCTCGACGACCAGCACCGTGTTGCCGAGGTCACGCAGGCGCACGAGCGTCTCGATCAGCCGGCGGTTGTCGCGCTGGTGCAGTCCGATCGAGGGCTCGTCGAGCACGTAGAGCACGCCGACCAGGCCGCTGCCGATCTGCGACGCGAGGCGGATGCGTTGCGCCTCACCACCGGCGAGCGTGCCCGCCGAGCGCGACAACGACAGGTAGTCGAGGCCGACGTCGAGGAGGAACCCCATGCGGGCGTTGACCTCCTTGATGACGCGCTCCGCGATCAGCCGATCGCGCTCGGACAGGTCGAGCTCCGACAGCGCCTTCGCCGCCTCGCCGATCGACATGTCGCACAGGTCGGCGATGTTGCGATCGTCGATCGTGACCGCGAGCGACAGTGGCTTCAGCCGCGAGCCGCCGCACGCGTTGCACGGCACCTCCCGCATGTAGCCCTCGATCTGCTCCCGCACGGCGTCGCTGTCCGCCTCCGAGTGGCGGCGCTGGAGGTACGGCACGACGCCTTCGTACGTGGCGGAGTAGCTGCGCACGCGGCCGTAGCGGTTGCGGAACTTCACCATCACGCGCTGCCCGCCCGCGCCGTACAGCAGGACCTTCTTCGCCTTGGCGCTCAACTTCGACCACGGCACGTCGGTCTTGATGTGGTGCTCCTCCGCCACCGACTCGACGAGGCGCGTGAAGTACTGGCTGCGACCGCCCGCCCACGGCGAGATCGCGCCGTCCGTGAGCGACAGGTCGGGGTTGGGCACGACCAGCTCCGGATCGACCTCGTAGCGCGTGCCGAGGCCGTCGCAATGCTCGCACGCGCCGTACGGCGAGTTGAACGAGAAGTTGCGCGGCGCCAGCTCCTCGAAGCTCCCGTGCCCGTTGGGGCAGGCGAGGTGCTGCGAGAACGTGAGCGTCTCGCCCTCGATCTCGCCCTCCCGGCCGACGATCTCGACCTCGGCGACGCCTTCGGCCAGCTTCAGCGCCGCTTCCAGGGAGTCGGTGAGGCGGCGCTCGATGCCGTCACGACGCACGAGGCGGTCGACGATGACCTCGATGGTGTGCATCTCGTAACGGGCGAGGTCGACCTTGTCGGTCAGCTCGTGCAGCTCGCCGTCGATGCGAGCGCGCGCGAACCCCTGCGACGCGAGGTCGGCCAACAAGGTCTCGTACGTGCCCTTGCGGCCGCGCACCACCGGCGCGAGCACCTGGAAGCGCGTGCCGTCCGGGAGCTCGAGCACCCGATCGACGATCTGCTGCGGGGTCTGCCGGATGACCTGCGCACCGCACTCCGGGCAGTGCGGCACGCCGATCCGCGCGTACAGCAGGCGCAGGTAGTCGTAGATCTCGGTGATCGTGCCGACCGTCGAGCGCGGGTTGCGCGACGCGGACTTCTGGTCGATCGAGATGGCCGGTGAGAGCCCTTCGATGAAGTCGACGTCGGGCTTGTCCATCTGCCCGAGGAACTGGCGGGCGTACGCGGACAACGACTCGACGTAGCGGCGCTGGCCCTCGGCGTAGATCGTGTCGAAGGCCAGCGACGACTTGCCCGAACCCGACAGGCCGGTGAGCACGATGAGCTTGTCGCGCGGCAGCTCGAGGTTGATGTTGCGCAGGTTGTGCTCGCGCGCGCCGCGGATCACCAAGCTGTCGGACACGGCGGCGAGCCTATCCGGGGCGGGGTCGCGAATGGGGGAACGTACGTTCGCCGCAGGCGGTGTCAGGACCGGTCGAGGGCGCCGACGAACCACCCGTCGACGGGCTCGCCCGCGACCGCGACCCGGTAGCCGTCGACGGCGTCGAAGTCGCCGCGCTCCTTGGTGGCGAGCGTGACCGAGCGGATGCCGAGCGCGTGCAGGCGCGCCGCGTACGTGGCGAGGTCCTTGCGGTCGACGGTGAGCCAGCGCACCCGCGACAGGTCGTCGACGGCGAACCGTGCGGGTGCGCCGTTCGTCGACACGACGACCGGTGCACCGCCGTCGCCCGCGTCGTGCGCGGCGGCGGTCGTCATGATCGACGCCACGAGATGGCCGTTCGTCGCGTGCGCGTCCCGCACGGTGCGCACGGCGAGCACGGCGATGCACAACGTCGCGATCGTCAGCAGGAGCCCAACCGGGCGGCGCGGAAGCCGCCGCACTGCCACTGCGATCAGCGGGACGACCAACGGCAGCCCGATGGCGAAGTAGCGCCCACCCCACTCCCCCGACCCCCCGGAGGAGTACTGCGTCGCGATGACGAGGGCGGCGAACACTGCGGCACCGGCGCCGACGGCGAGGCGGGTGTCCGGCGTGCGGACGTCGGAACGCGGCACCACCGCCGCCGCCACGGCCAGCAGGGGGAACGCGACGAGCAGACCGGGGACGGGCGCGGGCGCGA
>Ga0070741_10013598_pt1 | contig 14320 bp, 17 predicted proteins | sample Coa_R1_4_FD_66440 | JGI IMG/M metagenome (GOLD analysis project Ga0070741, IMG submission 66440) | Surface soil microbial communities from Centralia Pennsylvania, which are recovering from an underground coalmine fire - Coalmine... | ecosystem: Environmental > Terrestrial > Soil > Unclassified ... | reverse complement strand
GCGTGCTTAGATCATTTTCGTGGACGGCGGACACCTGCAGCGCGCGCTCGAGCTGGCGGAGGCGACGCTCGGCCGGGCGTACCCGAAGCCGGACGTCGGCGCGGTCGTCGTCTCGGCCGGCGGCGAGGTCGTCGGCGAGGGGTCGACCGAGCGGAGTGGCCGGCACGGCGAGATCGTCGCGCTGGCGGCGGCGGGCGAGCGCGCCCGCGGCGCCACGCTGTACGTGACGATGGAGCCGTGCGCCCACCACGGGTCGACGCCCCCGTGCGTGGACGCCGTTCTCGCGGCCGGCGTCGCCCGCGTCGTCGTCGGGTGCCGAGATCCGAACCCGGAGGCGGCAGGCGGGATCGAGCGGCTGCGCGCTGCCGGCGTCGCCGTCGACGTCGTCGACTCGTTCAAGGCGCGCGCGCAGAACGAGGGCTGGCGCACGTGGGTCTCCCTCGGCCGGCCGTTCGTCACCTGGAAGGTGGCGGTCACCCTCGACGGACGCGTCGCCGTTCCGGGCTCGCGCTGGGTCTCGGGCGAGGCGAGCAGGCGCCGCGTGCACGAGCTGCGCGCGCGCTCCGACGCCGTCGCCGTCGGCATGGGCACGGTGCGCGCCGACGACCCGCGGCTCGACGCGCGCGGGGTCGAGGCGGAGCGGCAGCCGCGCCGGCTCGCGTTCGGGCGCGGGCCGCTCCCTTCCGGCTCGGCGCTCGAGCTGCGCTCCGGGCCGCTCGAGCAGGAGCTGCGCGCGCTCGCCGCCGAGGGTGTGCAGACGCTCCTGCTCGAGGGCGGCCCCACGCTGGCGGCGGCGTTCCTGGCCGCCGGCCTCGTCGACAAGCTGCTCCTCTTCGTCGCGCCCACCATCGCCGGGGCCGGGCCGCGGCTCCTCGGCGACCTCGAACGGCCGCTGCCGCTGTCGCGGCTCCGCGCGGAGCGGGTCGGCGAGGACGTGCTGCTGAGCGCGTATGTCCACGAGCCGTGAGCTCTCGGCCGCGGCCGGCCCGCCGCCCCCGACCGGGCCGGCGCCGAGGTCGTGGAGCTCCTCCCGCCGCGTCGCGCCTGGCAGCTCGGCAACCGGGTCTGCTCGCGCCTCCGCCGGCCCGGGGATCGCTAGCCTTCGCCGGGTGTTCACGGGCATCGTGCGGGAGCGCGGCCGCGTCGTCTCGTTCGAGGGCGGCCCGGACGGCGCGCTCGTCCGGGTCGAGGCCCCCGCGACCGCGGCAGCGACCTCCGTCGGCGACTCCGTCGCGATCGACGGCTGCTGCCTGACGGCCGTCGAGGTGTCCGGCTCGCAGCTTGTCTTCCAGGCCGTGCCCGAGACGCTCCGCCGTACCTCCCTCCCCGGGCTCGGGCCTGGCACGGAGGTGAACGTCGAGCCCGCGTTGCGCGCCGGGGAGCCGCTCGGCGGCCACTTCGTCCAGGGCCACGTCGACGGCGTCGGCCGGATCCGCTCGGCGGAGCCGGAGGGCGACGGCCGCCGCCTCCACGTCGACCTGCCGCCGGAGCTGCTGCGCTACTGCGTCGAACAGGGCTCGATCGCCATCGGCGGGGTGTCGCTGACCGTGGCCGAGCTGGACGAGAAGGGCGTGGCCGTCGCGCTCGTGCCGCACACGCTCGCCGAGACGACGCTCGCCGCGCTCGCGCCCGGCGACAAGGTCAACGTGGAGGTCGACGTGCTCGCGAAGTACGTCGATCGGCTCCTCGACGGGCTCGCCCGTCGGCAGGGGCTACGATCTCCCGACATGACGGCCGGGCGGGGGGCATGACGGAGCACGACGAGCGCGAGGAGCGGCGCCGGCCCTTCGACGACACGGGCGACTGGCCGTTCCGCGACTCCGCTCCGTCGGCACCGGAGCCCGAGCCGCTGCCGCCGCCCGCGCACGAGCTCGATCCGCCCCCGGCCCCGCTCGCCGCCGATCCGGAGGCCGCCCCGGGCCCGCTCGCCGACCGTCCGCCGGCGGGGCTGGGTGGCGGGCCGGCGGCGGAGAGCCTCGAGGAGCGATTCGTGGGCGCCGAGGGCGTCCTCGCCGCCGACGAGCGGGCGAGCGTCCTGGACGCCGAGCCGGTCGCCGGCGTGGCGACGGGCGAGGACGGGCCGCAGCCCGACGCCGCCGCGGGCGCCGTGCCCGTGCGCGCGGGCTCCGCTCCGTCCCCCGTCGAGGATGGCGCCGCTCCGGAACAGGCGCCGCCGGGGCCGGGAGCGGCCGAGCCGGCCAGTGCAGAGGCGGAGCACCTGCCCGGCGAGCTTCGCATCCCCGCCGGCCCGGACCTGCTCGAGGGTGCGCCGAGCGGCTTTCGCCGCAGCGTTGCCGTCGTCGTCAGCCGCTTCAACGCCGAGATCACGAGCGCGATGCTCGAACGGGCGGTCGAGTCGCTGACGGAGGCCAACGTGGCGCGCGAGTCGATCACGGTTGTCCCCGTCCCGGGCGCCTTCGAGCTGCCGCTCGCGGCGATGGCGCTCGCGAAGACGAGGCGCTTCTCCTGCATTGTCGCCCTCGGCTGCGTCATCCGCGGCGAGACGCCGCACTTCGACTTCGTCGCCGGCGAGGCGGCGAGCGGCCTGCAGCTCGCCGCGCTCGAGACGGGCATCCCCGTCTCGTTCGGGTTGCTCACCTGCGAGACGAAGGCGCAGGCCGAGGCGCGCATCGGCCGCGCGGCAGACGCCGTCCGGGCGGCGCTGGAGATGGCCGACCTGTTCAGCCACATCCGCACCCGGGCGGCCCGCTCCGGCTAGACTTCCCGGCCGATGTCCAAGGTCTGCGCCATCTGCGGCAAGAAGCCGTCGTTCGGGCACAACCGCAGCCACTCGATGGTCGCGACGAAGCGGCGGTTCGACCCGAACCTGCAGCGCGTGCGCGTCCTGGTCGCAGGCAGGGCGACGCGCGCCTACGTGTGCACGCGCTGCCTCAAGGCCGGCAGGGTCGAGAAGACGATCTGACCGCCGGCGCGGCCGTCCCGCCTCCCCGCGTCCGCGCCCGGGCCCGGCGTGCGAGCCGGCACAGTCGCTAGCGTGCTCGGCTCGGGCCCGGCCCGGCCCGGATCGGCATGCAGGCGCGAGGAGAACGGACGCTGGCACGAGCACAGGGACGCCCTCTCCGGGGGCTCGGCGCGCGGGATGCACCGCCCTGCTGGCCGCCGACGCGCGGCTGCCGCCGGCCCGAGCGGCTCGAGGCGCCGCTCGACACGCTGAGGGGGGTCGGGCCGCAGCTCCGGCGCCGGCTGCGCACGCTCGGGCTGGAGACGATCCGCGACCTGCTCGAGCACCGCCCGCGCCGGTACGAGCCGGCGGTGCCGGAACGCCGGATCGCCGACCTGCTCGCGGAGGAGGAGGTGGTGATCGTCGGGACGGTCTCGGCCGTGTCCACGCGGCAGGCCCGGCGGCGCCTCGCGATCGTCTCCGCACGGGTCGAAGACGGGTCGGGATCCGTCGCCGCCGTGTGGTTCAACCAGGAGTGGCTCGCGGCCAAGCTCCTGCCGGGAACCCGTGTCAGGCTGCGCGGCCAGCTGAGGCGAGGCGGCTTCCACGTGCGCTCCTACGACCTCGACGGCGCCTCGGCCACCGCCGACTTCGCCCCCGTCTACCCGGCGAGCGAGCAGCTGTCGCCGAGACGGCTCCGCCAGCTCGTCGACCAGGCGCTCGGTTACGCCTGCGACGTGCCTGATCCGCTCCCGGCCGACCTGAAGTCGCGACGCGCGCTGCCGCTGAAGGCCGACGCGCTGCACGCCCTCCACCGGCCGGCGTCGCTCGAGCAGGCGGAACGCGCGCGCGAGCGGCTGGCCTTCGACGAGCTGCTCGTCCTCCAGCTCGGGCTCGCCCGCAGGCGGGCCGAGCGGGCACAGGAGTCGGCGCCGGCGCTCGGCCCGCCCGGCGACCTCGTCGCGCGGTACCGGGACGCGCTCCCCTTCCGGCTCACGCCCGACCAGGAGCACGCCATCGCCGAGATCGACGCCGACCTCGTCCGCTCGGTGCCGATGGAGCGGCTCCTGCAGGGGGACGTGGGCTCCGGCAAGACGGTGGTCGCCCTGTACTCGCTGCTGCGCGCCGTCGAGTCGGGCGCGCAGGGCGCGCTCATGGCGCCGACCGAGACGCTCGCCGAGCAGCACTTCCTCACGCTCGACGAGCGCTGCCGGGAGCTCGGGGTGCCGGTGGGACTGCTGACGAGCTCGGTCGGCAAGAGGGAACGTGCGCGTGCGGCGGCGGCGGGCATCCTCGTCGGGACGCATGCGCTGATCCAGGAGGGCGTCGACCTGAGCGACGTCGCGGTCGCGGTCGTCGACGAGCAGCACCGCTTCGGCGTCGAGCAGCGGGCCGCGCTCACCGCCGGGCGCCGCCCGCACGTGCTGCACATGACGGCGACGCCCATTCCCCGCACCCTCGCGCTGACCGTGTACGGCGACCTGCACGTGAGCGAGATCGCGCGTCCGCCGGCCGACCGCAAGCCGATCGTGACGGCCTGGGTGAGCGCGGAGCGGTCCTCCGAAGCCTACCGGCGGCTGCGGCGCCACCTCGACGAGGGCCGGCAGGCGTACGTCGTCTGCCCGCTGATCGAGGAGTCCGCCACCTCGGTCGCCCGCGCGGCGGAGGCGGAGGCGGAGCGGCTGCGCCGCGTCGAGCTCCGCGGCTACCGGGTCGGCCTGCTGCACGGCCGGCTGCGGCCGGCGGAGCGGCGTGAGCTGATGGCGCGCTTCAAGGCGCGCGAGCTCGACGTCCTCGTCGCGACGACCGTGATCGAGGTCGGCGTCGACGTCCCGAACGCGACGATCATGATCGTCCAGGAGGCAGACCGCTTCGGGCTCGCCCAGCTCCACCAGCTCCGCGGCCGCGTGGGGAGGGGAGCCGAGCAGTCGTACTGCCTCCTCGTCTCGCGCCCGCGGGAGGAGCTGACCGAGGTGGCGAAGGAGCGGCTGCAGGCGCTCGTCGACTCAACCGACGGCTTCGCCCTCGCCGAGAAGGATCTGGAGCTACGCGGCGCCGGCGAGCTGCTCGGCAGGAGACAGTCGGGACTGACGGGGTTCCGCTTCGCCCGGCTCGTCGCCGACCGCCACCTGCTCGAGCAGGCACGCCGTGAGGCAGACGCCCTCGCGAGCTACGAGGGGCCGCTCGCGGACGACGTCACGCGTGCCTTCGCCTCGGTCGAGCCGGCCGCGCTCGCCTGATCACGCGAGCGCCCCGACCTCGCTTCGCACCTCGCGCCCGAGCAGCCAGCCGGCGTACGCGAACTCGTGCTCGCGAAGCGCTGCGAGGTACGCGGGCAGCGCTTCGCGGGTGAGCGTGCCGCCGTGCATCGAGTGCACCCAGGTCGGGTCGAGCGCCTCGATCCGGTCGACCACGCGCCGCACCGGGGCCTCGTGCGCGAAGATGCCGACCTTCCGGTAGACGCCGATCATCTGCTCCGACAGGTTCTCGGTCACGATGGGCGGCTGATCTCCCGGCTGCAGGAAGAGGTCGGAGGGGAAGAGGCTGCCGGTGGACTCCTCCACGACCATCATCGAGTCCCAGTGGTGGACGTGCGGCGTCTCCAGGAAGCGCAGCTTGTGGCGCCCGAGGTCGAGTCTCTCGCCGTCGGTGAACCCGCGGACGCGCTCGGTCACGCCGAAGCCGCGCGCGTTGAGCTGGAGGGAGAGCGCAGAGCCGATCAGCTCCGCGCCGGGGGCCTCGGCCATGAACCGGTCCATGCCGCCGTTCTCGTCGCCCTCCCAGTGGAGTAGGACGACGGCGCCGAGCGACGCTGGGTCGAGCACCTCCGCGATCGCCTTGCGCACGTGCTCGTACGCCCCGTGCTCGCCCGTGTGGATGAGCGTCGGCCGCTCGTCGTCGATCAGGAACTGGTTGAACGTAATGCCATACGGCTCCGTCATCGTCGAGATCCGGTAGATGCCTCCGGCGATGTGGTCGATGCGCGTCTCCACGACTCCTCCTTTCGCTACACAGTAGTGTGCATCGAATTTCTAGCAGATCGTGGAACACCCGTGTGCAACAATTTACGAATGGCCCGGAAGTACGAGCTGAAGCGGCGCGCCGAGCAGCAGGCCGAGACGCGGCGCCGCATCGTGGAGGCGGCCGTCGAGCTCCACCGGACGAGAGGACCGGCGCGCACCAGCCTGAGCGACGTCGCCCGGCTGGCAGGCGTGCAGCGGCACACGCTCTACCGCCACTTCCCGAACGAGCGCGCGCTCTTCCTCGCGTGCTCGGGCCGGTTCGCCGAGCTGAACCCGCAGCCGGACCCGGAGGCGTGGCAGGACGTGGCCGATCCGGAGCAACGCCTGCGGGTCGGGCTGACCCAGCTGTACGAGTACTACGAGCGCACGGCCGACATGCTCGCCTCCGTCCTCCGCGACGCCGGGGTGCACGCGCCGACGCGCGAGATCGTGGAGCTGCGGCACGGAGGCACCGTACGGAGGACGCGGACGGTCCTGGGGGACGGGATCGTCGGACGCCGGCGGCTCGCGCTCCTCGATCTCGCCCTCGAGTTCCACACCTGGCAGCGGCTCGCCACGAGCGGCCTATCGCGCGAGGAGGCGGTCGAGGCCATGGTCGGCGCCGTCACGGGCCGATGAGGATCGTCGCGGGTAGCCGGAAGGGCGCGCGCATCTTCGCCCCGAGAGGGCCCGGGACGAGACCGACCTCGGACCGAGTACGCGAGGCGGCCTTCGACCTCGTCGGCCCTGTGGAAGGCGCCACGGTCCTCGACCTCTACGCCGGGTCGGGCTCGATGGGGCTCGAGGCCCTCTCCCGGGGCGCGGCGAGCGCCGTCTTCGTGGAGTCGGACCGCGAGGCGTGTCGGGCGATCGCCCGCAACCTGGCGAAGCTCGGGCTCGCGGGTGCCGAGACTGCGTGCTCGGAGGTGCTGCGCTTCCTCGCCGTCGAGCGCCGCCGCTTCGACCTCATCCTCGTCGACCCGCCGTACGAGCTGGTTGAATCCCTGGCGATGCGGCTCGCCCGCCACCTCCCGTCGATCCTCGCCGACGACGGCGTCGTCGTGCTCGAGTCCTCCGCCAGGCTCCAGCCCGAGCTGCCGCCGCTGCGCGTCCGCACGAGCCGGCGCTACGGATCGGCGCGCCTCACCCTGTTCGAGCACGCCGCCGGAGCCCTGTGAGCGCGGACAGCCCGGTGACGGCCATCTGCCCGGGCGCGTACGACCCGGTCACGTACGGCCACCTGGACGTCATCCGCCGCGCCGCGGAGATCTTCGACCGCGTCGTGGTCGGCGTCGTGCGCGACCCGCACCACAAGACGACGACGTTCGCGGTGGAGGAGCGCGTCGACTTCATCCGCACGGCGCTCTCGCAGCTCGACGGGACCGACAACGTCGAGGTCGACGTGTTCGCGGAGCTCGTCGTCGACTTCGCCCGGCGCTGGGGCGCGAAGACGATGGTGAAGGGCCTGCGCGTCACCTCCGACTTCGAGTGGGAGTTCCAGATGAACCACCTGAACCGCCTGCTCGCTCCGGACATCGAGACGATGTACGTGATGGCGAGCCCCCAGTACAGCTTCGTCTCGTCGAGCGGGGTCAAGGAGATCGCCTCCTTCGGCGGCAACGTCGACGAGCTCGTACCTCCCGCCGTCGCGCAGCGCTTCCGCGAGCTGTACCCGGAGGCGCGGCCCGGAGCCCCCGTCAGCCCCCGCGAGTAGACTGAGCCCATGGACGTACTCGTTCTCATCGACAAGCTCGACGACCTGGTGCACAACGCCAAGGCCGTGCCGCTCACGGACCAGGTCCGGATCGACCGCGAGGAGATCTACGACATCCTCGACCAGATGCGGGCGACGATCCCCGAGGAGATCAAGCAGGCGCGCTGGATCGTGAAGGAGCGCCAGGAGATGCTCGCGGAGGCGAAGCGGGAGTGCGACCGGATGCTCGGCGAGGCGCGGGAGCAGGCGATCCGCGAGGCGTCGCAGACAGAGATCGTCAAGCTCGCCGAGCGGCAGGCGTCCGAGATCAAGGACGACGCCCTGCGTCAGGCGCGCGAGACGAAGCTCGAGATGGAGGACTGGGCGGACAGCATCCTCTCGACGCTCGAGGTGAACCTCGAGAAGTTCCTGACTGCGGTTCGGCGCGGGCGCGAGCGGCTGCACGAGCGCTCGCAGGAGACGGTCGTCGCCGGCATCGGCGCGTCGGACAACGAGCACCACTAGGCCGGTACAGCCCCGCCGCGGGCGGCTCTGGCCGTCCCAGCTAGCCGTAGCCGAGCTCGTCGATCTCCTCCTCGTCGAGCCCGAAGTAGTGCGCGAGCTCGTGGAGCACGGTGATGCGGATCTGGCGCTCGAGCTCGCGCCGGTCGGGGAACGCCTGCTCGAGCGGCCGCCGGTAGATCGCGATCGTCACCGGCAGGAACGGTTCCTCGCGACAGAGGCCGAAGAGGTCGGGCTCGTCCGCGTCCTCGTCCTCGACCACGACTGCGACGTTCTCGAGGGAGGCCGCGAGCTGGGGCGGCAGCGAGTCGAGCGCTCGGCGCACGACCTCCTCGAACGACCGCCTGCTCACGGGTACGGGATCCCCGGCCGCCGCCGCGCCAGGAAGGGTGCCGTCACGAGGCCGAACAGGAAGCCGCCCACGTGCGCGAAGAAGGCCACCCCGCCGCCCGCTTGTGGGTACGTCAGCGCGTAGTTGCCCTCCCAGAGCTGGAACAGGAACCACAAGCCGAGGAAGAGCAGGGCGGGGAGCTCGACGGGGAAGAAGAACCCGACGAGCGTCAGCACGCGCGCGGTGGGCAGCAGAACGAAGTAGGCGCCGAGCACGCCGGCGATCGCTCCGCTTGCGCCGACCGTGGGAATGCTCGCCCCGCGGCCGGCGGCGTAGTGAAGCGTCACCGCCGTCTGCGTGCCGGTCGCGGCCAGGCCGGCGGCCACGTACCAGAGGAGGTAGCGGACGCGGCCGAGCGAGTCTTCGACGTTGTTGCCGAAGATCCACAGGAAGAGCATGTTCCCGATCAGGTGCAGCCAGCTTCCGTGCATGAACAGCGACGTGAACACTCCTTCGTACCAGGGCAGGTGGCTCGCCGGCGCCGGCGGAAGGCACGGGCCGGACACGGAGCAGGGGTAGAACCCGTACCGCAGGACGTCGTACTCAACCGGCGTCCCGTGCAGCTCCCACAGCCAGACGACCGTATTGGCCGCGATCAGCCCGACCGTGACGAGCGGAAACGAGCGCGTCGGGACGCTGTCCCGAATCGGGAGCACGGGGCGCGCGCCCTCAGGGGATGATCAGCGCCATCAGAGCCTTCTGTACATGGAGTCGGTTCTCGGCCTGGTCCCACACGGCCGACTGCGGGCCGTACAGCACCTCCGCGGTGATCTCCTCCCCGTCGTGTGCCGGCAGGCAGTGCAGGACGAAGGCGTCCGGGGCTGCCAGCGCGAGCAGCTCGGCGGTGATCGAGTAGCCGCGGAAGGCGATCCGGCGCGCGTTCGCCTCGGCCTCCTGGCCCATGCTCGTCCAGACGTCCGTGTACAGGACGTCGGCGCCGGCGCTGGCGGCGCGCACGTCCGGGGTGACGTCCACCGACCCGCCGGTTGCCCGGGCGACGTCGCGCGCCGCCGCCACCGCCTGCGCCGGCGGCGCGTACTCGGCCGGGCACGCGGCGGCGAACCGCATCCCGAAGCGGGCGGCGCCGTGCATCAGCGAGACGCACACGTTGTTCCCGTCCCCGATGTAGACGAGGCGGACTCCGTCCAGCCGGCCGGCGCGCTCGCGCACCGTGAGCAGGTCGGCGAGCGCCTGGCAGGGATGCTCCTCGTCCGTCAACCCGTTGATGACGGGGACGGAGGCGTGCTCGGCGAGCTCCTCGACGTCAGCGTGCGCGAACGTCCGGATGAGCACGGCGTCGAGATAGCGCGACAGCACGTACGCCGTGTCCCGGATCGACTCGCCACGGCCGAGCTGGAGGTCGGATCCGGGCAGGTAGAGGGCCGTGCCGCCCAGCTCGGAGATCCCAACCTCGAAGGACACGCGCGTGCGCGTGGACGGCTTCTGGAAGATCATGGCGACGGCGCGGCGGGGGAGGACCGCCGTCGACTCGTCTCGCGCCCGGGCCTCCTTCATACGCGCGGCCAGGTCGAGCACCAGCTCGATGTCGCCACGAGACCAGGTGGCGATCCGCGTGAAGTCGCGTCCTTTGAGGGCTTCGGGCACCTCGAGCATGCGGCGATCCTATCGCTGGCGATGACTTGACAATAGAACACTAAGGTTTTATGCTAGTGACACAATCAGCAGCGTAGGAGGTGATAGACGATGGCGACTCTCGTACGGTTCGATCCCTTCCGCGAGGTGGCGGCGCTCCAGAACGAGGTGAGCCGCCTGCTTGCGTCCTTCAGGGAGGCGAACGGGACGACGGAGCGCACGTGGGTGCCGGCGCTCGACGTCTGGGAGACCGACGACGCGTACGTGTACGCGTTCGATCTTCCCGGCATCCCCGAGGACAAGATCTCGGTCGAGTTCGAGGACGGGATGCTGACCGTGTCGGCCGAGCGTGAGCGCACCGAGCAGGCCGAGGGCGATCGCTTCTACCGCTACGAGCGGCGCTTCGGCAACTTCACTCGCACGCTCGGGCTTCCGCAGGGCGTCACCGAGAACGACATCAGCGCCACGACCTCGAACGGTGTCCTCGAGATCCGCGTCCGCAAGCCGGAGGGGAGCAAGCCGCGGCGGATCCAGATCGGGGTCGGCGACAAGCCGGCGACGATCGAGGGCAAGGCGACGAAGGCGGAGTGAAACGCCCGGCTCGTGAGCGGAGGGCGGCCGACCGGCCGCCCTCCGCGTTTCCGGGCCCGGCCCGAACGAGCCCCGCGGGCGGCCACCGGTCGGGATGCCTCCGGCTGCTGCTGCTCGCTCACAGCTCGGGGAGGGGATCCTCCAGGCCCGCGTCCGCGAGCAGCTCGTGCAGCCGGCCAAGGCCCGCGAACATGCGGCTCTTGATCGTGCCGAGCGGCACGCTCAGCCGGTCGGCCAGCTCCGACTGGGTCAGGCCCGCGTAGTAGGCGAGCTCGAGCGCCCGGCGCTGCTCGTCCGGCAGCTGCCTGAGTGCCTCCTGGACGACGCGGCGCCGCTCGAGCAGCTCGATCTCCTCCTCCGTCGCGCGACCGCTGGGATCCTCCGGCAGCTCTGTCTGCTCGAGCGACACCGCACGGCGGCGCTCCTCGCGCCGCACCAGGTCGACCGCGCGGCGGTGTACGAGGGTCAGGATCCAGGTGCTCGGCTTCGCCCGCTCCGCCAGGAAGCTCCCGGCGGTCCTCCACACGGTCAGAAACGCCTCCTGGACGGCGTCCTCCGCCAGCGAGGGATCCCGTACGACGCGGAGCGCCAGCCGGTACGCCACCGTCCCGTACCGGTCGTACAGCGCCGCCAGGGCGAGCTCGTCGTCGCGGCCGACGAGCGCGAGGAGCGCTTCGTCCGGGAAGTCGCAGTAGTCGTGCGACGCGGGTCGGCGGGCGCCGCTTGCGATCACCCCGAGCTTCATCTGCGCTCGACGGGCCTGCTCACGTGGAGGATGTGCGTCGGCTTCGCGGCCCCGCCGCTTCGCTCGATGGACAGGCCGACGCGCGCGCCGCTCGCGACGCGCCGGCGCAGCAGGACCGGAGACGATCTCGCGCCATCGGCGAACAGGCCCGCCGGGCGCGGCGTTCCGCCTGTGATCACCCACAGCTCGTACGTCTTGCCGGCCGGCGCGGGGGCCAGCCGCGAGACGAGCACCGCCTCTCCGCTCGAGCCGACGACGACGCGCGAGGAGACGCCCAGCTCGATGTGCGCGGCCGCCGGATCGCCGAGCACGCGCGCGATCGCCGCCTTGCGGTCGAGCGAGCTGGACAGGCTCGACGCCCACACTGCGAGCACGATCGCGGCCGCCGTCGCGGCGGCCGCGAAGCTCACCGCCGCCGGCAGCGCGATGCGGCGCCGCAACGGCACGACGTTCCCGCGCCGCTGTTCGTGCACGCGCTGCAGCACCCGCTCGCGCAGGGCCGGGGGCGGCGCGGGCCCCTCGGGCACGTACGCGAGCGCGGCGGCCGTGTCGCGAAGGCTCTGCACCCGCTCGGAGCACTGCTCGCAGCGGGAGAGGTGCTCCTCGAACTCGCGCCGCTCGTCGTCGTCCAAGGCATCCAAGGCGTACGCCGCGGCGAGGTCGTGGATCAGCTCTCGCTCCACCAGGCTCCCCAGGGGATCGACGGCGCGACCCGGAACAGGCTGGGAGCGTAGCACTCCTCGCCGACGGCCTCGAGCACGGACGCTCCGCTCACGTGACAGCGGGGAGCGCCCGCGCTGTCATCACGATCCCGGCTGCGAGGATCACGAGCGCACTCGCCGCCGGGAGCAGGTGCACGAGCGTTCCGCCGGGTGCGACGCGCGCGAACGCGCGCTTCGCCAGGACGGCCGCAAGGCCGATCGACGTGATCGTGAGCGCGAGCCCGAGGCTGAAGGCGAGGATGAGGACCAGGCCGAACGCGATCCGGTGCAGCGAGATCGCCGCGAGCAGGACGACGAGCGCGGACGGGCAGGGAAGGAGGCCGCCCGAGACGCCGACGCCGAGGAGCGAGCGCCGCGAGAGGCTGCCCGTCAGCTCGTGTCCGTGGCCGTGTGGGTGCGCATGCTCGCGGTCGTGGTCGTGGGCGTGGTCGTGGTGGGCATGCTCGCGGCCGAGCGCGTGCGCCAGCCGGTGCGCCGCGGGCCCCGTCAGCCTCGCTTGCAGCACGGACACGCCGATCCCCAGCACGAGTACGCCCGCGGCGAGGTTGAGCCATGGATACAGCTCGTCCGGGACGACGAACTGCGAGAGCGCGAGCGTGACGAGCCCGAGCGCGAACACCCCGGCCGTGTGCGTGACGGTCACGATCGCTCCGAGGACGAGCGCGTGTCGCGGCGTGCCCCGTTGACCGACGAGGTAGGCGGTGACGATCGACTTGCCGTGCCCCGGGCTGAGCGCGTGGGCAGCGCCCCAGAAGAGCGCGACGGCGAGCGAGACGAGGACGACCCCCACGCTCAGGCGATCTCGCGCGATCAGGCTCGCGAAGCCGCCGTCGGCGACCGCTCGGACACCCACCCGCTGCTCGAGCACCGATCTCGGGATCAGCGTCGGCGGCGTCCCCGGCCCCGACCCGAACACGACCCGCGCGGTCGCTTCGGTGACGTCGAGCGGGCTCTGCAGGAGGTTCTTCGGGTAGGAGAGGAGCTCGTGCGAGACCGAGCTCGAGGGCGCACTCGAGCGGAGCACACGGGCGCCCGCTCCTCGCGCAAGCACGATCTCCTTCCAGCCGATCCGGCCGGAGTCGTTCCCGTCCCGGTAGGCGACAGGCGCCGGCGCTCCGGACGCGAGCTGCGGCGAGGCGAGCAGCACCTCGAGCCGCGTCGTACGCAGGCCGGCCTGGCCCGGGGGGAAGGCGAGGACGTGGCGAACGGGCGCGAGCGGGACACGCCTTCCCGCGACCGACAGCTCCGCCCGGCGCGCGATCGAGCGGGCGAACGCCGCGCCGTACGCGGCCTCGCCGAGGCGCTCGACCCGCGGTCGTGCCTGGAAGGTGGGGATCTCGGCCATGTCGAGCACGTAGAGGACGTACACACGCGCGCCCGACGGCTCGATCCGGCTGTAGCGGTTGACCGTGAAGTTGCCGAGCGGGTGTGCGGCGGCGCTCGCGGCAAGCGCGACGACGCCGAGGAGGGCGGACACGAAGGCGAAGCCGAGCCTCCTCACGAGGCGTACCTGCGGGCGACGGGGCTCCACAGGACGGAGAAGCCGGGGTTGAGGGCGATCGCGCGGCGGAACCACGTCCTCGCCTCGACGCGGTGGCCGAGGCAGCGCTCGATCATCCCGCGGTGGAAGAACTTCAGGGCATCCTGCGTCCCGAGGCGCAGCGCGTGCCTCGAGTAGCGGAGCGCCTTGTCGCACTGCCCGGTGCGGGCCAGCGCCCAGGCGAGCACGTCGTCGCCGTCGATCGACGGACGGGCCGCTCGGCCGCTGCGGGCCAGCGCCAGCGCCCGGCGGAGCCGGATGCCGTGGTCGACATCGAACAGGGCGATCTCCAGGTCGACCCTGACACCGTTCGCGCGCAGCAGGCGCTCGATGGCGCCGATCAGCGAGTACTCGCGGCGGGCGAGCACCCGATGTCCGGTGACCGTGTACAGGTCGCCGAGGAAGGCGACGTACTGCGGCAGCGGGATCAGGTCGACTGCCTCGCGCTCGAGCGCGATCGCCGCGGGCGTGCGGCCCAGCGCCCACTCGGCCTGCGCCTGCGCGTCGAGCCCGTAGGCGTAGCTCGGGAAGAGCCGGTTCGCCAGCCGAAACTCGCGCAGCGCGTCGGCGTAGCGGCCGTGGTTGTAGTAGAGCTTCCCGAGCTGCACGTGCGTCCACG
>Ga0070741_10013597_pt1 | contig 14320 bp, 13 predicted proteins | sample Coa_R1_4_FD_66440 | JGI IMG/M metagenome (GOLD analysis project Ga0070741, IMG submission 66440) | Surface soil microbial communities from Centralia Pennsylvania, which are recovering from an underground coalmine fire - Coalmine... | ecosystem: Environmental > Terrestrial > Soil > Unclassified ... | reverse complement strand
AAGCTGCCAAAGCCGCGGATCTCGATCTTGTCGCCGGTGCGCAGCGAGCGCACGATGCTATCGAAAATGGTCTCGACGATGACCTCGCTATCCTTGCGGGTCAACTCCGCCAGCCGGGAGACTTCGTCGATCAGATCCGCTTTTGTCATTCGCTACTCCCTCATCCAAAAATTTGCTGTACTGGGCCGTCCAGTTCGTCAGGCGACGTGTCACTTATCGCTTAGGATGCAGATAACTTCTCAAATTTCTGCCGAGTTACGCAAGGACGATTTCCATGAATACCTGCTTACTTCCATAAGTAATAAAAACCGATATGCGGGTCGAGCAGCTTGGCGGTGTCAGGAACAAGTTCGGTGGCGTCGCCGAAAAGAATGTCGAGCAGCGTCTTTTTCTGCTTCTCCGGCTTGATCAGGTTGGGCTCGCCCTTAATGCCCACCGATTTTGCCGTATCTTGTACCGCCGTCTCGAAATCGCCAATCTGGTCCACAAGTTTGAGGGGCAAAGCCTGCTGCCCTGTCCAGACTTTTCCATCGGCCAGCGGCTTTACCTCGTCTACCTTGAGATGCCGGCCCTCGGCGACGGCGGCGATGAACTGCGAGTGCATGTTGTCCACAATGCCCTGCATGTAGGCGCGCTCGGCCGGGGTGAGGTCGCGGGTGGGGTTGCCGGTGTCTTTGAACTCGCCCGCCTTCAATAACTGCTCTTTGAGCTTGGCCCAGCGCATCAGGTCGCCGTAATTGACCCACTCGGCGATCACCCCAATGCTCCCCACAATGCTGCCTTCGTCGGCAAAAATCTTGTTGCATGCGGAAGCAATGTAGTAACCGCCACTGGCGCCCACGGTCTCGATTGAGGCAATGATCTTTTTCTTCTTTTCGTCGCGAATTCGCTTTACTTCGTTATAGATCTCCTGGCTGGCCGCCACTCCGCCGCCGGGAGTGTTGATGTGCAGGATGATGGCCTTGATCGAGTCGTCATCCGCGTACTTCTTCAGTTGGGGAACGACGTTCTTGGGGGTGACGATTACGCCCTCGATGTCCACGATCCCGATCTTGTCTCCAAAGCCGCCGAGGCTGGCTTCGCGACTGCTGCGCATGCTCAAGTAGACGAGGGTGAACACCGCCAGCAGAAAAAGGAAAAACGCCCCTCCGCCAACGATCACCCAGAGGAGCGTGTGCGAGCGTCGCTCGTCAGCCATAAGGAAGGCGCTAGTGTACCACACAAGCCTATGAAAACAGGAAAGTTGTACAGCGAGAGCATTCAGTTGTCAGCATTCAGCTTTGACTCTCTCCTGGCGAAGCTATTGACCGGGAGCGGATCGGTTGTCAACGATGACGGATAGGGTGGAGGGAGCGACGCTGATCTCGGCGGGCGTACGGCAGACAAATTCGCCGTCGGCACAAAGCTCCACGGGCAGGTCGGTATTGATGCGCAGGCGGGCCGTCCGGAAATAATGAACGACGCCCAGATGGATGTGAGTGCCGCGATACAACGTGTGCAGCAGGCCGGGCACTCGCAACCGGGGCATATCGCGGACGAAACAAACGTCGAGCAGACCGTCCGTGAAGTCGGCATCGGGGGCGATGCGCATGCCGTCACCGTAGCGGCTACCATTTCCAATCAGGACACTGAGCGCCGGTTCGGAGAGATGCGTCTTGAACCCGGCCACGGGATTTTCGCCCGGGTGCGAAATCGTGGTAACGCGGCTTCGGTAGGAGACGATGGCCGCCAGGGTGGCCAGCAAATAGCCTCCATTTCGACGGAGCCACGGCGGCATGCGGTTGACTCGTTGGACCACAGCGGAGTCAATTCCCGCGCCGGCGGCCTCACAGAAGTAAGTCGCCGCACCCTCCGGCAGTGGCTGAATAACGCCGAGATCGATGCTGCGGAGATTCCCCTTACCGGCACAGAAACGTGTCCACGCTTGCAATGCAGTCTGAGGTGACGTCAGTCCGAGAGCGCAGGCGAAATCGTTGCCACTGCCATGAGGAACGACGAGCACTGGTACGCGAGCCTGGACCAATGCTGCCAGTTGATGGTGGACGGTTCCGTCGCCACCCAGAATCAAGACTGCGTCGGCAACAACGAAATTATTTCCGATTGAAAGTTCAACCCCTGGAAGGCGGAACGGCTCCAGGTCGCGCTCCGACACTCCGGGGCCGAGAATCGCGGCGGCTCGCACGCTGGGCAGTCTACAGGCCCGCTCGCGCCATCTCTACCGCCCGAATGACGGCCTGCGCTTTGTTGAGGCATTCCTGGAATTCGCTTTGCGGGTCGGAGTCGGCCACGATTCCGGCCCCGGCTTGTAGATACGCGCGACGTCCCTTGAGGAGAACGGTGCGGATCGCAATGCAGGAATCCAGGTTGCCGGCGAAATCGGCGTACAGGACTGACCCGCCATAAACTCCGCGGCGCACCGGCTCCAGCTCTTCGATGATCTGCATAGCCCGGACTTTGGGCGCCCCGGAAAGCGTTCCGGCGGGGAAACAAGCGGCGAACGCGTCGAGCGCGTCCTTGTCCTCGCACAGCCGCGATTCCAACGCCGAGACCAGATGCATGACGTGCGAGTAGCGCTCGATGTACATGAGATTGTCCACTTTTACGGATCCATAATCGCTGACGCGCCCGAGGTCGTTACGGCCAAGGTCGACGAGCATGATGTGTTCCGCGCGTTCTTTCTCGTCGGTGCGCATTTTTTCTTCGAGCTGCTTGTCTTCGGCCTCGTCGCGGCCGCGTGGATGCGTTCCAGCGATGGGCCGGTATTCAAGTTTCTGTCCGGTCACACGCACCAGCATTTCGGGAGAGGAACCGAGCACGTGCATGTCGCCCATGCGCAGGAAATACATGTAGGGCGAAGGATTGACCATGCGCAGGGCGCGGTAAATGTCGAGCGGCTCAACCCCGGGTTCAAAATCAAATCGCTGGGACAGGACGCCCTGGAAGATGTCGCCGGCGGCGATGTATTCCTTGGTGCGCTTCACGATTCGCAGAAAAGAGTTCCGGTCAGTGCTGCTGTGGATGCGCAGTTTGCCCCGAGGTTGACGACCTTTGCGCGGGTGCAGTGGCGCGCGGAGTTTTCGCTCCAGGGTGGCGATGTCCTTCACCGCCCGATCATAGGCGCGGCGTGGAGTCTCGCGGGAGACATCTGCGGTAGCGATGATGTGGATCTGATGGCGCAGGTGATCAAAGGCCAGCAGGCGATCGAAAAACATCAGCACGCAGTCGGGAATGCGCAGGTCATCCTTGGCCAGCGACGGCACCGGTTCGAGCTGCCGCACCACGTCGTAGGCAACATATCCAACTGCCCCCGCGGTAAAGGGCGGCAGGTCGGCGACTTGGGCGGGACGGTGCTGGCGCAGAAGCTTCTGCAGCGCAGCGAAAACGTTTTCGCTGACCTGCTGGGTGCGAGAGCCGCGCCGCAGCGTGATCTCTCCACCCCGAGCCACGACCTGCATGTACGGGCGCGCTCCCAGAAAGGTGTAGCGCCCGATTTTTTCACCGCCTTCCACGGACTCGAGCAGGAAGGCGTGAGGCTCGTCGGCGGCGATCTTCAGGAAGGCCGAGACCGGAGTCAGTAGATCCGCGGTGACCGACTTCCACACCGGCACCAGCGTGGCGTCACGAGACAGGCGGGAAAATTCTTTGTAGTCGGGGCGAATCATGTTTGCGTCGGCGCTTCATTATAGGGGACGAGTCATAACCGCATCGCGGCGAAACCAGCTATCCAGTCGGTATAATCCCGCCCATGAATCTGGAACAGAAGCTGGAAGAGCTGAAGAAGCGCGATTCCCTCGCCGAGGCGGGTGGCGGCAAAGAGCGTCGCGAGCGGCAACACAAGGAAGGCAAGATGTCGGCCCGCGAGCGAATCGAGTTTCTGCTCGATGAGGGCACGTTCGAGGAAACCGACAAGCTGGTCACTCACCGCTGCACCGACTTCGGAATGCAGGAGCAGAAATATTACGGGGACGGGTTCATTACCGGATATGGACGCATCGAGGGCCGGCTCGTTTTTGTCTTTGCCCAGGATTTCACCGTGTTCGGCGGCTCGTTGTCGGAAGCCAATGCAGCCAAAATCGTGAAGGTCATGGATCTGGCTGCCCGCGTCGGAGCGCCGGTCATCGGGTTGAACGATTCCGGAGGAGCGCGCATTCAGGAAGGGGTGATGTCGCTGGCAGGCTACGCCGACATTTTCCTGCGTAACACCATGTTCAGCGGCGTGATTCCGCAGATCTCCGCCATCATGGGGCCATGCGCGGGCGGCGCTGTGTATTCGCCTGCGATTACGGATTTCATCCTGATGGTCGACAAGACGTCTTACATGTTCATCACCGGACCCGATGTGATCAAAACGGTAACGCACGAGGAGGTCACCAAAGACCAGCTGGGCGGCGCGATGACGCATAACGAGACTTCCGGCGTGGCGCATTTCCTGGCGCACGACGACGCCGAGTGCCTCTCCATGGTGCGGGAACTGCTGAGTTTCATTCCCTCGAATAATCTGGACGATCCACCACGCCGCCCTTGCAGCGATCCCATCGATCGGGGCGATGCCGCGCTCGACAAGATCGTGCCCGCCGAATCAAACCAGCCTTACGACATGAAAGATGTGATCACCGCGGTGGTGGACGATGGCTATTTCTTCGAGGTGCACGAGCACTACGCGAAGAACATCGTGGTGGGGTTCGCGCGACTGAACGGGCGGTCCGTGGGTATCGTCGCCAACCAGCCGGCTTTTCTGGCGGGAACGCTGGACATTAATGCTTCCGTGAAAGGCGCGCGGTTTGTGCGTTTCTGTGATGCGTTCAACATCCCGCTGGTCACATTTGAGGATGTGCCGGGATTCCTTCCGGGCACGCAGCAGGAGTACGGCGGCATCATTCGGCACGGAGCGAAGCTGCTGTTTGCCTTCGCCGAAGCCACCGTGCCCAAGGTGACGGTGATTACGCGTAAGGCATATGGCGGCGCGTATTGCGTGATGGCGTCCAAGCACATTCGCACGGACGTGAATTACGCATGGCCTACGGCGGAAATCGCAGTGATGGGCCCCGAAGGCGCAGTGGACATCGTGTACAAGCGCGAACTGGAGCGAGCGCAGGACAAGGAAAAGATGCGCTCCGAAAAGATCGAAGAATTTCGTGAGCGCCTCGCGAATCCCTATGTGGCAGCGGATCGCGGGTTTGTCGATGCGGTCATTCAACCGCGCGAGACACGGAAAAAGTTAATCCAGGCACTCGAAATGCTTGAGACCAAGCGCGACAAGAACCCGCCCAAGAAGCACGGGAATATTCCGCTATAGATGCAGTCAGCAGTGAACTTTGACCTGTGCTGCCCACGCCATCGGAAAATCCCTCCCCATCCGGGAATGGCAACCCTCGTGTTTCTCCGCTTTATCACTGCCCCGTCGAACGAAGTTTTTTATACCGGAGTCATGGAACCAGCATGGAAATTGAAAAAGGTGACCCTATTTGTGCATGGAGCTTGTACCACGGACCGAGTGGGACCCAGCGGATGGGCGTGCAGACTTCATTGCAAAGACGTGGTCAGTGAGACGTTCGGCTGTCATCCGCAGTCAACCGCAAACCAAATGGCCTTGCGGGCAGCGATCGAAGGTCTCAGGGCAGTCAAGCAACGGTGCTTCGTCACTGTACATACCAACTGCGAGTATCTGTACAAAGGCATGACAAGCTGGCTTGCTAATTGGAAGACGAATGGCTGGCAAACTAAAACTGGAGAGGTAAAGAATCAGGAATTGTGGAAAGAGCTTGGGGACGCTGCCGCACAGCACATTATGCGATGGCGGTGGATCAAGCCCGACAGCCCTGACATTGCGGAGCACCAAATCTGCGAGAAGCTGGCAACGGAAGCCGCCGTTCAGCAGATCTCGTCGCCGCCGGTCAGGAAATCGTCAGCGGGGGCGGCAATCAACGGCGACCCTGTTCCGTCCAGTCAGCCCGCGGCCTAGATTTCGCCTTCTTTGCCGCGGGTGACGATATAGACCAGCGCGAAATCGGTTCCCTGATCTGTGGGCTTAACGGAAACGAGATGCTGACGCGCTCTGGTGCCGGATTTCAGTTCGATGGTCTTGCCATCGCCCTTCTCGTTGCCGCAAGTCAGCTCTTTCGATTCGGAATCATCGGAATCGGAATCGTTGGCGTGGATGGCAATCGACTCACCGCTGCCTCCGGGACACTCCAATACCTTGCCCCACTTGCCAAGTTCTTTGCGGTAATAGGCTTTGATCTTGTCCGGTTTCTCGTCGGAGCTGTATTCGACCGCTACCACCTTCACGCCAAACATGGAACTGGAGATGTTTACGTTGGCGGCATGGCTGTCGGTAGCGGATTCGCCACTTTTTTCTTTGCGGCGCGCGCCCGGATAGACGCTCAGCCCCGTGTCGGCCGGATTCGCTTCATTCCGGACCTGCAGGCTGCCAAAAGGCGTCTTGATATCAACGTTTTTCTCCCCGTGTTCGTCATCGTGATCGCGCACATTCACGCTGCACGCGGTCAGAACTGCCACGATCAACAGGGAGAGGAGAAGAAAAAATTTATTGCGTGGTGGAAGCACTGGAACCTCCTGACGCAGGCTTCTGCAGTCCCGCGCCGCGCGCGGCAATGTTAGGGATGGTCACCGGCAGATGCCCGCGAATGGGAATTTCGCCGAACAGGGCCTTCACCGCAGCAATCTCAGAAACCGATACGCTGGAAAAGGCACAGAGGTAAGTTTGTATTTGAGGAAAGCTTGCCGCCAGGTAAGGGCTACCCATGGCCGCCACGACGGTCTTATCTGCCGCGCTGTTCAGAATCTGCTGTAACAGGTTGCCGGTCGCATCCGACAGCTGCACCGTGTTTTTCAGAGTGCCGCCCACATTCACTTTTTTCCCCGCAAGTGGGATCACGTACACCGCGGCCACCACCTTCTCGGCCTGAGCGACCGCAGGCATGATCTGGTTCGTCATGGCGCTCGCCGTGCGCGGATCGACATAAATCACGTCGACGTCAGGAACACGCGCACGCACTTCACGTTCAAAAGCGCGGCCCGCCTCCGTACGCACATCATCGGAAAAAATAATCAGCACCACGCGATTGCGAGTTTCCCTCACCGTTTGATACGGAACGGCAGCCGTCTTGGTTCCCGTTGTTTTCAGGGGGAGTACCCGGCCGTTGTCCCGCACCAGGGTGATGGCGGCATCGGCAATCTGCTTTCCGAGAGCGACATTCTCGGGTTTGCCCACGATATTGGGTAATTGACCGATATCCACCAGGCGTGCCTTGTTAAGGCCGACGGACGCCTTGGCTTCGAGGATCTTGAGCACGGACTCGTCCAGCCGCTCCTGGCTGATTTCACCAGAGCGAACCGCGGCCAGCAGGGCATTGTAGGAGCCGTCGAGATCAGCAGGAATGATGATGACGTCGTCTCCAGCCTTGAACGCGTCCACGGCGGCACGGCCAACATGAGGGGCATACAGACGAGTGAGCGCGGCCATATCCATCGCGTCCGTCACTACGAGACCTTTGAATCCGAGTTGCTGTTTGAGCAGGCCAGTGACCACCGCGGGCGATGTGGTGGCAACGTGACGCGGGTCAGGATCGAGAGCCGGGACGGTGACGTGAGCCACCATGACGGCGTCCACGTCAGATTCAATCGCCTTCTCGAAAGGAGGCAGGTCCACGGCCTTGAGTCGGGCCAAGCCAGCATTGACCTGGGCGACTCCAATGTGTGAGTCGGTGCCGGTGTCGCCATGTCCGGGAAAGTGCTTTGCCGTGGTCATCAATCCATTGGCGCGGGCCGCGAGAATGTACTCGGAAACCAGATTCCCAACTTGCTGCGGATCTTCGCCAAAAGACCGGGTGTTGATAATCGGGTTATCGGGATTGGAATTGACATCAGCATCGGGAAAGAAATTCCAGTGCACCCCGATGGCTCGGGCCTCAAGCGCGGTGATGCGTCCGAAAACCGCCGCATACTCCGGATAGCCAGTCGCCCCAAATGCCATGGCGTGTGGAAAAACCGTCGTGCCATAGAGCCGCATGGAAAGTCCCCGCTCGAAATCCGCCGCAAAGATGAGAGGGAGCTTCGAGTCGCGTTGCAGTTCATTGGTGACCAGCGCCGCTTCCAAGGGCTGGTTGCGATAAATAAAAGGGCCTTCCGCGCGGACGGTGAGTCCCAAGCCGCCAATGTGATACTGGCGCACGGTATCGCGGAGTTGCAGGAATTCCGGGCTGGCGACGTTGAAGAACTCGGCATGCGACCAGATCATGAACAACTGACCGACCTTCTCTTCGAGCGAAAGCTTCTTGAGTGTCTTTTCCGCCCATTTACGGCCATCTTTGTCGAGATGCACCGGCCCATGCTTGATGTAGCGCTCTCCGGCGTGCAGGAAAGGACTCATGAGGAGGATGAGAACCAATGAACGGCGAAACATGAGCACACGATAACACCGGCGTCGGTGAGGATTAACCACAAAGGCCAGGAAGTACCACGGAGGTGGCCGGGTGACTGAGTGTTTCTTCGTGTCCTGTGTGGTTAAGAAATAATTTCGAAGGCGCGGGCCTGGATGGCGGGATCATCACCGAAGCCGCGGAGCCAATGGACATCGGGTTCGCGCCGGAACCAGGTCATCTGGCGCTTGGCATAGTTTCGGTGGCCTTGCCGGGCTGCCGCAATGGCGCTTTCACCATCCAGTTGGCCCTCCAGGACCTGCACCGCTTGCTTGTAGCCGAGAGAGGAAAGCGGCCGCAAGCCACCACCATATTTTGCGATTACGCGAGCTGTTTCTTCCAGCAAACCGCATTCGAACATCCGGCTGGCGCGCCGATTGATCCGATCGTAAAGGGCTTGGCGATCAGGATCGAGGCCGATGCGCACGATGCGGAACCCATGTAAGGGATCGCGCCCGCGTTTCCACAATTCGCTCATGCGCTGCCGCGAGGCAAGACAGACCTCGACGGCGCGGATCAACTTGGGAGCGTCATTGGGATGAATGATCGTTGCGGCCGTGCTGTCCAATCGCGAAAGAATCCGGTGCAGGTGGCTTGATCCACGTTCTTTTGCGCGCTCGCGCAGCCGTTCCCGCAATTCTTCCGAGCGCTGCGGGCCCGGAAACAGGCCCTCAAGCAGGGCGCGCAGATATAGGCCCGTGCCGCCCACGACCACCGGCACGTGGCCGCGCCGTCTGATTTCGCGCAGGGTCTGACGGGCGAGCCGGGCATATTCTCCCGCCGTGATTTCTTCGGTTGGGTCCGCAATATCGAACAGATGATGCGGCACGAGGGCGCGTTCTTCGCGCGTGGGTTTCGCCGTGCCGATCTCCAATTCGCGATAGAGCGCGACAGAGTCGCAGTTCACGATCTCGCCGTCGAGCTTTTGTGCAACCGCGATGGACAGCGCGGTCTTGCCGCTCGCCGTCGGTCCAAGAATCACAACCAGGAGCGGGTCAGCGGAAATGGGCAGAGGTGGGGAGTTGCCGGTGTTGGAAGCAGTCACATTCAGCGCGCGTTCCAGGGAATGCTGCGGCCGTAACGAACAAGAGCATACACCAGGATCAGCAGGACGACGATGGCAAGGCCGAAGGTCTCCGCTGCCCGGACGCGGCGGAAATCAGCTGCAGGTGGATCATCGTCGTTGGCTTTGGCTGCCTCGCGGCCTGGCTTAGCGGAGCTCACCACGGTCCGGGTTGTAATAGAAATGGAATCGCAGCGCCAGATATTGTCCGCCAAATTCGTTGGGCAGAGGCGGGAAAGGATTGGAACCCGTGATTCCGCCCCAGGCGGCGCGATCGAGGGAGATATCGCCTGAGGGTGACGTCAGACGCATGGCCTTCACGCTGCCGTCTTTCATGATGGCAAATTCAATGGAAACCTTGCCCTTCTTCATGATCGGGGCGCGCGCGACTTCCGGGATCAGGTTGTACCAGTTCAGTCGGACGTCGTGCAGCACGCGGGCGAGATAAGGACCGAAGTCCACACCCATGGTGTCGGAAAGAATGTCGAGATTGCTCTGCATCCCCCGCGCGCGAGGAATGCCGACACCGTAATCGCCACCCGAACCTCCGCCGAAACCACCGCGTGTAGCCGCTGCCGCCCGGGTGGCAGCTTCAATTGCGGATCCGGCCGAAGTAGGAACATTGAAAGCGCCCCTGCCTCCCTTGCCGCCTATGGGGGGCGTCTCAAGCTTGGCTTCTGTTCGCGTGTCCTGTGGAGGCGTCTGAACCCCAGTCTGTCCCGGCTGCTTCTGCGCGGTGGAAGGCTGCGACATTTGCGATGGTTGCTCCGCTGCTGCCGGGGAAGGTGGGGAGGGTCGCGCAGGAGCACCGCCACGTCCGGGAGCTCCTGCGCGGGCGCTGTCCCGTAATTCCTTCAGTGTTTTTCGATCAATGGTCGGGGTTTTCGAAGTGGCGACGCGATTCTTGTCGGAGATGATGTCTGTATCAGGGCGTTTCGAGACTTTTTGCTCGTCAGCCGGGAGCTCGAGATAGGTAAGTTCCTTGTCATGCATCAGGTCACGGGCATCCAGGACAGCAACCGGCCGACCTCGATTCAACAGCAGTGGCGAATTCGCCAGCGCAATGACGAAGAACAGGTGCACGACCAGGGAAATCCAGAATGCTTCCCGCAGACGGGAACGGGAAATCTGGTCCTGCAGCTGCAAAAAGAGCTCGGGCTGAATGTCGATAATATCCAGAGGGCCGGTGGTGCGCGGCACGATGCGACGTGCAGTTTCCTTCACCCCAGGCGGAGGGAGATTAGGCGGTGGCATGGGATTTTTAGGTGGGCTTTCCGTCGTCGGCATCAAATGGCCTACTCACTTCTTAGACGCGTGCAAGCTACTCGCGGAGGGTTCCCCTCAGGACCCCAGGATTTATCTATTCTCGCATTTTCAGCTCAAATTGTCCCAAGCGGCGCGCGTTACGAGAGTTGTTGCACCCCAAAGATCAACCCGGACAGCCCCGCGAAGTAGCGCAACCGCAGCCGAATTTCACGAGCCGGGAGCAATGTTATGCAAAGCATCCACGTCGATCCGGCGGCCGTGTTCCCGAATAGCAGCGAGGATTTCAAATGCCACACTCAAAGCGCGACGTCCATCTTCCAGCGTGACCAGAGTCTTACTCCGGCTCCGCACTGCGTCGAGAAAAGCGCGCAACTCGGCCCGCAAGGGCTCCTCGGTGACCGTGGGCAGCTTGTTGACGCGAATCTGCTGGCCCGAGGGCAAAGAGAGGCCGGGTGGGACGAATCCTGGCTGCCCCGCGGCTTCCGCCTTGTCGCCGACCGAAAACAACAAAACATCCTGCCGGGTGTAGTCGAGTGAGACGTACTGCCGCGGCTGGAAGAAACGCAGTTTACGGACGCGTTCCGTGCTCACCCGGCTGGCAGTGAAATTGGCGACACAGCCGGAATCGAACTCGAGCCGCACATTCGCGATATCCACTTTGCTCGACAAGATGGGCAGGCCGACCGCCCGTACTTCCTTAATCGGCGAAGCAGTGAACGAGAGCACGATATCGAGGTCGTGGATCATCAAGTCGAGCACGACATCGACATCCAGCGCACGCGGACTGAAGACGCTCAACCGGTGAACTTCGAAGAACATCGGCTTGGTAATGATGGGAACGGTTGCCCGCACAGCGGGATTGAAGCGCTCGAGATGGCCCACCTGGGCAATGCGTCCGGTCTGGTGCGCCAACTGAATCAGTTCGTCCGCCTCGGACAACGTGGCAGTTATCGGTTTTTCAATGAGCACGTCCATGCCCCCCGACATCAGGGCACGAGCAACCTCGAGATGCTGCACGGTGGGCACAGCAACCGAGGCGGCATGGATATCACCACGCTGTACCAGTTCCTTCACCGAGCCGAAGCTTTTGGTTCCAAATTGTTCGTACTCTTTGGCGACCGCGGCCGCGCGCGCAGGCTCAATGTCAACAATGGCGGCCAGGTGAACCGCTTCGCCGCCTTTTTCGAGCTCATGAAAAACGCGTGCGTGGTTGCGCCCGAACGCGCCCGCGCCTACGACCGCAACGTTGATGGGGGAGTTTCCTCTCAGTGGATGGGTGCGGCTTACTTCGCCGGCTTCTTCAAAATGGATATCTGCCCGGCATGGTATGCCTCGTGCTGGACTATGCCGTGCGCCATGAAACGAAAATTGTAGTCCTTGCCGGGCACGCGCCGCTCGAGAAACGACGCGTCGGCGCCGGACACCCTCTTTTCCAGATTTTTGTGGCTTACCTGGAGCTTTGCCAGGGCGGCTTTCCAGGCGGCTTCACTGGTGTCAGTCACAGTCGGGAAGTCCTCTTCCGGGCTGAGTTGCAAAGCGCCGCCATCCATCCGCTTCAGAAAAACCTCGTTCCAGTTGGCAACGTGCAGCACCAGTTGCCAAATGTTGTGAGCTTTGGGCAGCGGACGAGCGGCTGCGGTTGCGGCATCCACACCCGACAGAGCTTCCATCAGCGAGGGGCCGTGCCAGGCTTCGCCCTCGTAAGCTCGCTTCAGCTGATCGACGATGAATTCGGTGTCGTTCATGCAGACAAAGGATTACCGAGGCGGCAACAACGTTGCAAGAAATCGGCAGGGCCAGCGGCGAGGTCTTTACTGATGCAAAGGTACAACCAGCGCGTCGGGAGTTTGCAGGCGCGCGCGGAAGATGGCATCTCGCTGGGGAACTTCCGCGACCGCATCCACATGAACGACGTACTGGCCGGCCGGAACGTTGGAAGCAAAATCGATGTTGAGCCCAGTGGTTTCGCGGTTCAACGTGAAGTGCTGGTAACCGAGTGCGAAAGCTTTTCCATACTCATTGACGGCGACAACGATCAGGGTGAGATCGAAATCATCGCTGGTGGCGTTGCTCACCTGTACGGCACCGGAAATTTTGTCCGCTTGGACTTCCGGTGGCGTCTTCCAGACGACTGCCATCGCAGAAGAAACGTGAATCGTGAATTCCCGCTGAGCAGTTGCGGGAGGCTGGCTCGAGTCAGTCACCTGAACCGTAAACGTATAGTCGCCTAATTCTCGCGGAGTCCCGGAGATGACGCCCGTGCTCTCGTCCAGTTCCACTCCCGGCGGCAGAAAGCCCCTGACGAAAGTCCATTTGAGAGGAGGAATGCCGCCATCCGCAGTCAACTGAAGATAGTAGGCAGCGCGAAGCACGCCTGTTTGTGGCGTCGTGTCGAGTATCGCGACCTGGGGCGGCTTTTCCGGAGGTTCCGCTTCCTCCTGTTGGCCGAGCGCGCCCGCGGTCAAAATTAAGAGCACGAAGAGGAATAGCGTCCCTTTCAGCCATAGGCGTGCGGCGGGCATCGCGAGATTATAGCTGGCGATGTCTATCGAGGCCTGACGACTATTTCGCCGACCATGCCATTACCCTCATCCAAGGTGCAGAAATAGCGATATGTCCCGGGCACCTGGAAGGCGTGACTATACGTGCCTCCGGCGGGAATGTAGCCGGAGTCAACCGTGGGAGCGTTCGGGGGCAGGGCAATGTCGCTGCGATTCATTGCCTTGCCCGGGTCGATCGTCACGGTGTGCGGCTTACCAGAAACGTTCTTCCACTCGACCGTATCTCCAGCGTGGATGGTGGCCATGCGCGGGATATAAGAATCCTCGGCCATGTTGATCGTGGCCGCGGCGGGTCCATTCTGTTGCGGCGGGTTCTGTGAAGACTTGGCGTTGACCCCCAGTGTGCCGCCCTGCAATCCGATTTCAGCTCGTCGCGCAGCAGCGGCGTCCTCGTTTGCGCGAACCAGCCTCTGGCCCGCATCCTCGGGCACCGGAGGCTCACCTACTGCGCTGGTGCCGGTTTTTTCCGGGGCCGTGTGGCACTCGGAAACCTTCGCGATTGAATCTACTGCCATCGTCTGAAACGCAGTCGAGCCCGAAGAGGGCGTGGCGGTCTTGCCTTGAATGCGCACCTCTCGGTTCACGAACTCCTTCAGGTCGCTCCGGCCCTGCAGTTCGTAGATGTTCCCGGTTGCGTCTTCTTTGACCAGGAACTTCCCCTTGTCGTTCACGAGACAGCCAAGCACGGCATGTTCTTCTTTGGGATTAGTTCCGGAAGCATAGTCCGGCCCTTGCGATGGCGACGTCTGCTGTGCGAGGGCCCCGGCGGAGCACACGAACAAAAAGAAAATCGACAGGCTTTTCATGGATCAACTTCCCGTTAGTTAGGAAGAGAAGTGGACAGGGGAAGTTGCACCGGGAGGCCGCGAGGTGAACTGATTTTGAAGTGAGTCTACTGCGGGTCGGCGATAATCGCGATTCCTGCCCGATCGGCCGCGTGGCGAATTCCATCGCCGTCGAGCAGCAGGCACTTGCCCGCGTCAAGAGCG
>Ga0070741_10013596_pt1 | contig 14321 bp, 14 predicted proteins | sample Coa_R1_4_FD_66440 | JGI IMG/M metagenome (GOLD analysis project Ga0070741, IMG submission 66440) | Surface soil microbial communities from Centralia Pennsylvania, which are recovering from an underground coalmine fire - Coalmine... | ecosystem: Environmental > Terrestrial > Soil > Unclassified ... | reverse complement strand
AACGTGTATATTATGACGAATAACTATGTCACTCGAAAGATGCAGGAGACCTTCCAGTTCCTATCCATTAAACAGCAACACCCGCGTACGCGGGTGTTCGACTTGAGGGCTACCGGTAGGCATGGATCTATTAAGATATTAATTCATTCATTGTCTTATTTATATATTTTTATCTAAATGCATATCATAAAATATGGAATTCGAAAAGAAGAAGCTAGATAGAAGATCTTTCTTACTTGGATCAGCAGATCTAGGGGGATTTATCCTTGGGTGTCTGGGTCCCCTTCGCATTAATCTTTCAGAATTTACAAAAAGCCCTCCCAGACGGACAATACCCCTCGATCAAAATGGAAGTTACACATTTATAAGCATTGGAGATAGCCTCGCCGCTGGTTGGGGAGGGATTAACAATGCCCAAGGCGTCCCAGAGTCATGGGTAGGCCCGATGGTTGCACAGCTCAATACAGTGCGTCAACGGCATACGCGACAACCCACCGCAGGCAGCAGCAGTAGCTATCGTGACTGGCAATATGTAAGCAACTTCCTCCTTTCAGAAGCCGGACTTACCTCTGGTGGTCTATTGGACAAAATGCAAAGTCCTGACGTCATCCACTCCCTGGAAACCCCCAATCAAGCTGTTCTCTGTGTCTCGCTTGGATTCAACGATATTGATGATTTTCGAACAGGCACAGTGCTTGACTTTCTAATGCTCCATACGAAGCTTGATAGCTATCAACAAAACTTACAATCAATTATTGAAAAGTTCAAAATAGCACGGACAGGGAAGGAGGACTACGCTACCTGTATACTCCTTGGGTTGCCAAATCTTGATGAAGTGCCCGCTGTAACCAAAGCGGTTCGTGGTACACTCCTTGAAGGACGAGCAGGCCTCATTGCCAAAGAAGTAAATCAAAGAATGGTAGCTGTTTGCAACAGCTCTGTCGACATCTCGATGGCATACGTCGACCTATTCAATCACTCATCAATCCCTAAAAGTCTATTCTCAAGCGATGGCCTTCATCCCAACGGCCCTGGCTATGAGCAGATCGGAGCGATCGCGGCTCAAACAGTGGACATCATGGTAGAATGATAGGTATCAAAATGGCAAGTGATAATCTTGCCGTGTAATGTATCTCGAATAGGGCTACTCAGATTAAATAGACTCGCTTCCAGGAAGGATAGGTGTAGATTCAGCGAATATGGTTGTCTCACCGCCGAGTCCTAACGCTACCATTAACGTATTCTGTTCATATACTCGTGACGGCAGTTCATCGTTCGCCCCATAAGGATAAACTTGTATGTCCGCTTCAGCGCCTAAACATCGATATGCCACACCCTTTAATACGGACGTCAGCATTTCATCTTCCACGACCAGGGTCTGCATAGAGTCATGATTTTGCATCCATTTGCCAGGCGTCATTACCACCACCCTAGCAAAAGCTACCTCCGAAGGCACACTACGTAAGGTTATTTCTAAAACCTCAGCCCCTTGAGATTTGCTCGGGGTGCTGCAATGCAGAATGTAACCTTTCCGCGAGCCATCTGGCAGCCCCAAAGCTACCGCTACTGCCGTGGAGCCATACAAAATGGTTGCAATTCGTCTTTCTTCACCGGGAGCAGCAACGATCTCACCATAATCATCCACTCCAACAAACTCAGCATCCTGACTCCTACCGGCATCATAGACGGTACGCTGAGCGAAAGAGGCGTAATCAGTAAATGCAAAAGGATACCTTATGGGGTTATAGCCCGCAGGAGCACTAGGACTAAGTCTTGTCCGAAATTCGCCTCCGCCATTGGAAATGCTTGGGATGCCTTCATCTCGAGGGGGATGTAGTTTATTATTGGCGTATTCCATAAAATTTATAGTGTAACATGAAATAGACAAATCAACCACTCCGTGCTCTTGGCACGGGGTATGGGTGGTGAAGGCTGACCATCACCACAGCGTCAGCTGGAGGTCTTTGAGATTCTTGCCCTGGTTTTTGACGTATCGTTCTACGGCTTCGTCCCAATTCCCACCCGTTCCTACCGTTGCGGCATAGTACCCGTCACTCCAGAACTCTCCGCCCCACAGCTCTTTCTTGAGCTCGGGTACTGTTCGAAAAAGCTCTCTCGCTGTCAGGGATTTGAAGAGCCGTACGATCTGGCCGATGCCGTACTTCGGGTGGAAACTGACCAACAGGTGGATGTGGTTCTTGTCGTCGCCCATTTGTTCAATCCGCAGATCGTACCGCTCTTCAATGCCTCGGGCGGTTGTGGCAATGCTCCGCGTCACCACCGAGCTCAAAAGAGCTTTGCGGTACTTGACCGGAAAGACCAGGTGGTAATGGGTGTCGTAGGCGCAATGATTCGAGCGGGTGATGGTCACCCTTCTATTGTACAGTCGAAAGGAACCTGGCGGTTCCCTTCGAGCATCCCTCCCTTAGGTGGCCCGCGCCAAGAGCGCGGGGTAAGGGCGGGAATAAAAAATTCATTCACTACCCACGAACACACACCTCGATAGTATGGTCCGACACCGGGTCATCGCGCCACCTAACGAAAAGCGGTCTCCGCCACACTTGCTAGCCTGATTTCGAACATAAAGCTTCCCTTGAGCTTTCCAATACGTTCCTGCATAAAAAGCACAACCAGTACTACCCGTACTATAGTACCTCTGGTACTGACACCGTGTGCAACAAGTGCAACACAATTTGTTTGACAGCTCGCTTGGCAGACTCTATGCTTAAGAATATGAAGGCATACCTGAATGCTGCAGAGGTTGCGAAACTCCTTGGAGTGGACCGAGCCACAGTCAGTCGCTGGATCAAAAAAGGACTCATCAGGGGTGCCATTAAACTAGGTGATACGCAACAGTGGCGGATACCACTGGCAGCGTATGAAGGGCTGGTGAAGCGGAGCAAGCAATGAAAGTGATCACGTTCTCAATCTTTAAGGGTGGAACGGGCAAGACTACATCTACGGTTTCAGTGGCTGCATCACTCGCGAAAAAGGGGAAAAAGGTGCTTCTCGTTGATTTGGATCAGCAGGCCTCTGCCACGCGTTACCTTGGGCTCGATCCTGATGAAAGCCCCAGCTTATACGAAGTGTTCTTAGGAGAAAAATCAGCTCAGGGAGTTATTAGAAGTACAAAGTTCGGCATTGATGTACTCCCTTCTCACGTTCTCCTGGCGGCCATTGAAGAAGCACTCGAACCAGGTGATGAGCTAAAGCTCTCTGGAATACTCAACCCACTCAAACAACAATATGATTTTATCCTAATCGATACCCCTCCGGGCAAAGCAATGCTCGCGTTTAATGGACTAGCCGCCGCTGACCTTATTGTAATCCCAGCTTCGGCTGAGCGTATGGCCGCTGATGGCGTAGCCGACCTCGTGACGCATGTACAGAAGATCATGTGGGCAAAGTTCGCGCTTACGCACCAGGAGCTGCGGATACTCTTCACCATGTATCGATCTACCACATCCCACTCACCGGCCATCGTCTCGAATGCAAAAAAAATCTGGCGAGACAACGTTCTCAATGTCAAAATTCCTCACTCCACCATATTTTCGCGCTCTTATGATGAAAAAACTCCCATAAGTATATTGGAGCCAAGACATGGAGGCGCAATAGCCTACGACGTCTTTGCCGATTGGTTGGTGAACGAGTTTAAGGATTCCGCAGACAACTATGAAGCAGCCTAGAATACATGACTTTGATCCGAGGGCGCAAACAAAGCCGTTAAAATCCCCCATGGATGACTTTCCCGTCATTCATGGCCACCCACCACAACCACAAACTGAAAATATCAATAGTACTATAGTACCGCCAGTACGGGTAGTACGGGGTACACCCAAACGAAAAATCAAGACGCGACACCCTTTTGACATCTACGAAGACCAGGTAGAAACGCTACGACAACTTTCTTATGAAGACCGTATGCGAGGCGGAACAGGTAGCCAGAGTGCCATGGTGAGGGAAGCCCTAGACGACTTTATAGCCAAAAAAAACACCAATCCTCGGTAGCCTCTACCAGTGGCGCACAAGTTACTGACAGACTTGGAAAGAACAAGTCTGCGATAGATTCCACACGTATCCTATAAATGAAGCGTTTGCGCATACGCAGTGTCCTTTAAATGATCACTAGATCGTTATGGTAGAGCGAGGCACATTTGACGTTGCTACTCAGTGTAAGCGGCAAGGAGTTTCCCAATTCAGGCCGAAAACCCCTACACTACTCAACCGGTGATACCGGATGGGCGAACGAAGATCCCTATATAGAGCATCTAGAAGCAGGGCAATGCAAGAACAGGGCATGACGAGGCAAACTCAGACCCATTTCATTTAAAGTGGTTGCCCGAGCGAGAGAGTACTATCAGTAGTACGGTACTAGTAGTACTAGGGTACGTCCCGTACGGGACGTACAGCCTTATACGTCCTGGTCGTACGGCGGTACGTCCCGTACGGAAGTACGACTAGACACAACCATTTTGACGAGTTATGCTCGAGTGAGCTTAGGGTTGGTTAGGTTGAAGACTATCGCAAATGTCCCTCAATCTCCGCACTAAGCTACAAAAAAGAGGGAACTAGTTACTGCATGCTATTGACTTTAGTGTGTGGTAGGTTTAGTATTGGAAGTGCGATAGTTTTCAGCACTAACTAACAAATAACTAAACAAGCTCCCTCAACTAGGGAGCTTTTTCATTTCAAAAAGCTCCCCGTTTAAAAGTACCTTAAGTAATGGAGGGGGCAGGAAAATGCACGGAACATCCTCGTTCAGTGGCATAGCTCTAGCACGCGTTCAGGCGATGCGAGAGCAGCACGAAGCGCAAAAACAAATTCAAGAAAACAGCAACACTTCTATAGAAGTGCCTGCGGCGATACAACAATTAACAACAGGATCTGATTATTGGGTTAAACTCAAATTAAAGCGGTACCAAAAACTTATCAGGGAGGGGCATTTAGCCGATCTCTCAGAACTAGCATCCCTAGCGCTAACGAAGAGTAATCCGGCAAACTGGTTCGCAAAGGTGTGTTCTGTTAAAGCTTGGGAGCGTACACTAGATTTCCTTAAGAAACGACGTGCTGTATTGCAGAAGGCGGAACAAGTAATCGCACGTATCGGCAAAGACATGTCCGAGTGCATGCAGAAGTTTGTGTATAAACAGATATGGGCAGGGAAGAGCGTTGAACAATATGCGGTAGCGGCTCAGGAGATAGGAGAGAATAGACATAAGCTTTTTGCGTTTCTCTGTAACTACGAAGGGCAGAAAGCATCCATACAAGCCTCTGTTTAGGCTTCATGGGACTATGGTGTGTCTAGCACGAACGCCACATGAAATTTCCTATCGGCGATATCGTGTAGTAGAACGGTAAGTACGGCAGATATGTCCCATGCCTCTTTCCGTCTCAGATCCAGTTTGCCTGGTTGCTGTCGTAGGGGTGTCAGCGGTGAGGTGGGTAAACAGCCACCATGATCTCTGGCCCGAAGTAACTGGGTCAAGGAAGCTTGGCGGGCTCCCCAGTATCTGGCATTGTTTTGTTGGCGTGTGTGTAGAACCGGCATGACAATTCGTTCCGCTGCTTCCAGCATCTGCCTTTGTAGTAGGGGGCACAAGTCCTGGTACACGTCTAGCAACTGCGCTTCAGGCACCTGTCCGTTGTGCCGGAGCTTTCAGATACACCGGTACAGATGGGCCAGCAGCCCACAGTGTCGTCAACCACACTGCAGGATTCAGTGATCGCTTCGTGCTACTGTTCCAATAGTCAAACGAGAACTATATGCTTCATTATCTTCGCTGGAATACTATTACCCATGAATCGGACACACAATCTTTGTTCAGGCATTTCAAAACGGTAAGTCTGAACGAATCCCTTGAGTTGGCAAACTACATTCGAAATACTCATGATAGCTATACCCCTCTATAGTCAAGCATGGAAAAACACGCTACAATGAGCAGTACTGATGCGCAGGTGCGCAGCCTCTTTTAGAATGCTGGTTAGTTGTCTAGCAGAAGTTTGTCGTAGTACGCATGCAAAGTGTACGAAATGTGTTGGAGTCTCTATCCATGCCCGAAGAAAACAAATTCGAGAACATCCTCAAGTCCCTGCGTGTAAGGAAAGGCAAAGCATGGACTCAGGCGAAGGTAGCCAGTGAACTCGGAGTCTCCCGGCGTCTCTACGTCGGCTGGGAAAATGGTGACAGCCTGCCGTCACAGCATGACCTCAAGAACATAGCGGCCCTGTTCGGCCTCAGTGGTGAAGACGAAGATGCGCTCTACCGCGCAGCAGCGCAAGTGTCGCCACGCATCCATAATCTGCCATTCCCACCAAACCCATTCTTCACTGGCCGCGAAAAGCCCCTTGAGCAACTGAGCACCCTTCTGAACGAGGGTAGCAATGTCGCCATATCGCAGCCGGTGAGCGTGAGCGGCCTGGGCGGCATCGGCAAGACCCAACTAGCCTTGGAGTATGCCCACCGCTGCTACCGGGAGAAGATCTACCGGGCGGTGCTTTGGGTGGATGCGGCAGAGCGGAGGACTATTGAGGCGAGCTATTTCGCCCTCGCACATCTGCTCGACCTGCCTGAGCAGCAAGTGAGCGAGCCTGAACGCGTCGTGCTGGCAGTGAAGCACTGGCTTGAAACGCACACCAACTGGCTGCTTATTATGGATAACGCCGACGACCTGGCTCTTGCTCGCTCTTTCTTTCCGGTCGCGCACCACGGCCGCATTCTTCTGACCACGCGCTCGCAGATTGTGGGGAAGATTGCCCGGCGCGTTGATATTGACAGCCTGACGCCAGCAGAGGGGCTGCGTTTCCTCCTCTTGCGGTCTGGAGTGGCGCACGATGACACCTGGCTTGCTACCGTGTCCGAAGAGGACCGCGAGGCAGCACGCCAATTAGTGGAGCTATTGGGAGGTCACCCCTTAGCGCTGGACCAGGCCGGGGCGTACATTGAGGATACGGGTGCCTCGTTTGCGGAGTATATACGGCTCTTCCAAGAACAACGTCATTTGATCTTAAGCAAACGTGGGTCACTGGAAAAAGAGCAGAGCAGCGAGCATCCCGAAAGTGCTGCGACGGCTATTGTGATGAGTGTCAAGAAGGCAAACAAGCGGCACCCTATGGCTGCCGCCATCCTTATTTTTTGCGCATTCCTGCAACCGGATGCCATCCCTGAGGAACTGTTCCAATTCCACCTCGCGTTTCAAGAAGATACCATAGCCTTCCATGAAGGTATCTCGACACTCCTCCGGTACTCGCTCATCAGGCATAATAGGGTAGAAAAGACCTACGCTATCCACCGGCTCGTCCAGGCGGAGGTTGCCGGTATGTTCCCGCCTGAAGACCAGAAGCGATGGAGATACTGGGTCATGTGGGCTATCGGGACGGCTCTCCCGCGAAATATGAACAACTTCAAGCACTGGAGGATGTACGAGCGCCTGCTTCCGCATGCGTTATTGTGCGTTACCTGGGAGGACGTTGACATACGTGGCATCCATGACTTGCTCTGGAGGCTCGCCTTGTATCTCGATACCCGTGGACGTTCGACAGAAGCTGAGCCTTTGCTGGCCCGCACGCTTGCGGTCACCGAACAGCACTATGGTCCTGACCACCCTGAGACTGCGGGGGCACTCAAAAATCTGGCGGATTTCTACTTTAAGCGTCGTGGCAGGGAAGAAGAAGGAAAGCGAATGCTGGAGCGTGCCCTTGCTATCCTAGAGAAAAATCCAGGAAACGATCCGCTTGCCGTGAGCAGGATATTGTCCTCATTGTCACAATTGCATGAGGAACATGGGGAATATGAGGAAGCTGAGCGGTTGAAGCTCCGTGTGATTGCCGAGATGGAACAGCACTGGGGTGCTGACCATCCTGATGTTGCGAAGTCCCTCGGTGCTCTGGCTACATTCTATGTTGAACGAGGCCAGTACGAACAGGCAGCACCGGTGTTTTTGCGGGCAGAGAAAATATTTGAGCAGCAGATAGCTTTAGGAAAGATTGACGCGCAAGATCCCTACATTCATCTGTCAATGGGGGTAGGGTCTATACTCTTGCATTTCATGGGCAGGGATGAAGAGGCGGAAGATTACTTCGTGCAGATGCTGCGTGCGAAAGAGCGGCTGCTGGGGCCAGAACATCCAGAGGTTATAGAAGCCAAGAGGTCGGCCATCAGCTCCCTGCGTTATTTTGGCCGCCACGCAGAAGCGGAAGCGTTCGAAGCGGAGATCAGAGCGGTTGAAGCGGGTGAGGAGCCATCCAAGTAACTGATAATGTTTGCTATGAATATAGCAGGCATTGCTTGTACGTAATAGTTTACCCTTATGCAAGGATCCCTCGAAGCAGATGCAGTTCCTGGTATTCTTCAGAGGGCAGGCTTGCCGTGAATGGATGATTGAAGAATCTGGCATCTATCTTTAACCCTGTAACCCCTCTACTACACTCGAGATATGCAGTTCACCCTCAAGCAGTTCAATGGACAATTCCCCAGTGACGATGCCTGCTTGCAATATATGTTCGAATCCCGTTACGGCAGCATGGAGGCTTGCCCCAAGTGCGGCGTATCCGCTCCTCGCCACTACCGTGTCCGCAGCAAGAAAGCGTCTGAGTGCAAAGACTGCGGCAACCAGATCAGTCCGTGAGCTAACACTATCTTCCATAAGTCAGATACACCCCTGCGTTCCTGGTTCTACGCTATCTTCATGGACTCGGTCAGCAAGAACGGGGTAAGTGCTATGGCATTGCAGCGGACACTTGGGGTGATCTACAAGTGTGCTTGGCGTATGGCCCAGCAACTACGTTCACTCATGGCGCAGGATGGCGTGTATTTGGGTGGCAGCAGGCCATAGGAATCAGCCTACGTGGCTATTGCTTACCACGTATCTTTTGAGAGGCTTTTTGGCATCTTACTTTCTCGGAGTATGTCCATCACAGGGAACTAAGCACGAACCCATGGAAGACTCCCGAAGAGTTTTTTGTTAGTATTGAAGGTATGAATAATGAAGAGATAATTCGAGAAGCGGAGAGCTACCTCCACCCGCATACAGTAGATGGCAGATTGCTTGGCGACGTCGCTTGTACGCTACTTACGAACACCGGCAGGCCTTTTTCCGGAGTATGCATAGATACTGGCTCGGGAACAGGATTCTGCGCCGAAGCTAATGCCATTGGTGCCATGGTTACATCGGGGAACTATAGAATGAGCAAGATTGTGGCAGTATGGAGAGATAGTGACAATAAGCTGCACGTTGTGCCACCCTGTGGACGATGTAGAGAATTTATGCGACAAATCGATGAGTCTAACCTTAATGCCGATATAGTTCTAGGAAAGGATCGATCTGTAAAGCTACGAGACCTATTGCCCTATAGCGATTGGCCAAAATGACCCCACTGGTGCCTGTCTGGCTATACTATTCGCACATGTTACCCCTATGTCCGAACGCCCGGTCAACAGTTCCACTTTCAGCGCCCGTAGAAAGAACCACTCACTAGGGCAAACGAAAAAAGCCCGAACGTAGCTACGAAAGGAGTATGTAAGCATGGCTATCAAACCTTCCACTACCGATCTCGAACGTGCTTGGAAGGAGCGCTGTGAACGCGGTACCTTCAGCCCAGCCGTTCAGGGAATCGGTCAGATCCGCGTCATGGGTCGTAGCGGTGACGCCGCTCTCCAGTTCCCGCGCATCGCCAGCTTGGCTGCCTTGACCGAGCTAGAGCCAGATGAGCAATATGCCGTCCTGGCTGTCCAGCGCGTCGTCGAGCAGGCCCAGGAACAGCACCGCACGGTTTTCGCGGTCGCTCCCGGCCAGCAGCCCGAACGGCTCACGGCGTTCAAGCCTGACGCCGAATCCCTCATGGTCGTCGCCCGCGTCGCAGGTGGCTAGATGCTATAGGGGTGCCAGGTTTGCCTGGTGCCCCATATAGAAGGGAGACTCCCATGCCAAGAAGCCTATCCAGAGGCGACTACAGTTTGGTGATGGCTATCGAGTCGTCCAGCCGGGCAAACAACTGGTACCGTGTACTCGCCGACCGGAGCAGTGGCGCGCTGAGCTGTGACTGCCCCTCATGGACCTTCAAGCAGAACCGTGAGGCGAGTGACACACGCAGTTGCACCCACACCCAGGTAGCCGAGCGGCTGGTGAGTACAGGGGCAGGGAACACGGAGCCTATGCCACGGGCGGCAGCTACTACCACCTCCCCATTCTTGGATGCCACCCAAGAGCAGTGGCCGGGGTTACAGGGCCGCTGGAGCATTGAGCAGCGGACGTCAGCCATTAATGCCAAGCCGTACCAGTTTGTATTGCTTCGGCTCGATACAGGCAATGGCGACACTGCAACTGGCGTTGTTGCCTTCGCTGCAGCGCACCACCACAGCGAAGTGGAGATGGCCAGCGGCGTGGCCGGCTGGGCTGGGTATGCCATCGCCGCTGAAGTCGCCCGCCTGGGTGGATTCCCGATGGCTGGCCAGCCGCCTGAACACTTTCGGGTGACCCGCCGCTCCACGAGTGGCCGTACGCAGCGCCGGGTAGCCGCTCTTCCAGATATTGGCCTGTGGGATATCCTGCGGGTAGGGGATGTCATTGACCAGGGTGATGGACGAACTCCCATCCAGCGTGCAGCCAATACCCTGCGGTTGTTCCTCGGTGAGCAGATGTTTGGCCTGCTGGAAAGGCGGGGCTTCATTGACGTACCGAGCGTACGCTATGCCAGCGAGCAGCGGGTGTACCGCTTGCGGCGTGACCCGGCCCACCGGCGTGACCGGCGCATCCGGGTCTTCGAGCGCGGGGTGTATACCAAAGACTTTTGTATTGTAGCAGGCATGGCTTGCCCTTCCGACGACGTGTTTTTAACCAATTTCCTGCAGCTCCTCTCTGACGAGGAAGCGGCCCTGTCGGTTGTCCAGGCCCATAACATCTTCCCCCCGTACTCTGACGGTGCGGAGCGTGAGAGGATTCCAGCGGTCTGGCGGCCACGGACAGAGGCAGCGCTGGTGGGGTAATACGGGGGCAGGCCCCACAAGCCTGCCCTTCCCGTATCTTTCAATCTCATCTCCAGACAGGCAAGGTGGAGCCCCATGCTACTTAAAAAATAAGGGGACGCCACAGTCTTCTTCTGGTCTGACACGAGACCAAAAACTATTATGAACACTGAGTCTAGTCTGCCTACCTGCATAGTACACCTTACAATAACACTTCAGCCCAAGGCTTAGAACTTCTATCAAGGTTATGCATAATTCATGTAACATTAAGAGGGTTGCTCTTGTATATATTGGCTTATATACTTGATCATCTATGAAGGAAATACAGTCTACTGCAGGTGAAATCCAACCAGAACAACCCATGCTACTCAGAGATCAATATAGTCCTCACCAGATCCGTCAATTTCTCGTTGACAGAATGAATGAACACCTGCCGGAAGGAGTGAATCCTCCAGGTCAATTCAAACAATTTGTGATCAGCAGCTTATATACAGGGTATGAGATACATAGGACGCTGAAGACCTGGGGCAAACCCGAAGTAGCACGCCAGTTTTTCCAAGTGGCGTGGGAATCGCAAAACGGATTTGGTCTTTGGGATGCTACTGCCTACGCTTTGCGGCGCGCTTCTAAAGATGTCGGCGATCCGCATAAAAGTCCAGCTCTCAAGACTATAGCCATGCTTGCTGGCTCTGCCTTACTTCTGACCGGGGTCGAAAAACGAGTGGCGGAGGGCGAAGGCTCAGACGCAAAGAATATCCCGACGCGGATAGCCAGGGGAGTTGGTAAGGGTGTTTTGAACGTAACATATGGTTTACTATTCTTTGCAAAAGGGGAGGCCGGCCCATCCGGTTCGTACCAGGAAGAAACCGAGAATACCATACCGTATTATCCCTCTCTGGTGTTTCCTCCAGCGGGTGACGGATATAATGAAAAGATTGACCCAAATACGGATGAATACGATACATACCTGGACGATCAGTAACAGACGAAAGCGAGGACGTGATGAGTACGCCGCACGAACAGTACTCCACTAATCCCCATATGCAGCAGATGCTTCTGGAATCAGTGGCAGCAGTCCATAGGGTGATGCCTGACCTGGAAATTGATCCCCAGATTATGAAAGCATACGGTAAGCTTGACCGGGCAGATTTCTTGCCATACACCCAGCAGCACTATGCGTACCATGATCAATCGGGAGCGCTCCGAACAGAAACGCACGAGTTTTTTCCCTCAGCGACGACACGGCCATCGTTGGTGCTCATGATGCTCCATGCGTTACGATTAACACCGTACTCAGGGCAGAAGATCGCGGAAGTCGGCACAGGCTCTGGTGAAGTAGCGGCAATCCTTGATAGCTTAGGGTGTGAAGTGCATACAATTGAGTATGACCCGGGCCTTGCCGAGCGGGCAAGGCAGCGCTTGCAACGCCTCGGCCATACTGCCGTTCATGTTTACGTCGGAGATGGGGCAAAAGGTATACCCCAGGCAGGTCCATTTGACCGCATATTCCATACTGCCGGGGCAAGTTCTATTCTGCATCATCTTCGTGACCAACTGACGGCAGGTGGGTTATTACTCCATCCATTTGGCAGGTTCAACCAAGAAGACCGCATGATCCATGGACGATTAGCTGTTGTTCCGAAGAACGACGAAGCCTCTGTGCTGCCCTTACACGTATATTTTGTCCCTTTGATATCTCCAGAAGTCGGTGGATGGACTCGAGGACTCCATAAAAACGAGCTCATTCCTTCGGGCTCCCCAAAGGCAAAAGCACTGCATGTGGTACGCCGGGTTGTCAGACCGCTCTTGTCTGTATTGTAAGAAGTACATGGCTCGTTAGAGCTGGCTCATATGACACACGCTGCGTGCGCTTCTTCCCGTAGGGGGACGGAGCAGAGCAGTGGGGCGCTAGTCTTGCTAAGTTTAACGCCAGCGACGGCGGAGAGTTCAGTTACTGGGATGGTGATATTCACGGTATTAATACCAAGGTTGTACCAATGCAGACACTTGAGCAGGATTGGTACGGTCACGACCACCCCGAAGAAAAGTACCGAGCCGAGTTTAGTTTTAGCCAAGATGGTGACGTTACAACCGTAAGGCTGCGGTACTCTGGCAATATCTATGATGAACAGCGTGACATCTCAGACTGGCAAGAGTATTACTTCGACCCCATCAAGAAGCTACTTGAAGAATAACGATATTAGTCTCATAGTAGAGACACTAGGAGATAGATAGCATGGCGAACAATCCTGAGGTGGACGCTGCCATACAAGCATGGCGGCCCTACATCGATAGCATTACAGACTGGGAAAAATTAGTTGAGGGCGTAGAGCCTAAGGCAACGGGTTGGGGTCCTGTGTATGAGTTCGATAGCCCGCTACCTGAGCGTGGCGAAGAGAGCTTTGCTATTGCCGATATGCGAGACTTGTTAGTTTCTGAGCCACATTACCACCCGAATGGCGAAACAGAAGTCTATGTTATACTTTCTGGGCTAGGTAAGGTAATTGTTGGTGGAGAAGAGCAGAAAGTCGAGACTGGTAGCGTCGTAGTGACGCCTCCCAACACCACACACTTCACAATCCCTGAAAGTAATCTAGTACTGGCAGTCCTCAACCTACCGTCATTTAACCCTGCTAACTACAAACCAATTACCGACACAGAAGGCACCTTAGGTTTTGACCAAGACCAATTTTCGAGTTATGTAGAGGAAGCTTACAGGCAACGAGGTCTTGAAGTAGAGAGCGGTTTTGATAAACCAGGCACCATCTATGAACCCCACAAGCACGAAAAAACGTACCTTTACACAGTGTCAGGCTCTATAAGTATCAAGCTCGACGGTGGCGAAGCTCAAGATGTACAACCACACCAAGAGTTTATTGTTGGTGGTGACCAACTTCACGAAGCAGTTGTCGGTGAGCAGGGTTGGCGATATGTCGCTGCCTATAGTGCTGACGAAGCTGCACAATACGCACATTAGCGCTAACTAGCTGCCATTACAGCAGTTCTAATCCATCACTACGGAGAGGCGTCCTTACTGATTTTCCCTATGCTCGCCATCTACACAGAAAAAGTTGCACCAGTCAGTTCTAGAGGTCCATCTACTCATCAGAAATGCATAGGGGCTGCCTAGACCGGCATATTGCAACTATTCCGTCTGTTTCCTGCGCAGTATTACACAAATGACTTCAGTGTGGCTCTGGTTACCTTTATAATAACTAGCGTCACAGTCCCTGTCCAAGACTAGACCTCTCCCACTACCCAACCTGCAGGTTGTAGATGCCAGCCAGGAGGTTAAACCGGAGGCCAAAGCGCTTCCGTCTGTTGCGGTATCGGTCCGCCAGGATCTTGAAGCGTTTTAAGG
>Ga0070741_10013595_pt1 | contig 14321 bp, 14 predicted proteins | sample Coa_R1_4_FD_66440 | JGI IMG/M metagenome (GOLD analysis project Ga0070741, IMG submission 66440) | Surface soil microbial communities from Centralia Pennsylvania, which are recovering from an underground coalmine fire - Coalmine... | ecosystem: Environmental > Terrestrial > Soil > Unclassified ... | reverse complement strand
GTGCTGGATCGCAGCCAGTATTAAACCTCCCGGTAACCACAGCCGCGCAGCGCGTTGTCACAATTGGCTTCAAACCCCCGGAAAATTCGAGCGAAATTAACTACCTCGCGCGGAAAGGCGCCCGCGTAACCCCCGTTTAAATCGAAGGGCGCGATAAACGCTTTTATTTTGTGCGTTTTCGCCCGGGATTTTTCGAGAATGATCGTGCGCGGCAAATGGCTGCTCTGGATGCGGGCTTTCCTGCATTCGGCCGCTATTGCCGGTCTCATCCTGATCGTCGCGAGCTGGTTCGTCGCCTTCTACATCTCCTCGATCGAGCGCGAGAAGGCGGTCGAGGCGGCGACGAAGCAATCCGACAGCCTGGTGCGGCTGTTCGAGCACAACATCGTGGATTCGTTTGCCCGATTCGATCGCACGCTGCTGCTGCTGCGCAAGAGCTACGAAGACGACCCCACACACTTCGATCTGCGCAAATGGGCCGGAGGGGCCGCCATCCTCAGCGAGGAGACGTATCAGGTCGTCCTGATCGGCCCCGACGGCTATCAGCGGGAAACCACGCTCGACTATCACGGCCCGCGGGTCTATCTCGGCGACCGCCCGCACGTCCGCGAGCAGATGGAAGCGACCGACGATCACCTCACCATCAGCGAGCCGGTTTACGGCCGCGTCTCGGGCCGCCTGTCGCTGCAGTTGTTGCGCCGGCTCTCCAACCCGGACGGCAGTTTTGCCGGCATCATCGGACTTTCGATCGACCCGAATTTCATCGCACGCTTCTACAACGCCGTGGACCTCGGCCGTAACGGCGGCATCTCGATGCGCAACAAGAAGGGCGTCGCCCTCGCCGCTAACGGATTTGGGGTCAGCCTCGTCGGCACGAGACCGGGCCGCCAGCTGCTCGCCGGCGAACTCGCCAAGTCTCCGTCCGGGCATTACTGGGGCGTCGGCAATATCGACGGCACTATCCGGCTGATCGCCTACCGCACGTCGGACCGCTTCCCGCTGATCTTCACGGTCGGCCTGTCCGAGGAAAGCATTCTCAGCGAATACCGCGCGCACCGCCTCGCCTATATCGCGGTGGCCTCGATCGTCACCGTCATCGTTCTGATCGGCATCGGCTTTGCCGTGCGTTACCAGATCCGCCTCAACCGCAGCCAGCAGGAGCTGCGGGAGCTGAACGAGGAGATCTCGCGGCAGAACGTCCGCTTCGACGCGGCGATGACCAACATGTCGTGCGGCCTTGCGATGTTCGACGCCGACGGGCACCTGACGATATGGAACGAGCGCTACGAGCAGATCTACAACATGCCGCGCGAGCTGGTCCGGCACGGCGCCAGCATCTACGACATTGTCGGCTATTCCCGCGAGCAAGGCAAAAAGGATTTCAACGTCGAGAAATTCGTCGAGTACTTCCGCCGCGAGCTGCGCGAGACCGGCAAGAGCCTTGCGACCAACTATCTCGCCGACGGACGGATCATCTCGATCACCAAAACCGCGATCGCGGACGGCGGCTGGGTCGGCATCCATGAGGACGTCACCGCCCAGCGCAGGCAGGCCAAGCTCGTCGAGGAGAAGGCGGCCGAACTCGAACTCGCCAACACGCGCTTCGATGCCGCGATCAGCAACATGTCGAGCGGCCTTGCGCTGTTCGACGCCGATGGCCGGCTGACGATCTGGAACGAGCGCTACGAGAACATGTATCAGATGCCGCCCGGCCTGCTCTACCAGGGCATGAGCATCTACGACATCGCCAGCCATTCCGTCGGACGCGGCAAAACGGACTTCGACGCCGTCACATTCATCGAGGGTTTCCTCCGCGAGCTGCGCGAGACCGGCAGAAGCCTGAGTGTCAATCATTTGGCCGACGGCCGCATACTTTCCATCGCGATGAGCGCGATCGCGGGCGGCGGCTGGGTCGGCATCCATGAGGACATCACCGAGCAGCGCCAGAAGGCGGCCGAACTCGAACTCGCCAACACGCGCTTCAACACCGCGCTCGAACACATGTCGCTGGGCATTTGCCTGTTCGATCCCGACAAGCGCGTGGTGGTCGCCAACGCTCGTTACGCCGAGCTCTATCATCTCTCCGACGACCAGGTGAAACCGGGCACGGCACTGCGCGACATCTTGCAGGCGCGGGAAGCCACCGGCACCGGCTTTGCCACCGACATTGCCTCCTACATCACGACCCATCCCAAACTCTCGGGCGAGATTCAGCAGATCGCCGACGGCCGCTTCATCGAGATCAAGCGCAAGGCGATGGCGAATGGCGGCTGGCTGACCACGCATGAGGACGTCACCGCGGAAAAGCAGGCCGAGAAGCTGATCGCAGAAAAGCAAGCCGAGCTCGAGATGATCAACACGCGCTTCTCGACCGCGCTGTCCAACATGGCCCAGGGTCTGTGCATGTTCGATGGCGAGAAGCGCCTCACCGTCTGGAACGACCGCTACGTCGAACTCTTGGGCATGCCGCAACATCTGCTGAAGGTCGGCACGCCGCTTCGCGACATTCTCAACGACCGCATCGCTAGCGATATGCAGAAGGATCACAACGATCCCGCCGTGCTGGCCCGCCTCACTGAGCTCATGAAGCTCGCGCCCGACGCCTCGCGGGTCGACCAGTTGAAGGACGGCAAATACGTGCTGCTGACGCGCCAGCCGATGGCAGGCGGCGGCTGGGTCACGATGATCGAGGACATCACCGAACGCAAGCGCGCCGAAGCCGAGATCGTGCATCTGGCGCGGCACGACGTGCTGACGGGACTTGCCAATCGCGCCGAATTCAACACCCGCCTCGAGGACGCCAGCAAGCGGCTGAAGCGCAATGGCGGCAACATCACCGTGATGATGATCGACCTCGACCGCTTCAAGGCCGTCAACGACACGCTCGGGCATCTGGCCGGCGACCACCTCCTCACCGAGGTCGCGCGCCGCCTGCAATCGACCGTGCGCGAAACCGACGTGCTGGCGCGGCTCGGCGGCGACGAATTCGCCATCATCCAGGAAGGCGGCGCCAACCAGCGCGAAAGCGCGGTGGCGCTGGCGCTGCGGATCATTGAGGCGATTTCCGCACCCTTCAATATCAACGGACAGGAAATGGTCGTCGGCACCTCGATCGGCATTGCGATGGCGCCGGAGAACGGCGTCGAGCCGGGCGAGCTTTTGAAGCGCGCCGACCTTGCGCTCTACAGCGTCAAGTCAGGCGGACGCAACGACTACCGCCTGTTCCGCGACGAGATGCTCGAATTCGTCAACACCCAGCAATCGGCCGAACGCGAGCTGCGCGAGGCGATCGCACACGGCCAGTTCGAGCTGCATTACCAGCCGGTGGTCGACATCAAGACCCGCGAACTGATCGGCGTCGAGACGCTGGTGCGCTGGCGGCATCCGGTCAAGGGCATGATCGCGCCGGACAACTTCATTCCGCTCGCTGAAACCACCGGCCTTATTGTCCCGCTCGGCGAATGGATTCTGAATCAGGCGTGCGCCGATGCCGCCAAATGGCCCGACACCGTCAAGGTCGCGATCAACATTTCGGCGATCCAGTTCAAGCGCGGCAATCTGTTCGAGGTCATCCTCGCGACGCTGGTGAAGAGCGGCCTTGCGCCGGAACGGCTCGAGCTCGAGATCACCGAGACGTCGCTCCTGGAAAACCAGGAAGCGCATCTCACCACGATCCGGCAACTGAAGAATCTGGGCCTGTCGATCGCGCTCGACGATTTCGGCACCGGCTTCTCGTCGATGAACTATCTGACGATCTTTCCGTTCGACAAGATCAAGATCGACAAGTCCTTCACCAAGGGCGTGCTCAGCCGCACCGATTGCCAGGCGGTGGTCGCCTCCTCGCTCGCGCTCGCCAAGGGGCTCGGCATCGTCACCACGGTCGAGGGCATCGAGACCGAGGAACAGCTCGACTATATGCGCACCGCCGGCGTCGAGCTGGCGCAGGGCTATCTGTTCGGCAAGCCGATCCCGATTTCCGAATTCGGCCGCTCCAATTCACCGATCCTGACCGCGCTGGTGGCGTAGACGCAGTCAAGCATCTCGGGCTTGATGAGGTCGCGTCATAAGTTGAAGAAGCTCGTTCACTAAAAACGGTTTGATCAAGACCAAGATGTCGCTCGCGGCAATTGCCTCGAGGGTTTTCGACCTTATGTCACCGGTCATAACTATTGCGGGAACATTCCACCCGAGGGCGGCACGCAAGGCCTTTATGCCTTCAACACCGTCGACCGAACCGCGAAGGTTGTAATCCGATAGCAGCAAATCGGGGCGAATGCCTTGCTCATTAATTAGAGTGAGCGCGTCATCGACCGTTGCGGTGACGACCATCCCAATTCCCTTGGCTTTTAGAAATCTGACGACGGCAGTCCGGACAGACGTCTCATCCTCGATAATGAGGACATTACGAGCCAGCAAGGCAACGTCATCCACCGAGCTCCGTCGCTGTTGAGGCTCGCCGCTGCGCGTCTGCACCAGCGGGGCTTCAACTGAGATTCGGGTGCCCTTGCCGGGCACAGACCGCACATCGATTCGATGGTCCAGCAAGCCAGCCAGTCGTTTGACGATGGCGAGGCCTAACCCGAAACCGCCGCGCTGCTCGCCCTCTGTGCCCTGATAATATTCCTCGAATATGTGTGGTAGCTGATCTTCGGTCATTCCGACGCCGCTGTCCCAGACTTCTATACGGACCTTATCGGCGTGGCGGCGGCAACCCAGTACGATTGTCCCACCATCGGTGTACCGGATCGCATTCGACAGCAGATTCCGCAGTATTTCCTCCAGCATGCGTTTGTCGCTGCGAACCACTACGCCGGAACGCACCAAACGCCAGCGCAAGCCACTCTCCTCAACCGGGCGGGCAAAGTCAGCGGCGATTGAATCAAGAATATCGTTGAGCGCAAACTCGCTGATCGATGGGCGGAGGGTTCCTGATTCGAGTTGATTGACGTCGAGCAGGCTCGACAAGATGCTGGACATGGTTTCGAGCGAACGCCCCATGTCGGCGACAAGCTTGCGGCCTTCGCCACGAAGGGCCTGCTGCTCAAGTGACCCCTGAAGAACCCTCAACGTTTGAAGCGGCTGCCGCAGATCATGACTCGCCGCGGCGAGAAAACTGGATTTGGCACGATTGGCCAGTTCTGCCGATTTCTGTGCTTTCGAAATCTCCTGTTCGGACTGCTTGCGCGCGGTGATGTCGGTCGTCAGTCCATGAATATGAGCCGGGTTTCCGGCCGCGTCGAATTGGGTGACGGCAATTTGCTCAAGCCAGACTTCCTCGCCATTGCCATGCGGCCGCTGGTAGCGGAACGTCACCGCATGCGAGGGCGCGTCGGGCCGAGCACGATGGAGGCATTCCATGACCTGTGAGCGATCATCCGGATGGATCTGCTCAAGCCAGGTCTTGCTATCCAAAGGCTGGCCCGGTTGGACGCCGAGAATTTGCTCGACATTTTGACTGTGCCTGACCTGGTCCGCCGCAATGTTCCAATCGAATGTCATGACGCCACCGGCCCGAAGCGCGCCCTGAAGCCGGTGTTCGCGTTCCAGGATGGCGCTCTCGTGAAGCCTCCGCTCGCTGAAAAGCGCAGCAAGAACCAGCGCGCCGAACGAGGCGGCCAGAATGGTCGCCTGAGCGGACAGGATACGTTCTCCAACGGGCAAACGTGCGTCGCCAAAAATGCCGACCGCAAATATTGTCGTCCAGACGATCGTGATGGCGAACATGAAGGTCGCTATTGCCGTGAAGGCCGGCCGGAGGCGTGCAGCAATCCAGACGACCAGCGGGCTCATCGCGGCGATTGCGAGCTCAAAGGTCCAGGGCTGGTTCGGCAGAAAGACCATGCCTGCGCACAGCACTGCGGCCACCGTCAGCGCCAGGGCTGCTTCGGTGAGTTCGCGTCGCGGCGGTGGATTGCGGATCAGCGACGCGAGTCCGATCGCGAGTGGCGCGACTGTGATGATGCCAAGCGCGTCAGAGGCAACCCAGTGAAGCCAGATCGTCGGAATGGAGGCGGTCGAGGCGTGAAACAACACGAACCCGAGCGTGCCGATAGCCCCGGAGATCACCGTCCCGACTACGGCAGCCACGAACAATCCCACGACGCGCTGCACGTGCGTGAGCGTGAATGGCGAGCCGTGGAAGCGCCAGACGAGGCCAGCGACGACGAGGGCCTCGAGGGCATTCGCGACAGCGAAGAAGAGAGAACTCGGCAGGTTGCGGTCGCCGAGCAGATTGGCGACGAGCGTCGCTCCCGCGACCCCGATAACAACCGGCCATCGCGCGGCGGCACCCGCGCCGATCAAGATGCCGGAGGCCACGCCTGCTGCCGGCCAAAATACCGCGACGCCGTCAGGCTCCGCGAGGAGGAGCAGGCTGAGACGCGCGGCCAGGAAATAGGCAATGGCCACGGCGGGAGCGGCAACCGCGGGACTCATCCACGATGGCCGAACTCCGAGCTCGCGCGCCGCCCACCACGTTCGTCCTGCTAGCGGGGCCAAAATCAACCTGCTCATTCGCTAGGGTGAACAATCCTACCAATCAGCCCGCATCCCCAACAATCCGGAATTTTCGCTCTTTCGTGGCTCGTTTGTCGCAGGTAAGGGCCGAGAGAACACCAGCGGGAATCCCGGGTGCTTCCGCGTCCGCCATGCCTTCGGCAGCAGACGAAGTTGTTCGGCCGCTCCAATTCGCCGATGCTGACGGCGCTCGTGGCGTAGGCAGACATTTCGGCTGATCAGCTCAAGGCCGCCGGTTGCCCCATCGCATCCACCTGAAGAGCCGATCAAGAAATGGACAGTGTTATTGACGTGATCGTCAATTGACCGCGCGCATCGCCTTACTCATTCCACACAACTTCAATAACTGCTTCAATTTCGGCGCTGATATTGAAGGGCACGAAGACATTCGGATAGCGAAGCTGCTTTAGGTTTTGGTCTCGTTCGACCTAAAGTCACGGTTTGAGACAGTCCTCGGTTCAAAACGGCTGGGACAGACCTCATGGCAATGGCGGGAAGCGGTCCGGGCAGTGTAATTGCGCGGCGATGGGGCCGGGATCGCCTGATCCTCCAGGACCCCAGAGCACAGGTCCTGCCCGAGAAATCGACCGGTCTCGATCTGGCGCGATGGGACCACGCAATCGCGCTGACGCTTGCGATCGGCGTCGTCTATTTTGTGGCGGCGCGGCTGAGCCTCGCGCTGCTGACCAAACCCGAAGGTGTCGCTGTTTTCTGGCCCGCTGCGGGCGTATCGGCCGGCGTCTTGATCGCGCTCGGATACCGGGCGCGATGGCCGGTCATTTTCGGCACGGCAGCCGCTACCATTCTGGCGAACCTGCTTGGCGATCGAAGTGTCTGGAGTGCGGTTCTGTTCGGCCTGTGCAATGCCGGCGAAGCCGCGCTCACGGCGTGGCTGATCGAACGCCGCTTTGGCCCCGACTTCACGCTCAGCAAGCTGCGCAACATGGCGGGATTTGTCACGGCAGCCGTCACAGGCACCGCGGTGTCCGGCATTGGCGGTGCGATCGTATTCAGATTTTTCCACAATTCGACGACGCCGCTATGGATTACCTGGCAGCACTGGTTTGCCTCCGATGGATTGGGGATCATCGCGGTTGCGCCATTGGTGATCGGGCTCGCCTCGGCGGCACGCGACCGGCCGCCGCTAAGTGAGCTCCTCGAGGGCACCCTGACGGTCATGGCGCTCGCGCTCGTCAGCGCGCTTGCCATTTTCCTGAGTTCGGACCTGTTGGCGAATGTTGGACCGGTCGCCGTTTTGTTTGCCCCGATGTTGTGGCTTGCGGCGCGATGCCGGCCGGTGTTTGCAGCCGCCGCGGCCTTTATCGTCAGTCTTTCGATCGTCTGGACGACGACCTTTGGCATTGGCTATTTCGGCAATCCTGCGCTTTCGCTGGGGGAGCGTGTTCTCGCCGCGCAGGTCAGCATTCTCTTGGTGACGATCGGCTCGTCGCTCCTTGCGGCACTGTTTGCCGAAATACGAGAGAAGAGGAGGATCGCCGAAGCAGCGCTCCGCGCCAGCGAAACCCAACGTCTCCTCATCGAGTCCGAGAGACTGGCCGCGCTCGGCCGCCTCGTCGCGGGCGTCGCACACGAACTCAACACGCCGCTCGGCATCAGCCTGACGATTGCGTCAACGCTGGCGCAGCGTTGCAGCAAGTTTGGACATCAAACCCTGTCAGGTCCGGTGCGCCGTTCGTCGCTGCAGGAGTTTGCAGACGGCAGCCGGGACGCGGCCGATCAGCTGGTGTCGAATCTCGAACGCGCGGGGGAGTTGATCCAGGCGTTCAAGCAGGTTGCCATCGATCGCAGCCATGCCGAACGCCGCAGCTTCGATCTGAGGGTCGCGACCGAGCAGATCGTGGCGAGCATCACGCCTGGCCTCCCCAAGCCTCGCAGCGCACTGACGATCGACATGCCCTCCGACGTGATCATGGACAGCTACGCCGGCGCTTATGGACAAGTGCTGACAAACCTGATCTTCAATTCCGTCACGCATGGGTTTGCCGACGGGCGGACCGGTAACATGCTGATCGAGGCAAGTCGCGTCGACGCCGACCAGATCGAGGTCAATTTTTCCGACGACGGACGCGGCATTGCCGAGGACGTCCAGCGTCACGTGTTCGATCCGTTTTTTACGACGCGGCGGGTGAAAGGCAGCACCGGGCTCGGCCTTCATATTGTGCATAACCTGGTGACCGAGCAGCTGGGCGGCCGGATCATGCTCATCTCCGCGCCCGGCAAGGGCACGTCAATTTGCATGACCTTTCCTTTGGTTGCTCCCGGCTGTGCGGCGTCTCAGGCCGCAGCGCCAGGCTAGTGTCCCGATTCCGAAGTTCGTAACCGTTCCCGGAGCCACTTTTCGAACTTCGGAATCGAAAGGACACTAGCAAACCAATTGATCCAGTGTGGCTTTGGTTCAGAAGTCCGCACGACGAACCCGCGGCAACAATGATGCGGACTTCTGAACCGCCACACTAGGCAAGGCACGACATTGCATGCTGACGGCGCTCGCTGGGAACGGCGCTTCCGACGGTGACGATGACATCGACCTTTCGGCGGACAAACTCCTCAGCGATCTCGACGTAACGCTCGGTGCGGCCTTCCGACCATCGATACTCGATCGCGACCGTATGGCCATCGATCCAGCCAAGCTCGCGCAGGCGTGCGGTGAAGGAAGCCGTCCATGGAGCGAACAAGGTTGGATTCGCGCCGAGGAATCCGATCGTCGGCAGCTTTCCAGCCTGCTGGGCGCTTCCCGCCGCCGGCCAGACCATCGCACCGCCGGCCATCGCTATGAAATCGCGCCGCCTCATGCTGCCCCCGAGCGCACAGGTTAGCACACCGCAAAGGAGGGGCTTGCGACATGATGTCCGTTTTACGCTCATGGGCTGAATGAGTGACCGGAGGCGTTCCGCGGAGTCGGCCTGATGAAGGCGGATCGATCTATGCTGATCGGTCGGTTCTCCGTTCAGACCAGATTCGGTTTGGCGACTTCGACTTCGGCCATATTATTGTGATGGAAAAACTGGTTCTTGCCGTTGTCCCATTCGATTCGCACGCCAGACCAGTCGTTGGCGCTTACTGTACCTTGATCGTCGGCGCTGTCATGCCAAGCAACACGCTGGCCGATCTTGAGGCGTTTGGATTGGGCTGGAGTCATCTCGTTCACAGCCGCGGTTCGATCGTGCATTTTAAGGCGGGAATGCTACCCCGCAAATTCACCGATAAGGCGAAAGTTGATCTTCCGTCACTACGCGTTCGAAGTTTTCGGACTGGCTCTTGATACGATATCTAATTCGTCCGTCAGACTCGATTGGCAGCCGCTGAACCACCGTGTAAACGGTGGGCTGTTCAACGGTCATTCGCCCTTGCGGGCCTTGACCCAAGTGACGAACGTCATCTTTTAGCTTGTAAATGTGCGGCATCTTTTACGCGCTCCTTCACATAACAGGCGACTCCGGATCATCGACCAATGTAGAGGCCGCCCGTTGAGGCGGCCATCCTCACTTCGATCGCTTCTTGGTTTTCGCGTTCGGATCGTTTCCCGCAGCGATCTGCGCTCGGACCGCAGAGGCTTCTTTCGCCAGTCGCAGTTCCCGGAGGCGGGCCATGTTCTTGCGAACGGCTACGGCCTCCTTCGTGGCTTCCTCCATCGCCCGCGCCCCTTCTTCGGCTGCGAGCCGCATCCGGTTAGCTCTGGCTAGTTGCGCAGAGGATTGGTCGCCTGGCTTGTCGCTCATTCGACCCTGAGGTTTTCTGCGCTGCTCTTGCCCCGCTTGGGGTCGGCCTTGATCTCAAAGGAGACCTTCTGGCCTTCGGCCAGGCCCGAAAGCCCGGCGCGCTCGACGGCGCTGATATGGACGAAAACATCGTTGCCGCCGTCGTCCGGCGCTATGAACCCAAATCCCTTTTGGCCGTTGAACCACTTAACCGTACCAGTAGTCATTGTTTCAATTCCTTTTGCCCGAGAGCTACCGCGTTACCATAGTAGCGCAGCCCGCGCACGTCCTGTTTTCATCCGATTTACGACCCCTTCGGTTCTCAGTCGGGGCAGGACGCCGGGCAGAAGCAGTACTATGGATGTGAAGGAGGCAATCCAAAGGATTCATATGACCGTCGAGGAGTATCTGGCGGAAGCGGAGCGATTTAGGCTTCTGAAAGAGCAGAGCCGCGATCGGTATACTCAGGACTTGTTCGCCCGGATGGAGCGAAGCTACCGGACGCTGGCCGAATGCGATGCGCTTCTTAGGGGTGAATCCAAACGTACTTGAGGCGCCCTTACCCTTTGCGAGTTGCTTCTTCCAGTTTCACGGCGTGTTCCAGGTGGTCGTTTGCTATTTTGATCGGACGTGCGCTGGTTTCCTGGCCCATCAGTTCGACTGGTTTCATGCAATGGGCCGCCTTTGCGCGTAGAGCGACCGGGCTTTCGTCATGTGGATCGTCCATATCGTCCGAGGTGGCGTAGGCGCTTTTCACCTGCTCACGGCGCGGCCGGGGCAGCCGTGCAAGGCACGGCGTCGAGAACGCAGACCCACGCGCCCTTGGGATCGCCGCCAGGTTCGCGGCAACTGACGATTTCGATCCCTTGAGGCGTCACGCGCGTCCATGTGAGCTTGTCCTTGCGCGGGTAACATTGCTTCTTCGCGCGTTGCACGACCGTCCACGCCTCGCCCAGCCGTTCGGCGACGCAGCTCCGCCACGCCTTTTTGGTCGCGTCCCAGGCGATATTCTCGTCATCGTCTCCTCCGACGGCGATGAACAGCGTCCGGCTGCAGCTTCCAACCGCCGCATATTCCACGCCTTCGTTCTCCCGGATGATCGACGCTGACGTCGATTCCACCTTGGCGTAGGCCGGCGGCGGACGAAACACCGATGCATCGACGGGGCCGGTCTTGAACTCGGTCGCCTCTTCGGACGCGATTTCGCGATCGTTGACCGACCAGGTTTCCGCCAGCACGAGGCCCTTGCTCAGCACGTCCTTGATGACGTCGGGCGGCGCGTCCTGCAGGATCCTCGCGCCCATCTCGAACATCCGCGCCCGCGCCGTCTCCAGGTGCAGGCCGGGGGCGATCCAGTAATCATGCCGGTTGACGACGAGCCGCGGCTCCGGCCTCGCATCGTCCCATTCCCGGCGCGTGGTCACGACGTAGTGCTCGCAGTCGTGGCCGGCGATCTCCCGGTGACCTCCGAGCTTTTCCAGCGTCACCGAATTCTGCTTGAGCGGGGTGTCGTGACGCGGCAGCCGTTGCAGCAGGCGGGAGGCCGCTTCGTCTTCCTGCTCGGTCGTCTCGGTATACTGTCCTCGCGCGTGGTCGATCCGTGTCATCTTTCCCTGGGCATCTGTGATGAAGCCATAATCGGGACCGGACCACGCCTCCGCTTTATCAGGCGAAATATACTTGGTTCGGATCGGCGAGCCTGGCTCACCGTAGGCGACCTTGAAGGTGATCGTCACGTCTTCGGCGGCGGCAGGCGCGCCAGCGAGCACAAGCAGGCCGCAAGCGACGGCGGCAATGCGCGTTGGAAAATCCAGGAAAAAATCCAGGAAAAAATACCAGAGCAAATCCACGGCCTGGAGCCTCCGCGAAGCTCGAAACGTCGCGCGCGCACGGTCGCAGTCACCTATGTCGAAATGAGGACGGCTCGCGGGTTGCCAAATCGACGTTTTCGATCAAACGAACGTATATTCCGCCGATGTACGCATCACGCGCAGCGTATTAGGCTTATAATATGCTTTGGCCGATTTTCGCATCCTTGCGTCTTGTGCAAATGGCTGGACCGGGGGCATTGCCATGAACACGGAAATTCATTCTGCGATCGATTTTTACAGGCAGCATCCGATCTCGTCAGAGATCATCCTCACGAGGCTGAAAGCGGAGCGAGGACACCTCAACAGTGTTGCGCCCGAGGAATTGTTTCCCCACGACCAGGATCATTACGGCGGATTGGCCGCCAACGATGCCCTGGCGGAGCGCGCCCGGATCGGAAAGGGCTCTCGGATCGCCGACTTTTGCGCCGGACTTGGCGGTCCCGCGCGCTATTTCGCGCACCGTTATGGCGCCGATGTCATTGGCGTCGAGTTGACGCCGGCGAGGGTCAAAGGAGCAGGCGAGTTGACGCGGCTGGTCGGCCTGCAGAACAGCGTTCGCGTCATCGAAGGCAACGTCATGGACGCGCCCCTCCCCGACGGCAGCATGGATGCAGTCGTCAGTCAGGAGGCCCTTCTTCACGTGCCCGACAAGGGGCGCGCCCTTGCCGAGGCCTTCCGGATCCTCAAACCCGGTGGGCGGATCGCCTTTACCGATTGGGTTGCTCATCGTCCCCTCTCTGAGGCCGACAAGGAATTGATGTGGCAGGGCATGGCCGTCGCAGATCTGTACGACCTGCCGGCCTATGTCGAGCTGATCGAGAAGGCCGGATTCGCGGTTGATTCGGTCGAAGACCTGACCCTCGATTGGGGCAACATTCTCAAGCAGCGGCTCGCCATGTACCAGAAGCTTCGAGAGGAGACGCAGGAGGTCGGCACACCCGCCGGCCATGATGCGTTCTACGAAAGCTATGTGCGTTTCGTCGATCTGGTGAACGAGGCCGCACTCGGTGGCGGACGCTTTGCGGGCGAGAAGCCAAGATGACACCAAATCCAGCCTTCGGCCGCTCCAGTTCGCCGATGCTGACGGCGCTCGTGGCGTAAGGACGCCAGCGGCGCCTTCGTGTCAACGCGCGAGGCGCGAGCGATCGCGATCGGTCAAACATTTGCGGACTTCGTCCAATAGCAAACTTTCGGGGTTGGGCTGCCAGGTGCCAGGAGGCGGCCTTCGCCGCTCAAGGCGTGGTTACGGAATCGACGGTGCCCGTATGTCGAGAAGAGCTGTAACCGCAGTGACAAGCTGTGCAGTCCGAAATGGCTTTGATATGAGGACGCTGTTCAGAACGCCCTCCGAGGCCCATTCGTTTGCGGACGAACCGGTGACGTAGACGACCGGGAAGGCCGGCTCCAGTTCTCTGATCCTCCTGGCCAGGTCCCAGCCGGTCATGCCGCCACGAAGGCGAACATCGGTGACCAATGCCGTGTATGTGGTGTTGCCACCAAAGAAGAGCGCCAGCGCTTCTTCGCCCGAAGCCACACTTTCAACAGAGAAACCGGCATCGGTGAGTGCCTTCTTCAGGTCTGCTTGCAGAAAATACTCGTCCTCGACGAGGAGCACCGAACGTTGACCTGACAACCAATCCTCCTTGTCGTGCAAAGGCCGACGACGCTCGCAATGAGCGCACTCCTGTCGGCTAATCACTCGGGGCTTTGCGAGCCAGGAAGCCGGCGCCCGCTTCATGCGGATCGTCAGCAGGAGGAGAGGATCCGCCAAATCGGTGCGGCGCTGCGTCAATGCCCGGTTTCAGCGACGCTGCTCGTCCCCTCAACGCCGAATTTGCGCAGCTCGCCCTTCAGCTTGGCTGTTTCACCGGCGAGCAGCCTCAAGATTGCGCGGCGCTCGTCGACGTCGGTCGAAGCGGCGAGGAGCCGGTAGAGGGCCCGGTTTTCATCGGTATAAAATCTGTCGAGGCACATCGATACACTCCCTCGCACGTCGCAAGAGCTCACACGGCCGTGCTGTCTCGGCCGCAAGCGCGCATCACGCGGCGACCCGAACGGCGGCCTCCCGGAACCTGACGCTCCTTTCGCCGAGCCCGCGCTCGACGAGCATCACTTCCCCGCAAGCGATGCACTCCAGACATTGCACTTCCGGAAATCCATCACTCTCCGGAAGGCGCGCGTGAAGTCGAAAGCTGCCGAGGCATCTGCACCTGGG
>Ga0070741_10013594_pt1 | contig 14321 bp, 11 predicted proteins | sample Coa_R1_4_FD_66440 | JGI IMG/M metagenome (GOLD analysis project Ga0070741, IMG submission 66440) | Surface soil microbial communities from Centralia Pennsylvania, which are recovering from an underground coalmine fire - Coalmine... | ecosystem: Environmental > Terrestrial > Soil > Unclassified ... | reverse complement strand
GGCCATAGGGATCATATTGAAAGCTGGCACTCACGCCGCCTGTGATCGAGCCCAGCTGATTGCGAGCGTCCCAGTTGTAGGTATTGGTGCCGTCGTAGATGAGGTTTCCCTCGGCGTCGTACGAGAACGACTGCGCTCCCCACGTGGAGAGCCGATTGGCAACGTCGTAGGTTGCCGACGAGAGGGCAGCGGGTAAGTTGGTCCGCGCGAACGTACCACCGAGCTGTGAAACTCTGCCTCCCCGGTCATAGGCATAGCTGAGATTCCCCAGAAGTGCCCCTGCGGTTTGGTAGACGATGCTGGTGGGATTGGAGTCGGCATCGTAGCTATACGCCATAGAGACGCCATTCGGCAGCGTCAATGCGGTCCGTCGGCTGGCGGCGTCGTAGCCGAATGTAACGTTCGACGACCCTTGTGTGATCTGTTTTAAACGGTTGGCATTGTCGTACGTGTAAGTAATCACAGGTTGACCAGCCACCGTCATCGTCTGCTCGCGGCTTGCAGCATCGTAGGTGTAGCTGATATTCCCTTGCTGCGTGGTTTCCGACTTGAGCCGATCCAGGCCGTCGAAGATCGGAGTGACTGTTCCGGAAACAGAATCGACTACGCTCTGCAAACGGTTGCCTCCATCGTAACTGTAGCTCGTGGTGCTTTCGTAGGGACCGCCGTTGCAGGTCGAGGCTCCAAATCCGGCGAAGACGACACGATTCAATCCGTCATACTGGAATTGCGAGACCTTGCCGCGCCGATCGGTCTCGCACGTCAGATTACTGTTGCCGTCGTAGCCGAAGCTTTCGATGTGTGCCAGCGGATCGGTACGGGTCTGCAAGCGATCGAAGTTGTCGTAGCCGTATGTGGTCGGGTTGGCCGTGTTGCGCGGATCGGTGAGACTGAGCAGGTGACCGTTGGGATCGTATTGGAACGCGGTAACACCACCCAGCGGATCGACTTTTTGCATCACCTCGTCGAACGCATTGTACGAATAACGGGTGGTCTGCCCGAAAGGATCTGTGCTCGCCGCAATCCTACCTACCTGATCGGTGAGCATCGAAACTGAGTTGCCCAAGGGATCGGTCGCTCCCGTGAGGTCTCCGCCCGTATAGGTGAATTGCCAGGCGTTGCCCATGGGGTCGATGAGCGAAGTCAGCTGCTTCAACGAGTTGTAGGTGGCAGTGGTGATATCGCCCATCGCGTCGGTGATGGTTGTGACGTTTCCGTTCGCGTCGTGACCGAAAGTCACTGAGTGACCCAGCGGGTCGGTGACGCTGGCCAACAAGCTGTAGGTGTCGTCATAGGTGAAGGTGGTCGTTACCGCGTCTTGCGTATGCGCCAATGCGGTGACGCTGGTGACGTTCCCCAGGCTGTCGTAGGTGTAATCGGTTTCGCGACCCAAGGGGTCGATGACGTAATTCAGGTAGTTCGTTCCCGCCTGACGGTTGTACTGAAACACTTGCTGTTCCGGCTTGCCCCTGGCAAAGGTATCGGTCGTAGCATATCCGCCGGAGACATAGCTTCCGTTGGTTACGATCATCGGGGGAGGCCCAAAGGTTACGGCCCTCACATTGTTGTTCGGGTCGGCTTTCGCGGTTCTCCGACCTGATGATGAGCGGGATTAAGTTTCCGGCCACTTCGCGCTACAAATTGTGCTTGCAAATCCTGAAGTCGGTGCTCTTCGTCTGGCGCGAAGTGTACTACCTGCTCGTACTCAACTCCATTTGATTGGGTAATTGCAACGCGTACACCACAGGTATTGGTTACCGACCTGCCACTTGCAAACAAAATACTCTCTACGCGACAAAACCTTGTTGCAAGCTGCAATACTTCATCATCAAACACGTCTTCTTCCTGGTCGTGCCATCTTGAAGGAGGCTTCAGCGCCACATAACTACCAATCGATTCGAGCCACTCGAAGTCTGCAAGGTTGTCATCCAATAAGCGAAGGCAAAATGCACGCAATTTAGTCTCCGTCACACTTACTAGGACGTCCTGCGCGCGAGCAGCAAGGACACGTCGCCAATGTTGAGAGCGATCTTGCAGCTGGAAGGCTTCCCGTAACTGACCGCGAAGTCTCTCCTGTAGAGTCGGGTATGCAAGCCTGAGCTCATTCAACGCAGACTTTAATGTTCGAATAAATGGGTGAATAGAGCTACCAACAGTCGAATCTGGACCGATCGGATCGAAACCACAAGCCATCGGCAGATCGGCGAAAACGAGTTTCGCAGGTTCCCGAGCGTTCAGAACTACGTCCCTGACCGCCATCGCCCGCGGAGACAACTTCTTCGTATTTCGTACGTATGCCGGAAGCTGTGCCACAAATACACACAACTTCTTCACCACATCCAACAACTCCACTTCACGATCGGGCGACGTTTCGAGTTCCAATAGAGTCAAAAGCTTTTGGAACAGCTCTGACCGAACACCTTCAATCCTGCAATACTGTATCTCGAATCGCTCCGGAGCCTTCGTCAGCAGCAACATGGATTCGCCACCTAGCTCGCGGAGAAACGTGCCGTCCTTGTAAAAAGCGACATCCCGCTCGTGCTCGGCCGCAAATACCGCAAGCAGAATCGGAATAATGCCGTCGCGCACCCCATAGGGAGGATTCCGCAGTTCCTTGTAGAGACTTGCAACATTCACCCTTTCGTCTGCCCCGCGCCTGACGATTTCCGCCATGCGCCTGAGCGCGGGTAGGACGTTGCAGGTGTCATTGCGAGCCGGTGGCTCGCCGAGCCGCAACGATCTGCCCTCCCGCTGATGCAGCCCGGTCCGCTTAAGGACCGAAAGATACATCGACATCTCGGGAGGCTTCTTGGCCGGGTCCATCCCAAGGAAGGCAGCCCCTGGTTCGCTGAACATGCGCTCAATGAGGCGCATCCGTGCGGCGGCTGCGGCGGAACTCAGATTCCTCCGGTTGACGAGCTCATTCTGAATGCATGGAGCGAGTTTGTACGTGTCATCAAACTTTGCAGAGAGGGTTTCGAGCAGATGGCGGCCGTTCCTAATCGTAAGAGCCTTGCCGTCACAGAACCAGTCCAGCATCATGTGGTCGTCTGGCTGTTGCCATCCAATGAAATTCTGAACTCGCTTCTCCAGCTGGGCTTTCGCACCGGCCTTCTGCCGCGACACTTCCTCCCGCGCGTACTTATCGCCGTTTAATTCCAGCGTGTTGGCCGAAACCCAATCCCAGCGTTGAACCTCCTGCACGAGCGCCGCAAGATTGTTTAGCGGCTGAGGCACGGCCACAAGCCAGTTCGTCTGCGAACTCACTTCCGGTCGCTTCGCGAATTCCAGTGCTGCCTCGCGTTCGGCAAGGGTCTCGCACAAAGGAACAATGATCAGACCATCAGCGTCCTGGGTGTCTTCCTGAAGCACGGCGGGGAGATCCTTTACAGGACAGTAACGCACATCCGCATGACGCAGATTTCCGGTCTCGATGTAGTGCCTGCGAGCCACGACCGGCCTTGTTTCTAACGAGTCCTTGATGAGACCGGCAACATTCCGGGGAGCATCGATGACGCGGCACGCATCCTCATACGCCTTTTCCAAGTCAACCGACGAATGCGGCCACAAACAGAGCCCCCGTGCACGACCGCGGTCATAAATGATGCGCTTGTGCTTGTGCAACACCGAAAGTGCCGAGCCAACGTTCTTCCCCTGCGCGCCATTTGACAAGGCGCATCCGACGGATTCCTCGGTTGCCAGGAGATCGCTGTCATTTAAGAGATTCAACATGCCAATGGTCTTGAGGACCTTGAGCTGTAAGTCGTTCTCCTCGACATAACTCTCAATGACAGAATCGATGAGGTTCCAATGGCTTCGATAACTCTGCACTGACAGCCGATGGCCGAAGTTCGTGCGCACATAGTCGTAAAGGTCATGCAGCCGATAGAGCTCGCCGTCAGCCGCACGTCTTTGCGAAAAGGCCTGCAATCCGAAGGGTTCGTTGGAGAGAAGAAAGCTGAAGAGGGACCGCTCGTTCTGCCCGAAGCGCCTGAAGGTACGAATGAGGACGGGTAAAACGGTCGGATGAAGAGGATACAGTCTTGGCGCTGCGTCCAGAAGGGTCTTGGCCGGCGCCGCACCCATCCACCCTAGGCGGAGCGTGTGCTCCATCGCCCCCTTAAGTTGGTTGGTCTGGACCTTTGGAATTGCGTCAAGCCGCGCATTAATGGCGGAGGAGATAACACTTACTGCCTGCTCCAGCGGCGGGTTAAAGACGATCTCCTCAAAGCGCCCCGCGACTTTTTCCCATTCCCGTTGAGCCGAGAGATCCAGCCGGTCTGCGTAAGCGTTGAAGCCCTGGTGCTGCAGAGAAATAATGAAGAACGGTTGTTCCGCGCTGCGCGAAGCCGCTTCCGCCAGTCGTTGCAGGAGAAAGACATCCTGGCGTTCTGGATGAAGAGCGGCAAATTCCAGAAACTTGCCCAGCTCATCGAGAATTAACAGCAAGCCCTTGGCCTTCGACTCCGCCACCAACCGGGCATTCACACCGGTGATTAGGCGAAACACCTCATCATCGGTGGGCTCACGCTCCGATTCGGCTAGGCGTTGCACTTCTGCGGCAATTTTCGACCGTGCACCCAGCCGTTCCATTTGACTGAGCGCCGCGTGAAGTGATCGCACTATGGAAATGCCCAGCGCTTGACGAGAACAGGTGACCAATACCGGCAGAAAACGAGGGCGAGCAACGCCGAATTCTTGAGGGTCAACGGACTTTCGAAGGTGCGCAGGAAATTTTGCGTCGTGTCCTGCGAACCAATGCGCCAACAAAAGGGCGAAGCTGGACTTGCCCGAGCCATAGTCGCCCGTCATTCGCCACGCTCGGTTGCCCGAACGCGGTTTTAATCCATTTGCCATTCTTCCGATGCAGGACCGGGTAAAGTCGGTTACGACATACCCGGACAGCGCTGCTGGATCTCGGAAGTCTCTTTCCAGATGGGCGGACCGCAAGAAGCGGCTGCGCATGTCGAGCAAGTCAGCGACTCTCTTCTCAGGCATGCTTATCTTTCTGGGCACAGTAGATAGTTTTGAGTAAATTCGCCGGTTTCCTCTGGCCACTTCTTCGAATCTGCTGCAGGTTTGCAGACTCGGTGTAGCAAAACACTCCTTTAGAACATCTTTCCAAATCTTCGACCCTGGATCTAATGTCTTCTTCCGCTAATTTAAACACCTGGCCTGGACTGCCATAGCCATGCGCCACTTCGCGGAGCGGAAGGGTTGCTTCGGTTGGGTGACGTTTCTGCCAAAAATCATTCAAACAATACACGAAAAGCTCAGCCGTTATATCCGGCTTTTCCTCTCGTCGGAAAACGTAAATAGGTTCGCGTTTGCCCGAAGAGCAATCAATCTCGCGTTCGCCCGCCTTCAGTATCAGCTGAAGTTCGACCAATGGACAGTCAAGATTATCTTCCTGCACGTCACCTTTGCGACCGCGCGTCCGAACATAGGTGTGCAAGAACGCATCGAAGTGCTGCTCGATGGTTGTCTGAGAAGTGCGGCCCCCCCGGCTCATCGCGGCTTTTTCCAGCACCTTCAGGGCACCGCTCGGAGTAAGCTCAGGCTCTTGCCAGCGGTTGAGGAGGTAATCCCACGCGAGCAATGGGTTTTGCACATCGGTGGACATGTTCCAGTGCAAAAGCCACAAGGTCCGCCGATCTTCGAGAAATGGGTCTAGGCCACGCTTCCCAAGCAAGCTAATCGCCAACTCCGTGAGCACCGGCGCGGCTCCCTTGGACTCAATTGCCGCCATTCCGGTGGCCAGAGACCAGAAACGGATGGAGCGCACCATGTTCTTGCCGACACCGAGGTCGACCATTGCCCGCTCTTCGTCGGCGAACAGTCTGGGCTCGGTGCTGAGTCCCCGGACAGCTTTCGGCAGCCATGTGTATCGAAAGGCAAACGATTCGTGCCCCGAGATGCGGTAAGGAGTGTCATTCACGCCACTTGCTCCACAACGTTCATGCACGAATATGTTTCGTCATTGCGAGGTTGTCCAGCATCTTTGGAGATTACATTCCAGCGTCATTGTATACGCGCTGAGGGCGTGCAAGGCCAAGATATTCCTTCCGCGAAACTTCTCGGGTGATGTTCGACGGATTTAGGGGAGGGGAGAAATTAATTGCTCCGCACGTAAGACATTACCTTCATCGACACCCTCGTGTCCGCTCTATAAGCTGACGTTCTTGGAAGGCATCGGACCATTCGTCCGACGACGGAGAGACGAACTTGATATGTCCCTTCGGGATCTCGCAAAAAAACTCGGTTGCTCGCCCGCCTTTATCTCGGATGTCGAATTGGGCCGTAGGTATCCCTCCGACAAAGTGCTGGTTGAGATCGCCCACATCCTGAAAGTGAAGGTGAGGAAATGCGCAAGATGGATATTCGTCTGCCTATAGAGGAGATGAAGCGGGTTACCCAGAATGATCCGGCATTCGCCTTGGCAGATTGCAATCCAGCCGCTCGTCGCGCCATCTTTGCCGACCCTTAGCCAGAGTAGTGATCCTATGATTATGATAAGGATTCCGGCACTCAGGAGCACGGGATCACTCCTCATCCGCTTCAGCAGCGTCAGCACCCGCCGCAACCAACTCGGGCGCGAAAGGTGAAACATCCTGAATCACCACGCGTCGATCTCGATCCCATCACGATTGGAGACCGTCCGCCTGCTCTCTAATCGGCGGCAAGCCAGAGGAGTCCGGCGTGCTTGTGTCGATGAGGTTCCGCAAGGAACCGGAACACTTTGAACGCAACGGTGCACATTCTGTCGCAGACGCTGCCCCTCGCTGGAAGAAGACTGCAGCGTTTCGGACGCAGATATGAGCAGAATTTAGATGTTTTCCGCGATTCGTAATCCATAGGTCAAATCCGTCGCACAAACGTCGCACAAATGTGTGAAACCAAGGGAAATCATCAACAACTTACCCCACGATGCCCCACGCTAAACCACTGAAACACAACGTCGCGCATAGGCTGGGCGAGTCTCATAATCCGTAGGTCGTAGGTTCGAGTCCTACCGCCGCCACCAGTCAATTGCACGATTCTTTTTGTTCCGCTGTTTCTTCGCTGCTGGTAGTAGGAACTCTGTAAGTGTATTATGTCGTTCCGCTCGGAGCCGGTATTCCGTGGCTTTCGCGCTACAGGTGTGTAAGCGAAGCTACCGGGGCGGTCTGGTGTGGCTGCTCTTCGTTCCGGTCATTGAGCATTGCCTTTTGCCATCACGAAACACCTAAACGGCAATTTTGCATTACCGACAGAGGAGAACACTTTGACCCGAACAGTCTTGCTGTATGCCTGCGCGCTTGCGCTTGCCGCATCTGTGGTTGCACACGCCCAACGTTCCAGCGGTTACGCGACCCCCGGAACACTCACTCGACTTACTCACACCGCGCCCAACGGAAGTGAAACGCCCTTCCAGCTGACCGATGGCACCGTCCTGGTGCAGGGGTTCAGCGATTCCGACTGGTACAAACTCACCCCAGACGTAACCGGCAGCTACCTGAACGGGACTTGGACGCGAATGGCCGATTTGCCGCAGGGCTATGCTCCTTATGCCATGGCGTCCGCGGTATTGGCTGACGGCCGCGTCGTGATTATCGGCGGCGAATACAACTTCGGCAGCTTTGCATTTACCAACCTCGGTGCGATCTACGATCCGCTGGCCAACACGTGGACGCGGATCAACCCGCCTGCCGGGTGGGACTTCATCGGCGACTCGCAATCTGTCGTGCTGCCTAACGGCAAATTCCTGGTCGGCCGCAAGTTCGATACGCAAATGGCTCAGCTCGATCCCAGAACCCTTACTTGGGAGGCAGTTTCCTCCCTGGGTAAGAGCGACTGGTTCTCCGAAGAAGGCTGGACGCTGATGCCGAACGGCACAATTTTGACGGCTGATGTGTTGAACAATCCTAACTCGGAGCATTACGTGCCCTCCGAGGGACGCTGGGTGCAGGACGGCAGCACCGTCGCGAACCTCCAGGGACCGCCGGAGGTGGGCTGCATTCATGGTGAGTGGGGCGACTATTGCCCGCCGGGCGAAATCGGGCCCGCAATCCTGCGTCCCGACGGTTCCGTTTTTGCGACGGGCGCGCTACATCTTGGAGCTTCCACCGGACACACCGCCATCTACCGTCCGGGGCCGACTCAGGACGACCCTGGCACCTGGAGAGCCGGCCCTGACTTCCCCAATCGCGACGATGCGGGCGACAACTTCGCCGCCCTGCTGCCCAACGGCAATGTGTTGGTGGAAGGCAATTCAGGCAGACTGTATGAGTTCGACGGCACGAATTTCATCACCGGACCGTTTAGCAGCGGCGGCCCGCTGATGGTTCTGCCGACGGGCGAAGTTCTGGTCGGCGGCTCGTACATCTACACCCCCTCGAACCGTAACTACAATTCCGCATGGGCTCCGAAGCTAATCATGGGGAGCGGAACAATCCTGAGGCGCGGACAGAGCTACACGATTCCCGGCCAGCGGTTCAATGGCATGTCGCAGGCGGCTGCCTTTGGCGATGAGTTCCAAACCGCGACCAACTACCCGCTGATTCGCTTCACCTTCCCTGCAACGCATCACGTTGTCTACGTCCGTACCCACGATCACAGCACCATGGCCGTACAGACCGGTACCAACCTGACCACGACCCACATGGATCTTCCCGCCAACATGGAAAGGGGCTCCGCCTACATGGAAGTGGTGGCCAATGGTATTCCGTCCCCCAAAGTGCTGGTGTACCTCTTCTAGTCCTGCCGAGCCAACTGTTAATGCTTATGGGGGCGCTCCGGTGAGCGCCCCTTTTATGACAGGCTGCGACACCCTCACCCATTCCATCCGGCGCATCCCGGGCGTAATATCCCGAAACGCTCATTCTGACTACATACGGGGGCAAGCATGCCGGAAGTTCGTCCGCTGTCCATTCCCGTGATCCTGGGCACCACCCGGCAGGGCCGCATGAGTGCTCATGCCGCCCAAGTCGTCCTCGATCAACTGAAGACCTATCCGCAGGTGAACACCGAGCTCATCGACATCGCGGCGCTGTCTCTGCCCACCAACGACGCCGGCGAAGCCATCAAGGATCGCACCTTCGCCGAAAGCGTGGACCACGCGGACGCGCTCATCATCGTCTCTCCCGAATACAACCACGGCTACCCCGGCCTGCTGAAGCACGTGCTCGACAGCTGCCTTAAGGAATACATTCACAAGGCTGTTGGAATCGTGGGCGTGTCGGCGGGAGTTTTCGGTGGCACGAGGATGATTCAGGATTTGCTACCCGTGTTGCGCGAATTGGGCCTGGTCACAATCTTCTGGGATGTCAATTTTTCCAACGTGCAGAACGCGTTTGACTCTGCCGGCAAGCTTCGCGACCCAGCTTTTACCCGGCGCATCGACAAATTCATCAAGGAGCTGATCTGGATGGCGAAAACTCTTCGCTACGGTCGTGAACAGATTGCTCTCGAGTAGGATCTGAGAACATGGGGAGCCATGATCAACCAATGATTTGTCCCTACTGCGGCATCCCGATGAATCATCACGCCGACAAAGCCGTGTACGCTTGGGGCGGCGGACCCGATCTGGCAGCCGCAGATTCGACAGAAGAGACCATCGAGGAGTTTCACACTTGTCCCCGGTGCGGCCGCTCCGGCGTGAGAGAAAAGTGGAATTGATTTATCTCGGTTTTCCACTGCAGAAGTCAGTAACATTTCGGGCAGCCCGCCCCGGAGGTGCCCCATGCGTGTGAGTGTTTGTGTGCGACAGCTCAGGCTTGTTATTCCCGCAACCCTGCTATTGATGGCGATTACTTCTTCCGGATCTCAATTGCCGCAGTCTTCTCCGCTAATCTCGCCGGACTCTCTGAATTTTGGATCTCAGCCGGTGGATGTATCCAGCCCCGCCAAGTCCATCACCATCACCAACCGTGGTTCCTCGCCTCTGTTCATCTTCAAGGTGAGCGCCAGCTCCGATTTCGCGGTGGAGGACGATTGCGGCCACCCACTGCATCACAACGAAAGTTGCCATATCCAAGTGACGTTTTCCCCCGCCTTTCCCGGCGACACGAAAGGGGAAATTACAATCCTCGACAACACCAACGACAGCCCTCATCGGCTTACCCTGGTTGGAACCGGAGTCGTCTCTGCTGGGATGTCGTCGCACTGAACGGATTCCGCGACACATTTGACCGCAAGACACGGATACCGCCACCCTCGCTTCGGTCATTAAGATGAAGAACCATGAATCGGAAGCAGGAGCGTCACGTTTCGAGGATCATCCCGGAAGTCGAAGCGCCCGAGTCTCACATCGCAGCGTCCGTAAAATCACGGGTAGCGAATCTGAACTGGAGCGCTCTCGAACAATCTTTGTCCGACTACGGCTATGCACAAACCCCGGCTATTCTGACCTCCGCCGAGTGCGCCAGCCTTGTGCAGCTTTACTCTGACGATCGCCTCTTTCGCAGTCGTATTGAAATGGCCCGATTCCGTTTCGGCGAAGGCGATTACAAGTACTTCGCCAATCCGTTGCCGGCGATCGTCAACTCACTGCGCACTGCCATCTATCCTTTCGTGGCCCCAATCGCGAATCGTTGGGCGGAGCGCATGGGTGACAAGCAGCGTTTTCCCAGCACGCTCGCGGAGTTTATTGCTGTCTGTCATCGTCATGGCCAGAAGAAGCCCACGCCGCTTCTTCTGCATTACGAAACCGGCGATTACAACTGTCTTCACCAGGACCTTTATGGGGACGTCGCGTTCCCCATTCAACTCACCTGTTTCCTTTCTCAACCGGAGCGCGACTATACGGGTGGAGAATTTCTTCTCGTCGAGCAGAGGCCCCGAGCGCAATCGAAAGGCGAAGTCACTTCACCTCGCCAGGGTGAAATGGTAATTTTCGCTACGCGCTACCGGCCGGTACAGGGATCTAAGGGTTACTACAGGGTTAACTTGCGACACGGTGTCGCTCGCGTTCGCTCGGGTGTGCGTTTCACCCTCGGCATCATCTTTCACGATGCCAAGTAAGGGGTTAGCCGCTTTTCCCTCGGCCGAAGTGTATAACATACGAGGTAAGTGGAAACCTCTGCGCGTCTCAGTAAAAAAAGAATTGAGGTACTCCGAACTTTCACACCGAATCAGGAGTAGAATCGCGCGATTGAACGCCGCATTTCGGTGTTGAATTGAGGGCCCTCCCCATGTTCAGACTCGCAGTACAACTCGCTGTTGCCTTATTGCTCGCTGTCGTATTTGGCCGGGCACTGAAGGCTTTCATCTGGCCGCGCACCGATGTCCCCGATAAGTCCCGATTCGTGACCACCAATGTGCACGACTTGAACAAACGCGTTGGCTAGCCGGCTGTCACGTGATCCGTCTCGCTTGCGTGTCCGGTTCTACGCGCTTTTTCGGTGGTGTTCGATCGACTCAGATAATGTCAGCCCCTAACTTTTTGGGGCGGGCATCGTGCCTGACGCATGTTGACGTGCGCGCGCGATGAGTTCCAGCACCTGTGCTTTGTTCTCGTAGTTGGGATTCGTGTCGAGGAGGCGTTGCCACGCTTGCACAGCTCCCTTGGGATCGCTCTTACCCTGCCACCGCACTATGCCGAGGTTGTACAGGGTGCTGGCATGCTTCGGATTGTAGTTGAGAGATTTTTCGAACTCGGCGATTGCCGTCGTCGTGTCGTTCTTGTACCAGTAACAGGTTGCCATATCGGAGCGAACTTCTACATTCTCCGGCCGAATCTTTAGCGACCGCTGGTAATACGAGATGGCCTGATCGAATTGCTGTGCGTCGTAATAGACGTTCGCGATGTTAGCAAGCAAAGCCGCGTCAGTCGGACGCGCCTTCAATTGTTCCAGAAGAGGCTCAGCTTGCTTGCTGGCCATGTGCGCCAGTTGTTCGGGCGTCGGCTGCTGCGGCTGCTGGTCCATGCCTGAAGGCATTGCCACGGCAGCGGTGGCAGCGCTGCCGGGATTGTCTTTCGCGCTTGATCCGCGCACCAGATATCCGGCTGCCGTTCCAAAGAGCAGACAGATAACTGCCAGGGTATATGCCTGTTTGCTGGTCCAGTTCTTTGTTGCCGCGTCTTGATTCACCATATGAAGCTCCTTCTAACGGGAAGGACATCCCATCAGAGTTCGAGTTACTGGGCTGCCTCACTCCTTGAACCGCTCTGTATCGCAGCCTTACTTTTAGTGGCCTCCGCAATGAGGCGTTCAACGACATCTCTGCGTTCGTAGTTCGGGTACAGGTGCAGCAGTTTCTTCCAGGAAGCGACTGCGCCATCCACGTCTTTCTTGCCATTCCAGCGAATCACGCCGATGTTGAGCAATGTGCCGGCGTGTTTGGGGTCATAGCTGAGCGATTTGTCGAGTTGGGCAAGCGCGCCATCAACATCACCCTCGTAATACAGACACGATGCCATATCCGTGCGGACACCGACGTTCTTTGGGTCTGATTCCAACGACTTGGCGTAGTAATCTGCTGCCGACTTGAATTGATGCGTCATTTTGTAGATGTCGCCGATCTTAATGAGCAGTTCAGCATTGTTCGGCTCTGACTTGAGCTTCTCCAATAAAGGAGCGGCTTTGCTGTCAGCCATCTTCTTCATTTCTTCCAGGCTGGGCATCTTCTGCTGACCGCCGTCCATGCCTGCGGTTTGGGCTGGCATGGCTTGCGGAACGCTCGCCGAGGCAGCGGCAGTTCCTGACGGAGCGGAGCCACGCAGCAGGTAGCCGACAAGCAGCCCGACCATCAGGCAAACTGCTGCCATCGTGTAAGTCGCGGTGGGACTCCACTGATTCTTCGTGCTGCTCTCGGTCTCATTTGATCCGTTAGGCATTGGTTCAAACTCCTGTTTTGTGCGAGCGAACGGGCCCGCCTGGCGCAGATGACAAGATGAGATTGCAGGGGACATGCCAAACGGAGCGGGTGGAAGTCCAACGGTTGCTGCCTTATTTAGTAAGGCTTAGCAGTCTTCGCGACCAACTGGATAAATCGTGAATACAGCGGTGCGGGTCAATGTCCTCAGTCGGCGCGCAATTTCACCCGTTTTCTGTGATCGCCGAAGGGGTAAGAACGGTAGCTTAACGCTTGCTTATCAATTGCTTAACGAGGTGACCACTGTGGAATCAGGGGTGCGATGACACCATTAGTCTTATGGCCGTGCTCGCATCACCTATCGCGCAAATAACGGTCCCTGCGTCGGCGAAGAAGGACAAGTCTTTTGTCCTATGGCTTTTCTGGTCATTAGCCGGTGTCGCATTGGTCTATTCGCTCCTCGCTGGTTTGCACACGCTAACCGACTACGACTTGTTCTGGCAGATGGCTACCGGACGCTGGGTCGTTCAGCATCACGCGATGCCCTCGGTTGACGTTTTCTCCTACACTGCCAGCGGTCAGCCATGGATCTATCCCGTTGGCTCGGGAGTTCTTTTTTATGCCACGTTCCTGCTCGGTGGATATGCCCTGCTTTCCTGGCTCGGGGCATTAACGTGTGTTGCGACCACCGCCCTCTTCTTCAGGAGGGGAACAGCAGTCACAACGGCGATCGCGATTCTGGCAGTTCCTTGTATCGCAGCCCGCACCACGCCTCGTGCCGACATGTTTTCGGTCGTGCTCTTCGCTGCTTTCCTTTCGATTCTTTGGGAGCAATATGAAACCGGGCGGGCTCGCCTTTGGATTCTGCCGGTACTCATGGCCGCGTGGGTTAATTTGCATTTGGGTTTTGTCGCAGGACTGGCGCTGTCGGCGGCATACTTCGGACTGGAACTGCTCATGATGTTTGGGCCTGAGCGCACCCGCAGAATCACTCATCTCAGGCGGGCCTGGCCGTGGCTTGCGGGCACCGTGGCGGCGACGCTTTTGAACCCATGGGGATGGAGGTTGTACCTGGCGCTCTATCGGCAGGAGAGTGCGATGCGGCTGCATTCTGCGTGGATCACGGAATGGCGGCCAGCCAGTCTTACACTGCAATCTTTATCGCAGGCGTTGGATGTCCGAAATCCTGAATCTTCCTTCTACCTGCTCTTAGTCGTCGCGCTTATTGCCGCTGGATGTGCTCTGTGGCAGCGAAGGCTCGGCGCGGCACTGCTCATCGCCGCAGCCGCATTCGAGGGAATACGACACGTGCGCATGCAAGCACTGTTCGCGTGCGTGGTAGTGATTTTGGGAGGAGCAGTACTGTCTTCGGGTTTCGCGCGCGTCAAAGAGTTGGTACGGGACGATCACATGCGGGCGATTCTAGCCGGCGCGTCCGCCGCATTGATTGTGCTGCTCGCGTTGTTGCAGTCAGCCGATCTGGTAAGCAACCGGCGGTACTTCGGAGCCACCGAGACCGCGAATTT
>Ga0070741_10013593_pt1 | contig 14322 bp, 13 predicted proteins | sample Coa_R1_4_FD_66440 | JGI IMG/M metagenome (GOLD analysis project Ga0070741, IMG submission 66440) | Surface soil microbial communities from Centralia Pennsylvania, which are recovering from an underground coalmine fire - Coalmine... | ecosystem: Environmental > Terrestrial > Soil > Unclassified ... | reverse complement strand
TCCTGTTGCGCTTCCTCTTCCAGTACGGGCGTCTCAACCCGCGCCAGAGGCGGGAACTCGGCGTCGAAGCGGGCCATCTCCTCCTCGATCTTGTAGGGCGTGTAGACAGTAGCGGTGGAGGGAGCGAGGATATTGAACTTCAGGATGGAGGTGTTGACGCCTTTGAGCCGCTGCAGATAGGCCGCGCGCGACTTCGCGTGCCACTCGACGCACAGTTGCGCCTGCGGATGGGAAGCGGGAAGCGCGGCAAGGCGAGCGCGGCGGGTCTGGTGTTCGCGGATCAGGCGGGCGCGCTGCTTTTCGATCTCCTGCCGCTCGGAGGCGATCTCCTTCTGTATCTGCACCCAGTCCGGCAGCACGCCAGCGTTTTTGAGGACTTTGTTCGCCAGGCGCAGATGGGGCGGCGTCATCGGGTCGTCATCAAAAACGAGCGGCTGGCCCTTGCCCGGCAGGTTATCGAACTTGCCTTCCTCGATGGCCTCCTGAATCTTGCGTTCGGCGATCTTGCCGATCACATCCGCGTCCATGTGCGTCTGCCCCTTTCTGCCCATGAGTCTACGCAAATCTATCTCTTCAAGGTCTAGAAAACAGACAGGAACGCAGGTCATGGGCCTCCTTGCGTCCGGTTCCCGGTTTGCGCTGGCGCCGTTGCGCGTCTCGGCGCGTGGTCTGGATTGGGCGTTCTGCCCGCTTCGGTTCGCCCCGCCCATAAACGCGGTCGCAGAGGCTGCGCTCCCGTCCGGTCCGCCTGCGGCAAGCCGAAGGGGGGCGGGAGAGTTTGTCGGAGGTTATCATGCGAGGATTTTCCCCGCATCGCTCTCAAAGGCGCGATTGCGCAAGGACTCTGTCCTCGAACCGGCGCAGTCGGCGGACAGAGGCGCGTTCGTCGAACGCTGCCGCTCTCGCATGGGGGAGATGCCTGCCAGCCGCTGCCCGGGCATGAACCGGATGCTCTCCACGCTGTGGCAGTGGAAGAGGGGAGGAGCGAAGGGAGCCTATGTTCCCAGATGCAATACGGCCTTGCCGGGATAGCGCCGGTCGAGAAGCTGGCGCGCGACGTCGCCGATCTGCGTCCAGGGCGCTTCCACGCTGATACGCGGCGTCAGCTTCCCCTGCGCGATCAGACTTGCCAGCCGCGCCAGCCCTAGAGACGCCGGTTCGGTCTTGAGTTCGTCGAACAGGATGAAGCCGTACAGCGCCGTGCGCCCGGTCAGGAAGAACTTCGGCACATCGAAGGTCGCTTCGTTTCCGCCGGATGCGCCGAGCGAGACGCAGACGCCGCCCTCCGCCAGCAGGCCCATCGCGGCAGCCAGGGTCTTGCCGCCGACCGAGTCCACGACGAGATGATAGGGGCCGAACGGCTGCGCGGCGGGCAGTTCCTCGCCGACGACCACGGCCTCGGCTCCGGCCTCCCGCACCTCCGCTTCCTGCTCCGCGCGGCGGATATGCGCGACCGATTTCGCCCCGGACAGCCGCGCCAGTTGCAGCGCGAAGTCGCCCACGCCGCCGGTCGCGCCCGTGATCAGGACGGGCCGTTCCAGCAGCAGGCCGCCCTTCATCAGCGCGTGCAGGGCGGTCAGTCCGGCCACCGGCAGCGTCGCGGCCTGCGCAAAGGTGACGGCCTCCGGCAGTTCGGCCAGGGCGTTCGTCGGCACGGCGACATACTCGGCCCACGCGCCCGCCCGCAGCAGTCCCACGACCCGCGCGCCCGCCTTCGGCCCGGAGCCGTCGGCGGCAGGCCGCTCGACCAGGCCCGCCAGGTCCCAGCCGGGACGCCAGCCCGCGCTCTCCGCGCGGGTCAGGGAGACATAGACCTCGCCCCGGTTCAGCGAGACCGCCGCAACGCGCACCACCGCTTCGGAGGGCGCGGGCGCAGGCATCTCGATCTCCCGCAGCGCCAGCCGTTCTGCCGCCGCCGGGTCTACGACGATTCCGTGATTCGTATCCATCTTCCTACTCCTGACTCATCAGCGGCGAATGCCGGAAGAACTGCCTGCGCGGGCCGCTTCGATCTCGGCGCGGGTCGAGAGCAGCAGGTCGCCGGGCATCGTGTGCTTGAGGGCGGCCATCGTCGCGCCGTACTCCAGTCCGAGCGCCAGGTCGCCCTGCAGATAGCCCATCAGGACGCCTGCGTTGAAGGCGTCTCCCGCGCCGACCCGATCCACGACTTCGTTCAACGGGGAGGCGGCCGCCGCCCAGTCGCCCCGGTCGTCGCAGGCCACCGCGCCGTCGCCGCCGCAGGTGACGACCGCCACGCCGACGCCGTACCGCTGCCGGAACTCCCGCGCCACCTCCGGGCCGCTGCCCGTGATGGCGAAGATCGCTGCCGCGTCGGAGAGAGGCGTGAGCAGCACATCTACACGCGGCAGCAGGGGTTCCAGGGTCTTGCGCGCCTCCTCCGGCGTCCACAGCTTGGCCCGATAGTTGACATCGAACGAAACCAGCGTTCCCGCCGCCTTTGCCCTCTCTATTGCGCGCGTGACGGCCTGCGCGCAGGAGGGGCCGAGGGCGGGCGTGATTCCGCTGAGATGCAGCAGGCGGGCCTGCGCAATCAGGTCGGCGTCTATCTCCTCCGGGGTCAGCGTGCTGGCGGCGGAGCGGGCGCGGTCGTAGTAGACATCTATGCCGCGCGGAGCCACGCCGAAATCCAGGAAATAGAGGCCCGCCCGCGCCGTCGGCTCCGTGTCCCAGATCACGCCGGACGTGTCCACGCCCCAGCGTCGTATCTCGTTCTCGATGCGTCTTCCTAGCGGATTGGCGGGCAGCTTGCTCCACCAGGCGGCGCGCAGGCCCAGCCGCGCCAGCGCCACCGCCGTGTTCGACTCGGAGCCGCCGATACGCACGTCCAGCGTAACGGCCTCTTCCAGCCGACTGTAGCCCGGCGCGCTCAGCCGCAGCATCGTCTCCCCGAACGTCACGACATCGAAAGCCCGCTCCGTCTGCTGTGCCTCCTGTTGTGCCATATCACTCCTTTTGTGTTCACTCTCCATGTGGCCTTCCAGGTCTTTAGAAGCGCGGAGTACACTCCTTTTCCGTGTCGAGTCGTATCTTCAGAAGGCGTTGCTCGTTGCCCTTATTCCTCTGCTTCCTCTTCATAGACGATTTGGCGGATAACGTTGATTAGGAAGAAACAGCAGATCGGTTCGGTAGGAGAGCGGATGCTTGCCGAATTGATATCTGTCGTAGAGTTTTTTGCCCTCGTCGGTGTACGCCAGATGCAGTCCTGCGATGCCAATACGTTCGGCGGCTTCCTTGACGTTACGGAGGGCTTCCATCAACAAAATGTCGCCGATCCCTTGACCACGACGGGTGATGTCACGGGCCAGACAGACCAGTTCCACGACAGGAATGGAAGAGGCCCCTTGATTAGCATTGACATAATACGAGTCGGCACGAAGCATAAAGTAGCCCGCGACAAAAGCAGGAGAGGAGGAGATATCGAGCAGGGCAAATGTGAGTGAATAGCCGCCGCTACGTGTTTCCGCCAGCGCCTTCTCACGGAGAAACAGATTGAGATAGGTGTGCTGACAATCGAATAGCGAAACCTCATAGTGTTCCGCTATCGGTTCTAAACGATATCGCGATGGTTCAGCTTGGTCGGTCACGTTATCGTATGCGTTCGATCTTGGCGCACTTGTGACTGGCGATAGCCCGTCTGGTTTCCGCCGACAGAGGCTTGGTCGGTTCCGCTAAATAACGTTTCAGGGCCTCACTCTCTTCGACACTCACCACAACAGGGCCGGGCTTCTGAACAGAGCCAAGAGGAGGCGCGGCGATTTCGGGCGATTTCTCTCTGTTTTTAGGTACTTTGATTGCCATTTTCGCCTCCGCTTTACTCTCCGACGTAGTGTTCCAGGTCTTCGCGAGTGATGGTGAACAGGTCGCCGTCCGGCTTGATCGCCCCCAGACTGACCAGACACTCGGTGAAGAGTTCGCGCGTGCGCTGCTCCAACGCCTGCATCCCCAGGTCGGTCATCACCTTTAGGATGTGCTGCCCGTTGCGCACATGCGTGCGCTCGTCCGAACGGATGAAGTCGCTGATGTGGGCCAGCACAAAATCGTTGCGGCTGCGCGCCTCGTCAATGAGTTGATTGATCGTCTTGAGAACCCCGATCTCGCCGAACAGATTGATCTCGGCCATCGCGAACTCCGGCTCCATCGGCCCGCGGCACGTGCTGCTGGTCAGACGATTGGGCAGTTCATACGGATCGTAGCCTAAGCTCAGCAGCGACTTATGCCCGATCTCGGTATGCCGGGCCTCGTCCCAGGTGATGCGCGCCAGGAAGTATTCGGCGTCGAAGTCCTTGAACCGGATGTCCCACAGAAACGTGCCGAACGCCTCGATAGCGTCCACCTCGTCGCGCTGCGTGCGCACGAACCGCAGCCGCTGGTCTTCATAGGAGCCGATCTCGAAACGGGCTTCGCCATCGGCGAGGTTGTAGTCGCCTGTGTTGTGGAAGGTATCGAAGCGGCTGTCCCGGCAGGGAACGGTTCCCCGCACGTAGGGCTGCGTGTCGGTGCGCAGGGGAGAGGGCCGGGCCGCGCGCTCATCGGCTCCGGTGACGCCGCCGATGCTGGCAAGCAGCCGAGACAGATGCCAGCGCCAGGCTTCCAGCCGGGACTCGTCTATGCCGCCCTCGATATAGGCCGTGATCGCCTGCTCGGCCCACTCCAGCATCGGTTCGTAGTCCAGGAGGATCGCGCGCAGCGTGCGGATCGTGGGGGCGTCCGCGACGGGGCAGGTGTCGTCCATATGGTGGCGATAGGCCGTTTCCAGCGCCTTGCCGACCACCTGATGCACCCCGACGAGCAGTTCGGGCGTGTCGGCGGCGGAGAGCAGTTCGTCGAGGAAGCTGTCAATCTCTTCGTCGCGGAAGGCGTCAATCTCCCGGAGGCGCATCTCCTGCTCATGGAGGCGTTCGCGGAGGCGGCGGGCGGCGTCGGCGTGCCAGAAGAGGTGTCTTCCGGTCTCGATCTTGACCTCGAAATCGGGGATGGCGAGCGTCCAGGAGCCAAGTCCCTGGGCCAATCGCCGTTCCAGATAGAAAAAGCGCGTCAGGCGGCGCGCATTCTCCTCGACGGTGAACTTGCCGCCGAGTTTACGCCGGTCGCGGGGGAACTTGTAGGGGTAGGCGGCCCGTCGTGCCGAGGCCGCCGCGCGCTGCTCCGGGCGCGAAGCCGGCGGGAAAGAGGAAGGCGTCTGCGCGTCCATCGAATCTCCTTTCTCGGCCCGGAGGGGCGTCACTTCCTACCCGCCCCAGTGATACCATCGGTTTGTGCCGAAAGCCACCAGTATCGAGATGACAAAGAAAGCGATGCCGAGATTGCGAGTCATCAGGTTCAGATGCTCTTCGCGCCCGGCCTTCCCCTTGAAGGAGGAGGTCGCGGCCGTGCCGATCTGCCCGGTGAGTCCATCGTTCTTGCTCTCCTGCATGGCGACAACGACGATCAGGCCGAGACCGACCAAAAACTGTAGAAAACACAGGAACAGATAGAGGTATCCCATAGTCCGTGCAAGTCCTCTCCGTAACGTCTACTGCTTCAGCGGCCCGCGCCCGCCCGCTTCGCGTTCCCGGCGCATCTCCGCCTCGACGCGGGCGCGCACTTCGCGCTCGTACTCTTCATCGTGGGCGCGCGCCTCGCGATCCCGGCGCAGTTCGTCGTCTTCCTCGTTCATGCCCTTCTTGAACTCTTTCATGCCCTGTCCGAGTCCGCGCATCATCTCCGGTATCTTCTGCCCGCCGAACAGGAGCAGAACGACGATGGCGACGATGACCCAGGTCGTCGGGTTGGCGAAATTCGCGAGTGTTTCCATGCAAGCGATCTCCTTCGGCCGTTAACGGCGGCCTCCGATGGCAAACCGTCTCTCAATCAGCCCTGGCGCGGAACCGTTCCTTCGGCAGGGCGCGGCGTGATCTCTCGCGCCGCCGGGGCGCTCTGTTCTGCGGCTGAGGGGCTGAGACCCACGCCGTAGTCCGCCGAGGCATCGGCGAGCGCCGCCGCCGCGAAATCTCCGCGCGGCGGCTCCGGCGCATTCAGCGCCGCCTGGGCCTTTGTCTCCGGCGTGGGCGGCTCCCAGGAGTCCGCTTCCGACAGGGTCGAGGCGCGCGAATAGTCGTCGTAGCGATTGCCGTAGCTATCATAACGCGGGGGATTATAGCTCGAGTCGTAGCGGTCGTCCAGATTCAGGGAAGAGGAGAACTCGCTGGTCGCCCGCTTGAGTTCGCGCAGGGCGCGGCCCAACTGCTGGCCGATCTCCGGCAGCTTCTGCGGCCCGAAGACGAGCAGCAGCACGATGAGAACCACCATCAGCTGAATAGGACTGTCTATAAACGCAAACATAACCGCTCTACCTCACAGGTGTCCGAGGAGAGGACACGGGCGATTGCAAACGTTCACTCTGCACACGGTCGGCCAGTTGAAAAATAGCGTCGCGGGACATGAAGCCCGCGCCGACGACGGCGGCGTTCGCCGCGCCTGCGCCTGTCGCCAGTCGCAGCGCAGTCTCGGCATCTCCCGGCTTCTCGCCCTGCGTCCAGGCCCACAGAAATGCCGCCACGAACGAGTCGCCGGAGGCAACGGCGCTGGCAAACGGGATGGTCGGCGGGACGGCCTGCAGCGCGCCTGACTCCGTCACCAGGATCGCTCCTTCCGCGCCGCGCGTGGCCGCAACGACAGCGATTCCCTCCTGGTGCAGGCGGCAGGCGGCTTCCAGAGTCTCCGCCGTGCTGCGGATCGGCCTGCCGAGGACGCTCTCCAGCTCAAAGCGATTGGGCTTGACCATCCAGGGCTTGGCCCGCAGCCCTTCGCGCAAAGCCGCGCCGCTGGCATCCAGCACAGCAGGCGTCTCTGCGCGGCGCGCGATCTCGATCAGATCGGCGTAGAGCGTCGGCGGCGCGCCTGGCGGCAGGCTCCCGCTCAGTACGACAAACTCAAAGCGTTGTTGCGACAGCAGATGCGTGACGCGCTGCTTCAGGGTGCGGACGATGCGCGCCGGGATTTCCGGGCCGAGTTCGTTGATCTCGGTCTGCGTGCCGTGCTTCGGGTCTACGATGGCGATGCAGAGCCGGGATTCGCCGCGCACGCGCACGAACGCATCGGCGATGGCTTCGGCAGCCAATCCTTGCGCGATGAAGCGCCCGTTGACGCCGCCGAGGAATCCGGTCGCAACGGCCTTGCCGCCGAGGGTCTGATAGACACGGGCGACGTTGACGCCCTTGCCGCCCGCCACCGAGCGCGTCTCGACAGGGCGATGCACGCGATCCAGACAGAAATCGTCCACGCGATAGGTCTTGTCTACCGCCGCGTTCGGCGTGACCGTCAGGATCAACGCGCGCCTCTCCCGTCTTCACTACGTTGCGCGGCGCAAAAAGATTTCCCCGCCGCCGGACTTGACAAATTGTACCACACGGCGTATAATTTGGCAACAACGCGAGGGCTTTCCCCCGCGTTCGTTTTCCCTCTGCCCAGGTGGTGAAATGGCAAACACGCTGGCTTCAGGTGCCAGTGCTCGCAAGGGCTTGGAGGTTCAACTCCTCTCCTGGGCATCTGTTTCGTCTTCGACACAAGGCTGGTCTGCGGACCGGCCTTTTTTGTTTCCATAGCCCCCTTCCCGGCCCTCTCCTGTTCTTGGGGAGGGAAGCGCGGCAGGACAGGCTAACATAGGCGTAAGATGTCTGAACTGTGATTTATGGGATTAGAGGATGGGCTATGATTTAGGCCAAACTCAATCATGGTCATCCCATAATCCGACGAATCCTGGTTCAGACAACCAACGGAGATTTTCAAGATGACGACAGATAGACTCGAAACCTATAAGCACGCCGAAGGCGCAGTGCCGAAGCGGATGCTGCGCTGGCATCTCTATGGAGCCGGACTGGAGAACCTCGGCAAAGCGGGCCAGCCGGAGGAGGTCGCGGTTCCGCAGTATGGCCCGGACGAACTGCTGGTACGGCAGGATGCCTGCGGACTCTGCTTCTCGGATACCAAAGTCATCGGACTCGGCCCGAACCACCCGCGCCTGACCGGGCGCGATCTGGCCCAAAATCCCGTCACGCTCGGCCATGAAGTCTCGTGTACGGTCGTGGGCGTGGGCGAGAAGCTGAAAGACCGCTTCCATGTCGGGGATCGGTTCGTCATTCAGGCCGACATCTTCTATAAAGGCCAGAGCATCGCCTACGGCTATGTTCTTTCCGGCGGGCTGGCCGAGTACAGCGTCATTCCGAAGGAGATCATCGAGGGCGACGAAGGCTGCTACCTGCTGCCCATCCGGCCCGATACCGGCTACGTCGAGTCCGCGCTGACCGAGCCGTGGGCCTGCGTCGTCTCCGCCTACGCGCAGGCGCATCGCGAGGGCATCAAACAAAATGGTCAGATGCTCGTTATCGGCAGCCCAGAAGCGGCAGGGCAGGAGTACGACTGGTCGGGCCTGTTCGCCCCGGATCGCAGGCCGCGCCTCCTCTGCCTCCGCAATCTGCACGGCGACCTGCGCGAACAGCTTATCTACCATATCGGCCAGGGGATGCATCTGCCCATGCATGTGGCCGAGGGCGACGACTGGGCCGCGATCAAGGCGCAGCTTACCGAAGGCCGAGGTTTTGATGACATTCTGATTGTGGGGAATGCCCGGCCGGAAGAGATCGAGGGCGCGGCGACTACGCTGGCCGATCACGGCATCCTGAATCTGGTCTGCGACCAGCCGCTCGCCCGTAAGCTGACTCTCGACATCGGGCGCATCCACTACAACTGGCACTACTATCTTGGCACGCAGACGAACCGCCCGGCGGACGCCTACTGCGAGGCGCGCACGGCAGACCTGCTGCCGGGTCGCATCGCCTGGTTCATCGGAGCGGGCGGGCCGATGGGCCAGATGCACGTGCAGCGCGCCGTGCAGCATAAGCAGCCGCCGAAACGCATCGTCGCGACCGATGTGGACGCCGTCCGCCTGCAAAGCGTCGCCGACCGTTTCGGCAAAACCGCGCAGGAACGCGGCATCGAACTGATCACCCTCAATCCGAAGGAGTTGGGCGACGAGACGTTCAACGCGGAGTTGCAGCGATGGGGCGAGGGGCGCGGCTACGACGACATCGTGTCGCTGGTTCCGGTGGCCGCCGTCATCGAACACGCGGCGGACTATCTGGCGGAGGGCGGCTGGTTCAATATCTTCGCGGGCGTGGCGCGCGGCACGATGGCGAGCCTGGACGCGAACCGGATCGTCCGCAGCCGCGTGCGCTTCCTCGGCAGCAGCGGTTCCTCGCTGGCGGACATGCGCGAGACGCTGGCCCGCGTCGAGAGCGACGAACTCTCCACGAACGCCTCGCTGGCGGCTATCGGCGGCATGGAGGCGGCGGCGGAGGGGCTGAAAGCGGTCAAGGAGGGCTGGTTCCCCGGCAAGACGCTCATCTTCCCGCACATCCACAACCTGCCGCTCACGCCGCTCCCGGAACTGAAAGAGAAGTTCCCGACCGTCTACGCCAAACTCAAGGACGGTCAGTTCTGGACGACGGAGGCCGAGGAGGAACTGCTGCGCCTGACCGTCGCCAAAGGAACGCGGGGTTAAAACCCCGGTCTGAAATTGCAAAGCCTGCCTGCGCAGGCTGGAGAGTCCGCGCAGGCGGACTTGGCAACTCCAGACCGGGGTTTTAACCCCGCGCTGATGGCTGTGATCCTATTTTTCGCGTCAGCTAGAGGCGGAAACGGGCCTGAAGCGTCAGCAGAGGGTCGCCGAAGCCGGTGAAGTGGACGCCGAACTCCCCACCGATCCGGCCCTGCGTCGCGCCGACAAAGATTTTCCCGCCGAAGCGGGTCACTTCGCCGATGTAGGGGCCGATACCCGCGCCGATATAGGTGCGCGTGCCGCTGACCAGTCCCTTCGAGTAGACCTGATCGAACGTGACGGGAACCAGGGTCGAGACGCCGCCGAAGTTGGCGGAGACAACGGCTTCCGCATCAATCCGCGTGACAAAGCCCGGGCCGAGGCTCAGTTGCGGCAAGGTGATGTCCGCCCCGCCGACAAACTTGGTGCGCGGCGACACCGACAGGCCCAGTCGCAGCCAGACCGGGGTTCCGGGCAGAATGTCGGAAACCTGCCCGCCGCGCGCGGCGGCAGGCGCGGCCACCGCATTCGCCGCCAGGGCCGCTTGCAGCGCATCGGCAGAGGCTACCCGCATCGCAGGCTCTACCTGCGGCGTATGCCAGCGCGTGGACACGTTTTTCGAGGAAGAACGCTCTGCCGGGGCCGTTTTGTCGGCAGAGGCCGGGATCGTCAGGCCGATGGCAAGCAAGGCCGTCAGGCTTGAAAGCGTGCAGAGATTTCGGACGTTCGCAACGCGGCGATTCGTCGTAGACATAGAGACTCCTCCTGGGTGTGATGTGTGTGAACGCTTCCTTTCCTGCAAACCGGTTTCGACGAGGAAACCACTCTGGAACGCTCACGGGTTCCGTCCGGCGCGCATTCGGGCTGTGCGCCCAGCGAAACGCCTGCCCGCTTCAGGCGCGTCAAAGGCGTTTGCCTTCCGCTTCGCGTGAAGGCGCAGCAGATTTCTCAGCGCGGCACGCCCGCTGTCACGCCGGAACAGCGTAAAAAGCCGTCAACAGCAAGAACTTGGCCGTATAGTCGTTGGCCGGTTCGTTGGTCACATAGTTCTCGGCAGAATCGTAGTAGTACCCGGCCTCGTCCGGCAGCCCCGTCAGATCGCCCGGATGGGCTGGATGCACACTGAACTCCACATCGGTCAGGTCGGTCTGCATTTTCCGCAGGCTCCGGACGCTGGCCGGGCCGCCGATCAGCGCCCCCGATAGCTCGATGTTGGCGATATTGGCGATCGGATGATGCGGGAACTGCGGATAGCGCGTTCCCGCCCCGATGACGCAGCAGAGATCGAACGGATTGCAGCCGAGAATGAAATCGCGCTGCTGACGCGCCACCGCCAGCGACTTCTCTTCCTGGGTCAGCGCGGCATGAAGCAGACAGGAGAGCGCCGCGCCTGCCGCCGCCTCGCCGGTTCCCCAGCGGTAGGTCGTGCCGAGGCCGAAAGGATTGGCGGCGCGGCGGCGCACCTGCTCCGCCTCCTCTTCCAGATAAGCCCGCAGCCGCCCTTTGTACGCCTCCCCGGCGTGCGGATAGAGGGCATAGTGCGCCAGCGCGTGCGTATCGTAGACGCTGAAGGCGTCCTGCGAGGCTCCGGCGGCCCTGGCGAACTGAAGCGCCTGATCCAGATACTCTCTGCGCCGGGTCGCCTCATAGAGCGCAGCGGCCCCCCACTCCATATCGTCTTCCCAGGTCTTTTCCGGGTAGAAATCGTCGGGCGTGGTCGAGAGGATCTTCTGATTTTGCAGCCCCAGCCGATAGACGGACTGCGCGGCGCGCAGGCAGCGCGCGGCAAAGGGCGCATCATAGCGCCGATACAGCCGGGAGGCCATCGCAAAAGCCGCTGCGCATCGGCCCGCCAGGTTCGCGCCGACCCCGTAGAACACCTTGCGCGGCTTCCAGTTCGGATTCCGGGCCGGGTCATCGTCTTCCGGCAGCCGCCAGCTTTCGTGATCCGAGGCGTCCCCCACCTGATAGTAGAACTCGTCCGGGGTCGGGTGCATCTTCAGCAGCCAGTCCAGCCCCACCCTGGCATGATCGAGCAGCAGTGGCAAGCGAGTATTTCGCGTCTGCTCGGCAAATACCTGCGGAAAATGCGCATAGGCGAAGAGCATCAGGGCCGTGCTGAAACTGGTCGTCTCGACGAACTTCAGGTAGTCGCCCGCGTCGTGCCAGCCGCCGCTCGAGTCTATGACCTGCCCATCGCGCGGCCCGCCGACCGCGATGCCGTCATCATGGTGACACGGCTTGCGCTGTTCCGTCCGCTGGTCGCCGCAGCGCTGCATATCGAAATAACGCAGGATCAGCGGCAGGAGGCGTCCATAGAGGTCTTTGCCGATCGTGAAGGGATAGGAGAGCGCGCCGTCGGAGAGGCGGACACGGTAGCGGCCGGGCCGGGTGAAGTCGGAGAAGTCGGCAAAAAAGTAGTGCGCATAGCCGTCTTGCGGCTTCGTGTCGGAATACTCTGTCAGCGCGCCGCGATAGTGGACTTCCGGGATCACATCGTCGGCGACGAGACAGAAGGCGCTGCCGGCTACGGGGCCATCCGCAGGAATGACGGCGCGCTTGGCCTCCTGCGGCAGATAGCCGACCTGATTGACATAGACGCGCGCCGCGCTGCGCTTGACCGGAAGCGGCCCGGCGGAGGCGCTGCCGGGAGCGTTTTGCGCGCCGCTCTGGTTTGCCCTGGAATCAGGCATGGGCGCAGCGGGCGGCTGCCCTGATGCCGGAACAGCCCAGGCGGAGGTCAGTCCGGCCCCGACGCCGACGATTCCCCGCAAGAATCCCCTGCGCGAAAGGTCGTTTTCGCCCTGTAGAGTATGAATGCGTTGTTCCGATCTGCTTCTCATGCGCGCCTGCTGATGGAAGATTTCCCGATTGCGGGCGTCGTCCTCGTAAATGCCCGTTCTGTTTTGCCGGGTCATAATCAGGACGAGTGAAGCCGCCTGAGAGTTCCTTATTTCGCCCTGCATGATGTTTCCGCATTTGCGGGATGAGGCGCAGTATCCAGGTTGTAAAGCGCAACAGCGGCTTTTACTCGTTCACTGGAGGAGAAGAGATGCAGACAGACACAAACCTGGACGCGGCCCTCGCCTGTTCGGTCGCGCCCATGCTCTCGGTGCGGAACGGCGCGCGGGCGGTGGAGTTCTACAAAGCGGCCTTTGGGGCGCAGGAGGTCTACCGTGTGGAGGCTCCTGACGGCGCGGTGGTATCTCGGCTGTCCATTGCTGGCGCGGAGTTCTGGCTGAGCGACGAAGCCCCGGAGTATGGCAACTTCAGTCCCGAAACACTGGGCGGCGGCACGGTGCGGATGATCCTGACCGTGCCGGACCCGGATGCGATGTTCGCACAGGCAGTCGCCGCAGGCGCACGCGAGGTCGTGGCGGTGGAAGAGGCGCATGGGTGGCGCGTGGGCCGTGTGGCCGATCCCTTCGGCCACCATTGGGAGATCGGTCGCCCGCTTGTACAGGAGCAGGCATAGCGGCGTGTGAACATGACGTTCGCCGTATCCGCCTTTTCAAGGCAGGTTGAGCTTGATGGAGGGAATGGTGGCGGTCGCATCTTTCCAGCGCGGCCGTTCGTCGGGCCGCCGCCATTCCCTCCACCGTTGTTCGCGCTCCACGTGGCAAAGTCGGGCGCGGACGACGCTCAGGCTTGGGCCTCGCGGTCGAGCAGCGTGCGCTTGCGCTCCACGCCCCAGCGATAGCCGGAGAGCGCGCCGTCGCTGCGCACGACCCGATGGCAGGGAATCGCGACGGCGATGGCGTTCGCTGCGCAGGCTTGTTGCGCCTCTATTGTACGAGATACCGCGCTCCCCTGCACTCCATCTCTTGCTTCCAAACTCCGAAAGAGGCCACAGAAACCCGTCTTTTGACAGGTTTGCGTGGACAAAAAAACCAGCCGCCGGACAGAGTTTTGGGCCGTTTTTCAACTTGCGGAAGCCCGGCAATTTTGCTATAATCACCGAATGCGAGGCGGCCTGCGAGTGGGCAGGGGCCGGAGGTTCCATCGGTTCCAGAGAGCAGGCGGCCTGGCAGAAAGCAGTGAGAAGCCGCAATCCGGCACGCACCGGGCGAGCGGACGCAGGGCGGGAGGACCAGGGTGAGCGGACAACTCGAATTCGGCGAAGAAGATCGGTCCGCCACGCTGCGCCGCGCCTGGGAACTCTCCCTCCACCTCCTCGCCAGCAAGGTCAGCAAAGTCACCTTCGAGACCTATATCCGCCCCACTCAGCCCCTGACCTACATCGGGAACGTCGTCACGCTCGGCGTCAAGAGTCCGTTCGCACGCGACTGGCTGGAAAAGAAGGCCGTCAATCCGATTCGCAGCGCACTCGAATTTCATCTGGATGCCAGCGGCCTGGAGATCCAGTTCGTCGTCATGTCCCGCGAGCAGCAGCGGGCTTCGGAAGGCGGCGCGAAAAAGGCGGACAGCGCGCGGGCTGCCCCTCCCGCGCAGCCCGCGCTGCCCCTCGATGATGAAAACGAAGAGGCGTCCGCCCGCGCCGCCACGAACGCCGCGCCAGACCTCAAACCCTCCGCTGCCGCGCCCTCGCTCGCCTCGCGCCCCGCCAGCCGCCGGGCGGAAGCGCGCCGCAGCGAGGAGGCCGGGCCGATCCCCTCTCTGGCCCTGAACGACGACTATCTCTTCGATAACTTCGTCATCGGGCGCTCGAACCGACTGGCGCACGCGGGCGCGATGAGCGTCGCGGCGAAACCCGGCGCGGTCTACAA
>Ga0070741_10013591_pt1 | contig 14323 bp, 13 predicted proteins | sample Coa_R1_4_FD_66440 | JGI IMG/M metagenome (GOLD analysis project Ga0070741, IMG submission 66440) | Surface soil microbial communities from Centralia Pennsylvania, which are recovering from an underground coalmine fire - Coalmine... | ecosystem: Environmental > Terrestrial > Soil > Unclassified ... | reverse complement strand
TGCGTTCGCGCATCGCGTCTTGCTGCGCCTTCTGAAGTTCATCGAGTTTCGTTTTTTGATCGGCAGTGACTCCGATCTCTTTTTGAACGTCCGCGCGCATTGCAAGGTTGAACGGATCGCCCATGTTGCCCCGCATGCCGCCGCGTTGTCCGAAGCCGCCTCGACCGCCGCCTCCTCCGCCGCCTGTGCCGGCACCGCCTTGGGCAAGCGCCGCGGCGAACAACACGATGGCGAACAGGCCGATCGCGGTTCGCATAACTGAGTTAATTGAACGTGTCATAGTGATTTAGTTCCCCTTTCCACCGCCGCCGGTGGACGTTGTTTTTTCGCCGCCGCTTTTCTTCGGCGGATTTGCTTCTTTAACAGCGTTTTGTGCGGCTTTGCTCAGCCGGTTTTGTTCCTCTTCTTTCAGTTTCTTGGCTTCTTCCGGATCGCGAACCACGTGCGGTGTTAGAAACACCAGCAGCTCGGTTTTCACGTTGTCTTTGTCGGTCGTCTTGAAAATATTTCCAAGAATCGGAATGTCGCCAAGCAGAGGAATCTTTTTTGTTGTGCTGGTAACGGTTTTGCGGATGATTCCACCCAAAATGATGGTTTCGCCGTCTTTTACCGAGACCGTGGTTTGCGCCTCTCTTTGATTGATCAGCGGAGCGTTGAAATCGGTGAAGCCCTGAAGATCGTTCGCCGTTTGCGTCACGTCCATCGTCACAACGCCGTTCGCCGTGATTCGCGGCGTAACGGTGAGAACGATTCCCACATCTTGAAACGCATAGTTGAACGTGAGGTTTCCGTTCGTATCTTCGCGCGTGCTCAAAACATAAGGAACCCGCTGGCTGATGTTGATTTCAGCCTGAACGTTGTTTGATGTGAAGATTCGAGGAGTCGAGAGCACCTGAAACTTCTGATCGGTTTGCAGCGCGTTCAAAAACGCCGTAAGATTCCCGCCCGTCAACGTGTATTTGAACCCTTGCAAAGGCGGGTTCGCATTGCCAAGGCCGAAGTTTGTCCCCACGTTGCCCGTAGAATTCTTGTCGCCGAACGCTTTGCCCTGAACGAAGTTCCATTCCACACCCAACTTCGAAGATGAGTCAAGCGTCGCTTCCACAATAATCGTTTCGATCATCACCTGCTCGGGAATCTTGTCGAGCTGCCCTAAAATCTGGCGGATCATGTCCACGTTTTCTGGGCCCGTTACAATGATCAAAGAGTTCGTGTTCGGATCGGGAATCACCGTAACTTGTCCGCTCAAATCGCGCACGTTCACAATTCTGCCTTGCGAATCTCTGCCTTGGGTGGGCTGCTGGTTCTGCTGCCCGCCACCGAAAAACTGCTGAAACACTCCGCCCTGCACCGCCACGTCGGTATACAGTTCGCCAAAATCAAGCGCGGGGTTTTGAAGCGGCACTTCAAGCGCCGTGTCGCTCGAGTCGTTTTGCGATTGCAGCCCGCCGCCTCCGTTGAATCCACCGCCGCCGCCCAGGTTGTTCCGGTTGTTGTTATTGTTGTTGCGATTGTTGTTGTTGTTCGTATTGCGATTCGTAAACCCTTGGTTGAAGCCCGACGTGCCCGTCCGGCTGCCCGTAGTGCGCTGCCCAAAGGCTTGCGACAAGAGCGTCGCCATCTGATCCGCTCGCGCATTCACCAACGGAAACACAAACGTGGATTCGTGATACGTCACTTCCTTATCCAGCTCGGCAATCACCTTTTCCAAAACCGCAAGGTTCTCGTCGGTGGCAGTTACCACCAGCGCGTTCGTCCGCGCATCCGCAACAACCGTTCCAAATGCGGCTTGTGCGCTGCCCGTTCGAAACATCTGCTGGAACCTCTGCTCGATCGGAACGTTCGAATTGCCCGCACCGCCGCGGCCTTTGGGCGCGTTCGAAATCAATACGTTTTGAACCACGGGCACCAAGTCAGCCGCGCTCGCATAGTTCAACACGAAAACGCGCGGATGCAACGGCTGCTCGATGTTTTTGTCAATCTGCTTGATCAGATCGGCAACCTGCGTCTGATCGCGCGCGGGAGCGTTCACAATCACTGTGTTGCTGTAATCGTCCGACGAAGCGCGCACGTTCGACGTATTTCCCAAACCGCCTCCAAACCTGCCGCCGAAGTTTCTTCCTTGATTGTTGCCGCCTGGCCCGTTATTCCCAAACAAAAACTGAAACGGATTGCCGTTGTTGGATTGGCCGTTTCCGAAAACATCGTTGATGACCCGCGCAACCTGCGACGCGTTGGCATATTCGATCGGATACACCCGAAGTTCGCTCGATCCGCCGCCGCCGCCGCTGAACAACTGCGCCATCATATCGGGAGTCAGCGAACTCATGTTGAAATTGCCTCTGCCGCCCGCCGCCCCGCCCCGCTGCGGCCGCGCTTTGATCACCAGCAGGTTGCCTTCCTTCGTCATGTCGAAGTTTTTCAGGCTCAGTGTCGTCGAGAGCATCTGAAAAGCATCACCCAAACTGATCGCGCCCGCGCTGGTTAAACTAATCGGACCCGTCAAACTCGGATCTTTCACAATCGAAATCCCCGAAGTCTTCGAAAACAGCGAAATCACCATGTCCACATTCGCATTGCGAAAATCCAGTTTGATTTTTTTGTTGGGAAGTTTGAACTGCTCCCACGGCTTAGACGACCCGCTCGAACCCGAGCCGAAATCGAACTGCGCGTTGAGCGCGAACGGCAGAAGCAGCACACACAAAATCAAAACTTTTCTAACCATTGTTTCTTCCTCGGCGCATCGGCTGCAGACTGTTTTGTTCCGGCGTCACGGTTACGTCCGGATTCACCGCGCGGCTGGCCGCGCTCGATACATCCAGGGGCCCGGCGGCCGCCGCCATATCATACGGTATCAGCTTCACGCGGTACGTTTCGCCGTCCGCCCCAGCAAGCACAACAAAATCCGGCCCAATCTGCATAACGACCGAACTTTTCCAATGTTCTCCCTGCTTCAAGAAAACCCCCTCGCGCGTGGCGGCGCTTTCAAATAGAGCCACCGGCACGCTGTCAATCTCGGCCGTACCCGTGTACATCCAGTCGCGCTCGTTCGCGGCGAATGACGGGGGGATCGCATCCGGCCTCTGCAAAGGGGTGCCGGCGCTCGAACCGCCAGCCGGCATGAAAACGTTCTTTGCGGCCTGAGTGTACGGCTCATATCGCCGCGAATAGTCCTCGGCCGTAAACTCCGAATCCTGAGCCTTCGGTTTCAGGCTCGAACTTTTCGGCTTGCTCGAAGCCTTCGGGGCGGCCGGCGCCGTCCACAGATAAGCCGCCACCGCGACGACGCCTATCCCCCCATAAACGATCGGCCTCGAGATTTTCACTTCGTTTTGTTTCCCGTCACGTCGGTAGATTCCCGCAAGGCGACAACCTCCACCGAAGCCGTAACGCTGTCGGTCGCGGCGTCCGAGGAAGCCACCTGTAAAACTGTTACCGGGAGCCTCGTCTCGGGAGTTCCCAGCCTCGCCGCGAATCTCACCACCGCCGGGAACCTGCCTTCCAATGAGATCACATAAGGCTGCTGAATCAGCCCTCCGCTTTCGGTGGGACGCTGAGGTCTGAAGGCAACCATTTTCAGCCCGGACTCTCTTGCCAGCGCAGTAACCCGCCTGGCCGCCTCGGTTTCGATCTGTTCCGCTTCGCCCACCCAAGTCAACGCCTTCACCAATGCACTGCTTTCGGATAAGCGGCCCTTCAAGCGGGCGGTTTCGGCCCTCGCCTCCGCTTCGCGCTTCATCAAGTCGCTGCTTTGTGCCGTGGATGCGTCTTTTGGCCGAACCGCCATCACAAGCCCAACGATGAACAGCGCTGCCGCGGCCAAAGGAATCGCCGTAAGAAGCCGCTCCGAACTTCTGCGTCCAAAATTCACCGCGTGCCTCCCGCAGTTTTATCCACCAGCGGCAGATTTCCAATCACATGTGCGGTCGCAGAAAACTGCACCGTGTTGAATGCGTTGCTGCCCGCGTTGTTCATGAAAGCAAGTTTCACATCGCGGAAACGGCCGGAATTCCCCAGCCGCTGCATGAACTCGGTAACTTGCTGCGAAGAAAGCGCGCTGCCCCTAATCTGCAGCGGCTTGCCTTTTTCAAAGATCAACCCGGTGAGCCAAACGCCGGAAGGCACGCAGTTCGAAACGACCGACGCCACATCTGCTGCGGGCTGAGCGGGGTGAAACGCACGCTCCACAATCTGCTGCTTCTGCAGCGATGCGTTCAGCTTGGATTGCTCTGCGTTTTTGATGGCCGTCGCCGATTGCAAAGCGATCTGCTGTTTTGCCGAAATCTCGCTCAGTTTCCGGCTCGCGTCGGCATATTGCAAAAACACCACAATCCAGATCAGCGCCGCTGCAAGAGTAGAAAAGACCGCGAGCCTCGCTTTTGATGAGCGCGCCTTCGCTTCGCGCGCCGCAATCACATGTGGAGCGACCAGAGAGATGCCCAACGCGTCGGCGTTCACATGAGCCAGCATCTCGGCCGATCCGAGCTCGGAACTCTGCGTCGCTTCCCGGGCCGGAAGACCGCCTGCGGCCAGAATCTGATCGGTGGATGTTCCCGCAACCGCGAAAGTCCTTTTCAGTTCGTTTGCGATTTCATGTTCTGAACTAACATCGGGCGCCAGCCTGCTGTAACGAAGCTCGCCATCGGCGATCAGATCCAATGCCAGCCCGTCGGGCGTATATTCCAAAACCGCGCAATCGCGAAGGCCTCTTTCTTTTGCAAGAAGCGCCGAACCGAATGCTGCCGGCACAACCCGCTTGATTTGTGCCCCCGCATCTTTCGCCTCGCGTTCGATCTGATCCAGCAGCTCCGATTTCACTGCGCAAACCACGGCTAACCGACCCTCGGATGTCACATCGTTCGTCAATCGAAAATCGGTTGCCGCATCGCTTGCACTAATCGGAAGCAGTTGATTGAGCTGCAGATTTAGAATCTGCCTGACTTCGCTCGGCGGCACATTCGGAACGCGAACCGACTTCAAATACGTCACCCGCCGCGATGGAGCGATCACAACGCTGCTTCCAGGCGCCACAACCGACGCCACGGAGTCTCCTGATTTCCATCGTCCCGACTGCGCGTCAAAAGCGCGGACTTTGTTCGGCGCCCATTCGACCACCACCACGCCGTTCAGCTCAGGATGACTCACTGCTGTGCAACCTCGAGATCAATATCTGCCGCCGTATCAGAAGGCCACCGCCACCGCGTCGTCCACACCGAACTGTCTTTCGGATCTATGCGCACCACCCGCGGGCCGTTTTGGTCCACCGTAATCCACGCTTCAATCGCCGCTTGAACCCGCCCGGCAGTTCCAAGACACCGCACCACGAACGACTGCGACTGCACACTGAAATACCTGGCCGTCTGCTGAAGCAGCTGCATGCTGTAGCCAGGCACATTCAACAGGTCGGCCACGGAAACAAACCCCGTCTGCTGCTGGGCAACGATCGCCGCACTGATGTCCGGCGTTAAATTCGGGACGGTATTCAGCACCGATTCCGATGCGGTGTTGAGATTGATCAAGCCTGTCAGTTGCGTTCCCCCCGTCGTGGTTAGGTTATCCAAAATGGTTCGTGCCGTGTTGTTGTTCACTCCCGGCACACGAAGTACGTCTCCGATATCCGTAAACGTTCCCTGCGTGTTGCGGCGCTGAATGATCGCCTGCGCCAGGGGGCCGGGCAGCCCTCTTTGCGTCAACTGCTGCTGAGTCGCCGTATTCACGTTGAGTTTTGTCTGCCCCGAAGGCGTGATGTTTCTGGATGCCGACGCAACGGTTACAAGATCAGCAAGCACGGGTTGAGCGTTCTGAGAACCTTGCACTTGGGTTGCAGTTGAAACCACATTGTCCTGAGGCATATACAACGCCCTCGAAGTGAACCCCCGAATCAGAAGCAGTTCATCAACCGTGTCGAGCGGCCCAAGTTTGGCGTTATACGGGTTGTCCAGCGCATTATAGTAATCGTCTTTGGCGCCGTCGGGGCGGGGATTTCTGCTCGGTTCGCGCCAATCCAAAAGAGAATCAATCTGCTCTTGCGTCAACGGCATGCGCATCAGTTGATCTTCGGTAACGGTGTTCAGATTGATGAATGCGCAGGCATCCACAATCTGCACGCGGAACGAGCCGTCGTTCACCAAGAACCGATCGGTGCCGTGCGTCCCCAAAAGCGCCCAGTCGTCTTGGGTTCCCGTTACGCCGGGCTGCGCCTGCGTGGTTTGCGCCGAAAACAACGCAAGAGCGCGCGCAAGTCCCGCTTCGGCGTTCCGCTGAGCGCGAATCTCATCAATCCGATTGATCTGCGCCCTGAACTGAGTGTGCGTAAGGCGGGCGACGCCTGAAAGGATGATCGTGAGCGCAATGAGCACAACCAGCGTCATCACAAATACCACTCCCCGCTCGCGGTTTGCGCTCATGAACCGCCTCCAGCCGCCACAGGATTTTGCGGCGTAACGTCGCTGTTTTGAAGCCGAATCAGGATTGTGTGCTCCTCATCATCTCCCGAAAGGCGGTAATGAATCTGCACGGCGGCAGGAATCCGTTTTTGCGCCATGGTGCTGGTATCCCAAGCGCCCACCCAGTTCAATCCGTCGAAAAACTCGAACCATATCTGTTCAACGTCGGGATCGAGAAGCTGCTCGACACCGCCCTGCGTCGCATCGCCGTCTGCCGGGATTTGGGTGCGGAGAAACAGCCCGGTTTTTCCGTTCGCATTGCCAACCGGCGTCATCGAAATCGAATACTCGGCGATGCCTCCTTGCGGCCCCGCGGTTCTGTTGGAAGTTTCGAAATCGTCCTGCGAATCCACCAACGCCCCCGCCGGATGCGAATCTGCCGTCCAGGCAATCGAGTTCGACGATTGACCGTCGCCTCCCATGAACACGGCTCCCGCAAGAAAGAACGACGCGGTGGATGCGTTGTTCGAACTCAACCTTGCAAGGCTGAGTTTTGTTCGCAAAGTCTGCTCAAACGCCCGGTGCCTCGCCGCCGACTCATCCTGCGACGTGATTCTTCTTTCAAAACTGTTTGCACTTTCGAACGTTTTGGCAACCGATGCCATCAGCAGCGCCATCAACGCGATCGAAAGCAGAAGTTCGATCAGCGCCAATCCTCTCTGACTGTTTTTCACTGTCCGGCTCCTCCGTTCTGCGGCGGCACATACACATAGCACGTTGCCAACGCCACCTGTTCTGCATTCCGGCCTTTTTTCGTAATCCTGACCGTTACTGCCTCGAGGTTTTCAACGCCGGTCGGCTGAGTCGTCGCCGTCCACGCATAATCGTTGTCGGTGAACTCCCCACCCAGATTCGCCTGATCGAACGTGTGCGTGCCGATAATTTCGTCGAGTTTTTGCTGCGCAAGCCGCTCCACCAGTTCGGCTTGGTTCAACTTGGCAGAAGTGGAAAGCGCGCTGCCGAAGCTGCCCACCACTGCCACAATTCCGACCGACAGAAGAAGCGTCGAAATGACAACTTCCACCATCGTAAAACCCCGTCTAAGACCCCGTCGAAAAACCCGTCTAAAGCCTGGGCTAAAACCGTTTCTCATATTCTCCGGCGGGCCAAACATCGCTTGAAGTGTCAGGGAGATTCGTCGTGTAAACCGTTACGTTTCCGGTTTTGGAATCAATCTGAAAACTGCGGGTTGTTTGGCCGTTTTCTTGAAATTCGATGCCCCCGCCAAGGCAGGTGCCGTCGGGCTGAAAACTCATCTGCCAACCCGCAGCGTCAACAGAATTCGTCTGCACCTTCGCATCGCCCCACGTAATTCCCGTGGGAAGCGCGAGCGTTTGGACTGTTTGCATCGCGCCGCTTCCATCCGCCGCGGGGATAAGTTCTTCCAAACTGTTGTTATCGCCGATCCGCACGATGTGCTGCGTTCCTTCGGTGATCGCGTTCTCGCGCGCGCTCACGAAAAGCGCCCTCGCTTCGGAATAAAACCGGCGCGTTTCGGCGCTCTGCCTGACCGGCGCAAACCGCGGCACAACGATCGCGATGCACATCGCAATCAGCGTGACCACGATCATCAGCTCCAACAGAGTAAACGCGCGGCGGTTACTGGTCACCTTCGGAAATGTCCTCCGCATCGCCCGTTCCGCCCGGAGCGCCGTCCGATCCATAACAGATCAAAAGAAACGAGTCGTCGCCCTGCGCGCCCGGATACTCATAATGGTATTCGTGTTCCCACGGATCGAGCGGGATTTGGCGCGTCAAATACGGCCCTTTCCAGTTCTTGATGTTTGCGGGCGGATTTTCCAGCGCATTCAGCCCTTCTTCGGTTGTGGGAAACCGGTCGGTATCCACTCGAAACTGCTGCAGCGCGTTGCTCAGCGTCGCGATGTCCGAAGCGGCTTTTGCTCGTTTTGCTTCCGATGAGCGGGAAAACACCCGCGGAATAATCAGCGCCGCCAAAATCCCCAAAATAATGATCACAACGATCAGTTCGATCAGTGTGAACGCTCTACGTCTTTTGTTCATATATCACCTCTTGTCATTTCACTGCACTTTGCGCCGCATAAATCGGCAGCAACACCGACAGCACGACGAACCCAACCATCAATCCCATCACCACGATGACCACCGGCTCAAACGTGTTGATCAATCTTCGCAATCCGTTGTCAACCTCGAAATCCAAACTATCGGACACCCGCGAAAGCATCTTGGGAAGGTCTCCCGTTTCTTCGCCGATCGCCACCATGTGAATCAGCACAGGAGGAAACGCATCTGTGTCCTTCATTGCCGAGGCGATCGTTGATCCTTCGCGCACTTCCTCTCGTACCCGATCCGTGCTGACGCGGATCACCCGATTGCCGGCAGACATCCCCGCCAGCGTCAACGATTCCAAAATCGGAACGCCGCCATAAACCAGCGTGCCCAAAATCCGCGCGAACCTCGAAATCGTCGCCTTGCCGATCACTTTGCCCACCAACGGAAGTTTCAACAACATTTGGTCGCGCGCAAATGCGCCCTGCGGCGTCGAAACAAACGCGCGATAACCGATCACCAATCCTACAATCCCTAACAGAATCAGCAAACCGTGTTTGTTCACCACATCGCCCAGCGTTAGCAGCAGTTTCGTCGAGCCCGGAAGATCGGCTCCCAGCGAATCGAACACCGTCCGCAGCCGCGGAACCACGAATGAAATCAGAAACACCACCGCGCCGATCGCCGCAAACGTCAGCACCGAAGGATAAATCAACGCCGATGCGAACTGGCTTCTGCGCGTCACTTCGATCTGCTGAAAATCCGCAAGCCTCGAAGCAACTTGAGGAAACTGTCCGCTCGCTTCGCCCGCTCGCAGCGTTTGCGTGAACACTTCAGAAAAAAGTTTGGGATGTTTTGCGAGCGCATCCGAAACCGGCATTCCACCGCGCACATCGTCGAGCACCTGTCCGCATACCGTCGCAAGAGTCTCACTTTCCGACTGCTCCGAAATCACCTGCAAAACCCGATCCAAAGGAAGCCCTGCCGATGAAAGGTCGGCCAGCCGCCGTGTAAACAACGCGAGTTCATCGCGCGTTACCTTTTTCGACCGGCTCGGAGTCCCGCTTGGGCGGGCCCTGGCTCGCCGCTCGGCAATCTCAAGAACAAACCGGCCCTCTTGCGTGATGGTTTGAATCGCCGCCTCTTTGTCCGCCGCCTCGACAAATCCGCTCTTCCTGCGCCCCGAAGCGTCGAGCGATACATAAGCAAACGATCTCACCTAAAACTCCTCACGCTGACACACGCGCAAAACTTCCTCGATCGTGGTTTTTCCGTCCAACACTGCCAGCCGGCCGTCGCCCAACAGCGTTCTCATGCCCTGTGAACTTGTAGCATGCTGTTTCATCACTCCGGCAGAGGCGCGGTCTACGGTCATCCTTCGAATCGTTTCATCAACCAAAAACAGTTCGAACAAACCCGCGCGCCTTCGAAAGCCGGTGTTCGAACATTTCTCGCAGCCTGTGCCTCGCTGCAATGCGCCGTTTACGGCTTCGCTTTTCGAAATGGAAAGCGAACGCAGCGCCTCTTCGGTCTCTTCGATCGGCACGCTGCACGCGGAACAGTTCTGGCGCACCAGCCTTTGCGCCACAACTCCCACTAACGAACTCGCCGCCAGATAAGGTTCCACACCCATATCCAAAAGCCGCGTCACCGCCCCCGCCGCGTCATTCGTGTGCAAAGTGCTGAACACCAAGTGACCCGTGAGCGCCGCATGAATCGCGATCTCTGCTGTTTCATGGTCGCGGATTTCGCCGACCATGATGATATCGGGGTCCTGCCTCACGATGCTCCGCAGTCCGTTAGCGAACGTCAGCCCGATGTTCGGCCGCACCTGAATCTGCCCGATTCCCGGCACTTGATACTCAACCGGGTCTTCGATCGTGAGAATGTTCGTGGTCGGTGACCAGATCTCTTGAAGCGAAGCGTATAACGTGGTGGATTTGCCGCTTCCCGTTGGACCCGTAACCAGAATGATGCCGTGCGGAAGACTGATGAGGGATCGAAATTTTTGAAGCGTGTCTGCGCGCATCCCAAGTTCGGTAAGCCCGAACATCGCCGTGGTTTTGTCAAGAATGCGCATCACAGCGCGTTCGCCGAACACCGTCGGCACGATCGAAACGCGCACGTCAATCTGCCGGCCTGCGATCTGCAGTTTAATTCTGCCGTCTTGCGGCAGCCGCCGCTCGGCGATATTCATTTCGCCAAGAATCTTGATGCGCGAAACCAATGCGGCGTGCATCCGTTTTGGAGGGCGCATCACATCTTGCAGCATCCCATCAATGCGGTAGCGCACCTTCATTTCGCGCTCATAAGGCTCGATGTGAATGTCGCTCGCGCCATCGCGGACGGCCTGCGCAAACACCAGGTTCGCCATCTGCACCACGGCCGTTTCACCCGCCATCTTCTGCAGGTCGGCAAGGTCGGTCGTGTCGTCGAAATCCGAATACGCCGAGTCATCCCCAGGCAGCCCGGCCATGATCTGTTCGATGAACCGCTCCTCGATCCGCTCTCGAATCAGCGCCGGATCTCCCCGCACAACCGTCACGGGCCGCTCCAAAAGAACCGCCAGGTCATCCGCCGCAGCCAGAGAATCCGACGAGCCGATCGCCACCACCACCGTTTCTCCCCTCAGTTCGATCGGCAGCACCTGATGCTTCAGGGCGAAATCACCCGGCACCAACTCGATCACCTCGCGGTCGGGGTGCAGAGAGGTGAGGTCAACGAACGGCAGCCCGATGAGGGCGTCCCTCTCGGCTCCGTTCGTTGTGGGGATCAGGCGGTCTTCAATGCTAATGGGATTCAACCTTGCCGCCGGGCTCGGCCCGTTCGGCGACAAAATTACATTACTCTCGCAGCTGGGGCTGTTGTTCCGGCTGGCCGCCTTATTTCTCGCTGCCAAACCCGTTTGTTTACGGGGGACAAATGCTCAACGGAGATGGGAACCCGCCAAACGCCCTTTCGTACTGGTTTCAGGTTTTTGAGATTTTCAGACCGATTACGAAGAGGAGAACAATCATGATTACTGCCCTTGCGATAGGTTTGGTCGCGATTAGCCATCCGCGGCCTGCAATTTCACAGTATCCGCCCGTTGGAGCTGAAGTCGCACTAAAAACGATGGTAACAGGGCTTACGGCGCCTGTGGCGATGGTTCCTTCGCCCGACAAAACGGGCCGAATGTTTATCGTTGATCAAACGGGACTGATTTGGATTATGAAGCCCGACGGAACCGTTTTCAAAACACCGTTTTTGGATGTGCGGTCCGAAATGGTATCGCTGAGGCCCGGTTATGACGAACGCGGCTTGCTCGGCCTTGCGTTTCATCCAGATTTCGCAAACAACGGAAAGTTCTATGTGTATTACAGCGGCCCGTTGCGCGACGGCGCGCCGCCCGGATGGGATCACACAGCGCACATCGCGGAATTCAAAGTGTCAAACGATCCTAACGTGGCCGATCCGAATTCCGAACGCACCGTGATGCTGGTGGATGAGCCGCAGCTCAACCACAACGGCGGCACGCTGATTTTCGGCCCCGATGATGGCTATCTATACATTTCGCTGGGCGACGGCGGCGCGGCAAACGATCAAGGCCTGGGCCACGGCCCCCACGGCAACGGACAAGATATCAATGTGCCGCTTGGAAAGATTCTTCGCATTGATGTGGATCACGGCGATCCGTATGCGATTCCTCCTGACAATCCTTTCGTGGGCAAAGACGGTCTGGACGAAATTTACGCTTACGGTTTCCGCAATCCGTATCGCATGGCGTTTGATTCGGAAGGATCGCATCGCCTGTTTATCGGCGATGTGGGCCAAAACTTGTACGAAGAACTGGACATCGGCGTGCTGGGCGGCAATTTTGGGTGGAACATTCGCGAAGGCAATCACTGTTTTGATCCCAACAACCCGAACGACCCGCCGCCAACATGCAGCGACACCGGATACTTCGGTGAGCCGCTTTTGTTTCCGGTGATCGAATACTCACACCCAGGTGTTGACGATCATGCGATCGGGCTGGTGATTGTTTGCGGCTATGTGTATCACGGTTCCTTGCTGAAAAACATTCGCGGCAGATTTGTGTTCGGCGATTGGAGCACCGATTTCGGCGCCGCCGACGGAACGCTGCTGGTGGCAAAAGAAACCCCGCGCGGAGATTGGCAGGTTCAGAAAATCAACATCGTCAATTCGCCAAACAAACGGATCAACAAGTTCATCATGGGTTTTGGTCAAGACAATCAAGGTGAAATCTACGTTCTTGCCAAAACCACGCTGGGCCCGACCGGCGACACCGGAGTTGTTTACAAAATGGTAAAGCCCGGCGCCGCCGTGCACTGACCTTTCCTCCACCCCCTCCTCCTGAAGCGCAGCGAAAGGAGGAGGGGGCAGGGGGTGGCGGCGTTTCGCGCTCTGAGTATTCTGCGCGTTCGATCGTTTTGAGGAGCGTTCAGTTGACGCTGTGTCCAAGCCGAATCAACAAAAACCGCGAGAGATCAAAAGAGACGGACTCGATGCGATCAGCGCACTCTTGAAAAGTTTGGTGGAGATGATGGGATTCGAACCCACGACCTCTGCAGTGCGATTGCAGCGCTCTCCCAGCTGAGCTACATCCCCGAAGCGCACGCCAGTTTACCAGTCGCTCTGCTCATCGCAGTTCCACTTCCCTAAACCGCTCCAAAACCCGCTCTTTCGACGGCGGATTCAGCACGCTTTGGAGCGCGAACTCTTGGGCGTTCGGATAATCTGCCGCGCTGATCCTTTCCGCCGCTTCGCGCAGATCGTATTCGGTTCTCATCAGCCTGGGCCCGCCATCAATCAGCAGCCAGAACGCACCTGGTTCGCCAAAGGGACTTCCAACACTGCCGGAATTCACAACGCGCACTCTGCCCACCATCCGATCGAACTGCATGTGCGTGTGTCCGCACACCACGAGTCCGGCTCCCGTTTCTTCAAACATCGGTTTCAATCTGTTTTCATCGGTGGTTTCGAAAAAAACATCTGTGTCGCTGCGCGGCGTTGCGTGACAAAACAGAACGTCGCCAAATCGCAACGTCGGCGCCCATTGGGCTGCCTTTTCGGCATGTGCGGGTTTCAGCTCAGCAACAACCCACTCGACCGCTTCGCGATACCGTTCAGGAACTGTTTCTGGCGATGCCCCATTGCGGATTGAAAGCACCTCGCGGTCGCCGTTGCCGCAAATGAAAGCGGTTGGAATCTCCAGCTCGAACAGCAGATCCATCACTTCGTTCGGCATCGGGCCAGGCAGCACATCTCCACCCACTACAATCTTTTCGACATCGAACGAACGCATGTCGGCAACCGCCGCTTCCAAGGCGGGCAGATTGCCGTGAATATCATAAAGGGCGGCTATTTTCATTGCCAGTCATAGGTCATTTTGCCCAATGCGAGCGGCAAAAAACCGCATTTGGGTAAAGTCCGTTTTCTTCTCACCCAATCGAGGGGCCTTTGATGTTGTACGCGATCATTCATTAGCATTCCCGAGTCGCCTCTGCACGTTCTTTTGTCACGCAGCCAGATCGGCCCGCAGTGACCGGAAAAATCTCCTTTCATGCCTGAATCAAAACCGCACGTACTTACTTTGCCTGGATACAGGCAGCTTTGGATCGGCCAACTGATTTCACAGTTTGGCGACGTTCTGCATTTTATGGTGTTCATGTGGTGGGCAGGAGAACTCGGCGGCCCAAAAGCTGTTGGCGTTGTCGCGGCGTGCTCGGTGTCAACGGCACTCTTGATGAGCATGATCGCCGGAACCACGGCTGATCGCGTTGATCGTCGAAAAATTCTTTTGATCAGCGATCTGGTGTGCGGTTTTGTGGTGCTCGGGCTGGCTGCAG
>Ga0070741_10013590_pt1 | contig 14323 bp, 6 predicted proteins | sample Coa_R1_4_FD_66440 | JGI IMG/M metagenome (GOLD analysis project Ga0070741, IMG submission 66440) | Surface soil microbial communities from Centralia Pennsylvania, which are recovering from an underground coalmine fire - Coalmine... | ecosystem: Environmental > Terrestrial > Soil > Unclassified ... | reverse complement strand
TATCACCACGCCGCCCGAACGAGCCCGGTGGGGGATCGTCTAACGGTAGGACAGCGGACTCTGACTCCGCCAGTCTAGGTTCGAATCCTAGTCCCCCAGCCAGGTTTTTCAATGAGATAGACACGACCTGCGGGCGCCGCTCGGCGGCGTGTCGGCACCATGTCGGCACCGCGGCGAAGACCGGCGGGCGAGGGTGTCCGCCGGGGTAGCCGCGGCGAGGCGCCGACCGGAGGCGAACCCGGATCGCCGTCCGGCGGACCGTCGGGCCCGCCTGCCGCTCGGGCCGCCGCTCGCTGCGATCGCGCGCGTATCCTTAACCATGCGTGGCCTCACCTATTCAGTCTCGAACCCCTGGCTGTCGAACTTCAGGGTGCGGCAGTTTTCCGTCACGGTGCGGATGAGCTGATCGCTCGCGCCGTTCGGCAGGCGGGCATCGATCTCGATGGTGACGGTGACTGCCGCGCCCACCTGACCGGCGAGATGAGCAATCACCTCGTCCGCGATTCGGCCGGCGTCGCGCCCCACGCGCGTCGAATCCACCCGCACTGACCCATGGAAACGCCGAAGCTGCTGAGCGACCGGCGGTATCGGAGGCGTTTCGCCGGTACCGGGATGAGGATCGGATCCTCCACCGCTGGGGCTGGGGGTGGGGCCGGGAGTACCTGGGGACGGCGTCTCTGCATCCAGTTGCTTGCCGGCCACGTCCGGCTTGACGAGAAGCCCGGAACTGTCGGCCGAGATGTTGACGCCGTGCCCGCCATGCAGCCCGCGATAACGTGACGCCGTTTCGTCGTAGCTCTCCGCATAGCCGAACGTGTCCGTGCGCCATGTCAGCAGGGCGAGCCCATCCCGGATGGCCTGCACCAGCACCTCGGGACCGGCGAGACGAGGCAGATAGAGATAGCGCGCGAAATCGTCGATGAGCTGCTTCACCGCGACGTGGTCGCCGCGCCACAGCGGAACATCGTCGAGATGTTTGCGCAGGATCGTCGAGCCCAGGCTAGCGACCAGTAACTCATCGCTGCGCAGCTTCTTGCTCGCCCGGACTGCCAGGGCGTCGTTGCCGGTGAGCCGGGAAGCCTGCCAGACGACCGGCGCCTGCGGCGTCGATTGCTCCGGAACCAGCAGCCATTGATAGGTTTCGGGCAGTCGCGCCGTCACCGCGCCGTCGGCGGCCTGCTTCTGGGTCTCGGCCTGCCGGGTCTGGTGGGGGTCGAGGTTGAGCGCCTCCTTCTCGGCGACGATCGACGACCAGGCCAGATATTTGCGCAGGGCCTCGTCGAGGTCTTGCAGCCGCACCTTGTCGGCGGCGAGGAAGACGAGCGTGTTGCGGTAGAGGCGTGGCGCGTTCCCGCGCGATTCAAGGATCGCCTTCGCAGCCGTCTCGGCGGCGTTGCCGCTTTCCCTGGTGTAGGCGTGCTCGGCTGAGAGAACGACAAGCCGCGCGTCGTAGTCGTCGGGCACGTCCCCGCCCGAGCGTGGCATCGGGTGAACGCGCGAGAAATCGCCGTTGCGCTTGAGGTCGGCGCGCAATCGCGCCTCCAACTCGGCGGCCACCTTGTCCGGGTCGCGCTTGAGCTGCTCGGCGCGGTCCTCGGCCAGCTTCGTTACCGTCTGCTGGGTCGCGTACCAGGCGCGCGGTCCGTCCTGATAGAGATAGGTAGCCGCCGAGGCGAGCCGGCGCAGCGCATCGCCGAAGACGGCCGGGGTTTCGCCCGGCATCACGCAGCCGAGCTTCACGCGCCGGTCCTCGAGGCCGCGATGCGCAGCCGCCGCGGTCGGCGCCGAGCCCAGATAGATCGTACGCGCCACACGCCTTGTCGCCGACACCTTGCCGAGGTTGGGCACCTCGCCGTCGATCCGCAGCGGCAGCGAATTGGGGCCGTCGACGTCTTTCTCGATGATCGGCACCCAGTTGTCCGAGAGGTATCGCGTCAGCTCGAACTGCACGCGCGGATCGTCGATCGGGATCGTCGAGGGCAGGATCAGCGGGCTGCGGTCGCCCTTCTCCCAGAGGCTGTGGATCACCGCCGCCATCAGGCGCAGTACGCCGCGCGTGCGCTGGAATTTCACCAGCGTCGACCAGTCGGTGTAGAGCCGGTCGAAGATCTCCGGGTGGATCGGATAGGCGGCCTGGATACGCCGTTCGTAGTCACCGCTACGGCACTCCGGCGGAAACTCGGCCGCCTGGGTCCGATAGAGATCGGCGAAGGCCCGCGCGGTCAGATCGCGCTGCTTGAACATATCGCCCGCGATCGGCTCGAAGAGCCGGCGCCGCACGATCTCGAAGCCCTCTTCCGCCGTCGCCGGACGCCACGACGATTCGACACGGCCCACGACGTTGCGCAAACGGTCGAGCGCCTCGCGGCCGCGAATGCCGCCGACTTCCACGTCATCGGCCTGGGTGTGCGGCGAGCCTGGCGTGTCGGACGCCGGCAGCGAGACGACGAGCAGGCAGTTCTTGGCGAGCTTCGCCGACTCGGTCAGCGCCTGCGCGAAGGTGAACTGGGTCTCGAAGCTGCCGGCCGGAAGATCGCTCTGGTCGTGAAGCTGACGCGCATAGGCGACCCATTCGTCTACCAACACAAGGCAAGGGCCGTATTCGACGAACAGCTCGCGCAGCACGTCGCCGGGGCTGGTTGCCTTCTCATCGTCCTTGGCGATGCGCGCGAACGCCTCGGCTCCGCCGAGCTGGTAGGCAAGCTCACCCCATAATGTCCGCACCACGGTGCCGTCGAATTTGGTGACGGGGTTACCGGGCGAAATCTTATTGCCGACGAGCACGACCCGCCGCGCCGTGGGCAGACTCTTGACACCCGCCTCGGCCAGCACCGCGTCGATGCCGGCGAGTTCCCCGGGCGCCGCGGTGCCGAACAGGTGGTAGAGCGCCAGCATCGAGTGGGTCTTGCCGCCGCCGAAATTGGTCTGGAGCTGCACGACCGGATCGCCCCCCTGGCCGGACAGGCGCTGCACGCCGCCCACGAGAAGCCGCTTCAGGCTCTCCGTCAGGAAGGTGCGGCGGAAGAACTCGACGGGCTTGCTGTATTCGTCGCTGCCTTCGCCCAGATGCACCTGCCACAGATCGGCAGCGAATTCTGCCTGCTGATAACGGCCGCTGGCGACATCGGCATGAGGCGTCACCACCTCGCGCCAGGGCTTCAGGTTGCCGGCCGCCGCCGGCTCGATCAGCGAGCCGCCGGCCTTGCGCTTCTCGCCGCGCACCTGCTCATCGAAGATGAGCCGGCGCAGCTCCATCTTCATCTTCCCGACCTCGTCGGCCTGCGGCGCCGAGACGGCCGTGAGCAAGCGCCCCATCGAATCCAGCGCCCGGTCGGTATCGTCGCTGGAGAAGGGATTCTGGTGCGCCCACTTGTTGCGTACATCCCGCAACTCGCTCACCAGGCTGCGCTCGGCGAAACCCAGCGTGCGCTTGAACACGTCGTTCCAGGTTTCCCACATCAGCTTCAGCAGGGCGGCAACGTCCCACTGCACGATCGGCTTGCTGCCCAGCATCGGGTCTTCGGCGAAGCGGCGCACGGCATCCATGCGCACGGTGCCGGCCTCCACGGCCGCCTGCACCTCGCGCTCGACGAACGGGGCGAGGCCCGCTCGCAGCAGGTCCATTGCCTTGCCGACGCGCTCCTGATTGGTCATGGCCATGGATCAGCGCTCCCCCGCATTGAAGAGGTCCGGTGCCGCCGTCGCCGATTTGCCTCCCTCCTGCGCCAGCCTCGCGATCTCGGGCCAGCTCTGGACCAGACCGTTATAGGCGAGCGCCTCGGCAGCGCGCTTCTTGCGCTCGCAGATGGTGTAGAGCCGGTAGGCGAGCTCCCGCGCCGTCTCCGCCCGGGCGCCTAGCTTGGCGACGAGGTCGGCCGCCGCGCTCTCGCCGCCGGTACCGAGCACGCGGATAAGGTGATGCACCATTTCCCAGGCGGTCAGGCGCGGGTCGGTCGCCGGGTCCCAATTCGCCGGCAACTCTTCCGGCTTCAGCAGTCTCACCCTGCCACGCTTCGATTCGAGAATACCGGACGTGGCAAGGCCCCCGACGGAGGTGTTCTTTGCCTTGCTCAGCGTCTCGGCGACGCCGTATTCGCCGTCGTTAAAGCCAACCTGCTCGAACCAGGCCAGCGCCCAACGACTGTCGGCGTCGAAGTCGCCTTCCTGTTCGGCCAGCGCCTCGTCGATCGTCGCGTTGATCAGCGCCAGCGCCTCACGCACCGAGACGGCGTTGCCCTCGGCGTCGAGTACCTTGGCGTAACGTGTATAAACCGCCATGCCGGGACCGATCGCGGCCTGCGCGAGGTCGACTGGCGCGATGTTGCCGGCCTGGAGGTGGCGGAGTGCGACAGGCAGCTCAGCCTTCAGCGCGGCGACGAATTCGCGGCGCGTGGTTGAAGGCGCATTCGCTGCTCGCGGACGGCAGACGAGGACGATGCTGGAGGCGAGCGCGTTGGTGCCGATTCCGATCGAACGGGCACCGCGCTCGGTCCGCATCGGCCATGTTCCGCTGAGAGCGAGACCAGCCCTGATTGCAGCATCGAGGAAAGTTTCCCAACCGGTGCTGGCCGTTCCGTCGTTGTCGTCGGTCTCAGACTGCTTGAAGGCATAATAGATGGTGATAGGGAAACCTGGGTGAGCCTGTTCGGCGAGGCGGCGCATCGCCTGCGTCATCCCGGTGAGAAAGAATTTCTCGGCAGCCTCTTTGCTGCCGTGTCGATAGGGCGTGGCGACAAGCTCTTCAGCTTTTGGCACCGCTATCGTGCCAAGCAAGCCCGGAAAAGTAGGCTGCAACGCTCGGCGCAACCACACGTAAAAAAAGTCGGACAGGTCCGCGTAGCCAATGTTGTCGTAGTAGGGCGGATCACTAGAAACAACAGCGTTCTTAGAAATGGACTGCGTCTGCGCGTCAGCATGCTCAGCCCATCCGGCAATGTCGACGCCCAACTGATCGAGCACGCGGCACATACTTCCGAGACTTGTAACAAGATCGCCCGCGGCACCAGAAAAAATACTCGACTCGGCAAAATCCCAAACCATGGGAATAGCTTGCCTTCGAAATAAATGCTGTGTTTGATCTGCGCTTGGCCCCCACTGGCAAAGAGCATTTTGAGCGTCAGCCAGCCGGCTTATGCCCAAGCCCAAATAAATCAGCACCGCCTCGGCATACGCCGTCACGCCCGTGCCGCCGTCGCGCAGGGGCTTGCCGTCATCGGTGAGGCCGGCGGCGATTGCGTCTTGGCGTGCGCGCTCGCGCGCTTCGCCCACGAGATCGGAGAACGTGGTCAGCGCGACGAGTTGGCGGTCGGTGAAGAGGTCGCCAAACGTTGTCAGGCCATAGGGAGGTGTCCACAGTGCGCGGGGATCAGGCGCAAGCGGCGTATCTGGCTTCCATTCTGGCTTGGCTTCCCCCGCCGCTTCTTCATGCTCCGGCGTTGGAGACAGATACACGCGCCCACGATCGCCTTCCGCAACGATCGCCATCAGCCTGGCGCCCATCCTCCCGGCTGTACCTTCGGCTTTGATGTAGTCCGGCGCGATCGGCGAGCCTGACATCACACAGCGGAAGTTCGCCCCGCGCGAAAGCTTCGTTCCGTTCTTCGCCGTCTCCGCATCCTTGGGCTTGCCGACCTTCACCGTGAACCGATAGCCGCGGTTCTCGATCACCGGCTCGACATAGGCTTCCTTGCCGGGCTTGGTGGAGAGCATGAAGGTCGAGGCCAGCGGCACGTCGATATTCGCATAGGCGGGGTTCGGGCTCTTCACCGTGCGCGCCCACAGCCAGGCGATGACCGTGAGCTTCTGGCCGACCAGCGGCTTCAGGTCCGGCCGCTCGGCCGCCATCTCGGCGGTGACCTCGACCTTCGGATAGAGATGGCCGATGCGCTTCTCGGCCTCGTCGCGCATCCACCGGCCGTAGTAACGCACATCCTCGGCCAGGCCCTGCGCACCCTTGTAGGAGCGAGGGAAGATAAGCGAGGAGCGAGAGGTCATATACGGCGATTGCGCCGCATCGTCGTTAGTATCCGACTGACCTCGTCCAGAAGCTCCCACAATACCTTCGTTTCCGCCACCGGAAACCATCCCTGCTTTTCGCAAATCAGCAGCAGCGTTTCCGTCTCCGCTAGCGAGCCGTGCGCGATTGCCAGGAAGTGTGCTTTGTCCTTCGGCGTCTCCCGCGTCCATCCCTCGGCGATGTTGGCCGCGATCGACACCCCCGCGCGCGTAATCTGCGACCGCATACCGTAGGTCTCCTCGCGCGGAAGCCGCTGCACGAGCCGGTAGAGCTCGTTCGCGATCTCCATGGCTTTCTGCCAGACGATCGTCTCCCGGTAATGCATTCTCCCCTGTCGCTTCTCGCTGCTCTCCCCTCGTTTCTGGATTGACCGGCGGCTTTCCCGCGAATTTCGGCGGGATCTCGATCATCGCCTTGTTGATCAGCACCGCCACCGGGTTGAGGTCGCTCGCATAGGCTTCAAGCCCCAGCCGCTGCGCCTCCAGCGGCAGGGCGCCGCCGCCCGCGAAGGGATCGTGAAAGGCCGGCAGCTTGTGCCGATCGAACAGCTCCTTCGCCCGCGGATGGTCGGCATTGTCGGCACAGGCGCGCCGCCAGCTCTGCCAGATTTCGTCCCGCGCCTTCTGCAGCACCGCTTCGTTGGTGGTGTTCTCCCATTTCACCAGCTCTTCGATGATGTTGAACAGGCGCTGGCGCTCGAGGTCCGCGGCGCACTCGGCAAGCGTCGGTTCCGGGCCTCGCTCGGCGTCGTCGGGCTTGGCCGCCCAAGCCTCCCGCCGCTTCCTCCATTCCCGCTCCGCGGCCCGGCGGACGTCGGCAACGCCGAGCAGCGTGTCCACATATTCGGACGGATCGTCCACCATCTGCGCGAAGATCACGGCGCGCGCCGCCGCGAGCGGCCGCCGCGCCCACCACAGATGCAGCGTGCTCGGATGCCCGTGGCGGATCGATTTCTCGCGCGCCGAGGCGGCGTTGATCGCATCCAGCGGCAGCGCGACCTCGATGAGCTTCTTGCGGGTTCGGACCATGTTAGGGCTCGTAGCTCAGCAGTTCCGGCAGCGTGACAAGCTCGGGCCCACGCGGCGGCGCGTTCTTCCGCCAGCCCCCTTTGAAGCCCTGAAGCTTCCCGATCGGAATCTGCTTGTTGGCGGGTAGTTCCCGAAGCCCCTCGACATGCCAAAAAGTGGCCCAATGGCCCTTGTTGTCGGCCAGAGGGTAGGCGGTTGTCGGGGGGCGGTACTTCATACCGTCGGGATGGGCTCCCCCCTTGCTGTCGACCGAACGCACGTACCAGCCAAACCAGCAAACGATGAACGTGTCCTTGGCGGGCGCATCTTCGTCATGGGACGGATAGATCAGTGCGGCAACCGGCAAGCCATCGCGCATCTGATCCAAGTTGCGGAAGAATTCCCATTTTCGGGTCCCAAAGGCGACGGACCCCTCTTTGGTGCAGACTTCGAGGCCTGTCTGGAGATGCTCCAAGGGGACAGGCGCCAAGATCGCGAAATGAAGATCGTTGCTCAATCAAGGCTCCTCACGATGGCAACGCCGCTTCGGCGAGCAATTGCGCGATGGGAAAATTGACGGTGGCGCCGGCGAAGTCGGTGGTGATGCCCTTCTCGTGGAAAGGCCGGCGCAGATAGCGAACCTCATGCGATCCGTCCGCGCCAAACGCGACCATCGCCAGGATGAAATCGTCGGGCTTGTTCAGCGAATAGAGGATCTCGTTCTTCGTCACGGTGACGGTGTCCGCGCCCGCGACGCGGCCCTTGACCTCGATGAAACGCAGGCGTCCGGTGCCGGGAATGGCGCTTTCGATGTCGTAGCCGAGCTTGTCCGACTCCCGATCGACGGGCACGAAGCCGAGGCTGCGCTCGATTTCCATGACGATCTCCCGCGCCCGCGCGGCCGCGGCCTGGGTATCGACCACGGCCTGGACCGCCTGCGGCTGCCCGCCCATCGCGCGGATCAGTCCGATCGGCGCGACCAACAGGCCGCCGAGCACCACGGGCGGCAGCGGCGCCAACTGGCGCTCGCGCTTGATCTCGTCCATGCGTCTCTGAAGGCGGGCCTGAAGTTCGTCCGCCCGCTTGCGCGCTTCGCCCGAGTTCAGCCGCGCATTGGCCTTGCCGGCGCGCTCCTGCTCTTTGAGCTGCTCGGCGCGGAAATCCCAGTAGTTGATCTCCTTGGTCAGGCGGTCCTTGACCGCCGCCTCGGTCTTGTCGAGCAGCGCGAGCTTGCGGTCGCGGACCTCGGCCAGATGCTCCGGCACCACTTGGGCGACGGCATGCGCCTGGGCCTTATTTTCGAGGTCGCGGCCGATCCATGAGGCCTCGGGCCGCGCCAGGATCGCCGCCGCCGTCGGCTCGCCGTCGCCGAGCGGGCGGTAGTCGAGATAAGGCGCATAGTTGATATGCCGCGCCGTTCCCTCGGCATCGATCTCCACGAACAGCAGCCGCTTCGACACGACCCGGCGTTCGCCGGACTTGGTGACGCTCGCGTCCTGGATCGCATGCTCGAGGAAGAACAGCACGCGCGGGCTCGTACCCGGATCGCGCTCATCGACCAGCACGGCGCCACGCCGCAGCAGGTCGCGGTAGCGTTCCAGGCTGATATCGATCACCGCGTTCAGCAGTGGGTGGCCAGGACAGACGAACGCCGCCAGAGGCTGGCCCTGCGGCGCCACCAGCGATTTCTCGAACGCGACGCGCTCGTAGCGCGGCAGCACCGGCTCGCCGAATCCGATCAGGCGATCGCGGTTGCGCACCGGCGCCGGCACGTGGGTGATCTCGTAGCGCCGCGGCTCGCGCTGCCGGATGGCGCCGCCGAGGCGCTTGAAGGCTTCGAGGAAGAAGGATTCGACATAGTGCGGCTGAAGCCTACGCGCTTCGGCCCGCTCCATCTCCTCGCGGATGCGATAGACCCGCGAGGCATCCATGGAGTCGTGCGCCAGGGCGTGCTCTTCGAGCAGTTCTTGCAACGAGTCCTTGTCGAAGGCGTTCTCGACGACCTTGGTCAGCCTTGCCCGGACCTCCGGCTGATCGCCATAGCGGATCGCCTCGATCAGCAGGTCGCGCAGCGAGCGCCCCTCGAACTGGACCTTGCCGAGCACGTCGAAGACCTGGCCGCCCAGCGCGTTGCGCGCCTGCGCCAGCTTGTCCAGCAGCTTGTGATAGACATCACCCTCGCGGGTCTCCTCAGCCACCAGGTTCCAGAGGTGGCAGACCTCAGTCTGACCGATGCGGTGAATGCGCCCGAAGCGCTGCTCCAGCCGGTTCGGGTTCCACGGCAGGTCGTAGTTCACCATTAGGTGGGCGCGCTGGAGATTGATGCCTTCGCCTGCGGCATCGGTCGCCAGCAGCACCTGGACTTCGGGATCGTGCCGGAAGGCTTCCTGCGCCCTCATGCGCTCCTCCCGGCCCATGCCGCCATGGATGGCGACGACCGCCTGATCCCGCCCGAGCAGCGTCGCGATCCGCGATTGCAGGTAGTTCAGCGTGTCGCGGTGTTCGGTGAAGATCACCAGCTTCTGGTGCGGCGAAGGCGTGGGCTTGGGCGGCTCCGGTACGCCCGCGTCGTATGGTGCGGGCTCTTCCGCCAGCTCGTTGGCAATCGAGGCCGGCGTGAAGATCTCGCCGAGCAGGGTCGCCAACTCGCGCCACTTCTTGTCCTCGCCGCTCCGCCGGATTGCCAGCGCGAGAGATTCCAGCCGCTTCAGCGTTTCGATTTCGATGCGCAGCTCTTCGATCGAGCGCGCCGCCGTGGCCTGATCGAGGACCTGCTCCTCAGCCGCCTCCAGTTCTGCGTCCGGCGCGTCGTCGAGATCTTCAACGTCTTCCTCGTCGAGCAGCGGCGCCCGCGTATCGAACACGCCTCCAACCTGGCCGCCGCGATGCAGAACCTCCAGCTCGCGCAGGCGGCTTTCAAGTCTCTCGCGCCGTCGGCGCAGCGACTGGTAGATCGCCTCGGGGGACGAGGCGAGACGCCGCTGAAGGATGGTCAGCGCGAAGCCGACCGTTCCGGCGCGCTTGTCGTTCTCCAGCGCTTCCGCGCGGTTGAACTCCTCGCGCACATATTCGGTGACGGCCTTGTAGAGCGCGGCCTCGGCATCCGAGAGCTTGTAGGGCACGGTATAGGCAACGCGCTCGGGAAACAGCGGCGTCGCGTCGAACTTCAGCAGGTTCTCCTTTACCATGCGGCGCATCAGGTCCGAGACGTCGGCCACATGCACGCCGTCGCGGAATTTGCCCTCGAAACGGTCGCCGTCGAGGAGCGCCATGAAGAGCTGGAAGTCTTCTTCCTTACCGTTGTGCGGCGTCGCCGTCATCAGCAGGAAATGCCGGGTTAGCTGCGAGAGGAGCTGCCCGAGCCGGTAGCGCTTGGTGTATTTGACCTCGCCGCCGAAGAAGGTGGCCGAGAGCTTGTGCGCCTCGTCGACCACGACCAGGTCCCAACGGCAATCAGGCGCTTGCAGCTTGAGCTGGACGTCCTCGTTGCGGGCGAGCTTGTCGAGTTGCGCGATGGCGAGATTGGTCTCCAGAAACCAGTTGCCTGTGCGTGCCGCCTCGAGCTTGTCGTTGGTCAGGATGTCGAAGGGCAGATTGAAGCGACGATGGAGCTCGTCCTGCCACTGCTCGGCCAGGCTCCCCGGGCAGACGACAAGACAGCGTTGCAGGTCGCCGCGGGCGATCAGCTCCTTGATGAGGAGCCCCGCCATGATGGTCTTGCCGGCACCCGGATCGTCAGCGAGCAGGAAGCGCAAAGGCTGGCGCGGCAACATGCTTTCGTAAACGGCCGTGATCTGGTGCGGCAGCGGCTCGACGACCGAAGTGTGAACCGCGAGAACTGGATCGAACAAATGGGCGAGGTGGATGCGCAGAGCCTCGGACACCAATCGGAAAAGAGCGCCGTCCCCGTCGAAGCTCCAGGGCTGCCCTTCCTCGACGACTTCGACATCCGCTTCCCGATCCCGGTAAAGCAACTCGTTGCCGACCTTCCCCGCTGCGTCCTTGTAGGTCAGTTCGATCGCGTCCGATCCGAACCATTGCACGTTGACCACGGTCACCACGCCGCTGGGCAAGACACCCCGGATCGAGCTGCCAGGCTTGAGGTCTTCAAGGACCGCCATTCAGCCCTCCACCGCTGCTGCGCCAACGGCGGCGAACTCCAGCCCCCGATTCAGGAGCACGATCTGCTGATCCTGGGGACGTCTTGCGGCAGGGTCGGTGTCGAGACCGAGGCGCTTCAGCGCATAGTAGAGCAACGCCTTCCGCACGACATCGTCGGCGATCAGCAGATTGACCCGCGGCAGCAGCAGCGCTTTGCGCAACGGTTCCAGCTGATAGGGGTCGAGACGGATGCCGGCGCGAAACGGAGCCTGCAACAGGTTCGGGTCGGTGGCCGTAACGCAACCCCAGCGCACCGTACGGGCATAGGCGGCGAAGAGATCGGGGTCATCGAACCGCTGCTCGCCGACGCGCTTCCAGCCGGCGTCATCGATGACCCGGGCGTCGAGCTCGTGCTCCCAAAGCACCGAAACCAGCTCTGCCTGCGCATCATCGTCGACGCAGGCGGCGTGGACAAGCGTGGCTTCCCCCAACCGGGCCGCCGCCTCAACCCCCTCGACGAGCCAGCGTCGCTGACGCAAGTGAACGAGGTGTCCAGGCTTAGGCGTTCCGGATGCTGGGTTCACCTTCGGCAAAGCAAAGACGAGAACTTAGGCCAGACACTAGCATCACGGGTTTCCACGTCAACGTGTCATTGCAGCCAACTTTGATCGCGCCGGCCGTTCAGCTCCGTGTGCGCCCGCTGCTCCGCTTCGGCCCGCGGATAGCCGCCGTCGTATTCGAGGATCGCCGCGCGCTCTTGAAACTCATCATCGTTCGGCATCGGGGCCACGAAAAACGTCACAGCGCCACAAGGCGCGGAAAAGCTGGCCATCTCGGGCGATTCCGAAACGTCACAGCCGTTCTCCTGTGACGTTTTGAAATCGGGCGCAGAACCGCGGAAATCCGGGGCTTGTGACGTTGTGACGGTTTCGGCGGGGAGGTATCTGGCGAACGCGTCTCCGAATGCCGTCAGGTAATATCCCTTCAGCGTGCCGCCGTCGGGCAGCCGGATCGTTCCTGACGATACCCCGAGCGGCTTCAACAGGCGCGCAACCTGGCTTTTGCTGATCGGCTTCCCGGCGCGGTACTCGGGCCAAGGGCGATCGTCGAGACTGCCGAGGTAGGATGCCAGCTCATCGCTCGACAGCCGGTCAACCCCTTTTGCGGTGAAAGCGGCCCGAACGTCCGCCAGCAGCGCAGCCCGGATGCTGCCCTGATCGCTGTTCTCGGAGAGCTTGGCTGCAGCGCGGCGCGCGCGCTCAGGCCACTCGCCGCCGGCCAAATCCGCGACAGCCAACAAGGGCCGCCAGTTATCGGCGGCCCGGTTGATGATCCCTTCCGGCATCGCCGGGTCGGCTGCGGCGAGTTCGCCCGCATGATCCGCTGCCCAGCGGGCCGCCTTGCGAGGCAATTCCTGGAGTTCGCCGGAGCGATCGAGCCGCAACGGTTCAACCGTTTCATCCGGCCGGCGTCGCCGTAACCCGATCCTGATGCTCCGATCCTCGATCGTGCCGGGCAGGCGTCCGATCGCAGCGAGCGCGACCGGCGCCCATGCGGAGAACTGGCGCGGCTCGTGATGGTCGCCCACCGTCCGGATCACCGCGCCGTCGCGCCGGTGGCCGGCATCGAGCACGCCGCGCAAATCCTCGTTGTCGCGCGCATAGCTGTCGGCTTCGTCGAGCAACAACGTCGGGCGCGCCGCCTCGATCACGCGGAACAATGCCGCCGGCGTGATGCTCGACGCACCGAGCGGCTTCGGGACCAAGCGCGACAGCACGTCGAGCAAGGTGCTCTTGCCGCAGCCTTTCTCGGGCGAATTGACGAACAGCCGTGGGAAGACCGGCCACGCGTCGAAAGCGTGCACGGCGACGACCCACAACGCTATGGCGCCCGCTTCGGCAATGCCAAGTACGACGTGCCGACGGATTGCCGCAGCCAGGTCGGCGATCAGCGCAACGCCATCCACCGGCTGCGGCCAGGGCTGCGGTTCGGGCAGATCGAGCGGCCGTCCTTGACCGACGGCGGGGCCGCCATTGCTTTGCTCAGCCGCAACGGCTTTGTCGAGGATCGCAACGGGACAACCGAGCCGCTGGGCCGCCGCCTTGCGTTCGCGGCCGTATTCGATCAGCGGCAATCTTGCGAGCCGCATGATCTCAGTGATGCTGTCGACATCGACGCTCGGCTCAGTCGGCGTCACTGGTGTCCACGGGATCGCGGATTGCAGTAGCTCGGCAAGCGCATCCGGCGCAGCGTCCTCGGGCGGCGCGTCGGCGATATCCCATCCGTGTGGCCATGCCGCAGGCACCTTGACGATCGCAATCGATGCCGCGCCCACCGCCATTGCGAGCCTTGCCACGTCCTCCGCGTAGCGCCGGCCCGGCTCGTCGTGGTCGGGCCAGATGACCACCTCGCGACCGGTGAGCGGCGCCCAATCGGACTGCTTTGCGGCGCCAGCGCCGCCCATGGACGTTGTGCCGAGGTAGCCGGGGAACGTGCTTGGCACCAGGTCGGCTTTCTTTTCGCCCTCCGTGACAATGACCGGCGTGCCGGGATTGGCGATCAGCTCGGGCAGGTGGTAGAGCGGGCGCGGCGTCGGCAAAGCGCTGGCACGCCATGCGCAGCGCTGTCCCTCGATCCTGCAATAGGTGATCGGCACGACATCCTTTTGCCGCCTGCCGTCCTCGCCGACGAATTCGACGCGGGCTGCATAGGCAACAAGCCGTCCCTCAGCGTCAAAGTAGGGCCATTTCGCCACCGGGAAGCCGTGCGTCGGATGCCGCCACGTGCACTCCGGTGCATTGTCAGGCACGGGAACGATTGGCACGGGCTTTGGGCGCGCCGCCTCGCCGGGCCGCATTGGAGCGCCTCTGCCGACCGGGAGCGGCGCAAACATGCTGTTGTCAGGCATCGGCCGTGATCCCGAGCATCGCGGCCAAGCGCTCCGCCGCCTCGACCTTGCCAAGTCAGGCGCGCATTCTTGTGAACGTTCATCCGGGACCTCGTGGGGCTGCAGTTGGTCGGTGTCGCAACCACAGCTTTCCAGTCCTACCCCGGATGAACAACCTTCATAGCTTCCACATCTAGGCGCGGCGCGGCAGCGAGCGGCGCTCGACCTGGAATTGCGGCCGCGGCCGGGCGGCGGGGGCGAATTCGACGAGCGGCGGCGCCGCCATCCGCGGCGCCTTCGGGCGCGGCCGTG